>LSQX01221426.1_pt1 | contig 52320 bp, 48 predicted proteins | sample 654561 | NCBI WGS metagenome assembly LSQX01 (sample SAMN04489861, study PRJNA283612) | anaerobic digester metagenome | isolation source: 4 biogas reactors fed with cattle manure at either 37C or 55C with and... | place: Denmark: Kongens Lyngby | collected 2014
AGGAGGGTTTAGAAATCAGCTACACTCTTAAATGCGAAGAGCCTTTAAACTATTATTTTCAGTGTTAATTAAATCGAATGCGTATGCAGACTGGAGTGTAGAAAGAGATGCACAGCAGCAGAAAGCTATTGTCTTATAATTGTTTTTTAACTGTTTCATAGCGACGGCCTTTTATTTTTATAAAATTAAATAAGCACCAGCTATCAATCTACAACAATTATTTTCCACCCTGCTTGCAACCCAGTGCCAAACTCTGTTCCGCGCGTGTCAATCAAGCGCTGGAGGTGGTTTCAGCCTAAAAAACACTAAATGCATACATAAGAAGCGCCACAATGACCAACAGCAAAGCGCTGTAAGGCTTAACGGGAAAGGGTTGTAGCGCATCCAGATACAAGAAAGCCCCAGGCACGTAGCACTTGAGACTTTAATGATAAATCCAGTTGCGGGAGTAGGGTTAATTCTCCACCATTAACCGCGCCAATTTAGCAAAAATCGAACTCTTGCTGCTGTTGCCACTTCTTAACATATCAAGCGTGAAGCTATTAAGATAAACGCCAGTCAAAGGATGGCTGAATACATCCAAGGGTTTGCCCTGCTCATCCCAAATCAGTAAGTTGCCTACCAGATTGGCCCGAGCCATTGTTGGGTTAGCTGGCTGAGCGTCGCTGATCAATAAATAAAGCCCTTGCTCATGGGGTTGTAGATAAATATGGTGATGCTTCATTTTCTGCGTCTTAGTGAGCGGATCATCTAGCGAACGTCCGGGTGCGAACACGTAAGGGAGCACATTTTTTTCTACTTTGGCGCTACGGGTGATGCTGTAGCCGTTAAATTTTTGACCATTGAGTTCAGCAATTGCTTTTTCTTGTTCTTGGTAAATGTATGCATCCACCACATTGAAAGAGGCTGGACCAATCAAACGCGGCACTCGCACACTGTTGTAACGGGTGAGCAAAACGTCGGTGCTGTGATCATAGAGGTAGAAACTTTTGTCGAACAATTTATCTAGCCGGGACAGCGCTGGGTGCTCAACTGCCAGCCAGTCCAGCTCCCCTTCGGTGACACCGGCACTCACCACATTGAGCCTACCCGCTTTCACTGCTAGCTCAACATACCCAAGCAAAGTAATGCCACTCTCTTTTATCCGCACCGAAAAAGCAGTGTAGTGACCTGCAGTCAGCTCAGGCAGTGGCATGTAACCCAAGGATACTAAGCGCTCCTTAAACCATAATTCTGTTTTGCTTCGACGAATTTTGTTATTCAGTAGACCAACCGCTGACTTCAGACGACTACGAGGCTTAGCCAAGTCGGCCTTATACTTTTCAGGATCAAAGGTTGCCAGCTCCTGAATATAATCCAGAGCGTCCAGCATTTTTTGATCGATGTTTATGCCCTGCAGCACCACCGGCACGGGTTGCTGATGCAGCCAGCCATTTAAGCGGTCCAGTTTTAGCTGAGTATAGGTATCCCAGCGCAAGTTTGGCTGCTCTCGAGCGACTTTATAAGCATCAAAAAAATCTGAGTATTTAACGCTCACATCATTCTGCTGACGAATGCTGTTGTCAGCATGTGCAGCCACTGGGTTGAGCACCAAAATAGAGGTGTTGGCGGATAAATCAGCATACTGAGTTTGCATGGCCTGCTCTAAGGAGGCCAATGGCCAGAGTTGATAAGCCGGTAAATATTTGGCTAGGATCTCGAAGAAAAGTGCCTGCTGCGCAGCACTAAAATGGACACCGTTATTGACCACTAGCAGGGTGTTGGCAAGCCTCTGATCAAGGTCGGTGGCAAACTGATTGACCTCGTGAGTGGCTTGAAAATGGAGTTGTTTGTGTAGGATATCCAGCTCGGTCAAACGCTCGACTACGGCATTCATCACCACATTGTAAGTGTAGGCCTGACACTGACTATAATCACTACCTGCCTTAAAAAAATCAAGGCTAGTGTCGCGCGCATCTAACCTGCGCTGAGATTTAACCTTACCGTTTTCGGTGCTAAACCACACTCGTTCGTCATCTAAAGCCAAGTGCAGCTCTTGGGCCGGCTCCACAAGAAACTTGCGTTTGTGCAGGGTGAAGGCTAATTCACCTTGTTCTGAGGCAAACACATCCAGCTCCAATGCCTCCATTACACCGGTACCACTCTGAGCTGAAATGGGTTTACTGAGACGGGCATTCAGGTAGATCATTGAATTTAGGTAGACAGGGGCAATCGCAAAGCGCTCACTGGCCTGCTCGAGCAGCAGCATCTTCAAGTGCAAACTGAACAAGCCCTGAATCAAGCGGCTCAGACTGCGCTGCTCAGCAGTTAAGCGCTGACACAGCTGCTCAATACGCACCGATAGCGATATATGAGGTGGCATATGCATTACGCCCACCGGTGCGAGGTATAAACATATATATTGCCCGTTACCCAGTCGGTGTAACTCGTATTTGACATCTGCATTGGCATCTAACCCCAGCACATGGCGTACATGGTTTTTAACTTCACGATGTATGCGAACTGAATAATCGCGACCAGCTTCTTTAGGTTTTTTTGAGAAACTCTGGATGAAAAATTCAATGGCATACAGGTTAGACACAGGTGTCAACAGACGGTAAATAGTGTCAATTGGTTTCTCTTCCAACTGAATAAGGTTGGTTCGAGCCAGCGGACTCTCAGTTAATGCGTGCAGATTCGGGATCATCGCGGTCCTCACTTTTTATCACATGATTCTTGATTGCTCGATAGAGTGACGCCAAGCAGAGCCTGCAGCACTGGGTTGATATGCAGGGTAATTTTCAGCTTTGATTTTTCTAAATATCGCTGCTGCCCGTGGTCAAATGGCTGATGATACTGATGGCCAGCCTGCAGCAGGTTAAGGTAGTGGATGCTGTGATCCACATTGTCTTCCCACATCAGGTTATTGGGGTTTTGGCTGTAGGCTGCGTTCAAATAAACAAACTTGATGCATTGATAACGACCGGCTAAAGCTTGACGTATTTCAGCTTGCCCTTGCGTATCGGCCGTTTGGTGAGCGATATTTATAATTTGGCTGATCTTTTTACCACTTTTTTCGAGGGTATCTTCAGCGCGTGCTTTATCATCGAGTTGAGTTGCCCAACGTTTAACATCAACACACAGCAAATCATCACCCACTTCAATAAAACGGTCAAAAAACTCGTAGACAATCGGCCCAAGGCGCTCAAAAACCTGCAAATCTGTCAGTGCCTGAACGCCGTAGTGCGCCAGCACTTTATCAAACAGATACTCCCCTAGATTGCCTTTAAGCAGTGGCACCAACTTGGGATGAGGCACTAATTTTGTAAAGGCACTCTTCTGCAGCTTGTCACAGTCACGAAAGAGTTCGCCAACCAGGTTACCCCGTGCCAAATCAAGGTATTTATTGTATTGCATAAAAATGGACAACTCAGGACGGTACTCACGCGCGCCGCCGCTAAAGTCCGACAAGGCGCTGTAATCTTTATGGGCTAAACCATCTGCTCCGCGTTTGTGACATAACATAATCTGCTCACCACCCTGTTGGCGCGTCATAAACAGGGTGTTATGGATCGATTGCATCTGCTTATTGGCGGCGTACAGTGGGTTGGCCTGTAGTTTTTGCAGCCAGCGCTCGGGATTGGCAAAAGAGTCAGGGTCGCGAAACAAATTACACAATGCTAGGTATTCAAAATCGCCACCGCGCACCCGATTAATCCAGTCAGTTTTAAGAATACGCTGATGGACAGCATCAATACGACGACCGCTGCTCAGCATGCTTTTTTCAAAGCTGCTGCGTTGCTCAGCAGATGAAAATGAGTAGGCCGTGCTGATGTTTTCACAAAACGCCTTAAGCCGATAATTCAGCAGCGACATACTCTCCAGTACGACGGCGTTACTGCTATCGTCACTCAATCCGGCAAACTGAAAGGCCACATTATGCAGTACATCACTGGGTAGGAAGACCTCAGTATTGAGCAGGGTGTCACGGCGCTCAATACGCCCCACTGCTTGGATGATCACCTTGAATAGACTCATCCCATGCTCTGCCATGAGCAGCCGATAATTATCGCCTTGTGCAAAATTAACGCTGAACTCGGCCATTTTGTGCTCAGCCATATCATCGGCAAGGTGCTTGAGCACGCTGACATAGTTAGGCAGTGTATTCAGGTGAGCGCTGTGGCCCATCACCTCACTGTAAAATGATGAGTTGATCAACACTAAACGCTGGAAATCAACCTCTAAACTTAAAGCCTCTGTGTCATGGGTGCTGCCGTTAAAATAGCGGATAAAAGAGTTAAGGCCTGTGCCAGCACTGTTATAAGTGCTCATAAATACCAGCACACTGTGCGTGTCCTGAATATAGGTTTCCTGCTTGATGTCTGCAATATTGGCCAAGGGTGAGTCAAAGAACACCAGGTGAATGCTATGCCGCCCTTTAAAGGGGGTAAAGGTCAGGATTTGATCATGGCGTTTAGTATATTGTTCATCACATTTAGAACGCATAGCATAGCGCTGACGCCACACTGTCTGCTGCTGACGATAAGCCTGCGCAAACGCTTTTTTGAAACCACCTGATAGGGATAAAATCAGGCTGTTTTTGCCCTCATATGCGGCAAGCAACAGTGCTTCCAGCTCACGATAATGCTGACGCTTTTTATATTTATTCTGCAGAGCACTCTGCAGCGGGCCTTGTAGCGCGCTCATAAAATCATCATAGACGGCTTTAAACTCGAGGCTGCGCTCATAGGTATCGGTTAGCATCAAGTGCTCGGCATCAAACTCCTTAAAATCAACCGAGCGAATACGGGCGCGCAGAGCCCTCAGCGCCTTGAGCATACTGATATCATCAGGCTGTCGCTCAATGACTTGATAGCCAAGCTCCTGCGCATAGCGGTGTAAAAAGTGGCGACTGAAATTGCCGTTTTTAGTGTGGGTAAAGCCACTGGTGGCGCTCAGCCCTATGACCTTATTATGCGTACCGGCCAGAAGACGCACGACCATGGCTTCTGGCAACTCTTTCACCAAGTCCATCTCAAAGGCCAAAATGATCGTGCGCTCTGCCCCTTTATTGACGTAATTCAATTCCGCCACAGGGGTCATAGTGAACACAGTTTTAGGTTGCAGATAGGTGTAGAAGTGGTCGATCAGTAGACTTTCATCAGTGGTGCGGTCAAAGATATGACGCACGTCTCCAGCCACTATATTTGCTGCATCAACAAACTGACCCAGCGGCGTATTCTGACTGCTGGCGTTTTCTTGTCCGCCGTTTTTCACCCAACGCTTAAAGTGGTGGTTCGTTATTTGGGCGCACGCGGCCAAAATCGCTGACACCAACTGAAACAGGTCATGCAAGGTTGGGTTGATGTCGCTGCTATCACCCTCAACTTCGTAATACAACTCAACGCGAGTGATATCCTCGTTGCTATGGCGCAGGCGAATACGTTTTAGCCCGTCTTCGTTGACGTACATTTTTGCATTAAAGCTAAAGACATTACGAGTCAGCGAGATAATGCGATCAGCAGCATCACTGTTCACTTCAAACGCACCCAGTTGATCGCGGAACATTGCAAGCATTGAGCCCAGAGTTGTACCCGATGATAACTCACACTTGTCAGCAAGCAGCTCGCGGATGGTTGTTATAAATTTGACTTGTTCTTGCTCAAAAGTGGTTTGTTCTGCGAAAGTTTTACCTCTGCGCTCGAGGCTCAGCACCGCGTTGTACATACGCCCAGTTACCGAGAGCACATGTGCAAGGTTGTTTTCCTGTTTAACCAATGCCACATGACAGCTTTCTTCTAAGCGGGTGTAGGCTTCGTGCAGCTCATCGATAATCACAGTAAAACGGATGTTATTGCGGCGGTACGGACAGTCCGGATTGAGTTTAAAGTGCTCATTGCGTAAGTAATCGACTTGTACCCCATGCGGCTCACCTGACATAGCGCTGATCTGTGGCTCTTCAGGTTTGAGCTTACCGCCAATCAGCAAATCAAAACTGACCGGTTCAAAGCGCACACCTTCACCGCGCTGAAGAGGCTTTAAACGGTAGGTGGAAGTGTCAAACTTATTCGTCGTCATCAGCAGCACCGAAGGGCGATAACGACACACCTCAAATGGCAGTACCTGCTTGATGATTTCCAAATAAATCTCGTAGACGCTAACCTTGGCCTTGGCAGCAGGTTGTCCTTGCGCTATTTTTTGCGCGCGCTCATGGCGCTCTTTAATGCCAAGACGAATGTATTCCTGCACCGACGCTGCCGCACTGCCTTGGGTAAATAGCTTCTTACAGGCGGACTCTAGGGTACGACGTAAACTATGGCGGTAATTTGTGAGCTGCTGTTCAAGCATGTCTTTTTCACTGCTAGCATCAAAAGTGCCAAACCGAGCCTGCTGCTCAATTTGTGTCTCACAATAATCAATTTGTTTAATCAGGTGGTTGAGCTGCTGCATCTCACCACCAATATAAGCGCTAGCCTTTGCGACCTCAGACCAGCCGCTATAACGCTCGCGATTTTTCAGGCCTGTAGCCCAGTCTATAAAATTCAAATCGGCGATATCTTTGCGAGCTACAACACAAATCAGTTCGCCTCCAGCTGCAAGGATGCGTTCTTTTTGCCGATGATCCAGGTCGATTTGAGACTTTTGTGGCGAGATAAAAAGTAAGTTTGTAAAGCCACCCTCAGGAAGCACAGCGTTAAGTGCTTGGGGACTGGCAAATCGCTCAAGGTATTCGACATAGCCCTGAATCACGCCGTAGCTTTTACCAAAACCAGTGCCGTCAGAGCTGAATATCACTTGAGCCCCATCGCGCTCATGTACGTGATAGAGCTGCGAAGCACGGTTACGGCAAAGGTTAATCTCATCGATGAGTTCTACAGCTGGGGTTTGCTGTTTAATCTGTGCGCTCAAATCCAAGCTGCGCTTAGCATGGGACTCGTACCGCTCTAGCTGCCTATAACTGTTGACCAACACTTGGTTGCTTTCAATCAAAATCTTTTCCACCTGAATGCTTTGCAAACTCAATGCAGCAGCGATCGCATGAAGGGTATCAGTCACCGATAACAATGGATCACTCGCAGCAAAATGCGTGAGTACTTGTGCAATTATTAGGGGGCTTTGAGGTTTTCTAAGGGTGGGAAAAGTGACACTGTAATCATACAACGCACTGTCATCCTGCAGCAGGCACTTAAAACGTTGTTGCTCGGCATTCCCCGTTGGGCGACTGGCTAGCTGCAGTATTTTAGCGCCTTTGAGTCGATAGAGTAATGCAGCGGCATCTCGCTGTGGCGAGTTGAACGCGGCGTGCAATTGCTGACTGAATGAACTCTTAGCATCAAGCCCGTTTTGCTTGACCAGTAGCGTAAAATACTGACGCACTAAGATGAGTAACTGAATATCTTCAAGCAGCGTCCATTTCACGGTGATTTCTCATAGTTAGTGGGAAACTAAACTGTATGAAAGATACACAGAGTTTTCAAATAAATTTGTCAATTGCTTGCCAAGTAGAGTCTGTCGCCTCTAACGAGATTGCCGTATTGGCCTTATTAAAATTGCAGCAATTTAAGGCTGAGCGGGCTTAACTATCGATACATTATGATTTTAAACAAACTGCGTATCATTGCGTTGTATACAGTAGTTCATTACATATAGCCTAGGAAAACGCTAGTGTTCAGTCGACATATGACCGCAAATATACTGGATAAACTCAAACTCTTTTCATAGCAAGGCGAAGTGCGACAAGGGTATGCAGCAAAAATGGCTGTGCCCTGAAAAAACTTAGGGTCAAGATCTGTCAGAGCAAAAACTTAGATTTTAGAAAAAGGCACGCACAGGGCACGGTTTGGGCACGGAGGATTTTTAGACAGTTTTTCAGGCAAGAATTACAGGCATAAAAAAACCCCTAACTTATTGAAAGTTAGGGGTTTAGTATCTGGTTGCGGGAGCAGGNNAAGGCGCATGAGATAAGGGTTACAGGAAGTCCAGATACAAAAAAGCCCCAAACACTTAAATGCTTGAGGCTTTATTGATGAATCTGGTTGCGGGAGCAGGATTTGAACCTACGACCTTCGGGTTATGAGCCCGACGAGCTACCAGACTGCTCCATCCCGCGGCGCAAAGTATAGCGTGTTTTCGAACCTTGTCAAACCCTAAGTCACTCTATCGACATTAAAGTCGCCGCTTAAGAGCCGGCTAATGCTAAGCTAGCGGCTCAAGAGGCTCTGTATATAGGGGTTAGAGAGGCTTTGAGCTCGCGTAAAATAATTCACATTGATGCCGATTGTTTTTATGCCGCCATTGAACTGCGTGATGATCCACGCTTACAAGGGCGCGCCGTGGCTGTGGGTGGCGCGGCAGATCGGCGTGGAGTGATTGCCACGTGCAATTATGAAGCACGCTCTTGGGGTGTGCATTCAGCGATGCCGACTGCCCGTGCGCTCAAGCTCTGCCCTGACCTTGTGGTGATTAAGCCGCGCATGGATACCTATAAAGCCGCCTCGAAGCAGATTCATAATATTTTACACGACTACACCGACTGTATTGAGCCCTTATCCTTAGATGAAGCGTTTTTGGATGTCAGCGCTTGCGAGATGTGTTCTGGCAGTGCCACCTTAATGGCCAAGGAGATCCGCAGTCGTATTTGGCAGGAACTGCGTTTGGTGGTGTCGGCTGGGGTGGCGCCGAATAAGTTTTTAGCCAAAATCGCCTCAGATTGGCGTAAACCCAATGGCTTGTTTGTGATCACCCCAGATCAGCTGGATGATTTTGTCTTAGCTTTACCGGTGAAAAAACTGCATGGCGTGGGTAAAGTGACTGCGGCTAAATTGGCACGCATGGGGATTAATGATTGCGCACAGCTGCGTGAGCACAGCCTGTTAGCCCTGAGCAAAGCCTTTGGCAGCTTTGGTGAGCGTTTGTGGTCATTGGCGCGCGGGATTGATGATCGTCCAGTGCAGCCTGATAGCCGCAGGCAAAGTGTCAGTGTTGAACGTACCTTTGAGCAGGATTTGCCCGATCTCGCCGCCTGCCAAGCACAGCTGCCCAATCTGCTAGAGGATTTAGCCCAACGCCAAGCGCGCTTAGATGACAGTTACCAGCCTGATAAGCCTTTTGTAAAAGTGAAGTTCCATGACTTTAGCCAAACCACTGTTGAGCAAGCCGGCGCAGCGCTGGATCTGGACAGTTACCGCTTGCTACTATCGGCAGCCTTTATGCGCGGCAATAAACCCGTACGCCTACTAGGTGTGGGCGTGCGCTTATTCGATCGCCAGCAGCAAGATGCTGTGCAACTGGAGTTGTTCACTCAGTGATAGCCCTTATGTATTTTATCCTTTCAGCATTCGCGGCTACGCTGTGTTGAGTTGGGTCAGTTATCTGGGGCTAGCAGTGTCCGCCTGCGTTGCGGCGACCTTATTGCCGATGCAGTCTGAAGCAGCGCTGGTCGCCCTACTCGCTCTGGAACCTCGCGCAGTCTACTCATTAGTACTGGTCGCCTCGTTGGGTAATGTGCTGGGCTCGCAAATGAATTGGTGGTTGGGCACACAACTGCAACGCTGGCAGACGCGACGTTGGTTCCCAGTAAAACCTGCGCAATTGCAACGAGCCCAACACTGGTATCAACGCTACGGGCACTGGAGTTTATTATTCAGTTGGTTGCCGCTGATCGGTGATCCTTTGACCTTGATTGCTGGGGCGCTGCGTGAGCCTTTTTGGCGCTTTACCTTACTGGTCAGTATCGCAAAAGCGGGACGCTATTCGGTCTTGGCCTATGTCACATTGTATTTTTTAAAGACCTAATCGACAGTCGACTATCGCTGTTCAGCGCTTAATTAAGCCAAGGTTAGGCGGGGGTAGCACGCTGCTGTATGATTGGCGCTGGTTAACACTTTGAGCATTGTATTATTTATGTCCCATTTATCACCGAGCAACACTGCGCCACTCGTTAATAGCAAGGGTATGTTTAAGCTGTTAGTCATCAAGCCTGAAGACTACCGTCAGCAAACCCGTAAAGCGACATGGATTATTATTGCGGTATTTGTTGCGCTGGCGATGCTGTTGTCCAGTCTATTTGTGATGTTTTTCGGTGAGCCTGGCGGCGATAATTTTCGTTTAAATATGGCTGGTGTAGCAATGGGCGTAGTGATTACCGCCGCACTGGTGCGTCAGCTGTTCAGTAAGCAGTCGTGGATGGCCGCCAATGTGTATGGCTGGAGGCTTAAGCGCAGTTTAATGAGCGTGACTAATGTGATGCACCATGTCACCGCTGGCGTTGCCGCACAAAACCCAGCTGCGATGAAGCTGTTACGCTTTTATCATTTGGGACTGATTCAAATGCATCAACTGGATGGCAATACCGGTGAAGCCAGTCAGATCGTATATGAGGCCGATGCGCATAAGCAGTGCATGCAAGCGCTGGACATCGATGGTGATCAACAGACACTCGACCCTGCCTGGATTCAGGCGGTTAAAAGCACCTCTGTCTAGCGCTGATGAGGCTGGTGTCTGCAGCAACTGCAAGCACCAGCCTCAAAGCACAGCGACTCGGAAATACAGCGCAGTATCGGTATGCTCGATGCCAGCGTCTTAGTTTTTCTTGATGGTGTGAATATCATCTTTATTGATAGATACAGGCTTGCCATCTTTCTGGGTAAACTCGTAAAAGCCACTGTCTTCGTTGTATTTAGGTTCGTCGGTGGTTTCCAGTTGCACACCGTTTTTCAAGGTGATCACTGTTGGCGAAGCACAACCGGCTAACGTCACCAAAGCTGCAGCGACAAATAACGCCGTAAGATATTTTTTACTCATAAGTTTTCTCCATATAATAAGTGTGTCAATAGTAATCAATATGACAGCACAAGTCGCATACAGATTTAAAGCTAACACAACCTAGTACTGACAATAGCGCTATTCTTCCTGCGCAGTCAGTTGATCGAGATCATCCAACCACTCTTTAGGCACATCACTGCGTAAACACAGCTGGCACTGCTGACTTTCCATATCAAAAAGAATCACCGCCTGTTTTGTAGCTAAGGCACGACGCACCCGTTCAATACGTGTATCCAATGGCGTTTCATCACCATTATCCGTGCCGTCACGGGTGACAAAGTCTTCAATTAAGCCTGTGAGCGTATCAGGCGCCAGCTGTTCAAAAGGAATTAGCATAAAGTCATTAAATCTGGGATGGCCTTGTACTTTAACACAGCAGCGTGCCCTACCGCTGAGCAGTTGCCATGCCCCAAGCACGAAGAACACTTAGAGCTCCTCCTGCAATAGCGTTAAACTTGCCCGCTTGGCTTGCAACTGGGAGTATGGCTGTAGCCGTGCAGTCTTGTGTAAAGCCGAGCCAAGCAATGGATGCAGCAGTATTGAATTGAATAAGCTGTGCCTGATGACTCACCACAGCCACTACTAAGTACCTATTCATATGAATGACTTTCTACAAACAATTTTACTCTGGTCAAGCAGCAGCCCTTATTGGCTCGGCTCGGCAATTTTTATTACCGCTTTTTTAGAATGTTTAGCGTTGGTGGGTATTGTTCTGCCTGGCGTTGTGCTGATGTTTGGCTTGGCGGTTATCGCCGGCGGCAGCAGCCTAGAGCTCACCACTGTGCTATTGCTGGCATGGCTGGGCGGGCTTTGCGGGGATTTTATTTCATATGCTTTAGGCTATCGTCTGAAAAATAAAGTGCCGCAACTGCCCTTATTACGTAGCCATCGACACTGGCTGATCAATGCCGAACTGCACTTTCAACGCTACGGCGTCTTAAGTTTACTATTGGGACGCTTTATTGGTCCTTTACGCCCCATACTGCCTTTAGTGGCCGGCATGCTGGCCATGCCCTTTATCCGCTTCGCCGCAGTCAGTGTATTTGCCGCAGCGGGCTGGGCGATTGCTTATCTTATGCCGGGCTGGATGGTCGGAGCCGCTTTTGAACTGCACTCCCCGCCCGGTTTTTGGTTACAGGCAAGCTGGGTGGCTGCTTGTTTAGCCCTCTGCGCCGCATTCAGCATCTTCGGCTGTTTACGTGGCTGGCGAACCAGCAGTTTAGTCAGCGCAGCCGTATCAAGCCTGGCCTTGTTTGCTTTGATGTTAAGTTGGCAACATCTGTCGATATTTGATCTATATTTACACGAGTTAAGCCAGTTGCTGCGTACATCATGGCTCGACCACAGCATGGTATTGATTACCCGCTTAGGTGACTTCTCCACCCAATTAGTAGTGAGTGTTATCTTGTGTGCACTACTGCTGCTATTTAGGCAGTTCCAAGCCCTTATTTTTGCCAGCAGCACCTTGTTAATAACCGCTGTAAGCAACTGGTTATTTAAGCACTTTTTTGAACGCGCACGGCCATCGTTATTGCTTGAGCCATTGCAAAGTTTTAGCTTTCCAAGCGGACACAGTGCCTCTGGTTTTGCGTTTTTTCTAGTGTTAGGCGTGTTGGCCAGTCGCCAACAACCGCAGCGCTGGCGAGTCCTTTGGCTGCTTATTGCCTTAGTGCCAGCCGCTTGCATTGCTTTGTCGAGGGTGTATTTAACTGCGCACTGGCCTACGGATATTTTAGCCGGTGCATTGCTGGCCAGCGTTATTTGTTCCATTAGCTTAATGCTCGTACAAACAACGCAGCCTATGCCTGCGCTACGCAAACAGCACTGGCAACTGATCATTCCATTATTGCTATTGACGTTGACTGCGCTACTGAGTTGGAATTTCGCTGAGGCTTTACAAATGTACGCACACTAATGCCAGCAAGTAATTAGGAGACTGCTTGCTATGCAGCAATAACAATCTCCTTCCCTTACTATGCACTTAGCGTATTAAATCTAATCCGCTAAGTTTAACCTCCTTGTTAAACATCCTTGTCGTATACCCTGCCACTCCATATAGCACTCATATTTATGTCATCTTAATTAACTATTCCCTTCTCTATCATCCTGATAACTTTAACTAAGATGTCCTGTGTTTGCATCCTTGCAAAATGCAACGCAACTTAAATTAAACAGCTACTATTCAACTGTTAATTTATGTAGATTCTTCTCCATTATCGCCACGCCAATACCTTTAACTTCGATCAATTCATCCACCGAAGCAAAAGAACCATTTTCCTCACGGTACTCAACAATTGCTCGCGCCTTAGCTGCACCGATACCGTTCAGCTCACGCGCCAGTGTTTCTATATCTGCCGTATTAATATTGACTCTAGGCTGGTCAATCGTTGCTACAATCTGCGTTTGTGCTGCGGCCTGAGGTTCAGCAGCAATAGCCAAGAAACTGCCGGCACTTAAGGCTGCAGCCAATATTGTATTAATCATTAATTTCCGCATAAACACCGTCCTTGTGGGATTAAAAACCTATAGCCTTTATTGCCTATTATTGATGATAGGTTGCGGCTACAGCTTTCAAAATAGACGTTATATTGAGCTTGTCAAAATTAAATACAAATACTTTAGAGCGTGCTGCAGAAAAAGCGCACAGGACTATTAATTAACGAATAATATAAAATAGTTATATATCTAAATTACAACTAATAACTATTATTATGTGACTGAACTCAGCATATAGAATATACCGAGCTCAGTCGTATGGTGCTAGAAGAAGCCCATAGGGTTGATGTCGTAACTGATCAGCAAGTTTTTCGTCTGCTGATAATGATCCAGGATCATTTTATGCGTTTCACGGCCCACACCGGACTTTTTATAACCGCCAAAAGCCGCATGCGCAGGATACAGATGGTAACAGTTGGTCCACACTCGCCCCGCCTTAATACCGCGCCCCATACGATAGGCACGATTGATGTCACGCGTCCACACCCCAGCGCCTAAACCAAACTCGGTGTCATTGGCAATCTCAAGTGCTTCTGCTTCGTCTTTAAAGGTGGTCACTGCCACCACGGGGCCAAAAATCTCTTCTTGGAACACGCGCATTTTATTGTGGCCTTTAAGCAGCGTTGGCTGAATGTAATAGCCTGTGGCCAGATCGCCTTCCAGTTTTTCAACTTTGCCACCAGTTAACAGCTCAGCACCCTCTTTTTCCGCAATGTCCATATAGGACATGATTTTTTCAAACTGCTGGGACGAGGCTTGCGCGCCAACCATGGTCTCGGTATCCAGCGGATTACCGCGACGAATTTGCTTAATCTTCTTCATTACTTCAGCCATAAATGGCTCGTAAATCGACTCTTGAATCAGCGCACGCGAGGGACAGGTACACACCTCACCCTGGTTAAAAAACGCCAAGACCAATCCTTCAGCCGCTTTTTCAATAAACGCAGGTTCGGCCTGCATAATGTCTTCAAAGAAGATATTTGGTGACTTACCGCCCAGCTCAACGGTACTTGGGATAATATTATCCGCCGCGGCATGCATAATTCGTGAGCCCACGGGTGTGGAGCCGGTAAAGGCAATTTTTGCAATGCGTGTACTGGTAATAAGTGCCTCGCCTGCTTCGCGACCAAAACCTTGCACCACATTTAACACGCCAGACGGTAATAAATCACCAATCAACTCCATCAGCACAGTGATAGATAAAGGTGTTTGCTCAGCAGGTTTGAGAATCACACAGTTACCAGCCGCCAACGCGGGTGCTAATTTCCAAGAGGCCATTAATAGAGGAAAGTTCCAAGGAATAATCTGTCCCACCACGCCTAATGGTTCATGAAAATGATAGGCCGCAGTGTGTTCATTAATTTCTGCAGAGGTACCCTCTTGCGCGCGGATACAGCCGGCAAAGTAACGGAAGTGATCGGCTGCCAAAGGCACGTCAGCGTTTAGCGTTTCGCGGATGGCCTTACCATTATCCCAGGTTTCAGTCACTGCAAGCAGTTCTAGGTTATCTTCAATGCGATCAGCAATTTTCAATAACACTAGAGCACGGTCTTGCACTGAGGTTTTACCCCAAGCCGCCGCAGCAGCATGGGCTGCATCTAAAGCCAAATTAATATCATCGGCGTTTGAGCGTGGAAACTCACCGCAATCTGCTCCCGTAACAGGGGTAGTATTGGTAAAATACTCACCATTGACCGGAGGAACAAACTGACCACCAATAAAATTACCGTAGCGGGGTTTGATCGTGAGCAAAGAGCCTTGAGTACCAGGTTGTGCATAAATCATAAGCGTAGCCTCGTTATCTACAATGCCGGCGCCAATCGCGGGCACGATACACCTCGATCATAACGGCTCTACGCTTCAACAAAAGCGCTGACACACAAGACTTTAGTATTGGTATATCAATAAACATTCTATTGAATCAGCAACCTGCCAAGCAGTCGCCCTCAATCGAATTAATATCAAGCAGTGATTATTTAAACAATGCGTAGCACAACTAAAAAAGGGTGAACGCCTGCGCGCCCACCCTTTTAATTCCACTCAATTACCTCTAATGCTGTTGCGCGACGGCAACACCATAGCCCGTTTGCCCACGCACATACTGATCAGCAAAGGCTGCGCGCTCAAGCTCTGCTGCGGCACTCTGATCGCGCATTGACACAAAATAAGCCAAACCAAAGGCAATCGGCATGGAGAACAATGCCGGCTGAGTGTAAGGAAAGATTGCGTCAGCAAAACCAAACACATCGACCCAGACCGATTTAGACAGCACCACCATCGTCACTGAACTGATCAAACCACCGTAACCACCCGCCATCGCGCCGCGTGTGGTCAGATTGCGCCAGTACATCGACAGAATCAGTACAGGGAAGTTCGCCGATGCGGCAACGCCAAAGGCCAGTGCCGCCATAAAGGCGACGTTCATATGCTCGAAAGCCATGCCCAATACAATCGCGACAACCCCTAAGCATGCAGTGGCAATTTTAGTGACACGCAGCTCTTGAGCTTCTGTCACCTTGCCACGCTTATAGACTTCGGCATACAGATCATGGGCAATCGCGGTGGCACCAGCCAAAGCCAAGCCCGCCACTACCGCAAGAATAGTGGCAAAGGCCACCGCCGAGAGGAAGCCCAGCAGCATATTGCCGCCCACCGCCTGCGCTAAATGCATGGCCACCATATTGCTACCGCCAAGCAAAGCAGCTCCCAAATCACCACCCTCAAAGAAGCTGGTGTTCTGCCCCACAATCACAATGGCTGCCACGCCCATAATCGCAATGACGTTAAAAAAGTACGCAATAAAGACTGAGGCGTAGAGCACTGACTTACGCGCTTCTTTAGCATTGGATACGGTGAAGAAGCGCATCAGAATATGCGGTAAACCCGCCGTACCAAACATCAAGCCTAACCCCATCGAAATGGCGGTAATCGGATCAGACAACAGGCTGCCAGGCTCAACTAAACGATCACCCAGACTGTGTACCGCACTGGCTTCAGTGATTAAGCGATCATAGCTAAAGTCAAATTGCGAGAACGCCAATAGCATCACACAGGTGCCGCCAAACAACAGCAAGCAGGCTTTAATGATTTGCACCCAAGTGGTGGCAACCATACCGCCAAAGGTGACATAAACAATCATCAAACCACCAACGATAAACAGCGCCAGCGTGTACTCTAAGCCAAACAGTAAGCGGATTAACTGACCGGCACCAACCATCTGCGCCACCAAATAAAAGCACACCACAATCAAGGAACTGATCGCCGCCATGGTACGGATTTTGCGCTGATTTAAGCGGTAAGAGGTAATATCAACAAAGGTGAATTTACCCAAGTTACGTAACCGCTCAGCCATCAAGAACAAAATAATCGGCCAGCCCGCAAAGAACGCCACCATATAAATATAGGCATCCACACCCGACATATAAATCATTGCGGTAAAACCAAGCAAGGTCGCTGCTGACATATAATCACCAGCAATAGCTAAGCCATTTTGAAAGCCCGTAATGCCGCCGCCCGCCGTATAGAAATCAGAGGTGGTACGGGTACGTCGCGCCGCCCACACGGTGATTAATAAGGTCATCATCACAAAAACAAAAAACATACTGATCGCAGGTACGTTCAGCGGTTTGTCCGCAGCCAGCGCTAAAGGACTGAGTCCCAGTAAGGATAAGGTCAGCAGTGGCTTAGCACATACTGTTATGCCGTTTTTAATACTCATGCCTGGCCTCCTGCAATGGCTTCATCAATCAGTTCTTCATTGATCCGATCAAACTCAGTGTTGGCACGTCGTACATACAACCAAGTAAGCAATAAGAAAAAAGCAAACTGAGAAAAACCCGCGACCACGCCATAGGTTAATTTCCCGCTACCAATGGATCGTCCAATCACTTCGGGAAAAAAAGCCACCTGCATAATAAAGCCGTAGAAGATGACGAGAACGATGACGCTAAGCACCACAGCAAAGCGATGGCGTTTCCTTACCAGCTCATCAAATTTTGGATTACTGCGAATATGCGCATAGATATCTTTAGACATAACCAACCCTTAAACGTGTGATCCACGTATTTTTATTGTTGTCGATAAGGTGTTCTTATTTACCAAGAGTTTCCCCTCGCCAGCGCTGCTTAAGTCCTTGCCACCCTCTGCTTAAGGATCCAAGGCTGCGCAGGCTGCTTGGGTTTTGCATTCAACTCGAGTATATGTAGGTCGCCTTACGATAAATACACACAAAAAAGCAGGTTCGATATGCAAAAATACATCAACCTTTTGCGCACCCTAAACTGGAATGACTTAAAGTTCTTTCTTGAAGTGGCGCGCTGCGGGCGAGTGACCAGTGCGGCCAAGCGCTTAGGGGTCGACTACACAACGGTTTCACGGCGCATCGCTAACTTAGAAAGCACCTTGGGCACCCTGCTCTTTGAGAAATCACGCAACACTGGTTTTAACTTAACCAGCGAAGGCCACGCACTGCGTGAGAGCATCCAAACCATTGAAGCGCTGATGCAAAATGCTTGCGAAGAGATTACAGGGACAGATATTGCCCTCTCGGGCAAGGTACGTATTGGTTGTACCGAAGGTTTTGGCGGATTGTTTTTAGCGCCGCAATTGACTCATTTTCAAAAGCAGTACCCAGCCATCTCCATTGACCTGCTGGCTGTGCCGCACTTTGTCAACTTAACCAAACGCGAGGCTGATCTTGGCATCACCCTTGAGCGCCCGACCCGCGGCCCCTTTGTCAGCACTAAACTCTGTGATTACCGCCTGCAACTCTATGCAACCGAGGAGTATTTGGCCAAGCATGAGCCGATACGCTGCGTGAATGATTTACCTCAACACTCGTTTATTACCTATGTCGCCGACTTAACCTTTAGCTCGAAGCTGCATTATTTGGATCAGTTTATTCACCAAGCCAAAACACCCTTCTGTACCACAGGAGCTCTTTCGCAATACTTTGCCTGTTTACAAGGTCAGCATTTGGCCATTTTACCCTGTTTTATTGCTGGCCAAGACCCTCGCCTACAAGCAGTCTTGCCCGATGAGGTTAGAGTAACCAATAGCTTTTGGATTTCCTGCCACGAAGATTTTCGTAAGCTCAAACGTATTCGAGTGATTTGGGATTATATTCGCGCCGTAGCCGAGCACAATGAAGCGCTGTTTATGGGCAATAGCAATGAACTGCGCTTGCTGCCGGTCGAGTGATTGCTATCGAGCCTCAGCAGACACTGTGGCCAGCAACGTTCAGACCGTGCCTCTATAGAGGCCTGTCTCTAGCCAACGGCCTTGCACAGCCAAAGTGCAAGGCCGTCCTTGAGGCCAAAACCTCACTATTAAGCGCTAGGCGTGCGCAGTGCTTCATTGAGTTGATCAACCACCAATGCCCACTCACCATCCGAGCAGAGCAATTCTTTTAAAAGCTGCCGCTGTGCATCATTCCAAAACTCAGCATCCAGTACATTCACCTCATCGGGTAAATGATGCTCACCAATAAAACGCGCAACACCTTCTGGCGTTGCATCCAAACCCAATTGCAAAAATAAATTGGTCATACGGACGGTTACGGTCATACGATTGTTCTCCATTGTTTTAACTGACACCTGCAGCATAACTACAAAGCAAAGTTTTTGACATGACTAGCGAGTCAAATTAGGGTTAAAACAGTACGCCTCGCCGCGCTGTTTTAACCCTCGACTTAAACCCCAGTGGACTTCCCACAGTCACACCAAGCCTAATCCATGCTTGAAGCGCCAATGCGATGCACTGATAAGTCGGCACCATTGAACTCTTGCTCAGCACTTAAGCGCAAACCTGCTATCCATTTAATGCTGCCATAAACTAAAAACCCACCGCTCAACGCCACCACAACACCGAATAAAGAGCCCAATAACTGCACAATAAAGCTGACGCCACCAAGGCCACCCAGTGCTTGCAAGCCAAAAACACCCGCAGCAATCCCGCCCCAAATACCACACATACCGTGCATAGCCCAGACACCGAGCACATCATCAAAGCGCGGAAAGCGATTTTGCGCGAGCAAGAAGCAGCCGATAAACAACGCCCCAGCAATCGCACCGACCGCCAACGCACCCATTGGATGCATCACATCAGAGCCGGCGCAAACAGCCACTAATCCAGCCAAAGGTCCATTATGAATAAAGCCTGGATCTTTTTTACCTATCAGCATTGCAACTAAAGTGCCGCCGACCATGGCCATTAAACTGTTGACCGCCACCAAACCTGAAACATTGCCCAAGGTTTGTGCTGACATCACATTAAAGCCAAACCAACCCACGGCTAAAATCCATGCCCCTAAAGCTAAAAATGGAATGTTTGATGGAGCAAAGGCCACTACTCGGCCATTACGGTAACGCCCTGCCCGTGCGCCCAGCAGATAAATCGCGGCAAAGGCAATCCACCCGCCCATGGCATGCACCACTACTGAGCCGGCAAAGTCATGGAAAGGTGCGCCAAAGGTCTGGACAAACCAAGCCTGCACACCCAAGTTGCCATTCCACATAATCCCTTCAAAAAAGGGATAGACAAAGGCCACAATCAGCGTAGTGGCAATTAAAATAGGATAAAACTTAGCCCGCTCGGCAATGCCGCCCGAGACAATCGCCGGAATCGCCGCAGCAAAGGTGAGCAAGAAAAAGAATTTAACTAAAGCGTAGCCATTATTGCTAATTAACTCATCGGCACTGCTGAAGAAGTTAACGCCATAGGCGATTTGATAGCCAATAAAGAAATAAGCCAAAGTGGAGACGCCAAAATCAGTAATGATTTTGACTAAGGCGTTAACTTGGTTTTTGTAACGTACCGTTCCCAGTTCTAAAAAAGCAAAGCCGGCATGCATCGCCAGCACCATAATGGCACCGCCTAAAATGAACATGGTGTTTGCGCTGTGTGTCAGAGTTTCAACGGCGGAGCTGATGCTCACTAACTGGAGATTTTCCACTGCACGTCCTTATTTTGTGACCCTAGATAAGCGCAAGAACTACAGGTAGCTTAAACGCGAGATGTGCGCTACCGACAGACTTGTCATCGCAGTGCACAAATTGCTAGGAACACATAAATAAAGACACAGTCGTGTCAGAGGTGAGTTTGAGTATGCAGGAAAAATAAATATTTCAGCAAGATTTTTTTACTCTAGGAGTATTCTTTTTTGCACCCTAAAGATGACAGCTCGCCGTCATACTACCCAGTAAGTTTGAGACACCCTTAGGCAAATTTTGCTCTCGATATGCCTCACTAAAGGCAATGCAATCCGCTGTATTTCCGATGGGAGATATCAACACTTGCTCGACCTGATCAATGCGATTTTGTAGATCCGCATCACTAAAAACCTCTAAACGCACTCTATATTGAGCGCCCAGCTCTAGATTGCTGACAGGACTATGTCGCACAACTGTGGATTTTGATTGCGGCGACAACGTCGATTGATAGATAAAAGGCGAATCGGGGTCAGCCGGATTATCTAACGTCATTTTAAGATGCACCTGCTCAGCAAAAGGCTGAATCACATTTAAGCTGTATTCATAAGCTAAATTCAGCTTAGCCCCCTTATCTGAGTACATCCACCAACCCGCATTAACCACTTTAAAGCGGTCTGTCGCTACAGCTTTTGGGTAGCCTTGGGTATACGTCAGTCGTTCATTTTCCACACCCGCCAGCCAAACTGGCTTAGATACCCCCAGATAAACCAGTTTGTTTTTTGTTTCGAGCGCCGCGCATCCTGCCGTCAACGCAACCACACAGAGCGCCATTAGTATTTTAAGTTGTGCCATCATTGACTCCTTTAATGAAGGTCTCACAGCGAAATACAATGCTTTTGGAATTAAGCAGGGAGCAATATTGGCATAAGCACCTGTTTAAAAAAACAAACATAAGTGAATAGTACTTTGACAGTAACACTCAGCAAATCTGGTCGTTATTTTCCGCACAGTAACGACGAAAGGTTAAGCAGCCTGACTCTCAGAACTCAGACAAAGGCGCGATCAACATCCATAAAGCATTCAATATCAGCTGACACTGACACCACCTTAATTTGCCAACTGTGACCTAGGTCGAATTTTCCTCTCAAGCCAGCAGGATCTAAATACGTACCCTTTATGTCAAACAGGTTAAACTGCTGCGATTATTTACCGCGGAGATGATCGATATGGCCAAGGCAATGGCGCGACATATTTTAGTAAAAACTAAAGAAGAGGCGGAAGCGATTAAAGCGCGGCTGGATAAAGGCGATGCCTTTGATAAATTGGCACGCAAATATTCCACTTGCCCCTCAGGAAAAAAAGGTGGCGATTTAGGCGAAGTGCGCCCAGGGCAGCTGGTCAAATCCATTGATAATGTGGTGTTTAACAAGCCCGTGCGAATGATTCACGGGCCGGTTAAATCACAATTTGGCTATCACTTAGTCCAAGTATTTTTCCGTGACTAAGTGATACACCTGAGGCTTATTACAAATCAACGCCTTGGCTGCGTAGATAGTCATCATAAGTACCGCTAAAGTCCTTGATGCCATGCTCAGTCAGCTCAATAATGCGCGTGGCCAAGGATGAAACAAACTCACGGTCATGGCTGACAAAGATCAGCGTGCCAGGGTAGTTTTCCAAGGCCAAGTTTAAGGCTTCAATGGATTCCATATCTAAGTGGTTGGTGGGTTCATCCATCAGCAAGACGTTGGGTTTTTGCAAAATCAGTTTGCCAAAGAGCATACGACCTTGCTCACCACCAGAAATCACTTTGACTGATTTTTCAATATCATCACCGGAAAACAGCATACGGCCTAAAGTACCACGCACCATTTGCTCGCCTTCTGTGGTCCAACGACTCATCCAATCGAATAGATTCATATCATCGGCGAAGTCACTGGCGTGATCTTGTGCGTAATAACCAATATCAGCACTGTCAGTCCATTTGACATGACCATTCATTGGCGTCAACTCACCCATCAAAGTGCGCAACAAGGTCGTTTTACCGATACCGTTAGGACCGAGAATCGCCACGCGCTCTTCTGCTTCAACTTGTAGATTAAGGTTATCAAATAAGACTTTGCCATCAAAACCTTGGCTCAGCTCATGTAAAACCACTGCTTGGCGATGTAGCTTTTTGCTTTGATCAAAGCGAATAAAGGGGCTGATACGGCTGGACGGTTTCACTTCATCCAACTGAATCTTATCAATCGCACGGGCACGGCTAGTGGCTTGCTTGGCTTTCGAGGCGTTGGCCGAGAAGCGGCTAACAAAGGTTTGCAGCTCAGCAATTTGTGCTTTTTTCTTAGCGTTATCACCCAATAGACGCTCACGCAGCTGGGTGGCCGCAGTCATATACTCATCATAGTTACCTGGATACAAACGAATTTCAGCGTAATCCAAGTCAGCCATATGCGTGCAGACGCTGTTTAAGAAGTGTCTATCGTGAGAAATGATGATCATGGTGCAGTTACGGTTGCTGAGAATATCTTCCAACCAGCGAATCGTGTTGATATCCAAGTGGTTGGTCGGCTCATCGAGCAACAGCACTTCAGGGTCCGAGAACAAGGCCTGCGCTAACAGCACACGCAATTTCCAGCCCGGAGCGACTTCACTCATCGGACCAAAATGCTCATTCACACCAATACCCAGACCGAGCAATAATTCGCCGGCACGCGACTCAGCAGTGTAACCGTCCATTTCCGCGAACTCAGTTTCCAGCTCAGCCACTGCCATGCCGTCGGCTTCAGTCATTTCAGGCAGCGAGTAAATACGGTCGCGTTCAGCTTTGACTTTCCACAGTTCTTCATGGCCCATAATCACTGTGTCAATCACAGTAAATTGCTCATAGGCAAACTGATCTTGACGCAATTTACCTAAACGAACATTAGGTTCCAGCATCACGTGACCGGCCGATGGCTCTAGGTCACCGCCAAGGATTTTCATAAAAGTTGATTTACCACTGCCATTGGCACCAATCAAACCATAACGGTTGCGGTTACCAAATTTTACAGAGACATCTTCAAATAGAGGTTTTGCACCAAATTGCATGGTGATATTAGCAGTGGAGATCACAAATAAATCCTGAGTAGTCGAGACGCGAACGCGTTAAAAGGCCGCGATTGTACCCTTTTTGGCCGTCAGCAGCACGCACAATAGCTAAGCACTCTGCATAATAGTAGCCACGCACTGTATAAAACAGGCAGACGCAGTATACTATGCGCTTCTCTTTTGGCTTTTTCTTATGACTGATTCTGTTCGCCTCTCCAAACATTTAATTGACTTAATCGGCTGCTCGCGGCGTGAAGCACAACTCTACATTGAGGGTGGCTGGGTACTGGTCAACGGCACCATCATCGATGAGCCGCAATTCCCGATTACCGACCAGCTGGTTGAGTTACGCGCCAACGCGGTGGCTGAACCTTTACCTTCGATTACCCTGCTGCTTAATCAACCGATCATGCATAATGTGAGCCTTGAGCAACAATTGGCACTGCTCAGCCCTGCTACGCATTGGGCTGAAGATCCTAGCACCACATTGCAACTCAAAGGCCACTTTGCCCGTTTAAGCAGTGAGTTACCTTTGCAGGAGCATGCGACCGGCTTACAGGTCTTTACCCAAGATTGGCACACCCTACGCAAACTGACCGATGACCGCACCCGTCTTGAGCAAGAATACGTGGTGGAAGTATCAGGTGAGATCACTGCACAACAACTCAAGCGTATCGCGCATGCGCAGATCGTTAATGGCATGGGCTTGCCCAGTTGCAAAGCCAGCCAGCAAAATGAACACAATATACGTATGGTGCTTAAAGACCCGTCACCTGGTGTGATCGAACGTTTATGCGCCAGCATTGACCTTAAAGTCATCGCGATGAAACGCATCCGTATTGGTGGTGTTTCCATGGGCAAACTGCCCTTGGGCCAATGGCGCTATTGCACAGCCACACAACGATTTTAATCGCCTACTTAAGACTGATAACCGAGAATCCCTATGCTTAATAATGATGTCCTGCGCAGTATTCGCTACACCCTCAACTTAAGTGACAGCACTCTGCTGGAGATGCTGCACGGCGTGGAACCTGAACTGGACCTGCCCACCTTACGCAGCTACTTAGCCAGCGAAGAAGATGAGTCCTTTGTGCGCATGCACGATGAATTAATGGTCGGCTTTTTAGACAGCTTAATCGTCAGTCGCCGCGGCCCAAGCCCTCAGTCTGCGCCAGCCACTGAACTGCCACTGACCAACAATACGATTTTAAAGAAATTGCGCGTCGCCTTTACCTTGCAAGAAGCCGATCTGATGGATATTTTAAAATCAGTCGATTTTGACGTTTCTAAGCCTGAACTCAGCGCCTTATTTAGAAAGGCTGGCCATAGTAATTACCGCGTTTGCGGTGATCAACTGTTGCGTCAATTTCTGAAGGGCTTAACTTTACGTTTGCGTGCAGAGAGCAACTAAGCTGATACTTAAGCACGATTCAAGGCGCGCTAAAACACCCAGCGCGTCTGATACAGACCTCTATTTAGATACAACTACGACCTTTGAATAGCGCTCATCGTGGCGCGAAGTCTATTTTTAAAGCATGCCCTCGTATGCTCAATACGTTGTGAAGGATGAACTTACCGATGAGCACTGACTCTTTTGCTGCTATGCCCGACGCCCAAGGTTACTTTGGTGTCTATGGTGGCCAGTACGTACCCGATCACCTGAAGAAAATCATGGATGATATCAATACATCCTATGAAGAGATCTGCGCCTGTCCGCAATTCCAAGCCGAACTGGCCAGCTTATTTAGTGATTATGTCGGCCGTCCAAGCCCAATTTTTCACGCTAAGCGCCTCAGTGAGCAACTGGGTGGCGCGCAGATTTATTTAAAACGTGAAGATTTAAACCACACCGGCGCACATAAGATTAACCATTGCCTTGGCGAAGCCTTACTGGCTAAGTTTATGGGCAAAAAGAAAGTGATTGCTGAAACCGGAGCCGGTCAACATGGCGTAGCCTTGGCCACTGCCTGCGCGTTGGTCGGGATTCCCTGTGAAATCCACATGGGTCAATCCGATATCGAAAAAGAACACCCTAACGTGGTTAAGATGAAAATCTTAGGCTGTGATTTAATTCCAGTGACCCGCGGTGCCGCCACACTCAAAGAAGCCGTCGATAGCGCCTTTGAAGAGTATTTGAAAAACCCAGACGATTTTATTTATGCGATTGGCTCTGTGGTTGGCCCACACCCTTTCCCTAAAATGGTTCGCGATTTCCAATCGATTATCGGAAAAGAAGCACGTCAGCAGTTTTTAGATCGTCATCAGCGCCTACCTGACTATGTCACGGCCTGTGTTGGCGGCGGTTCCAACTCGATTGGTATGTTTACGGCCTTCCTCAATGACAAAAATGTGCAACTGGTCGGTGTTGAGCCAGCAGGTGAAGGCTTAGATACCCAGCGTCACTCAGCCTCACTAAGCAAAGGCAAGCCCGGCCATCTACACGGCATGGCTTGCTATGTACTGGAAGATGCTGAAGGTAACCCTGCCCCCGTGCATTCAATTGCGTCAGGCCTGGACTACCCAGGTGTAGGTCCACAGCACAGCTACTTAAAAGACTTAGGTCGCGTGCAGTATGACAGCGTGACCGACCAAGAATGTTTGGATGCCTTTATGCGCTTATCGCGTGTGGAAGGTATTATTCCAGCACTGGAAAGTGCGCATGCGGTGGCATGGGCAATCCGTAAGGCTCCTACACTGAGCACTGATCAGACGATTTTGATCAACCTATCTGGTCGCGGTGACAAAGATGCCGACTATGTTGCGGGCTTGCTAAACCTATAAGCCAGACAAAAAAATACCGCTGTATGCAAGATACAGCGGTATTTTAGATACTATATGAGTTACTTTTTACTGCACAATTTTAGACAGTAGTACTTCAGGCTCAATAGGCTGCTCAGTCAAAACACGCTTGGCTTGTAAATAGCTGGAATTCCAGTAACGACTGTTGAGACTGTCTACCCGTACACCGCCACTGCGCCGACTCGATGAATGAATAAACTGATCATCCCCCATATAAATACCAACATGGGTCACGCGCCCACGACCGCGATCATTGAATAAAATCAAATCACCCGGCTCTAAATCAACACGAGCGACAACCGGTGCATCCATTTTTAAGAGGTCGCCCGTCGTGCGTGGTAGTTTAATGCCCAGCTCTTCTTTATACACATAGCTGACAAAACCGCTGCAATCAAAACCGGTTTTACGACTGCTGCCGCCGTAACGATAAGGCGTACCCAACAAAGTCTTGCTACGATCTAATAAGCTATCGCTCAAACCTGGCAGTTTATACTCGTCCAGCACAGGCTCTTCCTGTAACTGCAGAGCCGCTTGTTGTGCTTCGTCGAAACGCTCTAATACCGCAACTAAAGCGCGAGAATTCAGTGCTATTGCTTGTCGCTCAACTGAGGTTACTGCACGCTGTTCAGTGCTTAGATTGGCACAAGAAGCCAACACTAAACAACTCACCCCGCAGGCGATGGCCTTGATCAATTTAGACATACATACAAAATTCTTTCGGATTTAGCGATGTAATATGCCCTGCATTGCCACAAAGTGCAAATTCTTCAACAAAAAATGTGACTTCTTTAATGATTAACCGTCAGAGCGAGCAACATTGACAACTGACATAACGGCCGCCCACTCTGCACCTGCCACAGATTAAAAGCCTCTTGTACAGCCGCTAAATCGCGCTGACTGGTCGGTCGTTTAGTCACTATATTTTGTGCCACTAGCGCGGCAACAACATCATCACTCAGCACAAAAGTGTCTTTACCGGCCATGCGCAAAAAACGCGGCGCGGACAATCCGCCCAACTGATAACCTTGTTTGGCTAAGTAACGCCACAAGCCAATACTATCCTGCTCAGGCCACTGCGCTAAAAACGCACCAAAACTGCCATGCTCTTTGCGGATATCCAATAGCATTTGCGCATTACGCGGCACACTTTTCAACTTACCCAAATGGCGAATAATCCGTGTGTCTTGCATCAGGCGCTCAATATGCTCAGCACTCATCAACACGACTTTATCCGGATCAAACTGCCAAAACACCTCTTCAAAGCTGGGCCACTTAGCATCCACCACACTATGGCGCAAACCGGCACGAAACACCCGTAGCGCGATCAATGACAAGTAACGGTCATCAGTCACTGCAATAAGCTGCTCGGCGCTTGCAGGGGTAGGCAGGCGCGCTTCTAGAGCTGCCAATGAGCCAAAGCGGTTGATACCATATTCCAGCATCCATTTAAAATCTCGCATAGCAGTACTGCACCCAATCTGTGATCTTAACCATTGCTTGAGCGCTGACCCTTAGCTGCGCATACCGCGACCAGAAATCAGTAAACGCACACACACCATATATAAAATCAAAGTGGTCAGCAGCATCAAGCCAATTGCCACACTGATATCAATATCTGAGATGCCTAAAATTCCGTAACGGAAGGCATTCACCATATGTAAAATCGGGTTAGCCATGGAGATGGTTTTCCAGAAAGGGCCCAGCATATCAATTGAGTAAAACACCCCGCCCAGATAGGTCAAGGGGGTTAACACAAAGGCTGGAATAATCGAGATATCATCAAAATTACGCGCAAAGACTGCGTTTAAAAACCCACCCAAAGCAAACACGGCCGAGGTACAAACAATCACCACAATCGTAATGGCTAAATTGTGAATCTGCAGATCGGTAAAAAACAGTGACAAAATAGACACTATCACTGCAACACCAAGGCCACGCAAAATGCCACCCATCACAAAACCAATCAAAATGGTGTGCGGTGAAATCGGCGAGACCATTAGTTCTTCAATCGAATGCTGAAACTTAGCACTAAAAAAACTCGAGACCACGTTACTGTATGAGTTGGTAATCACCGACATCATAATTAAGCCCGGCACTATGTACTGCATATAGGTAAAGCCATGCATATCGCCAATTTGACTACCGATCAAATTACCAAAGATCACAAAGTACAAGACCATAGTAATCGCTGGAGGCAATAAGGTTTGCGGCCAGATGCGTAAAAAGCGTCGCGCTTCACGGTAAACAATGGTTTGCAAAGCAACCCAATTAGACTTTAACTCTGCATTCATGCGTGGTCACCTTGTAAATTTTTCTCTACCAATGACACAAACAGCTCCTCGAGTCGGTTACTTTTATTACGCAAACTCAGCACCTCAACACCTTGTGCTGACAGCTGAGTAAATAAATCAGTCAAACCTCGATGCTTCTCGACCTGCACCTGCAGAGTGCACTCGTCCAGCAACTGTGCCGGATAACCATCAAGCTGCGGCAGCTGCGCTTGCGTCTCTTTTAAATCGAGCAAAAAAGTTTCTTTGGAGAGCTGACCCAGTAAAGCACGCATGCTGGTATTTTCGACAATGGTGCCATGGTCAATAATGGCAATATTACGGCACAACTGCTCTGCTTCTTCCAAATAGTGTGTGGTAAGAATGATGGTTGTGCCCTGCTTGTTCAACTCAGTGAGGTACTCCCACATCGAGCGGCGTAGTTCAATATCCACACCAGCGGTTGGCTCATCGAGAATTAATAAACGCGGCCGGTGCATTAAGGCGCGGGCAATCATCAAGCGACGCTTCATTCCGCCAGATAACATTCGCGAGGCCGAATTGCGTTTTTCCCACAACCCCAACTGCTTTAGCAGCTCTTCAGCACGAACTCGCGCATCTTTGAGCTTAATCCCGTAATAACCCGCCTGCGTGGTTAAGATATTGTGCGCAGTTTCAAATTGGTTAAAGTTAAACTCTTGCGGGACTAAACCAATACAGCGCTTTAAGCCCAACGGGTCAGCATCTAAATCATGACCAAACACCTGCACACTGCCGCTGGTTTTAGTGACCAAGGTTGCAAGGATGCCAATGGTGGTTGATTTACCTGCGCCGTTAGGTCCTAACAGGGCAAAAAAATCACCTTCTGCCACCTCTAAATCAACCCCTTTAAGGGCCTCAAAGCCATTGGCATAGCTTTTTCTTAACTGCTTAATAGATAACGCCAAAGTCATAATAATTGCACACAAGTATTTAGATTTAATGTATGAACATGGGGGCTTAGCGTTGACTTTACAAGCCAACCCGCCGCCACTGTCAGCCTACAGCGCGCCCAAAGAATAAAACTCGCCTTGACTCCACACGCCCAGCGCGCGCTGGCCATCGACGACCGCCTCTTCAGCGCAGTTAACCAACTGATAGAAATCACTGCGTTGCAGCAGCACCGCAAGGTTGTCACCAATCGAGACATAGGGCGATGGCTCTTGCGTCAGCGGATCAAGCTCAACCCATAAAGGATGCTGCGCGCAGACTAAGACGGTATCTTGCAGATTGGTGGTGACATACACCTGCTGCTGCCTGCCCTCGCCTTGCACAGCAACATCAATTGAGACAAAGGGCGCATCGTCAACGGCAATACTGAGTTTTTCAACCGGCGTCACCAAAAAATACTGCTCACCTTCACGGCGTAATAAGCGCGAAAAAAGCTGAACTAGGGCCGCTCGCCTAATTTCGCCACCTTGATGATACCAGCGCCCATCACGTGCAATACGCATCTGGCTATCACCGCATTGGGTGGGCTGCCAGTGGGCATTATAAGAGAGTCGCGCAGCGCTCTCAGCTAAGCGCTGCAGTACGTCCTGCTGTTCAAGACTTTGCATAATATCGGCCTTATCTAAAGATTTAATCGATGATGTGCGCAGCCAGTAAACAACCCGCAGCAGGTCAGTATAATGGCCCAGATCAAACACAGTTTAGAGGCCGCGCTGCCACTCCTGACGCAATGCCATTGTAGCCGGATGCTCAATGGCTTGCTGTAACTGTGTAAGAAAATCCTGTTTATCAGCGCCTAAGGTGCCTTTCAGTGGCAGATAATTCGAGGCATGGTCACTGCGAAATACCGTCTTATTTAATTCAAGCTGAGCAATTAAACGCTGCAACTCAATAAACAAACCTTGCTGATCTAATGGCTCATACTCGGCAAAACGCTGTTTAAAGCGCGCATCACCCAGCGGAAAGCTCACCACCAAAGTGGAAAGAAACTCAGGCTGTGTCTCATTCATCAAGGCGGCGGACTGATCGGCATGCTGCGCGCTTAGGCTGCGTCCACCCAAGCCATTAAGAATCATCACTGAGCGCTTAATCCCCGCCTCGCCCAGCTTGGTTAAAGCGCTTAAGCTCGAAGCATAAGTTTCGCCCTTATTGACCTTGTGCAACACCTCATCATCGCCAGACTCAGCACCGACATACACCATTTTCAAGCCGGCATCTGCCAGTTCGCGTAACTCACTGACGGATTTATTTTTAAGATTACTCGGCAAGCAGTAACTGGTGACGCGACGTACTGTGGGCAAATGCTGTTGAATGGCCTGTAAAATAGTCAGTAGGCGCCTAGTTGATAATGCCAGTGCATCACCATCGGCAAGGAATACCCGTTGCACAATCATCTGCTCAGATACACGCTGAATCTCTGCCAACACTTGCGACTCATCACGCACGGAAAACTTTTTCTGTGGCGCAGTGTACATCTCGCAAAAAGTGCATTTATTCCACGAGCAACCATTGGTCACCGGCAGAATCAGTGACTGTGCCTCACTGGGCGGGCGAAAAACTGGCTCAATATAGTCAATGGGAAAGCGCTGTGTCATACCTTAACCCCCCTATACCAGCTGATCAATAACATCTGGAGTGGCATCCTCACGCTTAACGCGTTTGTTACCCATGCGCACACCGATATCCATTAGAAACTGAAAAAAGCCTTCCTGATCTTCTAAGACATTACTCCAGAATGGCGAGTGGTATAAAGCAACGGCGCCATGGACCAAGGCCCAAGCGGCGCAATAATGAAAATATGGCGGCACATCTTCCAGCTTCCCTTCATCAATACGACCTTCAATCAAGCGGGTTAAGCGCTCAAAGTTGGAGGCGCGGATGGTATGCAACTGCTCCACCATTTCCGGCACTTGGTGACCTTTAAGCACCTTTTCTTCAAGGCGATCAAATAAGCGGTAACGCTGTGGATCACGCATACGAAAGGAAAAATAAGCACGCGACAAGGCTTCTTTATCGCTGGACACACTGTCCGACTGAAACAGCTCATTGAGCTCACGCTCATAATTGAGCATTAAGCGTAAGTAAATTTCTGCTTTAGATTTAAAGTGTTTATAGATGGTACCTTTACCAATGCCCACCGCATCAGCAATCATCTCAACAGTGACTGAATCTTCACCCTGTTCAAGAAACAATTTCAGTGAGACATCAAGAATTTCTTGTTCACGACGGCGAAATTCACGCACCTTACGGGACTCTTTCTGCATGCTAGAACTATCCGGTCAAAAATAAGGACTCTATTATGACCTTATTCATAATAAATGCACCAAACAAAGATATATTCTAAAATGACGCAATTCGCGAAAACAGTCACTTACTTTTAGCCGCCACAGACCGCTGCAACTGTTCAGTATCAATCCAGCATAAACGTTGTGCGGCAGATAAGCAGAGCTTAAGCCGTATTTAGCTGCGCAATAAGACCAGTACTGCGTCCAGCTCGGCCACCATCTGGCGAATGACCAATTTAGCTTGGCTGCTTTCATCACGTGCGCCATTGCTCGACAGGCGCAAGCGAGCGCCGCCAATGGTAAAGCCCTGATCATGCAGCAGAGCACGGATCTGACGAATTATTAACAAATCATGCCGCTGGTAATAGCGTCGATTACCACGGCGTTTAATATCCGCCAGCTGTCCGAACTCTTGCTCCCAATAACGCAGCACATGCGGTTTTACCCCACAGAGCTCACTGGCTTCGCCAATCGTAAAATAACGTTTATTAGGAATGGCCGGTAATTCATGGTTATGGCTAGGTTCCAACATAAGCTTCGACTCGATCACGCAGCTTTTGCCCCGGACGGAAGGTCACCACACGGCGTGCACTGATAGCAACTTCTTCACCGGTTTTAGGATTACGCCCCGGTCGCTGACTTTTTTCGCGCAACTCAAAGTTACCGAAACCCGACAGCTTGACCGGTTCGTTGTGTTCGAGGGCTAAACGAATTTCTTCAAAGAAGGTATCCACCAATTCTTTGGCTTCGCGCTTATTCAGGCCGATTTCCATAAATAGATGCTCGGCCATCTCTGCTTTGGTTAAAGCCCCCATACACTCACTTCCTCAAAATTGCCGCAAACTTATCAGACAATAAGGCCAAGATCGCTTGTGTTGCCGCGCTGACCTCTTCATCAGTAAGAGTGCGTGAAGGATGCTGCCAGGTCAAGCCAACCGCTAAACTTTTGCAACCATCTTCCACGCCTTTGCCCTGATACACATCAAACAAGCGAATCTGGGTCAGCCATTCGCCGGCAGCACTGCGCATCGCGTCCATTAACTCCTGTGCAGGTATATCCGCATTCACCACTAAGGCTAAATCGCGACGCACTTCAGGGAAACGTGACAATTCAGTAAAGGTTGGCAAACGCCCTGTGCTAATGGCATCCAATTGCACTTCAAACATCAGCACTTGCTGATCAATATCCAACTCAATGGCCAACTGCGGATGCAAGGTGCCGACAAAACCGACCGCCTGACCATTGTGCTCAATACGTGCACATTGGCCCGGATGGAAAGCATGCTGCTGGCAAGGGACAAAGGTGAAGCCGTCGCGATCACCAGCGGCACCGAGCAAGGCTTCAACATCCGCTTTGATATCATAAAAATCAACCGTCTCTTTACCGTGCGTCCACAACTCAGGCAAACGCGCACCGGTGATCACACCGGCGAGCATGCGCTCTTGCTTTAAGTCGTCCAGTTGCCCAACAAACCTTAGGCCACTTTCAAATAAACGCACACGGTCTTGCTGACGGTTCAGGTTATGTTGCAGGGCTTTTAATAGACCCGGTAACAGTGAAGCGCGCATCACTGACAGCTCAGCTGAAATCGGATTAGCCAAAGTTAATGGCTTAAGCTCAGGGTGAAACGCGGTAAATACCTCAGGTTCAATAAAGCTATAAGTAATGGCTTCTTGATAACCGCGTGCAACTAACAAGCGGCGTAATACTGGCAACTGCGCTTGCGCTTCAGACTGTGCTTGCGGCGCTAAACGTGCAGCGGGGTAACGGACAGGCAGCTGATCATAGCCATATAAACGGCCAATCTCTTCTAACAGATCCACTTCAATAGTGATATCAAAGCGATGACTAGGCACTTCAACGCTCCAAACACCTGCCTCTTGCACCGTCATGCTTAAGCCCAGCGGCATCAAAAGTGACTCAATCTGCTCATGGCTTAAATCCAGACCAAACATCTGCTTGACGCGCTCAGCACGCAACGTAATAGTGGCCAGCTTAGGTAAATGCCCTGCATCTTCAGTCACAAGCACAGGACCTGCACTGCCGCCAACGATGCTGAGTAGCAATTCAGTGGCACGCTCAATGGCGTGCGCGGGCAACTGCCAATCCACGCCACGCTCAAAGCGGTGCGAGGCATCGGTATGCAAGCCATAAGAGCGGGCTTTACCAGCAATGGCGATCGGCTCAAAAAACGCACTTTCAAGGAAAATATCTGTAGTTTTACCCAGCGTAACGCCGCTGTCTGCACCGCCCATCACACCGGCAATGGCTAAAGCGCGGTGCTGATCAGCAATCACTAACGTATTGGCTTTTAAGGTGATTTCTTGGCCATCGAGCACAGTAATTTTTTCATTGTCCTGCGCCATGCGCACGCAAATGCCACCTTTGATCTGGGCCAAATCAAAGGCATGCAGCGGTTGACCTAACTCGATCATCACATAGTTAGTCACATCAACCACGGGGTCAATGCTGCGAATATCACTGCGTTCTAGACGTTGTACCATCCACTCGGGTGTGGCCTGGCTTAAATCAACACCTTTAATCACCCGACCGGCATAACGCGGACAGGCTTGAGCTGCAGCCAACTCAATGCTAAGGGTTTCGTCATGGCTGGCGGCAACGGGCGTAATCACCGGTAACTGCACTGGCACATTATATAAGGCACCGACTTCGCGAGCTAAACCTTGTAGGGATAAGCAATCTCCACGGTTCGGAGTCAGGTCCACTTCGATGCAAACATCGTTAAGATTTAAACTGTCACGAATGCACTGGCCGACCAGCGCATCAGCAGGCAGCTCTAATAAGCCATCATTCTCGTCACTGATTTGCAATTCACTGGCCGAACAAAGCATGCCAAACGACTCAACGCCGCGCAGTTTGGCTTTTTTGATTTTAAAATCGCCCGGTAATACTGCGCCAATACGCGCAAAAGGGATTTTTAAACCGGCACGCACATTGGGCGCACCGCAGACGATTTGTACTGTTTGTTCACCATCAGACACCTGACACACGCGTAATTTATCGGCATCTGGATGCTGCTCAGTACTCAGTACTTCACCCACTACCACACCGCTAAACTCGCCAGCCACTGGGGTCACCGCATCCACTTCTAGACCGGCCATGGATAAACGCGCCACCAGCTCATCACGAGATACTTGTGGATCAACTAAACTGCGTAACCATTGTTCACTGAAATTCATGCTGCTCTCCTAAACTCTAAAGGGTATCGACCTAGCGAAACTGAGATAAAAAACGTAGGTCGTTATCGAAGAACAGACGCAAATCATTCACGCCATAACGCAGCATAGCTAAGCGCTCAACGCCCATACCAAAGGCAAAGCCTTGAAATTCTTCTGGATCAATACCTGACATGCGCAGTACATTGGGGTGCACCATGCCGCACCCCATGATTTCCAACCAACCGGTTTGTTTGCACACACGGCAACCTTGACCATTGCACATCACGCACTGCATATCGACTTCAGCGGACGGCTCAGTAAAGGGGAAGAACGATGGACGGAAACGCACGCCCAAATCTTTCTCAAAGAACACCCGTAAGAACTCTTCAATGGTGCCTTTTAAATCAGCAAAACTGATGTCTTGATCAATCAGCAAGCCTTCCACTTGGTGGAACATCGGCGAGTGGGTGATATCTGAATCACAGCGATACACGCGACCGGGGCAAATAATACGAATCGGCGGGCGCTGCGCTTCCATGGTGCGCACTTGTACCGGCGAGGTATGGGTGCGCAGCAACATATTGGCGTTGAAGTAGAAGGTATCGTGCATGGCGCGCGCTGGGTGATGCCCTGGAATATTCAGAGCTTCAAAGTTGTGATAATCATCTTCAACTTCTGGACCTTCTGCAATGCCGTAGCCGATTCTGCTAAAGAATTGCTCGATGCGCTCCAGAGTGCGTGTCACCGGATGCAAACCGCCGCTTTGCTGACCACGTCCAGACAAGGTGACATCAATGGTCTCAGCAGCGAGTTTGCTTTCTAAGGCAGCACTATCAAGATGTTGCTTACGCGCATTGAGCACATCCTGCACCTGCTCTTTAGCGGCGTTGATTAACGCTCCGGCTTGCGGGCGCTCTTCAGCAGACAATTTACCCAACTGCTTCATTAATTGAGTCAGCTCACCTTTTTTACCAAGATAGTGAACCCGTAACTGCTCTAAGGCTTGCGAATCTTCGCTGTGTGCAACAGCGGCTAGAGCCTGTGCCACCAGCGCATCAAGATTTTCCATACATTACTCCAGAGGACCTTGCGAAACACAGCGCACGTGCTTTGCAAGGTGCTCTTACTATGACTTTTAAAAATAAGGTTGCTATACGAAATAAGGGAAGAGCCGAAGCCCTTCCCTTATCAAAACGCATGTCACAATGTTTTAAAACTTAGGCCAAAGTGGACTTAGCTTTTTCAACAATTGCAGCAAATGCCGCTTTTTCGTTTACTGCTAAGTCAGCCAGTACTTTACGGTCGATTTCGATTGAAGCTTTTTTCAAGCCAGCAATGAAACGGCTGTAAGACAAACCATTAACACGAGCACCAGCATTGATACGTGCAATCCACAAAGCGCGGAATTGACGTTTACGCTGACGACGGTCACGGTACGCGTACTGACCAGCCTTAATAACCGCTTGCTTAGCAACACGGAATACGCGTGAGCGTGCGCCGTAGTAACCTTTAGCAAGTTTCAAGATTTTTTTGTGACGACTACGGGCTACAACACCACGTTTTACACGAGCCATAAACTATTACCTTTATTTATCCAGACCTAAATTAACGAACACGCAACATGCGTTCAACGCGGGCAACATCGCTTGGGTGCATCATAGATGTCCCACGCAGTTGGCGCTTACGCTTAGTTGTCATTTTGGTCAAGATGTGACTCTTGAAAGCGTGCTTATGTTTAAAACCGTTCGCTGTCGCTTTAAAGCGCTTTTTAGCGCCACTTTTCGTTTTCATCTTTGGCATGTTGAATACTCCGCATTCAGATTGATACGCTATAACCTTAAGGCCTGCCTGTGCCCTAGGGGGTTATTTTTTCTTTTTGGGGGCGAGGACCATTATCAGTTGGCGTCCTTCCATCTTAGGATGCTGTTCAACGGTGCCGTATTCTGCAAGGTCAGCTTCAACCCGCTTCAACAACTCCATTCCCAGCTCCTGGTGGGCCATCTCTCGGCCACGGAATCGTAACGAAACCTTGGCTTTATCCCCATCTTCTAGGAAACGTATCAGGTTGCGTAGTTTTACCTGATAATCCCCGTCTTCCGTCCCTGGTCGAAACTTGATTTCTTTAATTTGCACTTGTTTCTGGTTTTTGCGTGCAGCAGCAACTTGTTTCTTTTTCTCAAACACGTGCTTGCCGTAGTCCATAATGCGACATACAGGCGGCAATGCATCCGCAGAAATTTCAACCAGATCCAGCTTCGCTTCATCAGCGGCGGCCAGTGCTTCATCAATCGAGACGATCCCGACCTGCTCACCTTCTGCACCAATCAGGCGCACTTCGCGGGCTGTGATATTCTCATTAATGGGTGCCTTAGGGGCAGCTCGTCTGTCTTGTCTCATATCTCGCTTGATAATTATCACTCCAAATCTTGGCGACCACGCCGGGAAATCGCAGTATTTAATAACTCACTGAACTGGTCGACCGACATACTGCCGAGGTCTTCACCGCCACGAGTTCGCACTGCAATGGTTTGCGTCTCAACTTCCCTATCACCAATGACTAGCAAATAAGGAACCTTGAGCAAAGTATGCTCACGGATTTTAAAGCCGATCTTCTCATTTCTCAAGTCACTGGTGACTCTAAATCCACTTTCTAACAAGTTTTTTTCAACTTTCTTGGCAAAATCACCTTGTTTCTCACTGATATTCATTACTGTCGCTTGCGTTGGTGCTAACCATGCTGGAAATGCACCTTCGTAATGCTCAATCAAAATACCAATAAAACGCTCAAATGATCCCAAAATAGCGCGGTGTAACATCACTGGATGTTTACGACCGTTATCTTCAGTTACGTATTCAGCGTCCAGACGAACCGGCAAGTTAAAATCGAGTTGCAAAGTACCACACTGCCACACTCGCCCTAAACAATCGCGTAAAGAAAATTCAATTTTCGGGCCATAAAAAGCACCTTCGCCAGGCTGCAACTCATATTTTAAACCCGCAGAATCAAGCGCATCAGCCAAGGCTTTTTCTGCACGATCCCACTGATCATCTGAACCTACACGCTGTTCAGGACGAGTCGACAACTTTAACTCAATCTCATCAAAACCAAAATCTGCATACACTTTTTGTGTTAAGCGAATAAAGTCGGCCGATTCTGCTTGCATCTGATCTTCAGTACAAAAAATATGCGCATCATCTTGAGTGAAACCGCGCACACGCATTATACCATGCAATGCACCCGATGGTTCATTACGATGACAGGCACCAAATTCTGCCAGACGCAAAGGCAGTTCACGGTAGCTTTTTAAGCCTTGATTATACACTTGCACGTGACAAGGGCAGTTCATCGGCTTAATCGCATAATCACGCGACTCAGACTCAGTGACAAACATATTGTCGGCGTAGTTGGCCCAATGTCCGGATTTCTCCCAAAGCACACGGTCAACCACTTGCGGCGTTTTAATCTCTAAATAACCGTTTTCACGCTGTACTTTACGCATATATTGCTCAAGCACTTGATACAGCGTCCAACCCTGAGGATGCCAAAACACCATACCTGGCGCTTCTTCTTGCATATGGAATAAGTCTAAACGCTTACCGAGTTTACGGTGATCACGCTTTTCTGCTTCTTCAATACGCTTAACATAGGCACTCAGTTGCTTTTTATCGGCCCATGCAGTGCCATAAATACGCTGTAACTGCTCATTTTTAGAGTCGCCACGCCAGTATGCACCCGAGAAACGGGTCAATTTAAATGATTTTAAGAAACGCGTATTAGGCACGTGCGGCCCACGGCACATATCCACATATTCTTGGTGAAAATATAAGCCCATTTCTGTCTCTTCGGGCATATCTTCAATCAGACGTAATTTATAATCCTCACCACGCTGAGTGAAAATATCGATCACTTCAGCACGGGGTGTCAGCTTTTTAATGACATCATAATCTTGATTGATCAGCTCATTCATGCGCTTTTCAATCGCCTGCATATCATCCGGGGTAAAAGGGCGGGCAATCGCGATATCGTAATAAAAGCCTTCATCAATCACCGGACCTATGACCATTTTTGCTTCAGGGAACAACTGCTTAACCGCGTGCCCCACCAAATGCGCACACGAGTGGCGGATAATCTCAACGCCTTCGGGGTCTTTGGGGGTAATGATCGACAACGTCGCATCATCGCTGATTAAGTCTGTTGCATCCATTAAACGGCCATTCACTCGACCAGCAACCGTAGCTTTAGCTAAGCCTGCACCGATCGATTGTGCGACTTCAAGAATAGAAACAGGTTGTTCAAATGTACGTTGACTGCCGTCGGGGAGAGTAATTACGGGCATGGCGCCTCCTCTGCCTAGTGGTGACCCCTACAAAAGATCACATGGGTGGGATGAGCCAGTAAGAGCGATTCGTTTCGAGGTTCACCTGCCCTACTACGGCAGAAGGTTTTACCCACCTCACACAAATCGGATTCACTGGAAAAGATGCAGTCATATACATTACAACTGCAGTAAAAACACAAAAGGCCGCACAAGGCGACCTTTTGAATTATTTGGTAGGCACAATTGGATTCGAACCAACGACCCCCACCATGTCAAGGTGGTGCTCTAACCAACTGAGCTATGTGCCTACAATGGTCGCGTATTCTACGGACAAATTATGTTTTGTCAAACGCTTTAACCCATTGTTCGTCAATTGGCACTTTACTGTGTCGCTAGACCTGCGTTTTTAGCGGCCTCAATCTGCTCAGCAATCGCCGCCGGCATGCCCAACTCTGCAGCAACGACATCACGCACACGCTGCCAATCTAATAGATGAGTGCCTTGAATATCGTCACGCTTAAGCAACACATTAACCACTGCGGCATGCTTATCCACCACTGAGACGTCTCCGTCATCACTGAGTGGTGTATGCGCTTCTAAATACAGCTTCCCTTGTGCGATACCGAACTTATAAGGTTCATTGATAATACGCACTTTCTCGCCCACCGGCACTAAACTGGCCAACTCTAAGACGTTATGATTAAGCATACGAAAGCAACCATGGCTGACACGCATACCAATACCGAACTTTTTATTTGAACCATGAATCAAGTAACCCGGCAAACCCAAGGTCAGTTTGTAAGGACCTAAGGGGTTATCTGGCCCTGGCGGCACATAGGCTGCCAATGGATCGCCTGCTTCAGCATGCTCACGCAAGATCGACTGCGGTGGCGTCCATCCAGGATTGGGTGTTTTAACGGTAATAGAGGTATTACTGATGGGCGAATCCCAACCTTCACGACCAATACCTAGCGGATAGGTGTAGACCACCGGCTTATCTTTCGGGTAATAATAAAGGCGGTATTCAGCCAAGTTAATCACCACTCCTTCACGCGGGCCTGGCGGCAAAATATAGCGTGTTGGCAAAACAATCTCGGTTCCTTCACCCGGTAACCACGCATCTACACTAGGATTAGCCGCAACCATTTCCAGATAGCCTAAATCATGGGTTTTACCCAGATCAGCAAAGGTATCTTCATAGCGCGCTTGAATCACCTGAACCTCGCCAACGACATCCTCACCAGGCGGCGGCAACGGCAACTCTAAAGCCGATGCAAAAGGCGCAACACACAGCATTGATAGCCCGCATAAACGCAACGACTTAAGCCTGAGCATGTTTAACAACATCAAAGTGACCCTACTGGAAAAGTTGAAATACGCTGCTGCATAGTACGGGTTTTATACCCTATGCACACAGACTTTTATGCTGTTTGCCAGCCTGGCTTAGCCTGCTTGCGTTGCGCCTGGATAACATCACGGCACTGCGGACAAAAATGCGCAGTACGTAACTGTTGTCGCTCCAGCGCCTGCCAGTGCGGCTGTGCAGGTAACAGACTGCCACATAAGGTGCGGTCAGCCTGACTGCCGAGTTCCAACTGGCGACTGACCGCATGCACACGTTCTTTTTGACAGGCGAACAGATCCATTTGCTCATCCGGCAAAATAATCTGATAAGCATGTAAAGACCACACCAAGCGTGCCATGTCGAGCCCCTGAAATCGGGCGCTACATTAGCCCAAAATAAGCATTTGTAACAGTACTTGCAAAGAATTGTTCTAGCGCGCCTGCTTGAGTTGACTCTTTAAGCCCAGCACCGGCGCTAAACCTTGCCAAGCATTTTCTAACAACAACGGCTGCGCCATTTCTGTTGGATGCACGCCATCGGCTTGCATCATGCCGTCCACCGCACCCACGCCGTCTAAAAAGAAATCAACCAACGCTACCTTTTCTTGCTCAGCAATCTGTTGATACACATTATAAAACGCTTCAGTATAACGTGCGCCGTAATTGCTCGGTAAGCGCATACCCAATAGCAATACGGCAGCATTGTGTTGCTTAGCCCGCTGTACCATAGTGGTCAGATTCATGGCCAGATGAGTCAGCGACAACCCGCGCAAACCATCATTTCCGCCCAATTCAATCACCACATAATCAGGCTGATGTTGCGTCAGTAAATCGGGAAAACGCGCCAAACCAGCAGCACTAGTATCACCGCTGATTGAGCTATTCACTACATTAAAATCTGCATTGTGCTCTTGTAAACGTTCTTGCAGCAAAGCCACCCAGCCGCGCTGAGTTTCCAGTCCATAGGCTGCACTGATACTATCTCCCACCACCAAGACAGTTGCGGCTTGTGCATGGGCTACAGAGCACAGCACCAGCAGGCATATCGTTGCTATCCATTGACGCATTGGAACCCCCATGACTAACAGTATTCTTAGCGCCCAGCACCTTAGCAAAAAGGTTCCTTCAGCAGAAGGCCAGCTGACTATTCTTGATAATGTTTCATTTACGCTTCATCAAGGAGACTCGCTGGCCATTATAGGGCGTTCTGGATCAGGTAAATCAACTCTCTTAGGTCTATTAGCCGGCCTTGACCTACCCAGCAGTGGTGAAGTGTTGCTGGCAGGTCATCAGTTAACTCAACTCAATGAAGATCAACGCGCAGCGCTACGGGCCGCGCATGTGGGCTTTGTCTTCCAAGCGTTCTTATTATTGGACAGCTTAAATACCTTAGAAAACGTGATGTTGCCCTTGGAATTGGCGGGGCATACCCATCCTCAGCAACGCGCCCGCGAACTGTTAATCCGTGTCGGTTTAGAAAAGCGCTTACAGCATCCGGTGAATCTGCTCTCTGGCGGTGAACAGCAACGTGTGGCTTTAGCCCGTGCCTTTGCTACTGAGCCGGATGTGCTCTTTGCCGATGAGCCCACGGGGAATCTCGACAGCCAAACCGGCGAACAGATCAGTGATTTATTGTTTGAAATGAATAAAGAGCTCGGCACCACACTGGTTTTGGTCACTCACGATGAAAAGCTCGCTGCACGCTGTCAGCAGCATTTACGCTTAGAAGCGGGCTGTCAGGTGGATCAATCATGCAACTGACATTCTTCGGTTTATTTAAACTCGCGGCTAAACAACTGCTGCGCGAGCGCCGTAGCTCAGAGCTGCGTATTTTATTTTTTGCTTTAGTCATCGCCGTAGCCAGCAGCAGTACCATCGGTCATTTTGCCGAGCGCTTACAAGGCGCAATGCAACTCAGCGCAGGAGAATTTCTTGCTGCTGATTTGGTTTTATCCAGCAGCGAGCCGGTGCATCCAGATCAATTGGCCAAGGTCGATACAGCTGCATTACAGAGCGCACACACCCTACAATTTGCCAGTATGCTGGCCACAGATACAAGTTTACAGCTGGCCAGTGTCAAAGCTGTCGATGATAATTACCCTTTGCGCGGCACGCTGCGTAGTCGCCAACAGCCGCTCGCTGCCGAACTCAGCGGTGGACGCCCGCAACCTGGCGAGGTTTGGCTGGATGCTGAACTGCTGATCAGTTTAGATTTAGCGCTGGGCGATAACGTTGAAATTGGTTCAGCCGCCTTTAAGGTGGCGCGTATTCTAACCTATGAGCCTGACCGTGCCGGTAATTTACTCAGCTTTACGCCACGGGCAATGATTCACCTCAGCGACCTTGCCGCCACAAACGTGCTGCAACCTGGCAGCCGCGTACGCTATCGCCAGCTCTGGAGCGGCGATGCATCAGCCATAGAAACACTGCGCATAGCACTTGAGGACAGCGTGTTACCCCATCAGCGCGTTGAAGGCGTGGCCGATGGCAACCAACAAGTCAGTAGCGCCCTTGAGCGTGCCGCCAGCTACTTAAACCTCGCCAGCTTAGCCGCTATTTTATTGGCCGCAGTGGCCGTGGCGCTGTCTGCCAATCGCTTTGCTCGCCAGCGCTTCGATCAAGCCGCCTTACTGCGCTGCTTTGGCCTCTCACGTCGACATACGCTATGGATGTTTTGCCTGCAACTGCTGCTACTGGCACTACTGGCCAGCCTTATCGGTACTCTGATCGGTTGGTTGACCCAGTTTGCACTATTTGAATTGCTTGCCGGCTTACTGCCGGAAGCTATTCCCGCCGGTAGCTTAAAACCTTTTATCACCGGAATTGCTACCAGTGCAGTGATGCTGGCAGGCTTTGCTTTACCGCCACTGATCGCACTAGGACAGATTGCGCCACTGCGCGTATTACGTCGTGACCTACTGCCCGTCGCGCCAGCCACTTGGCTGTTGTATGGCAGCGTTTTATTCGCCCTAGCTGCCTTGATGTGGCAATTAAACGTGGATATACGCCTGACCAGCGCGTTACTTATTGGCGGCGGGGGTGCGGCTGCAGTACTGGGTGCTGGATTATTTTTCGGCTTAAAAAGCTTACGCTTCTGGCTGGCCAAGCGCAGCTTAGCCTGGCGTTTAAGCCTCGGCCATTTACTGCGCTACCCACTCAATAGCGTCGGGCAGATGATGGCTTTTGCTTTGATTTTATTATCTATGGCCTTGATTGTTTTACTGCGCAGTGAATTACTCGATAACTGGCAAGCACAGCTGCCAGAGCAGGCGCCCAATCACTTTGCGATTAACATCCTGCCTGATCAACAGCCTGCCTTTAGCGCCCAGCTGAATCAAATAAGCAGCAATGCAGCACCGCTCTATCCAGTTATCCTAGGACGTTTAACCCAAATTAATGGACACACTGTAACAACCCTGATTGAGCCTAAAGCCCGCGTCATGCGCACCTTACAGCGCGATCTGAATCTAACGTGGACCGATCAACTGCCCAAAGATAACCAGATTATTAAAGGCCACTGGTGGCCGAGCAAGCAAACGCTTAACTCGGCGGATACGCCCTACCAGGTGTCGCTAGAAAGTGATTTAGCCAAAGAGCTGGGGGTGGGTGTTGGCGATCAACTGACCTTTTATATTGGTGGCACCGATTACCCTGCACGCATCAGCAGCTTGCGCACGGTCGACTGGAACAGCATGCAGCCTAATTTCTTTGTGATTTTCAATCCTCAGCAGATGAGCAAGGTCGCGCATACATATATGACCAGTTTTTATCTGCCTGACAACGCTCAGCAACAGCGCATTGATTTAGCCAAGACGTTTCCCAGCGTGAGTATTTTGCAAGTGGATGCAGTACTACGCCAACTGCGCGGTATTTTGGCGCAAGTGACCTTAGCCATAGAGTTGATTCTGCTGTTTGTCCTCGCCGCCGGTATTACCGTACTGGTGGCCGGTTTACACAGCACTCTGACCGAGCGTGTACAGCAAGGCGCACTTCTACGTGCATTGGGTGCTTCACGCACACTGCTGCTGCAGTCACAGCGTAATGAGTTTGCTTTAATCGGTGCTTGCAGTGGCCTACTGGCGTGGCTCGGCTGTGAAATCAGTAGCTATATGCTCTATCGTTTTGCCTTTAACTTAGCCTGGCAGGCGCACCCTTGGCTGGTGGTATTGCCCATTATTGGCGCGCTACTGATTACCCTCGTTGGCATGCTCGGCACCCGCCAAGTGCTGCGAAGCAGCCCGTTACAGATTTTGCGCGGTAATTGACTGATGAGCTATAGCCGTGTCCAGTGCGCAGTGCGCAGTGCCGGCAGTGAACCACAGACAGGTGAAGCCCCCAATGCGATTCAGCCTGATTGACACCCTCCGCACTAAAAGTACGAGGCTTTTCGCGTTCTTAGCAAAACCGTGCTTGCTGGAGCAATATACTCCGGCAAGCACGGCTTCACTCAAGATAAGCTTATTTACCAACACAAGGCATATACAAACATTTTACAATACATATATAAAAATTCAATTCGGAGCTTGACTTGCACACCTATCACGCACAACTTTATTACGATGCCTCATGCGGGTTCTGCCGAAAAGAAATTGAGCATCTACGTCCTCGCTTAACACCTCAAGTGAAGCTGATAGATATTAGTGCTAAAGACTTTAAGCCGCCGCAGGGTTATAGCCTTGAAGACTTACTCACACGTATTCATTTTTTTGATGGGCAAACCATGCAGATCGGTTTCCACGCGACTCTGGCCTATTGGCGCATAGCAGGATTGAAAAAAACAGTCGCCGTGCTGAGCGTGCCAGGGCTCCGTCACATGGGCACGCTCAGCTACAACCTGTGGGCAAGATGGCGGCGTAGACACTCCAGCAACTGCCAAATTAATTAGACACAGCTCACAGGATGTCGGCCGAACAAACCGCCCCCTTATTCTGTCATCGCCAAACACAACACACTGCTCTGCTCGTATGAAAGAGCAGGGCTTGCCAGCAATAACATTAGTCGCCGAAATGGATGACGGTACGGATACTCTTACCCTCATGCATTAAATCAAAGGCTTCATTGATGCTTTCCAGCCCCATGGTGTGAGTAATAAAGTGATCCAACTTAAACTCACCTTGCAAATAACGCTCAACATAATCTGGCAGCTCAGAGCGGCCTTTAACACCACCAAACGCCGAGCCACGCCATACGCGACCGGTCACCAGCTGGAATGGGCGCGTGCTGATCTCCTGCCCTGCGCCGGCCACACCAATAATCACTGACTCGCCCCAGCCTTTATGGCAGCACTCTAACGCCGAGCGCATCACATTCACGTTACCAATACACTCAAATGAGTAATCAACACCGCCATCGGTTAATTCAACGATCACATCCTGAATCGGCTTATCAAATTTCTGCGGGTTAATACAGTCCGTCGCCCCCAACTGGCGTGCTAAGTCGAACTTACTTTCATTGATATCAATGGCAATAATACGGCTGGCTTTAGCCATTGTTGCGCCGATAATTGCTGACAGACCAATACCACCAAGGCCAAAAATAGCCACTGTCGCGCCTTCTTCCACTTTGGCCGTATTCATCACGGCGCCCATGCCAGTGGTCACGCCACAACCGAGCAAGCACACTTCTTCCAGCGGCGCTTCGGGATTGACCTTCGCCAGCGAAATTTCCGGCAAGACAGTATATTCAGAGAAGGTAGAGCAGCCCATGTAGTGATAGATCGGCTGACCGTCTTTATGAAAACGCGTGGTGCCATCTGGCATCAAGCCTTGCCCCTGAGTTTCACGAATCTTCTGGCACAGGTTGGTCTTGCCTGATTTACAGAACTTACATTCGCCACACTCTGGCGTGTACAAGGGAATGACATGATCACCCACTTGCACGCTGGTGACGCCCTCACCAATGGATTCAACAATGCCGCCGCCCTCGTGACCTAACACGCAAGGAAAAACACCTTCGGGGTCATCGCCGGACAGGGTAAACGCATCGGTATGGCAGACGCCGCTGGCCACGATGCGCACCCGCACCTCTCCTTTTTGTGGTGGCATCACATCAATTTCTTCGATGGACAGAGGCTGGCCTGGACCCCAAGCGACGGCAGCTTTGGATTTGATGGATTGTGTCATTCAGTTTATTCCTCTAATTTTGGATAGGTGCATACGACCTCAGAGTAACTGATAGTCGTACCGAGGCATCGCCTGCAATGCGAAGCATTCTGTCGGACAGATATGCGATGCCTTTTGCCTCAATGAGGTTATTATACTTGTTAGCTGTAGTAATATAATTAGCTTATTTTGCAAATTACTTTTACTGACAAGCAACAATAGCCCCCTTGTAAACTGCACTCAGAAAAACAAGTAAAGACACAGTGCACACACCCTGCGGTATTATGAGTCTGCCAATAGGGCCTAGGCCCTATTGATTAAGTAGACTTACTAGGAGTGAGCATGCTGTATAACTGGGAAGGTATCGCAGAGTTTGTGAGCGTGGCCGAGACGCACAGCTTTACTCTTGCCGCAAAAAAGCTAGGCGTTTCAACCGCCCATGTCAGCCGTCAAATCAATGCGCTGGAATCACGCCTAGCCACCAAACTACTACAGCGCACCACACGTAAAGTCTCAGTAACCGAAATCGGTACCATCTATTATCAACGCTGCCGGCAACTCCTCGACGATTTAGATGATGCAGAACATACGATAAGCAATCTGCAAAACAAACCAACCGGCAGACTCAAGATCACCGCACCAGTCACCTATGGTGAGGTAATCATTGCGCCACTGATTAACAACTTTATCACCCGCTACCCTGATCTCAATGTTCAAATGCTGCTCAGTAACCAGACAATGGATCTAATTGCGGAGGGCTATGACCTCGCTATTCGCCAAGGCAAACTGGACGACTCCAGCATGATGGCCAAACGCCTCGCCTCGCGCACGCTCTATCTGTGTGCCACACCAGCCTACCTTGCAGAGCATGGCGAGCCTAGCCAGTTAGCCGACCTCAATCAACATAATTGCTTACAAGGCTCACTGGATCACTGGCGTTTTCAGGAAAAAGGCAAAACACGCAATATTCAGATCAGTGGCAATCTGCGCTGTAACAGCGGCCGCACTTTAGTGGATGCCGCGTTAAAAGGGCTGGGCATTGTGCAGCTACCCGGGGAATATGTGTTGGCGCATATCCACAACGGGCAACTGGTCGCCCTACTGGAACAACACCGCACACCAGACGAAGGGGTTTGGGCGATTTATCCGCACAATCGGCACCTATTGCCCAAAGTACGCATGCTGATCGACTATCTTGAGCAAGAATTATCCAGTCAGTCTGTACTGGAATATTGAGCGAGGATAATGACTTTGTCTGAGTGAAGTCGATCATAGATTTGGCCAGAGAACCTCAATGCAAGGCAGCAGTACTGATCCGCAGGGGTCACCCAGAGTGCGGCATGCTCGGCCCGCAAGCGGCTTGATCTTCACGAGAAAAGAACCGACACTGACTTATGAATCAACCTCTCCACAGCGAGCAACACCTTGTCGATATCCTCTGATAGCAAAGCCGATCGAAAAAGCAGACACCCGCAGACATCAACTCTGACCCCGAGCGCATCAAGCCATCCGCACATTCACAGACTTACGCAAATATACCGAGCGCGCAGCGAGATCAATCAGGCTATTACTCACATGAGTAACGAGGACGAATTGTTTCCTCTTTTCTGTCAGCTGGCGGTTGAATTCGGCGGTGTTAGCTTCGCTTGGATAGGGATTGCCGATCTGCAATCGGAACGCATTATTCTAGTAGAAAGTTTTGCCACCGATACTGATTTCCTGCAAAATATTCACATTTCAACACGGCAAGACACAGCCGCAGGCTGCGGGCCATCGGCGACGGCATATCGTAACAATCACCCTGTGCTCACCTCGGATTGGGCAAACAGTCCATTGACAAAAGCCGAGCATACAACGGCCAGCGGTTTAAATTGGGCGAGCAGTGGCGCCTTCCCTATCCAACGCAATGGACAACCTTTTGCCGTACTATCGGTGTATCACGAGACGGAGAACTTTTTCGATAGTGAAAGCTACGGGCTTTTCGAGGTTATATCCCGCAACATCACCTTTGCCCTGAACAACTTCGACTGGGAACAAGCACGTCATCACGCCTTAGAGACTCTGCGGAGCAATGAACAACATTTCCGCGCCTATTTCGAACATTCAATGTTTGGCATGGCCGCAAGCCGCCCTGATGAAAGTTGGATTGAGGTCAATCAGGCGCTGTGCGACATACTCGGCTACACGGCTGAAGAGCTTGTAACCACAACCAGGGATGCGTTGACCCACCCTGATGATATAGAGCCCAACCATACCCTCTTTAAGCAATTACTCGACGACAGCATTGACGAGTTTATGCTAGAGAAGCGCTTTATCAAAAAGTCCGGTGAGATCATTGATGCTCACTTAGCCGTACGCGCCGTTCGAAACACCGATGGCAGCCTTGCCTATGCCGTAGCACTGATTGCAGATATTTCACTGCGTAAGCTGGCAGAACGGCGTGAGCACATGCACCGCAACACCTTAGAAAAAGTAGCTCGAGGGGGTTCTCTGCAAGACATTATGGCACAGGTGATCCAATCGATTGAATCAATGCACCCTGACGCAATGTGTTCGATTCTGCTGATGGACGATAAAGGAGAGCACCTGCTGAATGGCGCAGCACCCAGCCTTCCCGACTCTTTTAACAACGCCATCAATGGCATCAAAATTGGCACAGGGGTTGGCTGTTGCTGAACTGCAGCCTTTTCAGGCATGCGAGTTATTGCCGAAGATATCGCCTCTCACCCCGACTGGATAATGTACCACGACATCGCCGCCGCAGGTCTTGGCGCCTGTTGGTCAGAGCCCATCCGCTCCACATCAAATAGAATATTAGGCACCTTTGCTATTTACCGCAGGGCACCAAGCTTACCTGACGAGCACGAACTCGAATTAATAGAAAACGCAGCTAATCTGATTGGTATCGCCATCGAAAGAGTTCACGCGGAAGAAGAACTCCATCTTGCAGCCTCCATCTACAGCAACAGTGCCGAGGCCGTACTGGTCACAGATGCCAATAACTGCATCGTTGCACTCAACCCCGCATTCAGCAAAATAACCGGCTATACCCTTGATGATATCCGTGGCAAAAACCCATCTCTGCTCCACTCAGGCCGGCACAACGCCGATTTCTTTCAAGCCATGTGGCAATCTATCACTCACAGAGGTTTTTGGCAGGGCCAGGTCTGGAATCGTCGTAAAGACGGTGAAATCTTCCCAGAATGGCTCACCATTAATACCATTCAAGACGAGCAAGGTAACGTCCAGCGCTATGTGTCCATGGGTTCAGACATCACCAACCAAGTACGCTCAGACGATCTGATTTGGCGTCAAACAAACTACGACTTTCTCACCGATTTACCCAACCGTTATATGTTTCAGGACCGCTTAGCCCAGGAAATTCTAAAATCGATACATGAAGGTTCCTTACTGGCACTGCTCTTTATTGATCTTGATAAATTTAAAGAGGTCAACGATACCTACGGCCACCCTATAGGTGACCAACTTCTAGTCAAGTCCGCCGAGCGCATCAATAGCTGTATCCAAGAAACCGATAGTTTGGCACGCATGGGCGGTGACGAATTTATTGTTATGCTGCCCAAACTGGCCTGCACTATTGATGCTGAAAAAGTGGCTGCGCAAATCATCAGCGCGCTGGCCGAACCCTATCCCATCAATGGCGAAACCATCTATATTGGCGCCAGTATAGGTATTACTTTCTGTCCAGACGACGCTTGTGAGGTTGATCAGTTAATCAACAACGCCGACCAGGCCATGTATATATCTAAGTCAGCAGGCCGCAACCGTCTGAGCTATTTCACCCAAGCGCTGCATGATGAAGCGCGTAATCGCCTAAAACTGTTAAAAGATATGCGCTCAGCGGTTGAAAAACGAGAGTTTGAGCTGCATTTTCAGCCCATCATTGATTTAAGCAATGGACGCATTGTCAAAGCCGAGGCACTGATCCGCTGGAATCACCCAGAACACGGCATGATCAGCCCTGCTGAGTTTATTCCCATGGCAGAGGAAAGCGGATTAATCGTAGGTATCGGCGACTGGGTATTTAGGGAGGCTGCCGCCAAGGTCAAACGCTGGTGTGAGTTGTTTCATAGCGAGTTACAGGTATCGGTTAATATCTCACCCGTGCAGTTTCAGAGTCTTGCCCTAAGCATTACTGACTGGCTGGATTACCTCACTACTCTGGGATTAGAAGCAAAACACCTGAGCATCGAAATCACCGAGGGTCTACTGCTCAATCTGACCGATGATGTGAAGGATAAGCTGCTCCAGTTCCGCGATGCCGGGATTCAGGTGGCGATTGATGACTTTGGTGTAGGCTACTCAGCCCTGTCGTCTCTTAGGAAATTCGCGATTGACTACCTCAAGATTGATCAGTCTTTTATACGGCATATCGAAACTGAGCAGAATGATTTGGCGTTATGTGAAGTCATTGTCATTATGGCCCACAAGCTCGGCCTCAAAGTCATCGCTGAAGGAGTCGAAACCGAGGAGCAAAGCCGTCTATTGTTGGACCTAGGTTGTGATTACGGTCAAGGCTACCTCTTCTCCCGCCCGCTACCTGCGGCGAAATTTGAAGCCTTCTTGATAAAGGATATGAGCGCAGACTGACATGCCATAAGCGACTCCAAGCTAAGGTGTGCAAACGGAGTTGCCGCATCTAGCCGATCGCAAGAGCCGTATCTGATGACCTGTAATTAATACAAATCAAGGCATACGGCAGACATTCGGCTTATTATCCCTAAAGGTTTACCCTCTAGAGGATTTTACATGAGCACGTCTGCTGCAAAATCCAGTTACACCGCTTATCCCTTTGATGCGCGTGTGATTGCGCACCGCTTTCGTCATTCTGCAATTTTTGGTGCGTTAGATGCTCTGAACCCCGGTGAAGCGATGCGTTTCGTAAACGACCACGACCCCTTGCCCTTGATCAATCAGATGCAACAGCGCTACGGTGAGCGTGTGAAGGTGATTTACCAGCAGCGTGAGCCCAGCGTGATAATGATTGATTTTGTTATCGTAGGGTAAAGATAAAGTGATGCTGCGATCAGCGTCACTTACATTGCACAGCAAATAATATCCAATATAGACCCTGTAAATGATTCTGTGTAACTGCCAAGGTTAAATATAATCTTTTAAGCGGTCTTCAAACTCAATCATAAATCGATTCAATGCCGGTTTCCAATCTCTGATCGGCATGGTCCACTTCTTGGACGCATTTTGGATTGCCAAATAGATGACTTTCTTAGCCGAGTCATCGGTTGGGAACAGTTTACGTTTTTTGATGGCTTTGCGGATCACGCTATTCAGCGATTCAATGGCGTTGGTAGTGTAAATCACCTTTCTGATATCAGCAGGATAATTGAACAGGGTATTGAGGTTATGCCAGTGCGTTCGCCATGATTTGCTGATCTGTGGGTACTTATCGTCCCAGTGCTCAGCAAATTGGTTCAGGGCTAGCAAGGCTTCTTCTTCGGTGACTGATTGGTATATTTGCTTTAACTCGGCGGTGACGGCCTTGTAGTCCTTCCAGGGGACATATTTGACTGAGTTGCGCACCATGTGAACGATACAAAGCTGAATTTGAGTCTCAGGGAAGACCGCATTAATGGCATCAGGGAAGCCTTTTAGCCCGTCAACACAGGCAATTAATATATCTTTTACGCCCCGATTTTGCAGCTCAGTGAGCACGTTAAGCCAGAACTTAGCGCCTTCAT
>LSQX01180861.1_pt1 | contig 52314 bp, 50 predicted proteins | sample 654561 | NCBI WGS metagenome assembly LSQX01 (sample SAMN04489861, study PRJNA283612) | anaerobic digester metagenome | isolation source: 4 biogas reactors fed with cattle manure at either 37C or 55C with and... | place: Denmark: Kongens Lyngby | collected 2014
CCGCCTTATGATATAATCAAAGCCAGTATAAACCGGACAGGAGAAACCCATGCCTTACCGCAGCGTCTTTGAAATCATCGGCCCCGTGATGATCGGGCCTTCCAGTTCCCACACGGCGGGCGCCGCGCGCCTGGGGCAGTTGGCGCGCGGCATCTTCGGGGAGGAGCCGGAGGAGATTACCGTGCGTTTCTTTGGCTCCTTTTCCCAGACCTACCGGGGCCACGCCACGGATGTGGCGGTGATCGGGGGGCTGATGGGCTTTCAGACGGATGACCCCCGCATCCGGGATTCCCTGGCATATGCCAAAGAGCGGGGCATTTCCGTCAGCCTGATCCCGGAAGCGGAGCCGCCCGAGCACCCCAACACCCTCACCATGGCCTTGTCCAGGGGCACCAACAAGCTGAATGTGACGGGCGTTTCCCTGGGCGGGGGCGCTGTGAGGCTGACAGAGCTGGAGGGCTTTCCGCTGAACCTCACCGGTGAAAACCCGGCCATTCTCATCCTGCACCTGGATACCCCGGGGGTGGTGGCAGCGGTGACGGCGCGGCTGGCGAAAAACGAAATCAACATCAGCCACATGGGCCTCTCCAGGCGGGCGCGGGGCAAGGTGGCCCTGATGGTGATCGAGACGGACCAGGCCATCCCCCCGGAGGTGGAGGCTGACCTGATGGGCGCCCCGCATGTGCTGAGGGTCGCGTTGCTGCAGGGATAAGGAGGGCTATGTTTAACAGCATTCAGGAACTGGTGGCGCTGGCCCAGGATGGGGGAGTGCCCCTTTGGCAGGTGATGCTCACCCAGGAGGAGGAGGCCACCGGCCGCGGGCAGGACGACATCCTTGAAGAAATGGCCGGCAACTACCGGGTGATGAAGGAGGCGGCCCGTGCCGGCATCCTGGGGGTCACCACCCATTCGGGCCTGTGCGGCGGGGATGCCAGGAGGCTGTATGACTACCTGCAAAAAGGCAGCGTCCTCACGGACAGCACCCTGCTGAAAGCCGTTTGCTACGCCATCGCCACCAACGAGGTGAATGCTGCCATGGGCCGGGTGTGCGCCACCCCCACGGCGGGCTCCGCCGGGGTGCTGCCCGGGGTGATGCTGGCGATGCAGGAAAAGCGCAGCCTGCCGGACAGCGCCATCGTGCGCCATCTGTTTACGGCCGGGGCCGTCGGCTTTGTGATCGCCAACCGGGCGGGCATCTCCGGCGCGGCGGGGGGCTGCCAGGCTGAGATCGGTTCCGCCAGCGCCATGGCTGCCGCCGCCGTCACGGAATTGGCCGGGGGCACGCCCGGCCAGGCTGCCCACGCTATGGCCCTGGCGCTTAAAAACATGCTGGGCCTGGTCTGCGACCCGCTGGCAGGGCTTGTGGAAGTGCCCTGCATCAAGCGCAATGCGGCCGGTGCCGCCAATGCCCTGGTCACCGCGGAAATGGCCCTGGCCGGCATTGAATCGAAGGTCCCCTGGGATGAGGTGATCGAAGCCATGCGGCAGATCGGCCGCACCATGCCCATTTCCTTCAAGGAAACCGCCCAGGGCGGCCTGGCCACCACCCCCACAGGGGAGGCGTGGAAGCAGCTGCTGTGGTCCTAGTTTGTGCCATTTCATGGAAGCACCCGGGGAAAGCATCCCTTCCCGTTGCTGCTTAAGCCTAAGCAGATTGGCGCCCGAGGCCGGCGAATTCAAAGGATAAACTGCCAGAACCCGGTCGGGCCTCTTCTTGGGCCAGTATGGGCGGGCTTTGCCTTCAGCCCCTCAGATCCGTGACGGTCATGCGGCTGAAAGGGGGCGCAGGCAGGGGCGTTACCACCATATCAAGTTTGCAGCTCCTAAATGCCCTCTCCATCAATCCTCCTGGCAGGCTCCGTCTCTCGCAGCGCCCGTTTGGAAATAAATGCCATGTTCAACTTCCTCTCTCCCGGGGTACGGGTCGCCAGCAGTAGGTATCTTTGCGGGACGGCGTGCCAAACGGGGTATCTTCATCGGATACTTTTATGCTGGAAGGATAGCCGCCATCATTCATCCGGGAGGTTTTCATGAGAAAGCATCTGGTGGGGAAGCGTCCGGGAACCATTCTGTGGGCAATTGCCCTTCTTCCGGTTCTGATGTTTGCCGCTCCCTGCCTGTTTCCGGTTTTCATGCCCATGGCACTGGCAGATCCCCTGCCTTTTGACAACAGCGCTTTTGCGGAGGTGAATGGGGTATCTTTCCATTATCGTACCTATCGCCCCAGGGACGAGAGGGTTCAGGGAAAACTGCTCCTTGTTCATGGCCTGGGCGGATCGACTTTCTCCTTTGATGCCTCAGCACCCCTGATCACGGAAAAGGGGTATTATGTGGTTTCTGTGGACTTGCCAGGCTTTGGCTTCAGCGGCAGGGATTCGGCCTATGACCATAGCCAGCAAAACAGAGCGGCTGATGTATGGCTGCTGCTCCAGGTGATTGATCAAAACCTGCCCCAAAAGGCTGCTGCAATGCCCTGGCATCTGGCCGGCCACAGCATGGGCGGCGGCACTGTGGCAGCCATGGCCATGCAGGAGCCCTCCCGGGCGCAAACCCTTATCCTGGTGGATGCCGCTTTGTTTGACGCCCCAAACAGCGGCGGATTCCTGGCTTTCCCGCCCTTGGGCAGATGGGCGATGACCGCTTTGGAGCATTTTCTCATCACGGAGAACCGAGTCAAGTCCCTGCTCACATCGGCTTACGGCAGGGATCCAAGCCAGGCAGAAATTGAGGGTTACCTGGCACCCCTTCGCCTTCCAGGGACAGCCAGGTCATGGCTCAACCTGGCCAGAAAATCAAAGAACGAAGATCCCACAAGGCTTAAGGGCCTGGCAGTGCCGATCTTTGCGATATGGGGAAGCCGTGACACCTGGGTGCCTTTGGAAGCGCTGGATAAAGTCCGGGTCCTTCGTCCGGACCTCACAGCCCGGATCATAGAAGGCGCGGCCCACTGCCCGATGGAAACGCATCCCGATGTGTTCTCAGCCGCTGTTCTGGCGTGGCTGTCAGACAACCCAGAAGCTGGTTCGTGATTGCTGTGAACAAAAAACCTGTTGCATATGCGGGTAAAACCGATACCAACAGGGTGTAAAAAAATGTTGGCAGCATGGGAAAAAATGGAGTTGAGGCTCACAATATAAAACAAGGAACGGGATAACCTGACGGGTGAAGGCAGGGGGACCTTTCTGAGCGGGAACCCCTGCGCGCAGCACTTTGCGGGGATTGAAGGATATCCAGCCGGAGCCGATGCCTGAAGCTCCCTGAGGGGGTACGTTCACAAGCGTTCAAGGCCGGAAGCGATTCTGCAGATGCGAATTACCACAGCCGGCAGAACCCGAAATACTGCAGGGAGAACTACTTCCGCCTGACAGGGCCAAGGCCCGGCAGCCGGGCGAAGATGAGGCACAGGCGTAAAAGGGCTTCCGCCTTATTGCAATCCGCCCCTTGCTTCAGCCGCCATTTTAGGCTTGACAGGACATTTGGAATCGCATATACTCACCCTTGCGCTTTGGTGGAATCAAACGAGGCAAAACACCAAAAACGCGGCAACAATCCAGCACAGTACTTGAGAAAGTGCTGTGCGGCCAGCGAAATATGCGCCCTTAGCTCAGCTGGATAGAGTGTTTGACTACGAATCAAAAGGTCGCAGGTTCGAATCCTGCAGGGCGCGCCAGCAAAAAGCCCGGTCCCCAATGGGGGCACGGGGCTTTTTTATTGCGGTGCCGGCCCATAAGGCGCCAGGCACCATTTGACCATAGCTTATTCCGTGACAAAAGTATCCTGGCATATAGGAACAGCGGATTGCCCTGACCCGCGCAGCATCTGGCCGTTATTCTCTGTTCAACAGCTCTTCATGGAGAAGCATGCATGAATAATTCCCGGCGTTATCCTGATTCCGGCGTTGTTCGCGTTCAGGTTCTCCTGCCGCCGCGGTATCCTGGTGCTGGCGTTTCTCTGCCCCTGGGCGACACCAGGCATATGGAAGACGACAAGGGGGTTGATGATGCTCCAGGCGGAGGAGAAGGCACGGGGAGCGGCGGAAGCCGGAAACACATTGTGATTGGGCGCCTTGCGTGTTATAATGCGGTCGCTGCAGAATATTTTGGAGAGGTGAGAAACATGAGGAAAATGGTGTTTGCGCTTTGTTTTGGTAACCGGGGTTTTATGCCGGGCGAGTTGATCCTCAGCGCCAGGGAGGAGATGGTCAAGGCCGTCACCGGCCTGGGCTATGACTACATCATGATGGACGAGAAGGCTACCCGTTATGGCGCGGTGGAAACCCGGGACGAGGGCCTCAAGTATGCCAAATGGCTCAAGGAGCACGAGGGCCAGTATGACGGCGTCATCTTCTGTATGCCCATTTTCGTGGATGAGAACGGCGCCGTCAACGCCCTTCAGGACGCGGGCGTCCCGATTCTGATGCAAGCCTATCCGGATGAAATCGGCAAGATGGGCTTCAAGTACCGCCGGGACGCCTACTGCGGCAAATTCTCAGTAACGGATGTGTTCAGCCAGTACAAGGTCCCCTTCACAGTGCTCAAGCCCCATGTGGTGCATCCGCTCACGCCCGAGTTTTCCCGGAACCTTAAGGATTTTGCCGCCATCTGCCGGGTGGTGAACGGCATGAAGCGCTTCAACCTGGGCTGCATCGGCGCCCGTACCACGGCGTTTAAGACCGTGCGCTTTGATGAGATCACCCTTCAGAAATACGGCATCAACGTGGAGAGTTTCGACCTGTCGGAGCTCATCATGAAGGTGAAGGAGATGGGTGACTTAGCCCCGGGCGTTGAGGAAAAACTGGCGAAACTCCGGGATTATGCCGATTTCACCGGGGTGCCCGAGGAGAACACGCGCACCCTCGCCAAAGTCGGCGTGGTGGTGGACGAATACATCCGGGATTATCACCTGGACGCCATCGCGCTGAGGTGCTGGAACGAAATGGAAACCTACCTGCGCGTAAGCCCCTGCGTGCTGCTGGGTGCGCTCAATGACATGGGTATCGCCGCCTCCTGTGAGATAGATGTCTGCTCGGCTGTCACCATGCGCGCGATGCATCTGGCAAGCGAAGAGCCCGCTACTGTCCTTGACTGGAACAACAATTATGGCCAGGATGAGGACAAGGTGGTGCTGTTCCACTGCGGGCCGGTGGCCCGTGGCCTCATGAAGGGGAAGGGGACGGTCACCGAGCACAAGATGTTTGCCAAGAACGATCCTGGCTCCGGATGGGGCACCAATGAAGGACGTATCGCCGCTTTCCCCATGACCTATTCCAACTGCAAAACAGAAGACGGCAAACTGACCGTGTATGTGTCGGAAGGTGAAATGACTGATGACCCCATTGAGGACGGCTACTTCGGCTGCGCCGGGGTGGCGGAAATTGACGATCTCCAGGACAAGCTGATCAAGCTAGCCCGGGGCGGCTTCAAGCACCACACCTCCGTGGGCAAGGGCCATATGCAGGCTGTGCTTCATGAGGCGTTCACCACCTATCTGGGCTATGACCTGGTGGAGATTGGCTGATAAATGAATGATATGATCAGCCTGGGGGTGGACATCGGGGGCACCGGCGCCAAGTGCGTGGCCTTCAGCGAAAAAGGGGAACAGAAGGCCATCAGCTACCGCGAATACCCCACCCCCCCCGGGAAAACCGACCTGGATCCTGAGGTTTTGGCAGAAGCCGCCTTCCAGGTGATCGCTGACTGCGTGGCGGCGCTGCCTGAAGCCGAGGCAGTGGCCGCGGTCACGGTTTCGTCTTTTGGCGAGTCCTTTGTGCCGATTGATGCACAAGGCCGGCCGCTGACGGATATCATCATGTACTTTGCTGACACCGGCAGCGGCGAGTTTGACGAACTGGTGCGCCGGGTGGGGGAGGAGACTTTCATGGGAATCACCCTCACCAAGCCGGATGCCTTTTACTCCCTGTCCAAAATGCTTCACACCCGGCATGTGGCGCCGGGGCCGGTGTGGAAGCATCTCCTGATATCCGGCTATATCTGCTACCGTTTGTCCGGCGAAACGGCCATCGACGTGTCCCTGGCCTGCCGGACGCTGCTGTTTGATGTGAAAAAAAGGGACTGGTCAGACGAACTCCTGGCTGCCTCCGGCTTTACCCGGGGCCAGATGCCCACCGTCCTTCCCGCCGGCACCCCCCTGGGGCCGCTCAAGCCTTCAGTGGCCCGCCGCCTGGGGCTTACGGGCAAGACCCGTGTGGTTATCGGCGCCCACGACCAGGTGGTCAATGCCCTGGCCTGCGGGGTTCAGGGCCCGGGGGATGCGGCGGATGTTTCCGGCACAACGGAGAGCATCGCTCCCTTCTTTGCTGATATCCCACCGGGATTTGGCTTTCAGCGCAACAACTACGCCTGTGTGCCCTATCTGAACGCGCCAGGCTTTGTGACCTATGCCTACAATTTGTCCGGAGGCGCCGTGGTGCGGTGGTTCAGGGACAACCTGGCCAGCCACCTTCTTCAGGAGGCCAAAGCGGAAGGCCTGCATATCTACGATCTCCTCAACCGCCAATGCCCCCGGGAGCCAGGGCAGCTGATCCTGCTTCCCTTCCTCCAGGGCCTGGGCGGCACGCCGGATATGATCCCCCAGGCACGGGGGATGATGTACGGCCTGTCCATGGAGACCAGCCGGGCAGACCTTTACCGCGCCATCCTGGAAGGCCTGAGCTATGAGATGGCCATCAATCTGGATGCCCTGGCGGAATTTGGTATCGTGCCGGAGCGCCTGTACGCCTGCGGCGGCGGCGCCCGCTCGCCCGTGTGGCTTCAGATCAAGGCGGATGTGTGGAACCGCGAGGTCATCCCGGTCCTGACCGAGGAAACCGGGGCGCTGGGAAGCGCCATCCTGGGCTTCGCGGCCGTCAGCGGGGAGAAGGACCTCATAAACCTTGCCAGCCGTTTCACCCGCCATGGCACGCCGATCCAGCCTGATCCGAAGCGGGCGGGTTTTTACCAGGAGCAATATAAGCGCTACAAAAGACTCAGAGAACTGCTGGTCCAGGAATTCAGCGGGAAAGAAAGGGCAATTTGATGAACAGCAAACAGATCGTAAAACGCGCCTTTGACCTGGGGGTGGTGATCCCCGCCTTCAACATGCCCCATTTGCCCATGGTGGAGCCGGTGGCCCGCGCGGTGGCCGATGAGAACGCTGTGGCCATGATTCAGGTGGCGCGCCTGGAGTGGGAGAAGTTTGAGTCCCGGAGCCTGGAAAAGGTGGCCGAGGAATATGCAAAATTCCAGGTCAAGGGGCACACACTCCTGCACCTGGACCATGTGCCCGTCATCGATGAGGACCATGAGCAGGTGGACTATATGGCGCTGCTGGAGCGCGCCATCAAGGCGGGCTACCAGTCCCTGATGGTGGATGCCTCCCGCCTGAGCCTTGAGGGCAATATTGAAGCCACGGCCAAAGCGGCCGGGCTGGCCCACGCCGCCGGCCTTCCCATCGAGGCGGAGCTGGGCGCGGTGATGGGGCATGAGACCAGCCAGCAGGACATCCCCTATGAGGAGATTTTCAGGAACAAAATGGGCTTCACCCAGGTGGATGAAGCCAAGCGCTTTGTTCAGGAGACCGGCTGCGACTGGCTGAGCGTGGCGGTGGGCAGCGTGCACGGCGCCATTGCCGAGGGCATGAAGGACAAGAAAAAACCGGCGGCCAAGCTGGATGTTGCGCACATCCAGGCGCTCCGGGATGCCCTGGGCATTCCCCTGGTGCTCCATGGCGGCTCCGGCATTCAGCAGGATTATATCGCCCGGGGGGTCAAGGCGGGCATCGCCAAGATCAATGTGGGCACCGAAATCCGCCAGCCCTATGAGCGTGTGACAGACGGGGGCGGAAGCGTCCTTCAGGCGCAGGATGCCGTCTACCGGCGCACAGTGGAACTCATCCGGGAGTTCCTGAAAGTAAAGGACAGCGCCAGCCTGTTGGGATAAGCCGCACACCCCCCGGAGGAATGCCATGGCCAAGCAGCCCATCATCCCCTTTCCCGACACCGTGTCGCTGGATAGCGAAAACAGCGCGATTATCATCATCGACCAGACGCTTCTGCCGGGGGAACTCAGGCTGATTGCCCTTCGGGAGCAACGGGAGATATGGGACGCCATCAGGCAATTGAAGGTGCGCGGCGCGCCGGCCATTGGCGTTACGGCGGCTATGGGCCTCTACCTGGCAGCCAGGAGGCTCCCGGAGGACGATGAGGCGGGCTTTTTTGCGGCGCTGGCGGACGCCAGGGATTATCTGGCCACCTCCCGGCCCACAGCAGTCAATCTGTTCTGGGCGCTGGACCGGATGGAAGCCACGGCCAAACACCACCGGGGCCTGCCGGTGGCGGAAATCAAGGAACATCTGCTGGGGGAAGCCCTGGCCATTCGGGATGAGGATATTGCCATCTGTGAGGCGATCGGGCAAAACGGCGCCGCCCTGATCAAGGGGGGCGACGGCATCCTGACCCACTGCAACGCCGGGCGCCTGGCAGCTGTACGCTATGGAACGGCATTGGCACCCTTGTACAAAGCCCATGAATCGGGCCTTGGGTTTAAGGTATATGCAGATGAAACCCGGCCCCTGCTGCAGGGCGCGCGGCTGACAGCCTATGAGCTTGCAGCCAGTGGCATTGATGTGACGCTTCTGTGTGACAATATGGCCGCTTCCCTTTTGGCCAGCGGCCGGGTACAAAAGGTGTTTGTGGGGTGTGACCGGGTGGCGTCCAATGGAGATGCCTGCAACAAAATTGGCACCCTGGGCCTGGCCATTCTGGCCCGGCATTATGGCATTCCTCTGTATGTCTGCGCCCCCACACCCACGATGGACCTGAGCCTCCTTTCCGGTGAGGCTATTCCCATTGAGGAGCGCCCGGGGGAAGAGGTCACCTCCATGTGGTACAGCACCCCCATGGCCCCAGAAGGGATAGGGGTGTACAACCCAGCTTTTGATGTGACCCCGCATGAATTGATTACCGCTTTTGTTACACAGCATGGCGTTATCCGGCCGCCGTTTGCGCAGCGCCTGGCGCGGCTGGCGAAAGAAAGCGGTTGATTGGCAGACAAAATCCGGCCGTTTGCCGTTTAGGCTATCGGGCATTGTGATATAATAATTCGAGGTTTTGCCATTTTGAACCGATATAGCAGGAGAAAACGGGAGGATTTGAGAGATTATGAAGAGTATTTCAAGACGTTTCGTCGCATTGATGGCGGCTCTGATGCTGTTTGTTTCCGTGGGTGGAGCGCTGGCGGAGGCGCCGGTGAGCCTTGGCCTGCCCAACGCTGAAGCGGTTCTGGAAGCGGGCGGAACGATTGGATTTGAAGCCAGCGCACGCTTTGACGAGACGACGCTGAAGGGATTGCTGGGGATGTTCATGGCAGGCGCTGCCGGTGATGAGGCAGGCCAAACCATGGTGGACGCTATTTTGGGCGCGCTCAACAAGATGTTTGTCCGCGGAGCCTATGCCAGGGAGGCCTTTGCCGGCTCCCTGGGCACGGAGGAAGGGGAACTGATCAGCCTTCAGGCCGCCTATGACGAGGCCACTATGGAGAATACCCTGATCACCAACCTCCTGCCTGACCTGGCGATCTCCCTGGATCCCGGAATGATCAAGACCGTCATGGGCAAGATGCCGCAGATGAGCCAGGCGCAGGCTCAAGCCATGCTGGCCCCCTATGGGGCCGCCATGATGGGTTTCATCCAGGTGCAGATTGGCCCCCAGCCGCAAATCGCTTCGGAACCCTATGACATTGACGGGGTTGGCCTGTTCCACTTCAAGGCGGACTTTGACATCACCACCCGGGAAGCCGCGGGGCTGATGGAGCAACTCTATAACATCTTCAAAAACGACCGGAATATCCAAGCCCTCATCAACCAGGCGGCAGCCGCTGGCGGCGAAGACCCAACCGAAATGCTGGGAGAAATGGAAAGCGGCATCGCCCGGATGAAAGCGGCGGAAGACAAGGTATTCCTCATGGGATCCGTCTACATGAACGAGGCTGGAAACACCTCCTATGTGGTGGTGGACACCCCGGGGGACGGCGATGGCCGGGCCCATATCACCGTACTGGTCAAGGGCGCTGCGGTCCATGTCAAAGTCCTTGTGAAAGGGGAGGAAATGCCCGCTGTGACAGCTGGAGAGACTCCAGCCCCCACAGCGGATATCGACTGGGCCAAGCTGGAAGCGGACATCCTTTCCGGCGCCAATTACGCGGATACCCTGGTCACTGTTGAAACTGATGCTCAGGCCCAGGCCAATGTGCTTGGTTCCACCGTCAGGGTGAATATGATGCTGGGCGGCATGAATATTGTGGTGGAGGCTGAGGGAACCAGCAGGATTGACAAACTGGAAACACAGTCCGAAATGCGCTTCTATATGGGCGGGCAGAACCCGTTGGTCACTTTCACAGCCAGGATGTATGAACAGGATGAACATCCCCGGCTTCCTCAGCTTGAGGGCCGTACCCTGGTGACGGTGATGGTCAATGACGAGGGTGAGATGATCCCCAGCGACCGGATCGCCATGCAGCGCGGGATGGAAAAGATGCCCGGGATCCTCATGGCGGGATTGAGCAAAGTGCTGCCTGTGGAAGGCCCTGCGCTGGTGACCCTTATCACCAACTACCTGACCATTCAGGAATCGGAGACCACAATACCTGAGCCCATGGTAGTGGAGGAAACCGTGCCTGCTGAAACGCCTGCCTCAGAACCTGCCACCCCGTAACAAAAGGAAAGGCCGCCTTATCAGCCTGGCCAGAGCACGAAAATCCAGGAAGAAACCGGCATGGTGTGCCCGTTGTGGCCGGCCATGCCGGGTTTTTGCTGGGCGGAGGCGGCGCAGCCTGATTTTGCCTGTTGGCACACTGTTCCAGGAGTGCCCTCCAGATATGCAGTCTTCCTTAAATGAGTTGCGTTTCATCGCCCCAGGCAGTACAGTGGGCATCAGGAGGGGTGCCCCGCAAGGGGGAATTTCCGTGTTCCCCGCACAGCCCAAGCGGCATTTGACCATTGACCTCAGCGACATCGATTGACATCCCTGCGTCCCGTCGGCCTCAGGCTTCACTTGACTGCCGGCTGTTTGTCTGCCTGAAAAGGCGGGGCAGAAGCATACGGGAAGCATACGCCGCAGGCCAGCACCATGGACATATACCCCGAATCCATCCTTACCCACGAGGGTATGGGCACCGGAATGGCACAGCGCGCAAGTGGGCCCCATGCAGCTGATGCTGTGTGCGCAGCACGGGAGGAGGTCCGGCGGCTTGAACGTTTGCTGAGCCATTTTTGGCCGGGCATCGGCGTGGAACGCCTGAACCGCTCCGGCGGGGAATGGGTTGATATCAGCCCGGACACCCTGCGCGTTCTGGAGGCCGCCCAGGCATTCGACGATTTGAGCGGGGGGCTTTTCCGTATAACTGTGGGACCGATGGCGGATATACGGGGACAGGCGGGCTTGGATTTGTTGCCGTGCGAAACGGAGTTCGCACGGCTGTTGCTTTTGGTGGCAGCGGGCGGGCTGGATCTTGACCCCCCAGCGTGCCGTGCGCGGCTGAAGTGCAAGGGGCAGGCCCTGGACCTGGGCGGCATCGCCAAAGGATACCCGGCCGATCGCCTGATTGCGATTTTTCTTCAATATGGCTGCAAAGCGGCCTGTACAAACCTGGGGGGGGGTGACGTCGCAGTTCTGGGGAAGCGTCCCGGCGGTGGGCCCTGGCGCGTGGGCATCCGCCATCCCCGCCGCGAGGGGTGCCTGATGGGGGCTGTCATGGCTGAGAATTGTGCGGTTGTAACCAGCGGGGACTGTGAGCGCTTCCATGATGGCGCTGATGGGCGCCGCCGCCATCACCTGATAGACCCAAGAACCGGGCAGCCTGCCGATTCCGGGGTGATCAGCAAATTTGACGGGGTGGACGCCGTTTTTGTCGATACAAACGGATCAGCCTTCCTGTCGGCCGGTATGGCTGGCCGTTTCATGCCGGAAGAGGGGATCAGGGCAAACAGGCTTGTATAGCCATAGGGGGGAATCGTGATGAGAAAGGAGAGGAGACGCGTGCGGGTCCTGGTTGTCCTGGGGGTACTGGCTGTGATGACGGCAGCCGCTTATCTTTTCATGGCGCCGGGTATGCGGGAAGCGATGAACCTGAGGATGGCGAACATTGATTTCACCAGGCTGAGGGATGGAACCTGGATCGGTGAATACAAAGGCACCAGGGACAGCCTGCGCAACTGCAAGGTGGAAGTGACGGTGCTTGGGGGCAGGGTAAGCAGCGTTCGGGTCCTGGAAAGCCCTTTGGCGAAAGCTGGCGGCGAAAAGGTCAAAATCCGGGATATATATACCATCGACGACCTGTTCGGCCGCGTGATCCAGGGGCAGACGCTGCAGGTGGACATAATCAGCGGCGCGACCATCACCAGCAAGACGCACCTGAAGGCAGTTGAGATGGCACTTGAGTCAGCGCTGAAACACCAGGCGGGGCTCGCTGCCCATTAATCAAGCGGTTTGACAAATGCCGCCTGGCGGCTATAATCAAAGATGCGACAAACGAACATGAAGGAGGACGCCATGCGCCCATTCCAGCCCGATTTTGAACAGATGCTCAAGGTACTGCGCCGGGAGGTGCCGGAGCGTCCGGTGCTTTTTGAACTGTACATGAATATGCCCCTGTATGAGCAGGTGAACGGGCGCAGACTGCCGGGGGACGACCAGCTGACCCGGTCCCGGTTTATCATCGAGGCCTTCAGGAACATGGGCTATGACTACGCCACGCTCTATACCTCCAGCTTCCGCTTCACCCACGATCCACATGAGCTTAAGACCCACTCGCTCAACGAAGGGGAGGGTCTGGTGGACGAGGCCAGCTTTGAACGTTTCGTGTGGCCGGAGCCGGAGGATTTTGACTCCTCCCACCTGGGGAAAGTTGCCCCTGACCTGCCTGAGGGCATGAAACTGTGCGTGATGGGCCCAGGCGGCATCCTGGAGATTCTCATCGCGCTGACCGGATACGATAACCTCTGCCTGATGCTTTATGATGAGCCTGAGCTGGTGGGCCGGATAGTGGATGAGGTGGGAAAACGCCTGGTTCGCTACTATGAGACAGCGCTTCAGTATGACACCGTGGGATTCATCTCCTCCAATGATGACTGGGGCTTTAACACCCAGACCTTCCTGTCGCCCCCGATGTTAAGGGAACTTATCTTCCCATGGCATCAAAAAATCGTGGACACGGCGCACAAAGCCGGAAGGCCGGTGCTCCTGCACTCCTGCGGGAACCTGGCCGCGGTCATGGACGATATCATCGCCATGGGTTATGACGCCAAGCATTCTTTTGAGGACAAGATCCAGCCTGTCGAAGAAGCCTATGAAGCCTTTCACAGCCGGATCGCCCTGCTGGGCGGCCTGGATATGGACTTTATGTGCAAAAGCAGCGAGCAGGAGGTTTATGACCGGGCAATCAAAATGCTTGAGCGCACGGCAGACCGGGGCGGCTGGGCCCTGGGTACCGGCAACAGCGTGCCGGAATACCTCCCGCCCAAAAACATCCTCGCACTTGGGCGGGCCGCCCGGGATTTTGCCGGATAGGCAAAGCGGGGAATCAGCCTGTCAAATGCAAAAAAGGGGGCTTCCAGGCGGAAGCCCCCGCAGTGTCTTGCCTTATAACCGCGCCTGGAGGATCTCCCTGATTGGGCCGCGCACGGGAATCTCATTCGTTTCCAGGCGCGCTTTTACCGTTTCGGTGACCATCAGCAGCGCCGGCCACCACTGAGCATTCGGTGCGTAGCAGCGCAGCGTGAAAACCAGCAGGCCGTCCTGGATTTTATCCAGGGTGGCTTTGGGCGCGGGGTCCTGGAGCACATCCGGTGAAACGGACGCGGCTTCTTCCATGATGCGGCGTACCGTGGGGACATCTGCTGAAAAGTCTGTTGTGATGGTGACATCAATGCGGCGGGTGGGATAAGAGGAGTTGTTGGTGATGGCGCCGTTTGAAAGGCCGGCGTTGGGCAGCACCACCCGCTTGCGGTCAAGCGTTTCAAGGGTGGTGTACATCATGGAGATGTCCTTTACCGTACCCTCATAGCCGCTGTCTGTGCGGATGTAGTCCCCTGCCCGGAAAGGATGGAAAAACAGCAGCATCAGGCCCCCGGCGAAATTGCTCAGGCTCCCCTGAAGCGCCAGGCCGATGGCCAGGCCGGCGGACGAGAGGATGGCAATGAAGGAGGTCGCCGGTACTCCCAGAAAAATCAGCAGGCTGATGATCAGCGTGATACGCAGCGTCCAGGAAAGCAGGCTGTCCAAAAAACCCAGCAACCCGCGATCCAGCTTGCTTTTTTCCATAGCCTTCGTGACAAAACCCATCAAAAACTTGATGAGTTTCAATCCCGCTACAAGCATCACCAAAGCGCCCAGGAGTTTAAGGGCTGCGTCAGCTGTAAAGGATATAAAAAACTGCTCAAGGCTCTTCCAGATGCTTTCCATAATACCTCCCAAAACGTTTGCAACTACATAAAAGTATAGCATTCAACCTGAAGATCATCAAGGCGCGGGGGATATACATTCCTGCATAAATGTGTTACACTGGGATGACATAAAAGCAGCGGGAGAACAATATGCGCCTATCGGTCACCAGTGAAATCGGCATCCTGAAAAAGGTTTTGCTCCACCGTCCGGGACAGGAACTTGAGCAGCTTACGCCAACGCATCTGGGGCGCATGCTGTTTGACGACATCCCTTACCTTGCCGGGGCGCAGAAGGAGCACGATCTCTTTGCCCAGACGCTCAGGGATCAGGGGGCACAGGTATGCTACCTGACGGACCTTATGGCGCAGTCGCTTACAGACCCGGGGGTGCGCAGGCAGTTTATCGATGAGTTCATTTTGGAAGGCGGTCCGCTTGCACAACACCACAGCCAGGCCCTGGCAGAACTGCTGTTGGGGATCGGGGACACCAAGGCGATGGTTGAGAAAACCATGGCCGGCGTCACCGACCAGGAAGCGGGGCTCAGGCCCGCCCAACCCCTGACCTCACTCGCCCGGTACGAGACCCGTTTCCTGCTGGATCCCATCCCCAACCTCTACTTCACGCGGGATCCCTTCAGCGTGATACGAAACGGCGTGGCCTTCAGCCACATGCTGGCCCCTGCCCGGCAGCGGGAAACCATTTATGGCCGCTACATCATGGCCCATCACCCGGAGTATGCGGGGGGCATCACATCCTGGTACAGCCCGGACATCCCCTATAGCCTGGAGGGCGGCGACATCCTGGTTGTGGGTGGAGGCCTCCTGTGCGTAGGAATCTCCCAGCGCACCGACCCGGAAGCGATCGAGATTCTGGGGCGCCGGATGATAAGGGATCCGCAAAGCGGAATCAGGCGCATACTGGCCATGGACATCCCCAACATCCGCGCCTATATGCACCTGGACACTGTCTTTACCCAGGTGGACCGGCATGTTTTTACCGTCCATCCAGGCATCCTGCCGGTGCTGCGCTGTTTTCTCCTGGAAGGGAAGGGCGGCGATGTTTTCGCCAGGGAGATGAAAGGTACCCTGGCGGAGATCCTGGCTTGTGCCATGGGCGTGCCCCGGGTAACCCTCATCCTTTGCGGAGGGCAGGACATGATCGCCTCCCAACGGGAGCAGTGGAATGACGGGAGCAACACCCTGTGCGTCCGCCCGGGCACGGTGATTGTGTATGACCGCAACAAAGTCACCAACCGTATCCTGAGGGATCATGGCATCAATACCATTGAGGTGGCCGGCAGCGAACTGGCCCGGGGACGGGGCGGCCCCCGGTGTATGTCCATGCCCTTGCGGCGGGACGGAGTCGAATAGAGCGGGGAGAGCCCCCGAGCAAATATAAAGCGTGTTTATAAGGAGGTCCCCATGCACGTCTACCTCAAAGGCCGCAGTTTCCTCACCCTGAAGGATTTCACCCCCCAGGAGATCCGCTTTCTCCTGGACCTTTCCCATGACCTGAAGCGAAAAAAGCGTATGGGCATCCCCGGGGATCTGCTTCAGGGCAAAAACATCGTGCTGTTGTTTGAGAAGACTTCCACCCGCACCCGATGCGCCTTTGAAACGGCCTGCTGGGATGAGGGCGGCAACGCCACCTTTTTATCCAACTCCCAGATGGGCAAAAAAGAATCCCTGGAGGACACTGCCAGGGTGTTGGGCCGTTTCTATGACGGGATCGAATTCAGGGGCTTCTCCCAGCAGACGGCGGAGGACCTGGCCCGTTACGCTGGTGTGCCTGTATGGAATGGGTTGACAGATCGCTGTCACCCCACCCAGGCGCTGGCCGATGTGATGACGCTGGAGGAGTGTGCGGGCAAGCCGTTGTCCCAGTGCAAACTGGCCTATGTGGGCGACGCCCGAAATAACGTGGCCAACTCCCTGATGATCATCTGCGCGAAACTGGGCATCCATTACACCGCTGTATGCCCGCCGGAGCTGATGCCTGAAGCCGGCTTGCTGGAAGATATGGCGGCGCTGGCACGGCAGACGGGCGGGGAAACTAAGGTCCGGCATGATCTGGCGGGTGTGGGCGGCGCTGACGCGGTGTACACCGATGTGTGGGTGTCCATGGGCGAGGAGGACCGTTTTAAAGAGCGTATCCGTATGCTTCAGCCCTATCAGGTAAACAGCGCCCTGATGGAGAAAACCGGCAATCCCAAAGCCATCTTCCTCCACTGCCTGCCGGCCTTCCATGATCTGAACACCGAAACCGGCCGGGAAGTGCACAAGGAGTATGGGCTCAAGGAGATGGAAGTGTCAGACGGCGTGTTCCGTTCCTCCCAGTCCAGGGTTTTTGATCAGGCGGAAAACCGCCTGCACACCATCAAGGCTGTGATGGTCGCCACCATCGGCCGACAGTAAGGAGAAAAGAGATATGCGTGAGGTAAGGGTGGTCCTCTGGGGGCTGGGGGCCATGGGCTCGGGCATCGCCAGGGTTCTGGCCCGGCGCAAAGGCGTCTTGGTGGTGGGCGCCTGCGACATCAACCCGGACTATGCGGGCAGGAACCTCTATGAAGCGCTGGGCATCCCCCAGGAGGGCCGGCCGGATGCCCCCATTCAGGCCGAAATCCTGGAGGCTATAGTGCATAAGTCGGTTGACATCTGTGTAATCGCCACCAACTCCTTTGTGAAGGATGTCTATCCCAAGGTGCTCCAGGTGGTGGCGGAGGGCGTCAATGTGCTGACCATTGCTGAGGAAATGGCCTGGCCCTGGGCCCAGTCGCCGGACATGGCACTGGACATGCACATCATGGCGGTTCAAAACAAGGTGTCTGTCCTGGGTACAGGCATCAATCCCGGCATGATGATGGACCTTCTGGCTGTATGCCTCTCAGGCGCTCAGACTGACCTCAGCCAGGTGCATTGTGAGCGGGTGAACAGCCTCTCCCCTTTTGGCAAAGCGGTGATGGAGGAGCAGGGCATCGGGATGACTCCCGAAGCCTTTGAAGAGGGGGTGGCGGATGGCAGCCTGGCCGGACATGTTGGCTTTGAGGAGTCTATCCACATGATGGCCTCGGCCTTTGGCTGGCCGGTGGAGGAGGTAATAACCCGGATGCAGCCCATCGTCACCCAGGTGGACCGGAAGGCGCCGCATGGCGAGGCCAAAGCAGGCCGGGTAGCGGGCGTTGATATGACCGGGCTGGGAACAGTGCAGGGGAAGGAGCGGATCACCATGCGCCATCCCCAGCAGATTGAGCCTGGGCTGGCAGGGGTTGAGACCGGGGACTATATCACCCTCAAAGGCGAGCCGCCGATTGAAATGGCTATCAAGCCCGAGGTGGATGGGGGCCTTGGCACCGTTGCCATGGCCTGCAATGTGCTGCCTTTTGTGGTGGCGGCAAAACCGGGGCTTCTCTCCATGCTGGACCTGCCTGTGCCCCGCTGCGTGATGGGGGATTACCGGGCCATCGCTTTTCCGGAGGGAGCCGAATGATCAGGAAGGGAACATGGGTGCAGCTGCACAGTGTGGTTCTTGAGCCAGGACTCCGCGCGCCCCAGGTGCCGGAAGATACGGCCAAGGCACCCCTTGAACTGTGGGTAAAAGGCTGGCTGATGGAGGACACGGAAATAGGGCAGGCGGCCAGGGCCAAAACCCGCACCGGGCGTGTGGTGACTGGCATGCTGGTAAAGGAAAACCCCGGTTTTGAGCACGGCTTTGGCGCCTTTGTTCCGGAACTTTTGGCAGCCCAGGAGAGCATCCTCAAGGCGGCCCTGGAGGAGGCGCCCGATGCGTGACAACAGCTACCAGGCCGTGATGGCCCGGAAAAATGAAATAATGAAGGCTGCGGTTGGCCTGGATTACAGCCGGTTTGAGTCCGGCGGCATTGCCTTTGATTATGAGGCCTTGATGGCGTCCCCCGGCCTTGATATCCACCAGGTATTGGCCATCCAGGCGGGCTACGGTGTTGGGAACACACCGCTCATGGAACTCCGGCACATCACGGCCCTGGCACGCAAATACGCGAAACCTGGATATGGGGCCCGCATCCTTTTGAAGGACGAGGCCGCCAATCCCTCCGGTTCCTTCAAGGCCAGGCGCGCCGCGCTGAGTGTGCATGCGGCCAAACAAATGGGCTTTGGCGGCGTCATCACTGCAACCAGCGGAAACTACGGCGCTGCTGTGGCTTCCTGCTGCGCCAAAGCGGGCCTGAAATGCATCGTGGTGCAGGAGTGCTTTGACTCAAAGGGCTTAGGCCAGCCCGAAATCGTGGAGAAGGCCCGCAAATGTGAGGCTTTTGGCGCCGAGGTGGTGCAGTTGACCGTGGGACCGGAGTTGTTCTATGCCTTCCTGCTGCTTTTGGAAGAGACCGGCTATTTCAACGCCTCTCTCTACACGCCCTACGCGATCCTGGGGGTGGAGACGCTGGGGTATGAACTGGCCGGGCAGTGTTTGGACCAGTATGGCGCCTTTCCTGATAGGGTGGTCGTTACCAATGCCGGGGGCGGGAACCTGACGGGTACGGCGCGGGGTATGAGAAAAGCAGGCTGCAACAGCCCCCTGGTTGCTGCCAGTGTGAACCTCAAGGGCCTGCATATGGCCAGTGACAGGGACTTCAACCGCAAATCCTTCACAACCGGGCACACTGGTTTTGGTATGCCTTTCAGTACCTGGCCGGATCGGTCGGATGTACCCAGGAGCGCCGCGAGGCCGCTGAGGTATATGTCCCGCTATGTCACCCTGAGCCAGGGGGAGGTGTTCTACACCACCGAGATGCTGGCGGTGCTGGAGGGCATGGAGCGCGGGCCCGCCGGAAACACCAGCCTGGCCGCCGCCTTCTGTTTGGCAAGGGAATTGCCTGAAAATGCGCTGATTGTGGTGCAGGAGACGGAATATACCGGGGCGGGCAAGCATCAGGGAGCTCAACTGGCCTTCGCCCGGGAAAACGGCGTGCGCATCGCCGCGGGGGACCCGCGGGATGAAGTGCCCGGGGAGAGCATCATCCTGCCGAAGCACCCGGCACAGCTAAACTGCCAGGATGCGGATCTGCATCATATGCGCAGAAGCCTGATTCAAAAGGCCATTGAGGGGGCGAAAGCGCCAATCAGAGAAAGTGACATCCAGTTCCTGGCCTGTGAGACCAACAGTGATGCCAGCTTTGTCCGCGGCATCATTCGCCAGTTTGGGAGGGTAAGGCATGAAACGCGATGATGATTTTGACGCCCGGCGCGAGTCGCTGAAGGGCTTGAGCGACCATGAGCTTCATAAGCGCTTCTGGTCGCTGGCGGAGCAGCTGACCGCCCCGCTTCTGGAGATGGGCAGATTGTATACCAGCCCCTCCATAGAGCGAAGCATCCTGCTGCGAATGGGTTTCTCTTCCCTTGAAGCCAAGGCCCTGGTCGATGCTTGCCTTGAAAAGGGTCTCCTGGGCCACGGGGCAGGGCATGTGGTGTATAAAGCCAGCCAGGCAGGCGGGAAAGACATCCGGGAAACCGGGCTGGCGCTGATCAGGGGTGAGGGCTGGGAGGATCTGGAAGGCACTTTCTCAAAGGAGGACGCCCAATGAGCGATTATCGTCTGGAGCCCGGCGCGCCCCTTGATGTACGGGAAGTGCTCAAGGATCTGGCGTCATACCGCCCGAGGCGCAGGGGCTGGACCTGGCGGAAGATGGCGCCGGGGCTTAAGATGCACGGATTCACCTATCAGGACACCTCAGAGCCTCTGAAGCGCTCTGTGCCCCTTCCCCCCGCACACCATTTTGGCAACATTGATCCCCAGCCCGGCCCTGTCATCACCACGGAAATCGCTTCCGGACGCTTTGAGGACGATATCCGCCGCATGCGCATGGCCGCTCACCACGGGGCGGATCATATCATGGTGATCCGGACCGCGGGGCAAAGCCACTTTGACGGCCTCATCGAGGGAACCCCCCAAGGGGTGGGCGGCGTGCCCATTACCCGTAAGCAGATCCGGGCCCAGCGCAAAGCCCTGGACATGATTGAAGATGAGGTGGGGCGCCCCATCAACTACCATTCCTATGTGTCCGGCGTTGCCGGCCCTGAAATCGCGGTGTTGTTCGCTGAGGAAGGCGTCAACGGTGCCCACCAGGATCCCCAGTACAATGTGCTTTACCGCAACATCAACATGGCCCGCTCATTTGTTGACGCCTGTGAATCAAAGCGTGTGATGTCCTGGGCGGGCATGGCGCAGATCGATGGCGCGCACAATGCCAACGCCACCGCCCGGGAGGCTTGGAAGGTTATGCCTGAACTCATGGTGCAGCATGCCATCAATGCCCGGTTCTCCGTAGCCTGCGGGATGCCCAGGGACCTGGTCTGCCTGTCCACCGTGCCGCCCACCGCCACCCCGGCGCCCTGCGTGCATATGGACCTGCCTTATGCCGTGGCACTCAGGGAACTTTTTGAGGGGTTCAGGATGCGGGCGCAGATGAACACGAAATACATCCAGTCCTCGACCCGGGAGGCCACGGTCACCCATGTGCTCAACATGCTTGTCTCCAAGCTCACCTCAGCGGACATCCAATCCACCATCACCCCGGACGAGGGGCGCAATGTTCCCTGGCATATCTACAACATCGAAGCCTGCGACACTGCCAGGCAAACCCTGATTGGCCTTGACGGCCTGATGGACATGGTGGCGCTGAAGCAGGAGGGCTACCTGCGCGAAAAGGCCCGGGAGCTTAAGGAACGGGCTGTCCTGTTTATGGAGGAAATGCTGGTTTCCGGAGGCTACTTCCAGGCCGTGGAAGATGGTTTCTTCGTGGACTCAGGCTATTTCCCGGAGCGCAATGGCGACGGCATTTCCCGCAGCCTTACCGGCGGCATCGGGGCCGGCTCCCTGATCGCGCGCAAAAAGGATTACATGGCTCCCGTCACGGCCCATTATGGGTACAACAACACTGCCCAGTACGGCCTGAGAACCGGTCAAAGCCCTGCCGGCCTTATCGGCGGCTGCACGCTTGAGCGCCCGGAAATGATCCAGTATATCGATGAACTGGATGAGACGGACAACGCTGCCATGCGCATGGCCGAGTCCGGTGAACTGCGCCAACCGGGGGCCAGGTTCCTGAAGCCTGAGATGGAATGGCTGGGAGACGGCACGGTGATGCTTACCCTCTTCTTCCCGGCGGAGAAAAAGGTGGCCCGGGCAGCAGCGCTTGAAGCCGCGCGGCGGATGAACCTTGAGGACCCGGAGGTCATTTCCCTGGAGGTGATGCATCCGGTGGATGGCACCCGGGTAGAGGTGAAGGGTAAAGTGCCCTTCAGCATCCCGCTGGACTCCCTGGTGATCCCGCCTGAGCCTGAGGTGATGGAGGATGACGAGATCCGCGCCGCTATCAAGGAGTGTCCCATCAAGGTGGTCTGCGGCACAGTGGGCGAGGACGAGCACTCTGTGGGCCTTCGGGAAATCATTGACATCAAGCACGGCGGCATTGAGGGTTATGGAATCCAGGTGCATTATCTGGGGACCAGCGTACCACCGGATAAGCTGGTGAGCGCTGCCATTGAGGTGGGGGCGGATGCCATCCTGGCATCCACCATCATCAGCCATGACAACATCCATTACAAAAATATCGCCCTGATTGACCGGATCGCCCGGGAGATGGGTGTAAGGAGCCGGCTGGTTTTCCTGGCCGGCGGCACCCAGGTGACGCCTGAGCTGGCCCGGGAGGCCGGCGCCGACGAGGGGTTTGGGCGCGGAGCAAAGGGCGTCCATGTGGCGACCGCGCTGATCAAAATGAGGAAAGCCCGCAAGTGACAGACAACGCTGGCAGGCCCATTGACGCCGTGGTGGCGGAGATCGGTTCCACCACCACGGTGGTGAGCGCATTTGACGGCTTAGCTGGCAATCCTTCTTTTCTGGGCCAGGGGATGGCCCCTACCACCGCCCAGCATGGGGATGTGCTTGGCGGGCTGAAGGCAGCACTTGAAAATCTGAAAGCCAGTTTGAAGGCCCCGGGACTTTCCTGGCGCACCCTCTACGCCGCTTCAAGCGCCGCTGGCGGGCTTTCCATGAGTGTCCATGGCCTGGTGTATGAGATGACCGCCAGGGCAGCCCATTTGGCAGCCCTGGGCGCGGGAGCCGTGGTGCGCCGGGTGACGGCGGGCAAAATGGGGCTGGACGAGCTGGAGGACTTAAGCAGTCTCAAACCCAATCTGATCCTCCTTGCCGGCGGCACTGACTATGGGGATAGGGATACCGCGTTGCACAATGCCCGGGCTATCGCTTCCCTGGGCCTTGACATCCCTGTGATATATGCCGGCAATTCCCAGGCGGCGCCAGGCGTTGCCGGCATCTTTGAGCGGGCGGGGCAGCCTGTCCGAGTGACCGAAAATGTGTATCCCAGCCTGGATCAGCTCAACATTGAGCCGGCCAGGCGGGAGATTCAAAAGTTATTTGAGGTCCATATCGTGAAAGCACCTGGTATGGCCCGTATCCGGGAGATGGTGGACGGCCCCGTCATGCCCACACCTGGCGCTGTGATGGAAGCGCTGCGGATCCTGCAGCCGGTCATCGGTGATGTGCTGGCGGTGGATATCGGCGGCGCCACCACCGATGTGCATTCAGGCGCCCAGGGGAGTGAAGCCATCGCTTTGGTCCAAACCCAGCCGGAGCCATTTTTCAAACGCACGGTGGAGGGGGATCTGGGGCTGTACATCAATGCCGCCCACCTGGCCCAAACCATTGGCCTGGAAAGCCTAAGCCGGGAGCTAGGCCTGAACGCGCCGGGTGAGTTTGATGCATGGCAACCCATCCCGCAAACGCCTGCGCAGTTTCGCCTGGCCGGCCGCCTTGCGCTTGAGGCAGGCCGGTCCGCCATCAGGCGGCATGCAGGTACGCTGCGCCAGGTGTATCTGCCGGAAGGCCGAAAAAGCTATGCCACAGGCAAGGACTTAAGCGAGGTTACCACCCTCATCGCCACCGGCGGCGCGCTGACCCGCCTGCCGGGCCGGGGTGGGGTGCTCAAAGCGCTGCGTGATATGAATATCGCCGGCGATATGCTCTACCCCAAACCCCAGGCCATGCGGGTGCTGGTGGACCGGTACTACCTGATGGCCAGCCTGGGGGTCCTAAGCCGCGGCTACCCTGAGGCAGCGCTTGCGCTCCTGCAGTTGAGCCTGGCGGAGGAGATCCTGCTGTGAAAGCGCCCTGTATCATTGCAAACCTGGCCAAGATCAGGGAAAATGCGCGCTGTGTCCTGGCCGCCTGTGAGAAAAACGGCGTGACGATGGCGGCGGTGACCAAAGTGGTATGCGCCTATCCCCCGATTGTCGAGGCCCTGCTTGAGGCTGGCGTGCCCATGCTGGCCGATTCCCGGGCGCACAACCTGGCCAGGCTGCCGCAAACACGCCCCCGCTTGTCCCTCAGGCCATCTGACCCCCTGATGGCCAGTGAGACCATTGAGCACAGCGAATACAGCCTCCAAAGCGAGTTGATTGCCATCCGTGCCCTGGGGAAAGCGGCGCAAGGGCTTGAAAAGCACCACAGCGTCATTCTCTTGATCGACCTGGGCGATTTGCGGGAAGGCCTGTACCACAGGGACCGGGACGGTATCAAGAAGGCGGCTATAGCGATCAGGGAAGAACCCTGGCTGAAAATGGCGGGCGTGGGCACCAACCTTACCTGCTTTGGCGGCATCCTGCCGGATGACCGCAACCTGGGGACACTTCTTAAAATCGCCCGGTCCCTGCAGCGGGAACTGGATCTTTCCCTGCCTGTCATATCCGGAGGGAATTCCAGTTCCCTTCACCTGCTGTTTGAGGGGCGTTTGCCCCGGGGTATCACTCATTTGCGCATAGGCGAGGGTCTCTTTCTGGGCCGGGACACAGCCCACGGCTGCCCTTTTCCCTTCCTGCATCAGGACGCCTTTACCCTGGTGGCCCGCCTGGTGGAGGTGCAGGACAAACCCTCGAAACCTGAGGGAACAAGCGGGCCCAACGCGTTTGGGGAGTATGTGGCCTTCCCCGACCAGGGGCCCATGCGCCGGGGCATTCTGGCCATCGGGCGCCAGGACACCGATGCGGAAGGCCTGAGTCCAAGGGACGGGCGCGTCAGGGTTCTGGGCGCCAGTTCCGACCACCTGATTGTGGACTTAAGCCGCGCGCCGGAATATCAAGTGGGGGACGCGCTGGCCTTTACCCCGGATTACGGTGCGCTGCTGAAGGCGTATACCAGCCAATATGTATTTCGCGAAAGGGAGGAAGACGAGTGGACAAGGTTTTGGTAGTGGCGCTGGGGGGCAACGCCCTTGCGCGAAAAGGAGGAGAAGCCACCGCATCAGAGCAGCTGAGCGTGGTCAGGAGCACAGCCAGGCAGCTGGTGGAAATCGTGAAGGCAGGCTGGCATATGGCCATTGTCCACGGCAACGGTCCCCAGGTGGGCAGGATTTTGATGCAAAACGAGGCCGCTGCCCATCTTACTCCCGCCATGCCCTTTGATGTCTGCGGCGCCATGAGCCAGGGGATGATTGGCTACCACATCCAGCAGGCTTTGGGTGAACTGCTGAAGGATGAGGGCCTGCCTCAGCGTCCGGTCACCCTGGTCAGCCAGGTGGTGGTGGAGAGGGAAGACCCTGCGTTTGGTAACCCCACCAAACCCATCGGCATGTTTTATGACAAGGCCCAGGCAGATGAGATTGCGGCACAGACTGGCCACACCTTCAGGGAGGATGCCGGGCGCGGCTGGCGGCGGGTGGTTCCCTCGCCGGACCCTGTGGAGATCGTGGAGCTGGAACAGGTAAAAGCCCTGATGGAGCGGGGTTTCATCCCCATCGCGGCGGGCGGTGGCGGCATCCCTGTGGCACGGAACAAAGGCGGCCGGCTTGATGGCGTGGATGCGGTGATTGATAAAGATCTGGCCGCTTGCCGCCTGGCGGATGACCTGAAAGCGGATGTGCTGCTGGTTTTAACCGAGGTAGAGCAGGCCTATCTGGATTATGGGACATCGGCGCAACAGGGCATTGAGCACATTTCCTCTGATGAGCTGTTGGCCTGCCAGGGCCAGGGGCAATTTGCCCAGGGCTCCATGGCGCCAAAAGCCGAAGCTGCTTTTCGCTTTGTCTCAGGCCATCCCTTCAGGCGTGCGGTGATTACCAGCCTTGCACTGGCCCTAGAGGGCCTTCAGGGCCGGCGCGGTACCCAGGTGACAGACTAACAGCAAGCACATTTCAGGCGCGGCCAGGCAGATGCGTTGGCCGCGCCTTTTTAGGGTTTTGGGATTATTTTACCTGAACCTTTTTCACATCGTAACCCAGTGTGGTGATGCTCTTTTCAATGTCCACAGCGCTTAATTGGGCTTCGTCGAAGTCCACCTTGACCTTGCTGGCGTTGAAGAGCACATTCACAGAGTCCTTGTCCACACCGGCAAGGCCCTTGACGGCGTTCGAGATTTTCATCACGCAGGAGGGGCAGGTGAGGGCGTCCAGATGCAGTGTCGCTTTTTTCATGATCATTCTCCTAAATCAGTTTTTCGGTTTGAATCGCAGGAGCCGCATGGCGTTCAGGATAACCACCAGGATGCTGCCCTCGTGGACCAGCATGCCGATGGACATGTTCATCCAATCGCTCAACAGCACNNTGTTCATCCAGTCGCTGAAGAAAACGCCCGCCAAAAGCACCAGCACCACCGCGATGGCGATGAAGATGTTCTGGCGCATGTTCCGGGCGGTGGCCCGGGCCAGCCCCAGGGCGTGGGGCAGGCGGCTGAAGTCAGAGTTCATCAGGACCACATCGCTGGTTTCAATCGCCACATCTGTGCCGCTGCCCATCGCGATGCCCACCTGGGCCAGGGCCAGGGAGGGGCTGTCGTTGACACCATCGCCCACAAAAGCCACGGTGCGCCCCTGGGCAATCAGCGTTTGGATGTAGTCAGACTTGTCCTCAGGCAGCATGTTCCCGTGGGCTTCGGTGAGGCCCAGTTCCCGGGCTACCAGGTCCACGGTGCCCTGGTTATCGCCGGACAGAACCACTAAATGCCTCACGGCCAGGCGCTTAAGCCTCGCCAGGTCTTCCTTGACGCCGGGCCGCACCTGGTCCCGGATACCGGTCAGGGCTTTAAGCTCGCCATCCACCGCCGTAAGGACCAGGGAATTGCCGCGGCTCTGAAAAAGGGTGATGTCCTGAAGAGCCTTTTCATTCAAGGGGATATTTTCCATTTCCATCAGGGCCGCGTTGCCAACAGCCAGGCGGTGCCCGTCCACCAGGGCCAAAATGCCGCCGCCTTTGACCACATTCGTTTTGTCTACGGTGAAGGGTTCTGTGTCGCCCAGATGGGCCACGATAGCCCGGGCAAGGGGATGGTCGGATTCTTTTTCGACGGCGGCCAGATAGGCCCTGATTCTTTCGGGTTCCTGGGTGTAGAGGATGGTGTCCGCCACCTGGGGGTTGCCCTGGGTCAGCGTGCCCGTTTTGTCAAAGACAAAGGTATCTGTCCGGCTGAAGTCGTGGATGACCTCGCTGCCCTTCAGCAGCACGCCGTTTTTGGCGCCGTTTCCGATTCCGGCCACATTGGACACGGGTACGCCGATGACCAGCGCTCCCGGACAGCCCAGCACCAGAATGGTGATAGCCAGCTCAATGTTCCTGGATACCAGCCACACGATGAAGCCCAGGAGCAGAACGGCTGGTGTGTACCACCTGGCGAACCTGTCAATGAAGCGCTCTGCTTCGGATTTGGAATCCTGGGCTTCCTCCACCAGCTCGATGATCCGGCCAAAGGTGGTATCCTCGCCCACCCGGTCAGCCTGGATGGTGAGGGTACCGTTGTCCACAATGGTACCCGCGTAGACCTTGGCGCCGGCCGCCTTTCCCGCCGGGATGGGCTCGCCGGTGATGGAAGCCTCATTGATATGGGCCTCACCCGTAAGCACCGTGCCGTCAACCGGGACCTTGGCGCCGGTTTTGACGAGGAGCAGGTCACCCACACCTACTTCGTCTATTTCCACCTCTTCATATTCGCCTGAGGCCATGCGCTTCAGTGCGCTCTCAGGCGCCATTTCCGTCAGTTCCCTGATGGCGCTGCGCGTTTTGTTCAGCGTCCGCTGTTCCAGGTAATCGCCAAAAAGGAAGAGGAAGGTGACCACGGCCGACTCCTCATGGTTGCCGATGAGCAGGGCGCCGATCACCGCGATGGTGACCAGGACATCGATGCTGACCACCTTGACCCTCAAAGCCTGGTAGGCTTGAAGAAAAATGGGCGCTGCTCCCAGAACGGAGGCGACGATCATTGCCGTTCGGGCGACATCCCCGCTGCCAAAGCCATAGTGGCTGGTGTAGGCAGCCACCAGCAGGAGGGCGCTGATGAAAGTGATGGGTTTCTTTTTGGACAGGATGAATCGCTGCAAGTGACTGCCTCCTTTCAGGTGTGGTAGCCTTTATCCAGTTCAGAGAGCATCGTGTAGACCGCCTCGTAGCTCTCACATACATCCTCAGGCACCGTGTAGTTCCTGGTGACTTCCCTCAGGCGGGCAAACTCCTTGTCCAGTTGGGGCCTTTCCTTCCCTGCTGCCCCGGCTTTCCGGAGGATGTCCTCGGTGAGTGCCTTCACCTCGTGGAACTCCGGATGGTTCTTTCCGTGGACCCTGTCCACCACGGGCACATACTGCCCAAGGAGTATCAGGTGATTCTTCCCCACCTGGTCAAAAGTATTCTGTTTCCTCATTGTTTTCCCCCGTATCTGATAGTCCTTGTTTACGCCAGCAGCGCCTGGGCCACATTCCGGGCTTTATCCAAATCCTCAGGCGTTGGGTTCCAGCTGCATTTGATTTCAGGCGCTACCGTTTCAAAGCCTGCCTCATTAAGGAGCTTCCTCAGCACGGAATTGCCCTCGCCGCTCCAGCCGTAGCAGCCAAACACGGCCGCTTTCTTGTTCTTGAATTTCAACTCCTTCAGGAAGTCAAGCCAACCGCTCACCGAGGACAGGACGCCCTGGTGCACCGTTGGGGAACCCACCGCGATGGCTTTTGACTTGAATACCTGGGTCATCACATCATTTTTGTCGGAGTTGGCAATGTTGAAGAGTTTCACCCGGGTTTGGGGGCTCTGGGAGGAGACTTCACGGGAAATCTGGTGGGCCAGCTTTTCGGTGCCCTCCCACATGGTGTCATACACAATGGTCACCTGATCCTCCTGGTAGTTCTGCGACCACTTGTAATATGTTTCAACGATTTGGGCCGGATTTTCCCGCCAGATGACCCCATGGCTTGTGGCGATGATGTCGATGGGGAGGTTGAGGGCCAGCACTTCCTCAATCTTCTTCTTTACAAGGGGTGAGAAGGGGTTGAGGATATTGGCGTAGTACTTCATCGCCTCTTCCCAAAGGTGGCATGGGTCCGCCTTGTCGTTGAAAAGCTCCTCCACCGCGTAGTGCTGCCCAAAAGCGTCATTGGAGAAGAGGATGTTATCGCCGGTCAGATAAGTGGCCATGCTGTCGGGCCAATGGAGCATGCGCATTTCCACAAACACCAGTTGTTTGCCGTTGCCAATGTCCACCCTGTCCCCGGTTTTTACAACCTTGAAGTTCCATTCTGGGTGGTGGTACTGCCCCACCAGGGACTTCACCGCGTTGGCGGTGCAGTAGATAGGCGTGTCAGGGATCAGTTTCATCAATTGGGGCAGGGAGCCGCTGTGATCCACTTCCCCGTGGTTTGCCACGATCAGGTCGATCTTGCTCAGGTCAATCTCGCTTTTGAGATTGTCAACAAATTCAGTGGAGTGGGGCGTCCACACTGTGTCGATCAGGACAGTCTTCTCTTCCTCAATCAGATAGGCGTTTTGGCTTGAGCCGTGGTTGACAGAATAGTCCGCGCCGTGAAACTGCCTAAGTTCCCAGTCGATCTTGCCCACCCAGGACACGTTGTTCTTGATTGGTTTCCGCATGCCTGCCTCCTTGTCTTTCTGGCGAAGTCCCGGAAAAACAGAATCCCCGCCGTTATCCTGATGCCATTATATGGCAGGGATGGCAGGGAAATATTGATTTGAATCAAGAATTTACAGTGTTCTTACTCCGACGACTCGAAAATTTCACGAATACCGTCCGGATCAATGATGCGGATGACCTTGTGCCCTTCCAGGGCCACCAGGCCCTCAGCTTCCAACTCTTTCAGCTTGCGGCTGATGGTTTCCGTACGCAGGTTGATGGAGGCCGAGATGGTGTCCCGGGCGATGCGCAGGCCCTTGGCGCTGGCTTCACCGCTGGCGTGCAGCAGATACCCCGCCAGGCGCCCCCTGGCATCGTTGATGGAAAGGATCTCGTGCAAGCGGCTGACCCGGGAGTACTTGGCGCCCAGTTCCTCCAGCATCCTGATGCCCACTTCAGGTGCCTTGATGATGAGCGCCTCGATGTCCCGTTTGTGGATCTCACAGAAGCTGGACGCTTCCAGCGCCACGGCGTTTACCTCCTGGCGGAGGCCCGAAAACAGCCGCTGTTCCCCATAGATCTCCCCCGGCTCAACGATATCCAGCACATACTCTTTGCCTTCGGCCGAGTAGTGGTTCAGTTTGATCCGGCCCCGGTGCACCACCAGGATGCGGTCCGCCGGGTCGTCCTCCTTGAAGATCACTGCCCCCGCAGGCACATGGCGGTGGCCGGCGGCCTTGACCAAAGCTTCCTGATCCTGGCGGGATAGGGAGCAGAAAATGCCAATCTGGGAAGTGCACAAGGGCGTACAGGCGCCTTCGGGGCCTTCAGGGCATTCATGCCTACCCACAGCGCTTGACACCTCAGGGCACCAGGGCAGCAATTCTGCTGGGGTCCAGACGGTTGTACTCCCACCCTGCCTTGGGTTCTTCATCGCGGAAAGACATCATCTCAGCCACCGTCACCAGCTGATAGCCCTGGGCTGCCAGTTCCGGCAGCGCAGTTTCCAGTGCCCAGCCCGTAGACTGGAGGGTGTCGTGGCAAAGGATGATCACGCCGTTCCCCGCACCCTTTGTGATAGCCCGGGAGATTTTGGAGGCGCTGCGGGTCTTCCAGTCCAGCGAGTCAACCCCCCAAAGGATGACTGGCAGGCCCAGTTCACTCATCACCCGGCGGGTGAGCCGGTTGGAGGTGCCATATGGCGGGCGCATCATGAAAACTGACTGCCCGGTGATTTCCTCAACCTTATTCATGGTACGGGTCATCTGGCTGCGCACGGCGGAGGAAGAAAGGTCGTCCAGGTTCGGGTGCGACCAGGAGTGGCTGGCCAACTGGTGACCTTCCTCCGCAGCGCGTTTCATGATCGCCTCGTTCCCGGCGATGTTCTGGCCCAGGATAAAGAAAGTAGCCTTTGCGCCATGGATTTTCAACTGGTCCAGGATGGCCTCTGTTGCCGGGGAGGGCCCGTCATCAAAGGTCAGGGCCAGCATGGGGCGGGTGGGGTCAACGCCCCTGGCCAGGGCGGCTTCCCTGGCTTCGTGCGCCCAGTCAGGAGGTTCAGGATCATCCTCCGCTTCGGCCGCCTTGTCCGCCGGCGGGAGGCCATTGGAGAAAGCCAGAAATTCCTTCATCATATAGCCCTCCAGCCCGTCCGGGGTGCGTACCCTGCAAAAGCCCTCGCCGTCTGCCAGCACCGTGACTACGGTGCCGCTATGATAGCGGCCCAGCACCCTGCCCGCGTCGCTGGGCTTTTCCCTGAGCCTTAAGGCCCCGCCCCTGACCGTGGCGGTATAGGCGGCATCATCCGCCTGGGCGGGTGGCAGCAGCGCCCCGCCCAGGAGCGCCACGACAGCGATTGCTGCCATTAATCGGGCACACTGGCCTAAAGATCGCTTCTTCATGGGCCCATAATACCTTGCCAGGCCAGGTGCCGTCAACGCCCGGCGCTTTGTATTAGGAATGTTTATCCCAATCTGCGGCCAAAAACAGACCTGATCATACATTGAAGCTCCGGTATAGCCGGGCTACAATCCCGTCAACGGCACTGATCGGGAACAGGTAGCCGCCAGGCAAACCTTCAAGAGAGCTTCGTCAGGTGGAAAGAAGCAAGGGGCGCGGGCAGTGATTTCATCCCGGGAGCCGCAGGCTGAAATTCCCAGTAAGCCATGCCGGGTTTCCCTCCGTTACAGGGGAAGGCAATGTTCGTTGCCCTGAGCTGTCTTTTGACAGAAATTGAGGTGGTACCGCGGGTCATCCGCCCTCAGCATATGCTGAGGGCGGTTTCAATTTCAGCCCAACACATTAAAAGGAGGAACCCCACATGAAACGGATCAAACACCTTCTGCCCCTGGTTCTTGCTATTGCCCTCTTGCTGCCGTTTTTCGCTTTTGCGGGGGAGAATGTGCCTGTCATCGGCATCCTCCAGTATGTGCAGCATGGCGCCCTGGACCTGGCGCGGGAAGGCTTTCTGAAATCCCTTCAGGAACAAGGCTATGTGCCCGGTGAGACCGTCATCATCGACTACCAAAACGGCCAGGCAGACCAGAGCACCTGCGCTTCCATCGCGGACAAATTCGTGGCTGACGGCGTTGACCTGATGCTGGGCATCGCCACCCCGGCTGTCCTGGCCCTTGCGGGGAAGACAGAGACCGTCCCGATTCTGGGCACCGCTGTTACCGACTATGTGGAAGCCAGGCTGGCCCAAAGCAATGAAATACCCGGTTTCAACATCTCCGGAACCACCGATATGAACCCCATCAAAGACCAGATCGCCATGATCGGCCGCTTCGTACCGGAGGCCAGGACCGTTGGCCTCATTTACACCGGCAGCGAAATCAACTCCACCCTGCAGGCAACGATTGCCAAGGAGGAGATTACCGCCCTGGGCATGGACTACACCGAGGTCACCGTGAACAACTCAAACGATGTCCAGCAAGCCATGCTCTCCCTGGTGAACGCCTGTGATGTGATATATATCCCCACGGATAATGTCCTGGCCGCCTCCATGCCCATCGTGGCGGAAGTAGCCCTTGAAGCCAAACGGCCCGTGGTGTGCGGGGATGCCGGCATGGTGAAGGAGGGCGGCCAGTTTACCCTGGCGATTGACTACCAAAAACTGGGCGAGCAGACCGGCCTGATGGCGGGAAAGCTGCTAAGGGGCGAAGTGGAAGCTGTGGGCGAGATGCCCATTGAAAGCCAGAGCGAGTATAGTTACTATGTGAACAAGACATTATGCGACGCCATCGGCCTTGCGATCCCGGAGGACATGCTGCCCTATGCGGAGGAAACACATTAAGGGCCGACGCGTTAGCTGGCTTGTACTTCCCCTGCATTTTGCCATGATTTCCCTAAAACGGAAAAATAACGACCGGAACACACATTGAGAGACGGGGGAGGGATTGGATACAATCTATTTAAGGGCTGTGATCAGGAACAGGTAGCCGCCTTTACCCCCCTTAAGAGAGTTTCCGGATGGTGCGAGGAAGCAGGGGGCGGGCCGTGAGTACATCCTGGGAGCTGCAGGCTGAAAAGGAGTAGGCTGTGCCGGATTCCCCCCGTTACAGGGGAAGGCAATGTCAGTTGCCCTGAGCTGTCTTCGGACAGGAACATGAGGTGGTACCGCGATCGAGTCGCCCTCTGCGTTAAGCGCAGAGGGCGTTTTTGATGAAACGCAGCAAACAAGGAGGAAAAAAGGATGAAACGGTCAATGAATCTGTTGGCGGCGCTGTTGGTGATGGCGCTCCTGCTGCCTGGCCTTGGGATGGCAGAGGAGAAGCCGGTGGTGGGCATCCTCCAGTATGTGCAGCACGACGCCCTGGATTCCGCGCGGGATGGCTTTGTGAAAGGCCTTGCGGATGAAGGTTTTGTGGAAAACGTGAATGTTATCTTCGATTACCAGAACGGCCAGGCCAGCCAGGACATCTGTGCTTCCATCGCGGATAAATTTGTGGCGGATGGGGTGGACCTGATGCTTGGCATCGCTACGCCCGCAGTGCTCTCCCTGGCCGGAAAAACGGACCGTATCCCCATCCTGGGCACGGCGGTTACGGATTTTGTGGGCGCCAAATTGGCCAAAAGCGATGATGCCCCAGGCTTCAACGTCTCCGGCACTTCGGACATGAACCCCGTGGCTGACCAGATCAAACTCATCAAGCGTTTCCTGCCGGAAGCGAAAGTGGTGGGTATCCTCTACACCGGCAGTGAGATCAACTCCCAGACACAGGTGCGCCTGGCGCTGGAGGAGATTGCAGCCCAGGGCATGGAAGCGCTGGAGGTCACGGTCAACAACTCAAACGATGTGCAGCAGGCCGTCCAGAGCCTGGCGGGCCGCTGCGATGCCATCTATCTGCCTACGGATAATATCATCTCAGCCGCCATTCCCATTGTGGCTGAGGAAGCTATGAAGGCGGGGCTTGCCCTTTCCTGCGGCGAGGAAGCCCAGGTCACCGGCGGCGGCACCTTCACCCTGGGGGTCAACTACTTCCGCCTGGGTGAGCAGACGGGCCATATGGCGGCCCAGATTCTCAGGGGCGAAGCCAAGGTGGGTGAGATGCCCATTCAGCGCCAGACGGATTTCCAGTATCTTGTCAACAAAACTGCCTGCGAAGCCCTGGGCATCGCTGTCCCTGAAGACCTGGCCGAGTTTGCTGTCGAAATGAAGTAGGCATCATAAAGAATACGCCCCGCCGGGCTTTGGCCCGGCGGGGCGGGAGGATGAAAGTGGAACAAGTGTTGCTGGGCGCCCTGTCTCTGGGGCTGTTATGGAGCATCATGGCCCTGGGGGTGTATATCACCTATCGTATATTGAACATCGCGGACTTGACTGTGGAGGGCACGCTTACCCTGGGCGCTGCTGTGACGGCGCAGATGATTTATGCCGGGCAGAGCCCTTTTTTAGGCATGATGCTGTCCTTCGGGGCGGGGCTCCTGGCAGGGCTGGCGACAGGGCTGTTACACACCAAACTCAAGATTCCGGCACTGCTTTCCGGCATTCTCACCATGATAGCGCTATATTCCATCAACTTAAGGGTCATGGGAAAGGCCAACCTTTCCCTCCTGAGGCTGGGCACGGCCTATACGGTGATAGGGGAATGGCTGGGGCTTGACAAGACCTGGGCGGTGATCGCTGCAGGGGCGGTGATGTCCCTGGCGCTGGTGTTTATCCTTTATTGGTTTTTTGGAACGGAACTTGGCAGCGCCATCCGTGCCACGGGCAACAACCCCAACATGGTCAGGGCTCAGGGCATCCATACCGATACCACAGTGATTTTGGGCCTTATGGTTTCAAACGGGTTGGTGGCGCTTTCCGGGTCGCTCATCGCCCAGTCCCAGAACTATGCGGATGTGCAGATGGGTGTTGGCGCCATCGTGATCGGTCTGGCCAGCCTCATCATCGGCGAGGTTCTTTTCGCCCGGAACAACTTCCTCAGCCGCCTGTTGTCCATGATCCTGGGCGCCGTGAGCTACCGGATTATCATCGCCCTGGTCCTTCGCCTGGGGATGCCGGCGGACGACCTGAAGCTTTTTACCGCGCTTACCGTGGTGGTGGCGCTGTTCCTTCCCCGCCTTAAAGAAATGCGCGACACCGCCCGCCACGTCACGAAAGGGAGCCACCATGCTGAACGTTGATCATCTGTCCAAAACCTTTAACCCTGGGACTGTCAACGAGAAGCTGGCACTGGATGATGTTTGCCTGCATCTGGCCCCGGGTGATTTTGCCACCGTTATTGGTGGCAATGGCGCCGGGAAGTCCACCCTATTAAACTGCGTGGCCGGCGTCTACCGACAGGACCAGGGGAGCATCCGGGTGAACGGCATGGTGCTGGACCGTTTGCCTGAATATAAAAGGGCCCGTCACCTGGGCCGCGTTTTTCAGGACCCGCTGATGGGTACGGCCGCGGATATGGAAATTGAGGAAAACCTGGCCCTGGCCCTTCGCCGTGGGAAAAGGCGCACCCTGGCCTGGGGTGTAACCCCACAGGAGCGTGAGCGCTATCACGGGATGCTAAAAAGCCTGGGGCTGGGGCTTGAGGACCGGATGTCCCAAAAGGTGGGCCTGCTCTCCGGCGGCCAGCGCCAGGCCCTGACCCTCCTGATGGCAACCATTGGTACACCCAAAGTGCTGCTGCTGGACGAGCACGCGGCCGCCCTTGACCCCAAGACCGCCAGGAAGGTGATGGAACTAAGCGATCAATTTATTAAAGACATGGGCCTTACCTGCCTGATGGTAACCCACAACATGCGCCATGCCATCCAGTACGGGAACCGCCTGATCATGATGAGCCAGGGCCGCGTTATCCTGGATGCGGCAGGGGAGGAGAAACAGAAACTGACTGTGGAGGGCCTCATTCAGCGCTTCTCCCAGCAGCGCTCGGACGAGGTGATGAATGACCGGATGCTGCTGGGCTGACATCTCCCGATATACGATGCTTTTTGGCGGAGAAGCTGATGGGCTGTCGGCCTGGCGCCTATGCCGCCGAGGTGGATTGCCGGGCCGGGGTGCCGGCGTCCTCCAAACCCGCTACGGCTTGTTTAGTCGTTTATGCCGGGGTATATGCCCCTGGCTTTTTTTGCCGCCCGGGACAGAAGCCCGAGGAGCCTGGCAAACGCGGGAGGGCTTTGCGGTACTATAGCAACAGTGCCTGCTCTGGCCGGCTGGCAGTGGAATTTGCCACAGGGCCGGGGGCGTACAATGTAAACCCGCAAACTTGCCTGGGCTAAGCGGGGAGGGCTGTTCCACTCCGGGGGAACGCTATTTGGCTTGTACCGCAAAAGGGGGCTTGCCTGACCGGTTTTGAAATTTGATGATTTTTTCGTTGATGATCAAGCCGTCCTTGATGTCCATGGCCTGCTGTATAACCTGCCCCATTTTGTCCCGCGCCATGTCGATCAGGTAGGGCATCAGAGCCTGGGAAATCTCCCAACTGGCGGAATCCCACAGGATGGTGGGCGTATGATCCACTGCATAATAGCTGATGTTACCCACCTTTCGAATGGGCTCTTCCATGGATGTAGGCGAGGAGAAGCTGAAACTCATCCCCTTGTCGCAGCTGATATCCGCTATCAGGCAAGGTTTTCTGAACTTCTCGATATCCCCGTCGCGGATAAAAAAAACGGGGTTAAGGGGGTCCTGCAGGATGCCGTTGATGATAATGTCGGCCTTGGTCAGCCGGTTGATCAGGGGGGCTGGCTTTCCATCGCTTCCATGCACGACGAAAGTATCCTTCCCCTCCCGCCACATCCTACGGTACCGGGGCCCGGGTATCTGCATCCCCACCAAATACTGCGGCCGCTTGGTATACACTGTGATGTCATGGAAACCATGGCCTTTGAGCGCATGGATGGCGCCGCGGCTGACCGAACCATAGGAGAGGACGACCGCCTTGACCTCCGGCCCGTAGTTGCCATCGATACCGCGCTGGCGAAGGGCGTCCTGTACGCCGCAGTAGCCGGCCATCTCGTTGTTCTTATGAAACAGGTGGATATGGCCCCTTCCGTTGGGGCCGTTCATATTTTCCCATGCGATGAGCGTCATCTTCTTTGAGATGGCCGATTCCACCACCTCAGGGCTCTGAACGCTGTGAATCCAGCCCCAGAAAGTCGTCCCCTCTCTGGCTTCCTGAAAGTCAGCAAGAACCGGCTTGGGCAGGATGACGGTTTTAAATGTCCGGAAAAGCTCCTCCCTGGTTCGCATTGGGTTGCCTGTCCAGCTTTCCATCTGTTCATCGGATACACCGAAGCGTTCACCATACCCCTTTTCAAAATGAAGTTTATGGACAACCTCAGGCGGAAGCTGATTCAGTATGCGCGGATGCACCGCCACCCTCTTTTCATAAGGTTTCCTTGATTGTCCAATCACTGCCATATCCATTATATTGCCCCCTTCCATCTGGTGTTTCCAGGATTCTGGATGCAGCCTGCATCTGCAGGTAAACATCGGGATTCCCCATATAGCAATCATACCACAGCAAGCATAAAAGCTGCGATTTCACTGGGGTTTCGGGCTATTTTGTCTATGAGGGGCTATTGTTCAGGCATCTTGAGCACAGGTCCGAACCGCATGCAGGCGTATCTTCCCGCGCCCCGGAGCCTGAACCCAAGCGCCAGGCAGAAGCGGCGGTATGGCTTGGCCTTGCTGTCTTCCGCCAGCCCACCCATCAGGCGGCGGATGGCCAGCTTTCTTAGGCATAAAAAAGAAGAAGCAGGGCCTGGGGCTACCCTGCTTGCGGGACGATAGGCGCTGGCCGCCTGATTTGGCGTCCAGCGCACTTCCCTGTCCCGGGAGCTTCAGAAGATGTGCCGGGCGGGCCTTGCCACAGACGACCGGGATAGTATCACCCTGCTGCGGTCAGGCTATTTTCACCGGCACCCACAGCGTCATTTCATAGTCGGGGCATGTAGTATCACCTGGGGCATACACCTCGAAATCAGGTGTGCCCGCATGACGGTAGCCCTTTTGAGGGAAGAAAGTGTCCCAGACATAGATCCAGCCTTGCTTGATGCACTCCGGCGTGGGACCCTTGACAGGCACAACGGCGTAGTCCGCTCCCGGTACATCCATCAGTTCCAGCCCCAACGCGCGGGCTTTCTCCACATCCTGGGTATGGTAGCCTGCCATATAGCGGAAGCTGCCGTCTTCCTTCATATCAGAGCACACGCCGAAGCTCTGCCCGCTGCCCAGGGATTCCAGCTGTTGATAGGGAATTTTATCAAACAGCATGCCCCAGAGCCCGGCAAAGTCGGATTTGGGGGTGGCTGCTATCATCAGGCCTGCCGCCTTGAAGCCATCCTTGTGTTCCACGCGGACATCCATAGCGCTTCCTCCTTGATCATTTCTGAATATCACACAGGCGGCTTTTCGCCGCCATAAGCCCGGATTCACCCGGCGCCTTGAAAATTGCTTCCGGAGGCGCTGTGAACACCATTCTGGTGTTTGTAAAGGGGTGGGTAAAGGCCAGGGACCAGGCATGCAGCATCAGCCGGGGGGCTGAGGGCAAGCCCTTGAAGCCATACAGCGGGTCCCCCAGCACCGGGTGATGGGCATGGGAGAAATGCACACGGATCTGGTGGGTGCGGCCGGTCACCAGCCGGATTATCACCAAAGCACTTTTATCATCCTGGCGCACCATCTGCCACAAGGTCAGCGCTTCCCTGCCGCCCTCGGCCACCGCCATCCTTTTACGGTCTTTTGGGCTTCGGGCGATGGGGCCGTCCATCCGCCCGCTCTCATGCTTGAGCATTCCCGCAACCACGGCCAGGTAATGCTTTTCGATCTGACGCCTGGCCAGCGCCTGGGAAAGCGCGGTATGCGCCCGGTCATTCTTTGCCACCAGCATCAGCCCGCTGGTGTCCTTGTCAAGCCGGTGGACGATGCCCGGACGCTTCTCCCCGCCAATGCCTGACAGCTGGTCCAGGTGAAATAAAAGGGCGTTGACCAGGGTGCCTGAGGGGTTGCCCGCAGCCGGGTGAACTACCAGCCCGGCAGGCTTATCCACAACAGCCAGGGCTTTATCCTGAAAAATGATTCTAAGCGGGATGTTTTCAGGCTGATTCCGGGATTCCGTTTCCTCCGGTATCGTCAGGCGCGCCTCCTCCCCGACTTTGGCCCTATAGGAAGGCTGGTTGACCATTCTTCCGGATACACTTGCCTGGCCCTCACGGATAAGCCGGGTGGCCTGGGAACGGGACAGGGTATCCTGGCTTAAAAGCACATCCAGCCGGGTGACGCCATCCCCATGGGCCAATATTTCCCTCATGCCGCCCTGCCTTCCCGGCTGAACAGCGCGCTGATGGCCAGAAGCGCCGCCCCCAGTGTGATACACATATCCGCCAGGTTGAATACCGGGAAATCAACAAACAGCAGCTGCACATAGTCAATCACCGCGCCGTGGGCCACCCGGTCCAGGAGGTTTCCCAGCGCGCCGCCCAGGATCAGCCCTGTGCCCGCCAGGGAAAGCCCTTCTAGTGGCAATTGGCGCAGAAAGGCGCCCGCCAGAAGGATAAGGGCCAGGGAGAACAGCGCCACCAGTACCGGGTGCCCTGAGAACAGCCCAAAAGAAACGCCCGTGTTTCTGATGCCAATCAGTCTGACCAGCCCTGGGATGAGTGCCTGATCGGCATTCTGGAGCTCTGATTTGAGCCATTGGTCCAATAGAATCACCGCCAGCGCCAAAAGCCCCGTTTTCCTTTCCGCCATTCTACCCTCCTGTCTGATGCTGTTCATTATAGGCCAAATGGGTATAATTAAAAAAGACTTTTTGAAGGAGGAGTGACAATGCGCCAGCTATCGGCACTTTTGATTCTGATTCTGATGCTGTCCCTTATGGCCGCGCCGGCCTTGTCTGAGGCTGAGGGAATGAAGACGATTTACTTTGCGGGCGGCTGCTTCTGGGGTGTGGAACATATGATGGAACTGGTGCCGGGGGTGAAAGACGCGGTGAGCGGATATGCCAACGGCACGGTGGATAATCCGGACTATGGCCAGGTGGTCTCCGGCAGCACCGGCCACCGGGAAACGGTGAAGGTGACCTATGACCCCGAACTTGTGAAGCTGGAGGAGCTGACCGAGCTGTTCTTCTCCGCCATTGATCCCACAGTGAAAAACCGGCAGGGCAATGATGTGGGCAGCCAATACCAAACCGGTGTTTATTACGCTGATGAGGCTGACGGGGAAATTATCCAGGCCCTGGCGGAAGCAGAAAAGCGGAAGCACAGCGCGTTTGTGGTGGAGATTGAGCCCATCCGGAACTTCTGGGAGGCCGAAGAATACCACCAGGATTACCTCATCAAGAACCCGGGCGGCTACTGCCACCTCACCCGGGAGGATTTTGACCGTGCCACGGCCACTGGCCTGGCGGAAACCCCGAAGGTCGCGGTGTACCGGCGCATCAGCCCGCAGGAAGCCAAGGCAGCGATAGATGCCGGGGAAAACCCGGTCATCGTGGATGTGCGGGAGCCCTTTGAGTTCGTGCAGGGGCATATCCCAGGCGCCATCAACCTGCCTCTGGGGGACCTTTCCAGAAGTGCGGTGGAGCAGCTTCCCGACAAAGACGCTCTCATCTATCTCTATTGCCGGTCCGGCAGCCGCAGCGCTTCCGGGGCGTATGAGCTGATCCAAATGGGGTATACCAATCTCCATGACCTGGGCGGCATCATCGATTGGCCGTATGAAGTAAGCCGATAGACGAAAATAATTTGCCCTGCCAGGATTTTGGCAGGGCGTTTTTATTTTGAAGCGCCGCGTATCATCCGGTCGATCGCCTTGGCGGCATCCTTGCCAGCCCCCATGGCCAGGATGACGGTGGCGGAACCGGTTACCACATCGCCCCCCGCGAAGACCTTTTCCCGTGAGGTGAGGCCCTCCGGGCCGTTTACCATGATGCCGCCCCACTTGTCGGTGTCAAGGCCGGGGGTGGTGAGGCGGATCAAGGGGTTGGAGGAGGTTCCCAGGGCCATGATCACCACATCCGCGGCCAGCTCATAATTGCTGCCGGGTTGCTCGATGGGGCGGCGCCGGCCAGAGGCGTCCGGCTCTCCAAGGGCCATTTTAATGCACTCAAGCGACCTTACCCAACCCCTGTCATCTCCCAGGATCTGTACCGGGTTGGTTTGGAAATGAAAGACGATGCCCTCCTCCTGGGCATGGTGGACTTCCTCCCGCCGGGCAGGAAGTTCCTCAAAGCCCCGGCGATAGATGATGGACACATCCCCGGCCCCCAGCCGCTTGGCGCAGCGGGCGGCGTCCATCGCCACGTTTCCCCCGCCCACCACTGCCGCATGCCGGCCCCTTAAGATGGGGGTGAGGCTGTTTTCTTCGTAGGCTTTCATCAGGTTGATGCGGGTCAGATACTCATTGGCGGAGTAGACGCCTTTCAGGGATTCCCCAGGGATGCCCATAAAACGGGGGAGACCGGCGCCTGAAGCGATGAAAACAGCCTCAAAGCCATATTCCAGCAGTTCGTCAATGGTGAGCGTCTTGCCGATGACGGTGTTGAGCATCACCTCCACACCCAGACGGGTGAGGGCGTTAACCTCCGCCATCACGATGTCCTTGGGCAGCCGGAACTCCGGGATGCCATAGGATAAAACACCTCCCGGCAAATGCAGCGCCTCAAACACTGTGACGGCGTAGCCCATGCGAGCCAGTTCCCCGGCTGCTGTCAGGCCGCCCGGCCCAGCCCCGACCACCGCCACCCTGTGGCCGTTGGGGACGGGAACTGGCGGCAGGGCGCAGGCGTGCTCCCGGTACCAGTCCGCGGCAAAACGTTCCAGGCGGCCTATGGCCACAGGCTCTCCCTTCAGGCCCCTGACGCAAAGTTGCTCACACTGGGTCTCCTGGGGGCAGACGCGGCCGCACACCGCGGGCAGCGCACTGGCCTGGTTGATTACCCGGAAGGCCTCCTCAAAGCGCCCCTGGGCGATTTCCTCAATAAAGGCTGGAATATCAATGGCAACAGGGCACCCGGAGATACAGGGTTTATGCTTGCAGCCAAGGCAGCGCAAGGCCTCCTCCACAGCCATCCCTTCCGTATAGCCCAAAGCGACCTCTGAGAAATTGCGGTTGCGGGTATGGGGATCCTGGACCGGCATGGGCACCTTTGTTTTGGACAGGTTGCGTGCCATTTATTTCTCCCCCCGGCGAAGCAGGAAGCAGGCTTCCTCCCGCTCCTGTTTTTCAAATTCCTCATAGACGCGGTTGCGGCTGATTACCTCGTCGAAGTCTACCTCATGGCCGTCAAAGTCCGGACCGTCCACGCAGGCGAACTTGACCTGGCCGCCCACCGTCAGCCGGCAGCCGCCGCACATGCCCGTGCCATCCACCATGATGGGGTTCATGGACACGGTGGTCTTGACGCCATATTTTTTGGTGAGCTGGCTGACGAATTTCATCATGATCAAAGGGCCGATGGCGATCACCTCGTCATAGTGATGGCCTTCCTTGATCAGGCCCTCCAGCGCATGGGTTACCAGGCCATGGCTGCCGTAGCTGCCATCATCGGTCATCACATAAAGCCTGTCGCTGACAGACTGGAATTCCTGTTCCATAAAAACCAGGTCCTTTGATCTGAAACCGATGATGCTGTGGACCACGCTCCCCTGTTCATGAAGCTTCCGGACCACGGGGAAAGCGATGGCGCAGCCCACGCCGCCTCCCACCACACAGGCCTTTTTGATGCCCTCGGTGGCTGTTTCCTTCCCCAGTGGGCCCACGAAGTCATGCAGGCTGTCCCCGGCGGCCAGCGTATCCAACGCCATGGTGCCAGCACCCACCACCTGGTAAACCACGCTCACCGTTCCGTTCTCCCGGTCATAATCGTGAATGGTAAGGGGGATACGCTCGGAATTTTCGCGGGCGCGAAGGATGATGAACTGGCCTGGCTGGGCTTTGCGGGCAACCAGGGGAGCCAAAATCACCATGCGGCTGGCGTTGCCGGACAGGGACATCTTCTCAAGGATGGTATATGCTTGCATCGGGCTCCTCCAAAGTCATTCTGGTGATTGCCTCAACAGGGCTGCGCGTGCTTTATAATCGGGCAAGAGGGTGCCAAGAATTTCATAAAAGCGGGCAGAATGGTTCAACTGCTTCAAATGCGCCACCTCATGGGCCGCCACATATTCAATGGCGGATACAGGGTAGCGCATCAACAGCCACGAGAAGCACAGGCCGCCCTTCCTATTGCAGCTGCCAAAGCGCTTTTTTGCGCTGGTGATTTTCACATACCGGGGCTGAATTCGCAGCTGTGCGGCATACTGCGCCACAAGGCCTGGCAGAACAGCCTTCGCCTTTTCCTTAAGCGCTGCAACTTCCACAGGGTTGATTTCTTTTTGCTCTGGCCGGGGCTTCCGCAGGTGCTTCGTAATCCAGCCTGCCTTGGTTGCCACAAAACGGTCTATTTCCGTTTTGGGCAATCCGTGCGGCGCACGCGCAATCACCTGGCCTTCCGGTGTCACTTCAAGGGCCAGGGTGCGGCGTTCGCTTCTGATCAGGCGGTACTCATGCGTCACTGGTCAAAAAACACTAGCTGTCGTTTTTGGTGAACAGGGAGCGGGCCTTCCCGGCCAGCCTGCCGGACAGGGTGCGGGAACGCTTCAGCGCCATCTCCGCTTCCAGGGCTTCCCGGCGATAGCTCAGGTTATCAGGTTCTATCCGCACCGCGGCGCGCCAGGCCTGATGGGCGCCCATATAGTCCTTAAGGCCCATGAGCGCCTCCCCCTGAAGCGCGTACCACCCGGCATCCTTGTCCTCAGAGCGCCCCAGCTGGAACAGCGCCATGCCGTACTGCTTGCGCTCCAGCAGGCTCTTGGCCCAGTATTTGGCCTGGGCTACCGGCAGGGCGGGTGAGGGAGTGTGCCTGGACTCAAGGGTCTTTAAACACTGGGCGTAAGCCAGGTTGATAGAGATCAGTTCCCTTTGCCCTGCTTGCTGCTCCTCAGGGTCTGAAAAACTATCCGGGTGGCAAGCCTTCACCAGCCTCCGATATGCGCTTCGGATGGCAGCTTCATCGGCGTCCGGGCGCAGGCCCAGGCGCTCAAAGGCCGTTTGCATTGCCGTTTTCCTCCGGGTCAAGGGGGGCGCGGCTGATTCTGGCCCCCAAGTCAGTCAGTTTGCTCTCCAGGTGGTCATATCCGCGGGCAATGGTCCCCGGGTTATAGACTTCCGTGATGCCCTGCGCCATCAGCCCTGCGATGACCAGCGCGGCGCCGCCCCGCAGGTCAGGCGCCCAGACCGGGGCACCATGGAGTTCCGGCACACCCTCAATATGGGCCAGGCGGCCGTTGATAATTGATATCGCGCCCATCTTGCGCATCTCGTCCAGGTGCTTGAACCGGGACTCGAAAATATTCTCGATCACTTCGCTGGTGCCCAGCGCCTTGGTTAAAAGGGCACTCATGGGCTGCTGCAGGTCCGTGGGGAAGCCAGGATATTCCTGGGTGGAGATGCGGATCGCGCGGTGGCCCTGCCGCAGGTTGACAGTGATGACATCATCCTGGCTTGTAACCATGACGCCCATCTCCAGGAGTTTCGCTGTCAGCGCTTCCATATGGGTAGGGATGCAGCCCCGCAGCACCACATCCCCCCGCGTGGCGGCGGCAGCGATCATCAGGGTTCCTGTTTCGATCTGGTCGGGAATGACGGTGTAATTGCCCCCGTCCATCCTTCCGGTACCACGGATACGGATGGTGTCCGTCCCGGCGCCACGGATGCGGGCGCCAATGCGGTTCAAAAAGTTGGCCGTGTCAACGATATGCGGTTCCCGGGCGCAGTTGGTGAGGATGCTGTCACCCTCAGCCCGGGCTGCCGCCAGCATCACATTGATGGTGCCCCCCACGGTCACCATGTCGAAGTTGACATGCGCTCCCTTCAGCTTGCCCTCCAGCACCAGCATGCCGTTCTCATCCCGGATGGTGGCGCCCAGGGCCTTAAAGCCCTTTAGGTGCTGGTCGATGGGCCGGCTGCCCAGATCGCACCCGCCGGGGTAACCAACTTCCGCCCGCCCGTAGCGGCCAAGCAGCGCGCCCATCATATAGTAGCTGGCGCGCATCCGCTGGCTGTAGGCATAGGGCACCGTCAATGCGGTCACCCCGCCCGGGTCGATGGCCATCTGCTTCTGTTCCGGATGCCAGTCCACCTTTGCGCCAAGATACTTCAAAATACGATATAAAACCCGGATATCTTCGATAGCCGGGAGGTTCTCGATGATGCAGGGGCCGTCGGCCAACAGCGCCGCGGGAACCACCGCCAGGGAGGTGTTCTTGCCGCCGGAAACATATGCTTCGCCCCTCAGTTCCCGGCCGCCGTCAATCACCAATTTGTAATCAGGCATCCGCCGCGTGACCTCCTCCATCGTTGGCCAAAGTATAGCATAGGGGAGAAAAGAAAGTAAAGAAAGCACAAAAAGGCCCTGCCAGGACCGCGAAAAAGCTTACTGGCTGTGCCTAAGCATCCCGTGTTCCAGCAGCTTCATCACCTCGTCCACCACCTTTGCAAGGTCCGCGTCTTTATCAAAAAAAACGTACTTGAGCCCAACGAAATTCGATATACCCATGAGGATGTAGGCCATGACCGTGGTGTCCATGTCCGTCAGTTCGTCCCTGGACGCATCCAGGCGGGTTTTGTAACGCTGGGCGAAGGTTTCATAATAGCTGACAAACAGTTTGGGGTTGATAAAGAGGGATTCCCAGATAATTTTGTACATGTGGGGCTTGCGGCGCACATGCATCAAAAAAGCCAGCAAGCCTGCCCGTTCAATCTCCAGCCGGTCGCTCAAGCCCTTGGTTTTTTGCGCGATATTCTTGCGGATCTGGTGGCCGTACTGCTGAAGAAGGTGGCAATAAAGGCTGTACTTGTCCTCGAAGTAAATATAGATGGTCCCCGGGGCCACCTTAGCCCTGAGGGCGATATCGCTCACGCTGGTATTGTAATAGCCCTTGCGGCCGAACTCGGTTTCCGCCGCGCGGCTGATCCGGTTCATGGTGGTTTGGCCCCGGGCGGTCTTTGGATTGGTAATGCTCATGGCGCCTTCCTTGTCATGTAATATATGGCAAACCATTTTATTATGGCCAGACGGCTTCCGGCTGTCAAGGCAGAAGCCTCAGGGGCTGTCAATGGGTTCCCGGCAACCAAACCAGCCCATGGCCAGGGAGGCGAAAAGTTCCGGGCGCTCGAGGAACAGCACATGTACAGTCCGGGGAAGGGTGATGAACCCAGCTTCCGGAATTCCTTCCAGGATGCCCTTCTGCTCCCAGGGCATCATCACCAGAAGGATGATCCGGTGATGCCTCGAAAACGCCGGCAAAAAAGGCGCCCAGGAATCCGTTGGCATCATGATGCCGTTAAGCAGCGGCAGGGGATGCCCAAGGCCCGCTCCCGGTAGCGAATGTCCCTGCCCTTGCAGGAGAAAAGCATAGGCGCTCTTTTCAGGGAAGCTGGATGGGATCCCGGTGGCTGAGAAAACCGGTCAGGAGGGCTGTGAACAGGTCCGGCCGCTCATAGAAGGAAGCGTGCCCCGTCTTGGGGAGGAAGACCAACTCGGCATTGGGGAGGCATTCATGCAGAAAAGCCTGCTCCTCCGGCGGGGTGATATGATCCTGCTGGGAGGAGAGAAGCAATACGGGACAGGTGATTTTGTCCAGCTGATTAGTCACATCATGGGACTCTGCTGAGCGGGTAAGCCTGGCCATGCGGGCCTGGAAATCGCTGCTGGCAAAGGCGGTGCCCGTGAGCAGGTTTTTGCGGTTCTCCATCCACAGGGCCCTGCGGTCATAAAAATCCGGGCTGTAGATAACCGGGATGGTGGTGGCGTAGTAAGCCCGGGGATTGTTCCCGGCCAGGATCCAGGCCTCGCCAATTTCCTTAAGCCAGGCATTGGTCCTGGCCACTGTGTTGGCCAGCACCATGCGGCTTATCAGATCGGGCCTCAAAGCCGCCAGGTTCAGGGCTACCTCGCCGCCATAGCTGGTGCCAAAGACGTCCACCCGTAAAAGGCCAAGGTGTGCAAGAAACGCTTCCAGCATCTTTGCCTGAAGGATGATGGGGAAGTCTTTCCCCATGGGCTCGGACTGCCCCTGATCCAGCAGGTCCACCAGCACGGGCTGGCTGCCGGATTTTGTGATGGCCTGAAGAAAAGGTTCCCAGGACTTGGTGGACATCATGATGCCGTTGAGCATCAACAGCGGCCGGCCGGTGCCCGCCACCTCGTAGTAAACGGATCTTCCCTCAAATGTGAACGTGCTCATCGGTCATAGATGAGGCCGATCTCATAGGCCTTTTGGCGCAGCTCTTCCCGGAAGTTGGGATGGGCGATGGATATGAGCAACTCAACCCGCTCCCTGACATTGGTGCCCCTGAGGTGCACCACGCCGTATTCCGTCGCCACAAAATCCACATCATTGCGGGATAGGGATACAGCGGCACCGGCCTTGAGCTGTGGCACGATTTTGGAGATCTCCTCCCGCTCGCCGGTGAGGTGGTTTTTGGCCATGGTGGTGGAGTACAGGCAGATGAAACTGCGGCCGTTTTTGGATTTCTGCGCCCCGGTGGCAGTGTCTGTCTGCCCGCCGGTACCGGAGAACTGCTGGGAGCCAATGGACTCGCTGGCGCACTGTCCCGTCAGGTCGATCTCCATGGTGGAATTGATGGAGACCATGTTGTCGTTCTGCGCGATGACATAGGGGTCGTTTGTGTAGGAGCCTGCCAGCACCTCTACCGAGGGGTTGTCATGGGCATACTCGTACAGTTCCTTTGAACCCATAACGAATGTACAGACCATCTTGCCGTTGTGAATCTGTTTCCTGCGCCCTGTGATAACCCCTGCTTTGGCCAGATTCATCATGTTGGTGGTGAGCATCTCGGTGTGGATGCCCAGGTCCTTTTTGTCATACAGCGTATCCGCGATGGCATTGGGCATGCCGCCGATGCCCAGCTGGATGCAGTCCCCATCCTTGATATAGGCGCCCACCAGCTTTCCAACGATCCGGTCTTTCTCGCTGGGCTCCACATCGGGCAGTGCCGGCACCGGGTAGTCCGCCTCAATCAGGCAATCCACCTCATCCACCCTGAGAAAGGCATCGCCAAAGGTGCGGGGATAATTGGGATTGATCTCAAGAATCACCTTGTCCGCCGCCCTGATCATCTGCATCTCATAGGTGTTGGAGCAGGAGAGGCTGATGTTGCCGTGGGCGTCGGGCATGGCTGCAGCGCCTACATACAGGGTGGGTTTGCGGTATGCCAGGCGTTTGGTAGCGGCAAAATGGAGGCAGTTGGGCACAAAATAGGTGTTGCCATACTTGTGGGCACGGCGGGTAGCGGGATTGTAAAACCAGCTGTCATGCAAAAAGGCGTGGCGGTACTGGATATCGTTGAAGCAGGGATAGTCGCCCAGGGGCAGGCAGGTGGAGATGGTGACATCCCGAAGGCGGTCAGCGGCGGTGTGCAGGTGGCTGAAAAATGCATTTGCTGTGGAGGCGCCAAGGCCTGTGACGATGTAGTCGCCCGACTTGACCATGTCCACCGCCTGCTGAACTGAAATCAGTTTTACCTTGTAATTCATGTTGATCTACCTTTCCCCCTGTGCTGATACTGTTGATTTCGTATTTTGAAAGCCGATTACAGCCTCGCGCGGCTGTCTTCAGCAGAAGGGGAGGGCGCCCGGAGGCCCCTCCCCGGTGTGGTCAGAACGCTGCCTCTTTATTCGCCCAGCAGTTCAGAAATGGATTTCATACCGTCCACGGTGATGAAGGAGGTGGCTGCGTCAGTGTAATTCTTGACATACTTGGCAAACGCCATGCCGTCAAGGCCGATGCGCTGGGCATTGGAGTAGTCTACGCCGCCAGAGATGGGGACATCGATACGCTCGGATTCCATGGCCTCCAGGAAGGCATCACGGGTGATTTCCTTGTCAGCCAGGCGGTTGACGCCTTCCATGAACACCTTCACAGCGATAAAGGAAGACATGGAGTACGCGGAGATGCTGTAAGCAGTGGCCGCTTCCTGAGTAATATAGCCTTTTTCCGCGCCCCAGTTCAGGACATTGAGGAACTCGGCGATGTCGGCGGCCTGGCGCTCTGTCTGGGCAGCGGGGTCGATAACAACCCAGGCGCCGCCATAGATATCCCCGGCGTCTTCTTCATTGGCAACTTCGGGGACAAAGGTTGGGGCCACGTTGACATAGGAGACGATGACGGGGATGCCGCGGGTTTCGGGGTTCTGCTGCATGGCAGTGTAGATGCCGTTGAAGTAGGGCTGGTTTCCGCCGATGACCACTGCGTCAGCGCCGGCCAGCTGGGCGACCTGGCTGGTCAGTTCGTCCGCCACGGTGGTGTTCACCTGCACGCCCAGGATTTCGGGGCGATTGGATTCTTTAATGGTTTCCATCTGCATGTTCACGCCCTGGAGAATCTGGTTGCCAACATCATCTGCGGAGTAGATCAGGCCGACCTTGTTCACTTCTTCTACATTGGAATCAGCGATGGAGGGCAGGTTTATGGCGCGTAGCAGCATGATGCGGCCTTCAGTGATGTAGATGGGCTGCACGGGGAAGGTGAAGCGTTCGTTGCCTTCGGCGGGCAAGTAGTACTGCAGGGCAGAGCCGGTGCCCCAGTATACGGAGGGAACGCCCGACTCAACGATATAGTCCTGGGTGGCGGCAATAATCCAGGTGCCCAGATTGCCGACCATGGAGAACACTTCATCGTCTTCCACCAGTTTCTCGATGTAGGTCTTGGCAAGGGGACCTTCGGACTGGTCATCATAGGAGACATGGTCCAGGTAGTAGCCCACGCCGTCAGCGCCCTTGGCTACACCGCCCATCACTTCATTGATATACTTCACAAACAGTTTGTAGAATTGGCTGTAGGGAACGCCCACACCGGCATATGCGCCGGCTTCGCACATGACAGAGCCGATCTTGACGGTGCCTTTGAACTGCACGCCATCTTTTTCTACAGCGTTCGTGTCAACACCGGTCTCCGCCATGGCACCGATTGCTGCCACGGACAGGAGCATTGCCAGAACCAGGGCCAGGGATAGGATCTTCTTCATCGTTTTTCTCCTTTTGGTTTCCTTTATTTATTTATCAAATGCGGAACCCCGCATTCAACATCGTTCGTCAGGTCTTCTGGCCGCCCAGGTAGGCCTCCACCAGGGTTTCGTCGTGAATGAGCTCGCTGGCCGGACCCTGTATTGATACACGGCCCAACTCAAGCACATAGGCATAGTCGGCGATTTTCAGCGTCTGGAATGCATTTTGCTCGACGATGAGGATGGTATTTCCCGCCTCCTTCAACTGCTGTATGATGGCGAAAATATCCCGGATAATGAGAGGCGCCAGGCCCAGGGAAGGTTCGTCCAGCAAAAGCACCTTGGGGGCAGCCATGAGTGCGCGGCCGATGGCCAGCATCTGCTGCTCGCCGCCGGAGAGGGTATTGGCCTGCTGGCGGCGCCGCTCCTTCAGGATAGGAAAGAGGTTGAACACCCGTTCCAGGTTCTCCGCCACGATCTGGCTTTTGCTTTTGCCCTTGCGGCTCTTGATGCTGTATGTGCCCACCATGAGGTTTTCCTCCGTGGTCAGGCCCTGCAGGATCAGACGGCCTTCCGGCGACTGGATCATGCCCAGTTCGGCAATCTTGTAGGGATACATACCCCGCAGTTCATGTTTTCCGTCCAGCAGGATGCTGCCGGAATTGGCCTTGACAACGCCGGAGATGGTACGCAACAGGGTGGATTTGCCCGCCCCATTGGCGCCCAGGATGGCAACAATGCTGCCTTCCGCAACCTGCAGGTTGATACCGTTGATGGCGTCGATAGCGCCATAACTGACAAACAGATCCCGGATTTCCAGCATGGTTTTGCTCATGCGATCACCTCCAGCTCCTGGGCATCGCTGGTGCCCAGGTAGGCATCCTGCACCAGTTGGTCGTTTTGAATCTGCTGAGGCGTGCCATATGCCAGTTTCTTCCCGAAGGAAATGGCGCAGATGTGGTCGCACAGGTCCATCACCAGGCCCATATTGTGTTCCACCAGGAAAATGGTGACCCCGTAATCCTTTTGAATCTGGCGGATCAGGCGGGTGAGCTCAACGGTTTCCTGGTCATTCAGGCCGGCTGCCGGCTCGTCCAGGATGATCAGGTTGGCGCCGGCCATGAGGGTTCGCGCCAGTTCGACGCGCTTCAAAACACCGTAGGGCTGTCCCACCGGCGGCAGATCCTTGATGGCGCTCAACCCGCAGTACTCCAGCACCCGGTTTGCGCGTTGCTTGATGACCATCTCTTCCTGCCGGACCCGCCTTGTATTGAAAATCTGCTGCCCGAGTGAGCTGAGGTACTGGGGATGGGCCGCGATGAGCAGGTTATCCAGGATGCTCAGCTCGCCGATGACTTCCACATTCTGGAAGGTTCGCACAATGCCCTTGGTAATGATTTTATGCACATCATAGTTGTTCAGCCGCAGCACATTCCCTTCCCTGGTGCGATAGATGATATCGCCGGCAGTAGGCTTGTAAAACTGCGTGATGCAGTTGAACACCGTGGTTTTGCCGGCGCCATTGGGACCAATCAAGCCGAATATCTCTCCCTGCTTGACATCAAAGGACAGGTTGTCCACTGCCTTCAAGCCGCCAAAGGCCATGCTCAGGCCTTCCAGGCGCAGACAGACATCCTCAGGCAGGTGGTGCTCCGCCTGGCTTTCGCTCCTGAGCAGTTGGGCCTGCTTTTCTTTGAGTACAGAGCCCAGCCTGTCAATACGGGCTTGCTGGCGTTTTTCCTGGGCTTTCAAATAGGCGCCGTCCGCCTTCTTCAGAGCTTCCTCTTTATGTAAAAGCCGCTGCTCTTTGGCTGCCAGACCTTGCTGCAGCCGCTGCTGTTTTGCCAGACGGTTTTTGTCGGAAAGCCTGTTTGCGCGGGCTTTTTCAAGCAGTTCTGTGTACATCCTGTCCTGTTCATGCTGCTGCTCGGCGGTCAGATCATTGAGCTGCTGGCGCGCAGCGGGGCTTATGTCCTTTGCGTCCGGCAGCATACGGCCCTCTCGGTCCAGCAATCCTTCCTTGCGCCGCAAATCCTGGCGCAGCTTCCGGTATGCCAGTCGCTGGGCCTTGCGCAGCCCCGGCAATTTCTTCTGTAACAGCGCCTGGGCAGCATCCTGGGGGCTTGCCAGGGCCAAGCCCAGTTTGGCCAGCGGCCGCTGCAGGCGGGCTTCCAGCAAGCTCAGCTTGTGCTCCCGGCGCTCCCGGCGCTGAGTTTCCAGCAGGGTGACAGTGTCTCCAGCCAGGCGGATTTCGCCTTCCAGCTGCTCGATCTCCTCAAACAGCCTGCGGCGTTCCCGGGCGGCCGCCTTGTCACCAAAGTAACGCGGGTCAGTCTTCTTCGCCATATACATATAAGCGCCTCTTCGCTGCCAGCTGGCGGAAGGCCTGTTTGAACCGCTGGCCCAGTTGTACCAGCCCGCCGGGGTAGAACATGACAATCAGAATGATGATACTGCCAATGGTGATGTTGATTACCCAGGAATTGTCCCG
>LSQX01286879.1_pt1 | contig 52292 bp, 51 predicted proteins | sample 654561 | NCBI WGS metagenome assembly LSQX01 (sample SAMN04489861, study PRJNA283612) | anaerobic digester metagenome | isolation source: 4 biogas reactors fed with cattle manure at either 37C or 55C with and... | place: Denmark: Kongens Lyngby | collected 2014
AACCGGAGCCCAAACCTGTTACCGGTTTAAATCAGGCGGAACAAACCATGTTGGACTTGGTGAATGCCGAACGCACCAAGCTTGGCTTAAAACCGCTGCAGATTGATCTGGAATTGGTAAAACTGGCGCGTCTGAAAAGTCAGGATATGATCAATTTAAATTATTTCAGCCACCAGTCGCCGACCTATGGCTCACCTTTTGAGATGATGAAAGCCGCAGGAATTTCGTACAGGCTTGCAGGTGAAAATCTGGCCGGAGCGCCCACTGTAGAGCGTGCGCATACAGGTCTAATGAATTCACCGGGACATCGTGCCAATATTCTGAACCCCAGTTATACTCACATCGGTATTGGGGCAATCAGCGGCGGCCGTTACGGGATGATGTTTACACAGTTGTTTGTGGGACGGTAATAGAGAATGCTGCAAGCCGGGCTGACCTGGAAACGGGTCAGCCCGGCTTTGTATGCAGAGACAGTAATTGCACACTAGAGCTTGGGGATGAGTAGCATTTTGCCGGGATGCAGGTATTTAGGATATTTAATTTTATTAAATTCAATCAGCAGTTCCGCTGTTATGCGAAAGCGCCTGGCAATGCTTTCCACGGTATCGCCGGGGCGTACGAAGTATATTTCTTTGTCGCTATGTTCGGGTATTTTAACCGCTTCTTCACGATCATAGATAATAACCGGTGTGCCAATGGGCGTTAAGGGGTAGATTTCCTCCACATCTTCATTATACATCCGTACACAACCGGCCGTGGCAGCAGTATTAATTGTCCAGGGGTTAAATGTACCGTGGATACCGTGTCTCTGGTAGGTAAAGGCCAGCCAACGTGTGCCAAGGCTGGGATGCGGACGAGGATTCTTTTCATAAATATGATATTCACCCAGTGGGGTAGGGGTTTCAGGTTTGCCGATGGCGATGGGGTAAGTTTTATAAAGCTGTCCCTGCCGGTAAAATATCATTTTCTTCATTTTTCTATTTATTTCAATGCGCGTCATTTTCAGACCTCCAAGCAATACATAAAAATGAAAAGCTTGTGTTTTATGATATGAGCAGTAAGCTAATTTTGCTCAGGAAACTCTGCAAAGGAAGCAGTGTGCCGCGTGAAAAAATATTGCCAGCTATATTCATAAAAAAGCGTGAGAAACTATGTGAGAACCCTATTAGTTCAAACAAGGAGTGAGGCTAATGAGTCCCAGGCGTGTCAGGATTATGTCTGAAGCATTAAAGGAAGAGTTAGCCGCAGAGTTAGGCGTTGCTCACATTGTGCGCCAGGAAGGTTGGGGAAGCGTTTCTTCCCGTGACTGTGGAAACTTGGTTAAGTTGGCGATTGAACGCGCTGAACGTGCTCTGATGAATGGACAATAGGGTGAAGCGTACCGTTTGCGGTACGCTTTTTATCTCTTAGAGAAAAAGGAATTTCATGACTAATGTGGAATAGTTAGCTTAATTGTGCAAATTGCAGTAACAAGCTGAACAACCTGACAAGTATCAGAGCAAATTACAGCCGGTATGAAATGAGCACAATAAAAGTCAGAACTTAAGACTTGGGTAAAATAACAGTATTATGCAGTGTATGTGGAGGGAAAAAGGTGGACAAATTACGCACCCTGAAAGATGTTAAACAGTTAAAAATAGCAGCAGATCGTATTCTGTATTCTGCAAATGAAGCAGAAATTGTGGCCGGCGCCACAACAGATATTTATTTTGTGCGTACTTTAGAAATTTTACGTGCAGCGAATAAATATGAAACTGAAGTAACGGCAGAGATTTTTGCTAATAAAGCGGGGGTCCTCTGTGGTGTAGATGAAGCTGCCAATCTGCTGCGGTTGGCTGATGTAGAAGTGTGGTCGTTACCGGAAGGGGAAGAATTTGCGCAAAAAGATGTGATCATGCGTATTAAGGGGCGGTATAGCGACTTTGGTGTTTATGAAACAGCAATTTTAGGTATACTGGCCAGCTCTTCCGGCTGGGCAACGGCTGCCCGCAAAATAAAAAAATTAGCCGGTGATCGCCCAGTACTTTGTTTTGGCGCCCGGCATGTTCACCCCGCTGTAGCTCCGGTGATGGAACGGGCAGCAATTGTGGGTGGGGCCGACGGCTGCAGTTGTATTTTGGGTGCTAAACTGGCCAAGATGGAGCCTTCGGGCACGGTACCGCATGCGGTTATGTTGGTGGTTGGTGACACTTTAGAAGTTGCCCAGCTTTATCATCAGACGATGCCGCCTGAAGACCCACGGATTATTCTCGTCGATACTTTTAAGGATGAGGCAGAAGAGGCTATGCGTTTAGCCGTCTCCCTGCGGGAAAACTTACATGGCATCAGGGTGGACACTCCGGGTGAACGTGGTGGTGTAACTCCCGGCTTAGTGCGTGAACTGCGGGCTCGTTTAGACCAGGCCGGCTTTCAGCATGTTAAAATATTTGCTTCGGGCGGTATCGATGAAGAACGCCTGCCCCTTCTGCTGGCAGCCGGTGTAGATGCTTTCGGTATAGGTTCTTACATATCTCGGGCTCCGGCCATTGATATGACCATGGACATTAAAGAAGTGGAGGGCAAGCCTATTGCCAAGCGCGGCCGCATTCCGGGTCTCTCTGCGGCACCGCGTTTAAAAAGAATTCTGTAACTTTATCATTGATTTTGGTAAGTTGATGAACGCCTGTCGGGCGTTCATTTTTATTTGCAGCCCTTTCTCCCCGTACCAGTGTATAGGATAACTTTGACAAGGAAAATCTATTTAATGTTGTAGTAAAGTGGAGGTGCTGTCTTTTGTCTGAACAGCAAAAGGGTCAGCTTGTGATTATCGGTGGAGCCGAGGATAAAGAAGGCGAATGTATTATTTTGAGACGGTTTCTCTCCCTGGCCGGAGGTAGAAAAGCCCGTCTTGTTGTGCTGTCTACGGCCAGCGCCGATCCTCAGATCGGGATACAATATATGCGTCTGTTTACCCACTTAGGTGCTGCTGATGTACAGGTATTGGCGCTCCAAACCAGGGAAGAGGCTAACCAGCTGCACCATCATGATACTTTGGTTGAAAGCACCGGCATTTTCTTCACCGGCGGCGATCAGCTGCGCATTACCAGTATCTTAGGGGGCAGTATCCTGGGCAGTGCACTGCAGGAAAGTTACCGTCGTGGTATTGTAATTGCCGGGACCAGTGCCGGTGCCTCTGTGATGAGTGAGACAATGTTGGTGGGGGGAGCCGATGATGCCGCCCCCAGCAAAGAGATAATTCGTATGGCCCCGGGATTGGGCCTACTGAAAGATGTGGTGGTTGATCAGCACTTTGCCCAGCGCGGCAGAATTGGTCGTTTATTGGCAATGGTAGCCCATAACCCTTATATTCTGGGAGTAGGGATTGATGAAGATACTGCCATTGTGATTAACAACAGCGCGGAGTTTGAAGTCATCGGCTCCGGTACGGTTACGGTGTTGGATGGACGGGAAGTAACTCATTCTAATGTCTCAGACTCCAGCCCGCAGCAGCCTTTAGCCTTAACTAATGTTAAATTACATATTCTAACCCAGGATTATCGCTTTCATCTGCAGGAGCGCTATGTGCGGATGCCCGCAAAGTAAGGAGGACATACAGCAAAATGAAGATCGTAGATCTGCATTTTTACACCGGACGCAATATCTACAGTCACTATCCGGTGCTGAGCATGCTGTTGGATCTGGAAACTTTCCAGGATTATCGTACAGACTGTGACCCGACTTTTGCCGACCGCATACTTAAAGAGCTGCCGACATTAGGGGAACATAGCTGTTCGCGACGCCGTCCGGGCGGTTTTATCGAAAGAGTGAAAGAAGGTACTTATTTAGGGCATGTGGTTGAGCATGTCCTCTTAGAGCTGCAGAGTCTGGCAGGGATGGGAGTAAAATACGGCAAGACCTTTACGGGCAGCGGCCGCTTAGTACAGATTATCAGTGAATATCACTGTGAACAAGCGGCCCGTATTTTGGCGGAAGCAGCGGTACAATTTGTTAAGGCGCTGGCTTCAGGGGAGCAGTGGCAGCTGAAGGCCAGTTTAGCGGCAGCAAAAAAGGCGGCTGCGCGCTATCTGCCCGGTCCCAGTACTGCCGCCGTCTTGGCGGCAGCACGCCGCCGTGATATTCCTTACCGGCAGCTGGAGCCCGGCACCAGTTTATATTTGCTCGGTACCGGTAAATATCAAAAACGTATTCAAGCCAGCTTAACCGCTGAGACCGGTTGTATTGCCACCGAGATAGCGTGCAGTAAACCTTTGACGAAAAAAATTCTGTCGCAGTATGGTCTGCCTGTACCCCATGGTAAAATTGTGCGTTCGGCAGTGGAAGCAGTGCAGGCGGCACAGGAAATAGGCTATCCGGTTGCAGTAAAGCCGGACAACGGTAATCAGGGAAAGGGAGTGACCCTCAATATCAGGAGCGCGGTTGAGGTAGAGAAGGCATTTTGCCGGGCTGCCGTTTTCAGTCCTGCGGTGCTGGTAGAAGCCTGTCTGGCCGGCAGACACTATAGATTGTTAATTGTCAACGGACAGCTGGCTGCCGCCGCTGAACGTCTGCCTGCTTTTGTCATTGGTGATGGGCTGCGGACAATCAGCGATTTGGTGGCTGAGGAGAATAAGAATCCCTTACGGGGTGAGGGGCATGAAAAGCCCCTGACGAAAATCCCCCTTGACAGTGTGGCCGAGGAAGTGCTGCAGCGTCAAGGTTTAACTCTCCAGGCTGTAGTGCCGGCGGGTACCCGTGTTTATCTGCGCGATAATGCCAACTTATCAACGGGGGGAACCTCCTGCGATGTGACCGATGAAGTCCATCCTAAACAAATAGAATTGGCGGTTAAAGCTGCCGGCTATATCGGTTTAGATGTTGCCGGCGTAGATGTGGTTATGGAAAACATTGCCCTGCCGCCGGAAGAACAGGAAGGCGGTATTATTGAGGTTAATGCCGCACCCGGCTTAAGAATGCATTTGTATCCCAGTGTCGGCAAAAAACGTGATGTGGCAGAAAAAATTGTGGCTGCCCTCTTCCCACCTGACAGGCCTGCACGGGTACCGGTGTTTAGTATTACCGGTACCAACGGTAAAACGACGACAACAAGAATGCTGGAATATGTTATGCGCCAGCACGGTCTCTTTACAGGGATGTGCTGCACAGATGGCATTTACTATAACGGTCAGCAGGCGCGCAGAGGTGATTTAACAGGGCCTGAAGGGGCGGCAGCTGTGCTTACTCATCCGGAGGTGGAGGTGGCTGTTCTGGAAACGGCCCGTGGTGGCATTGTGCGGCGCGGTTTAGGTTATGACCGGGCTGATGTGGCAGTTATTTGTAATATCCGCGAGGATCATCTCGGGCAGGATGGAATAGACAGCCTGGAAGATTTAGTGCATGTGAAAAGTTTAGTGGCTGAAGCCGTTTATAAAAACGGGACAGTTGTGTTAAACGCCGATGAGGCAAACGTTAACGAAATCGCCAAAAGAGTCTGGGAAAAAATCATTTACTTTAGCTGTCAGGAGGACAATATTATTGTGCGTCGTCATCTTGGTAAAGGGGGACGGGCGCTTTTTGTGCGTCGCGGCACGATTGTGGCGGCACAGGGAAATCGTGTCATCCTGGTAGGACGAACGAAGGATTTTGCTGTAACTTTTGCCGGCCGGGCTCAGCATCAAATCGAGAATCTCCTGGCTGCTTTGGCGGCCTGCTGGGGCTACGGTTTATCTCCTCGCCAGGCTTCTTTTTACCTGCGCCGCTTTACTTCTTCACCACAGGACAACCCGGGCCGGGCCAATCTTTACCAGGTAGATAAGGTGCAGGTTTTAGTTGATTATGGTCATAACCCGGATGGTTTTGCCAGGATGGGGGAGCTGGTCGGCAGAATTAAAAGGGGACGAACTATTGCCGTAATCGGTGTGCCTGGAGACCGCAGCAATGAACTTATTTTTGCTGCCGGGCACACGGCAGCACAATATTTTGATCATTTAGTGATTAAAGAAGATGCCGACCTGCGCGGCAGGCAGCCTGGTGAAGTGGCTGCGATTTTAAAAGCAGGCGCTTTAGCGGCCGGGATTGCACCCGCTCGGATAACGGTCATAGCGCAGGAGTCGGAGGCAGTACGTACGGCACTGACAATGGCTGCTGCCGGTGACATGGTGGTAGTGTTTTATGAACAGCTGGAGCCTGTGCTTACGGAAATATTCGCCCGCCAGGAACAGTTAAGTACGCTGGCAGCAGCACCAAAAGCGAAAAAAAGACTGCCTTATGATAGTTCCGCGGTGCTGACTTAGCAGGAATTTTACCCTCGACAGCGAATACTCAGGTGCTATGGACAATTTGGAGAAGAAGACGCCGGTCGTTGAGCGGGCGTATGCCAAGATTAATTTAATATTGGCCGTTACAGCCAAGCGCACTGATGGCTATCATGAACTGCAGACAGTTTTTCAAAGCTTGGCACTGCATGATACCCTAACCTTTACTGCTAACACAGGTGAGGAAATTGCTTTAGCCACAAACAACCCCAGCCTTTCTGCCGGGCCGGATAATTTAATCTGGCGTGCCGCAGAAAGGCTTAAGCAGTTTTACAAGGTTCGGGCAGGCGTAAAAATTTACTTGGAAAAAAGAATTCCGCTGGCTGCAGGCTTAGGTGGGGGCAGCAGCGATGCCGCAGCAGCTTTACGTGGTCTGGTTCGTTTCTGGCAGCTTCCCCGTGAACCGGAGGTCTTATGGAGAATTGCCGCCGAATTAGGTTCAGACGTGCCCTACTGCTTAGCTGGGGGTACGGCACTGGGTACAGGCAGGGGTGAACACTTACGCCCACTTCCGCCCTGCCCGCACTTTTATGTTGTCCTGGCTAACCCCGGTTTCCCGGTGGCGACGGCAGAAGTCTACCAGACACTGCGGGAAGCTGAGCTGGCACCCACTGCTGCGGTGGCCGGAATGCTGCAGGCTTTGGCTGAGCAGAACCGCATGGCAGTGATGCGGCACTTGATGAATACACTGGAAAAGGCTGCTTTTCGTCTCTATCCGCAGGTAAAAGCATTGAAGGAAATCATGGCCGGGACAGGTGCAGCCCTGATGTGCGGCAGCGGTCCTACGGTATTTTCCCTCTTGCCCACTGTGACGGCAGCGACTGCTTTACAGGAAACTTTATGGCGGCAAGGGTACCAGGTGTGGTTAACGGAAACTATGCAGCAGCCGGAGGGAGCAAAATGGTTGATGTAATTGTGTTAGCCGGAACAGCAAAGTCATCGGAACTGACAATTGCTGAACAGGTGCAGAACAAGGCTTTTGTGCAGATTCATGGGCAGGCAATGCTGAATTATGTTTTGACTGCCCTGCAGCAAACAAGCTCTGTACAACGTATCGCTGTAGTGGGTCCGCTGGCGGAGCTGCAGACTTTAATCGGAGACTCTGCGCAGGTGATAGCTGTTGACGAAGGCAGCAGCATTGTGGAAAATCTACAGCGCGGATTACAGGCATTACAGCCAAACAAGCATTGTTTAGTGGCTGCATCTGATGCCGCCTTTTTAACGCCTGCTGCCGTCAATCATTTTCTGGCAGCCTGCCGGCCTTATGAGGCAGCAGTTTATTATCCCATAGTGAGGCGCGAAGATAATGACCGCTGTTTTCCCGGTGTAAAACGTACTTATGTGAAGCTGGCTGATGGTGAATTTACAGGCGGTAATCTCTTTCTGATTAATCCTGCTGCTTTAGAGAAAGTGATGCCGCGTCTGGAAGAATTTTTTGCTTTGCGGAAAAGCCCACTGCGCCTGGCCGCGGCCTTAGGTTTTGGTTTTGTGCTGAAACTGCTGACAAAACGACTGACCATCGCAGAATTGGAAAAACGTTTTTTTGCTTTATTTTCTGCAGTAGGTAAAGCTGTGATTTCTCCTTATGCTGAGCTGGGCACAGATGTAGATAAACCCAGCGATTTGGAGTTGGCCCGCCGGCGCTTAAAACCCCTGTGATAATAAGGCTGAAAAATGCCGGTGAAAGCAGGGCTTTTCTCAGTAAAAATATGTGAAGAAAATAACATACTGTCGTTTTAGGCAGAAAAAAAGAGTAAGAGTTATTTTGCAAATGCAAATATTTTCCCAGTAAAAAGCAGGAATTATTAAACTTATGTGGAAATAGCAACGTACATAACGTTGTCGGGGAAGGCGGTGATTTGCATGAGAGTAACCGACGTCAGAATCAGAAAGTTGAACCATGAGGGGAAAATGAAAGCCATTGTCTCAATTACTTTAGACGACCAGTTTGTGGTACATGATGTACGTGTGATCGAGGGTAACAATGGGTTGTTCGTGGCCATGCCGAGCAAAAGAACACCGGATGGTGAATTTAAAGATATCGCGCATCCCATTAACTCTGAAACACGTGAAATTATTCAGTCAGCAGTTCTGCTCGCGTATAATGAGGAGTTGGAAAGAGAGTTGGTTGGTGCATAATGGAGCAGCTATGCTCCTGTTTTTTTTTGCCCGCAATTACCTGTGCCCGGCTGCTGCTTCCTGCCTGGGAAAAAAGCATTTAATTTTCATAGAATTGTAGCAATCTTGAGGGAGAAAGGGTACAATAAATGGAAGAACAGCATAGGAGGGGTATGTGTGACTAACCGAGTAGCTGTAGTCTTGGCCGCCGGCGAAGGGAAGCGTATGCAGTCCTCACTGCCGAAAGTACTGCATTCAGTATGCGGAAAAACATTGTTAGGGCATGTGGTGAGCGCGGTAAATGCTGTTTGCTCTCAAATTATTGTTGTGATTGGGCATAAGGGGGATGAAGTTAAAAAAGCCTGCGGTGAGCAGGTGCACTATGTGCGGCAGGCACAGCAGTTGGGAACAGGGCATGCTGTGCAGCAGGCAGAACCACTCCTGCCGGCTTCAGGTACGGTCTTTGTACTGTGCGGAGACACTCCTTTACTGACAGCAGAGACCCTGCAGCATTTGCTGGCGGCTCATCAGGAAGCGCAGGCCGCTGCCACAATATTAACAGCAAAAGTGCCGGAACCTTTTGGCTACGGGCGGATCGTCAGGGACGGCGGCCGGGTAGTGAAAATTGTCGAGGAAAAAGACGCTACGGCTGAAGAGCGTAAAATCAGTGAAATTAATACCGGGACCTACATTTTTGATGCGCAGTTATTGCGTGAAGCTTTAGGTAAACTACATACAAATAATGCTCAGGGAGAATACTATCTTACTGATTGTATTGAAGAGCTGATCAGAAAAGATAAGGTGGTTACCACTTATCTTTTACCTGACTACCGGCTGGCGCTGGGGGTTAATGATCGCCTGCAGTTAGCAGAAGCGCAGGCCATCATGCAGAAGCATATAAACGAAAAATTAATGGCTGCCGGTGTTACGATGATTGATCCGCAGACAGCCTATATAGATGCAGACGTAAAAATCGGACGCGACACCGTGATTATGCCCAACACTGTCTTAAGGGGGGCTACGCAAATAGGGGAGCAGTGTATTATTGGCCCCAACTCTGAGCTGATCGACTGCCAGGTGGGTAATGAGGTTGTGTTTCGCCATTCAGTGGCAGTAAAGGCCAGCTTGGCAGATAAAGTAACGGTCGGTCCGTTTGCACATCTGCGTCCGGAAACAGTACTGCATAGTGGTGTTAAAGTGGGAGATTTTGTAGAAATTAAGAAGTCAGACGTTGGCGAAAACACCAAGATTGCTCATCTGGCCTATGTTGGTGATGCGCAAATTGGCCGGAAGGCTAATCTGGGGGCCGGCACTATTATTGTCAACTATGACGGACGCAAAAAACACTTAACCATTATTGGTGATGAAGCCTTCGTTGGCTGTAGCAGCAACCTGGTGGCACCTGTAACCATTGGTGACGGTGCTTTTGTGGCTGCAGGTTCAACCATTACGAAAGATGTTCCGGCAGGGGCATTATCGTTAGCGCGTGCCTACCAAGTTAATAAAGAGGGGCGAGCTGCCCGACTGCTAAAGAAAAAAACTGACGAATAATGACGAAGCAGCAGGAATCAGTGTGAAGATAGGAGAAGAAGACATAGCTGTAAGAACTATGGTCAGGAGGTTATGGCGTGTATCGAGGAAAGAAAATCCATATCTTTAGCGGGACAGCAAATCTGCAGCTGACCCAGGAAATTGCGCAGCATATCGATCTTCCTTTAGGACAAGCCGAGGTCAAGCGTTTTAGCGACGGTGAAATCAGCATTTATATCGGTGAAAGTGTGCGGGGCTCCAATGTGTTTATTGTTCAGCCTATCAGCCGTCCGGCCAATGAAAACTTAATGGAACTGCTCATTATGATGGATGCGCTGAAAAGAGCCTCGGCAAAAAGTATTAATGCCGTTTTGCCTTACTATGGTTATGCACGGCAGGATCGGAAAACAAGAGCCCGAGATCCGATCACAGCTAAGCTGGTTGCTGATCTCCTTACTACTGCCGGTGCTAATCGCGTGATCACCATGGACCTCCACGCTGGCCAGATACAGGGCTTTTTTAACATACCGGTCGATCATTTAAAAAGCCTGCCAATTTTGGCGAACTACTTTTTAGAAAAAGGTTTTAGTAATGGGGTCGTAGTTTCTCCCGATATGGGCGGAGTGACACGTGCGCGGGAGTTAGCAGAACGGCTGCAGCTGCCCATTGCCATCATCGATAAGCGGCGTCCGGAACCTAATGTGGCGGAGGTTATGAATATCATCGGTGATGTCAAAGGTAAAAATGTAATTATGATTGATGATATTATCGATACAGCCGGAACCATTACCCTCGGTGCACAGGCACTAATTGATAAGGGGGCAAAAGATGTTTATGCCTGCTGTACCCATCCTGTTTTATCAGGTCCGGCACTGCAGCGCCTGGCTGATTCACCAATTAAAGAAATAGTTGTAACCAACACTATTCCCCATGCGGTGGAAAAACTGGACAAGATAAAAGTGCTGTCAGTAGCACCGTTAATTGGTGATGCAATTATACGTATTCATGAGGAGTTGTCTGTTTCCAAGCTCTTTGATTGAGCCCATTTGACTGAAAAGCTCAATTCAGGGTATAATACCTTGGAATATAGGAGAAGGAGGATAAACGATGGAGCGTATGCAAGTTACAGCACAACCAAGAACAGTCGCCACCAAAGGGCAGTTAAAAGCACTGCGGAAATCAGGCGCTGTTCCCGGTATTGTTTATGGAAAAAAGACTGATCCCATCCCTGTAACGGTGGATAGTAAAGATATTACAGCTATTCTGCAGTCTCCCTCAGGGGTTAATACCTTGGTAGACTTAAATGTGGATGGAAACAAAGAAACGGTGATGATAAAAGAGCTAACAAGGGACATTTTATTAGCGGACCGTTATCTGCATGTTGACTTTTTACGTATTTCCCTGCGCGATAAACTGGAGGTACAGGTCCCCATTACGCTCGTAGGTGAAGCTGTAGGCGTTAAAGACGGCGGTATCCTGCAGCAGCAGCTGAGGGAAGTTACCCTTAAATGCCTGCCCACCAGTATTCCCGAAAGTGTGGAGCTGGATATTTCAGGACTGGCGATTGGTGAAAGTTTAACAGTGGCAGATCTCACAGTTCCGGCAGACAGTGAGTTTATTTCCGAAGCAGATGAGGTTATCGTTTCTATCATTGCACCGCGTGTAGAAGAAGAAGCTGAAGCTGCAGAAGAAGCGGAAGATACAGAGGCTCCTGCAGAGGAAACTGCTGACGCCGAAACTGACACAGAGTAGTATGTAAGATGTTTATCATACTCGGTCTTGGCAACCCGGGGCCTCAATACACACTGACACGACATAATGTAGGTTTTCGTGTGCTGGACAGGCTGAGCACTGTTACCAAAATACCTTTATATAAAGTCGGATATCATGCCTTTTGGGGTAAGGGCACTATTGACGGCCGCACAGTGATTTTAGCCAAACCTATGACTTATATGAATAATAGCGGACTGGCTGCCGCTGCTCTGGCCCGTCAGTTTAAGGTGACAGCGGAGAACATACTTGTTATTCATGATGATCTCGATTTGCCCTTTGGTATGCTGCGTATGCGGGCAAAAGGCAGCAGCGGCGGCCATAATGGCCTTAAATCACTAATTTTTCATCTACAAACAGAGAGTTTCCCCCGTTTGAAGATTGGCATTGGCCGCCCGCAGCAGCAAACTGTCATTGATTATGTGCTGGAGCCCTTTCCTGCTGCCGAAGAGGAAGAATTGAGCGCCATTCTGCATAAAGCAGCTGCTGCAGTTCAACTTTTTGTGCGTGAAGGTATTGAGGCAGCGATGAACACTTTTAACTCACAAACTGCAAAGTAACTTAAGCTTAATACGCAACCGCCCTGAGGGGCGGTTTTAATCTTTTTTTCATGTATAAAGCTCTGCCCTCTACTCATACTAAGGGGAAATATTTGCCTGCAGGACGAGGTTTGCTGTATCTGCAGCAGCAAAGTTGATCAGCAGCCCGGCCTTGATGTAAGGGAAGAGGTGATAGTTTGTTTGTTACTTGGATCTGCAGCAGTTGTGAGCGTCAGGTGATGCAGCTTAATGTCTCCGCCTTTGACGCGCGGGTGGCAGCGTTGACGGCTCAGGCCGGTGACGATATAATAGAACGTGACCGGGCAGGAAACCTTATCGTTCGTCTGCTGTGCGAGTACTGCCTGGAAGCAGCAGACCGGGAGGATGAAAGTGAAATTAACTTTAGCCGCGATCCGGTACTGCATTGAAAAGAGCAGCAGGAAGCGAAAAAGGAAATAATACAGCAGCAGGCCTTGCCATCAACACAAGGCCTTCTTTGCATGGCAAATTAACCGGAGGGTCTAGTAATGAAAAATATTGCTGCGGCCATTGCCCAAATGCCGCAATTACAACCGCTATTTGAGGGTTTAAAGAAGACAACCCGCAGTCAGCTATTATATGGGCTTGATGACAGCGCCAGGCATCTGGTAATGGCTTCTATTTATGTGCAAACAGAACGTCCGGTTGTGGTTATCACTGCCGATGCAGTACACGCCAATAAAGCATATGAAGATTTGTTGAACATTTTTGGTGACGAGCAGGTGTATTTGTTTCCCGGTAAAGAATTACTATACTATCACAACGTACTGTCTGACAGCGGTGATACTGCTGCGGAACGTCTCAAGGTAATGAAAGCACTGGCTGCCGGGGAGAGACCAATTGTTGTGACTACCGTTGCCGGTATTGTGGAAAAAATGTGTCCACGCCGGCAGTGGCAGCAGTACTGCTTTACACTAACGGTGGATGCTGAATATGCCATGGAGCAGCTGTTAAGCCTGCTGGTTACTGCCGGCTATGAACGCGTAGATTTGGTGGAAGCAGCGGGACAGTTTTCCGTCCGTGGTGGCATTATAGATATCTTTCCCAGTGGGGAAGCCACCCCTTACCGTTTGGAGTTTTTTGGCGATTTACTGGAATCAATTCGCAGTTTTGATCCGCTGACACAGCGTTCCCAGGGAGCTGTACAAAGTCTGCAGCTGGCTCCGGTACGGGAAGTTATTGCTGCTGCAGAACAGCGCCGGCAGGCTATAACTATCCTGGCAGCTGAACAGGAGGAGCTGGCAGCCCAGGCACGTCAAGGTCTGCGGGGAGATAACCGGTTGGCCGAGAAGCTGGCGCAGGAGCTGGAAAAAATCCGGGAAGGGTTATATTATCCTGGTTTGGAAAGACTCTTGCTGTACTTTTACCCGCAGCCGGAGTCACTGTTAGATTGGTTTCCCGCCGACGCACTGATCTTTCTTAATGATCCCCAACGCTGCGCACAGGCGGCGGAACAGCTGCAGCATCAACTTGGTGAGATTCAAAGCACTCTTTTTGCACAAGGAGAATTATTAGCCCGTCAGGTAGAGCTGACTTGGCGTTATGAGGAGGTGCTTGTTCAGGCCAAGCAGCAGATTGTTGCCTTTGCCCTGTTTACTCAGCAGGGAAAGCCGGTAGCTTACCGGCGTACCATTGCCCTTTCTGCCAAACCGGTGCCGCGTTTTTTAGGACAGTGGGAACTGTTCTGCCAGGAGGTTGAGCAGTGGCGGCAGCTTGGTTATCGGGTTGTTATTTTAACCTCCTCGCGCCAGCGCAGCTCCGGGATCACAGATATTTTAGCTGAACGTAATATTCCCAGCATTTATGCCTTAGCGGAACCGGAACTGGCTCCCCGCACTGTGACTCTTTTGCACGGTAGCCTGGGCAGCGGCTTTATTTTACCTGAACTTAAATTGGCCGTTTTGGCCGAACAGGATATTTTGCCGCAGCGGAAAAAGCGCCGCCGTTTGCGGGGCCGGGAAGGCGTCCGCGTGGGAGATTATCAGGAACTGCAGGTGGGCGACTATGTAGTGCACGAACAGCATGGTATAGGTCAGTATCTGGGGTTGCGCACGCTGGAAGTGAGCGGTGTTCAGCGTGATTATTTATATATTCAGTATGCAGGGAACGATAAACTATATCTGCCTATTGAGCAGATAGATGTGGTGCGCAAATATATTGGTGTAGAAGGGAAAAAACCAAAAGTCTCGGCTCTGGGCGGCAGTGAATGGAGCCGTGTGAAAGCACGTGTCCAATCTTCGGTACAGGAGCTGGCGAAAGAGCTGCTGGCTTTGTATGCCGCCCGGGAGGCGGAGCCGGGTCATGCTTTTGCGCCGGATCAGGAGTGGCAGCAGGAGTTCGAGGCAGCTTTCCCCTTTGAGGAAACGGAAGATCAATTACTGGCTATCCAGGAAATAAAGGCAGATATGGAAAAAAGCCGCCCCATGGATCGCTTGCTGTGCGGCGATGTAGGCTACGGGAAAACTGAAGTAGCCCTGCGGGCTGCTTTTAAAGCCATCATGGATGGGATGCAGGTGGCTTTTCTGGTGCCGACAACCGTTTTGGCTCAACAGCATTATCGTACCTTTCAGCAGCGCTTGGCCGGTTTTCCGGTTAAAATAGGCATATTAAGCCGTTTTCAAAGTCCGGCCCAGCAAAAAGCAACTCTGCAGGAAGTGGCAGATGGTTCCATCGATCTGCTGGTGGGTACTCACCGGATGTTATCCCGGGATGTTCACTTCCATAAACTTGGTCTGCTGGTGGTGGATGAAGAACAGCGCTTTGGCGTCAGACATAAAGAAAGAATTAAAATGCTGAAGAAAAATGTGGATGTGCTGACCATGACGGCAACGCCGATCCCCAGAACACTGCATATGTCTTTAGCCGGTGTCAGGGATATGAGTGTCATTGAAACACCTCCGGAAGATCGTTACCCAATTCAGACATATGTGCTGGAGTATGCGGACAGTTTAATCAGGGAGGCTATTTTACGTGAGCTGGGGCGCGGCGGACAGGTTTATTTTGTGCATAACCGTGTCAAGTCGATAGACCGCTGGGCTGCTCGCCTGAGGAAGCTGCTGCCGGAAGCAAGGATTGCTGTGGCCCATGGTCAAATGCCGGAAGGCCGGCTGGAGAAAATCATGCTTGATTTTCTCGACGGTGAGTATGATGTCTTAGTGTCTACCACCATTGTCGAAGCCGGTTTAGATATACCTAATGTAAATACCATTATTATTCATGATGCTGATAAATTTGGTTTGGCCCAGCTTTATCAGCTGCGCGGTCGGGTCGGCCGTTCCAATCGCATTGCTTATGCTTATTTAACTTATCAGAAAGATAAAGTACTGACAGAAGTTGCTGAAAAACGACTGCAGGCCATTAAAGAGTTTACCGAATTAGGTTCCGGTTTTAAGATAGCGCTGCGTGATTTGGAAATCCGCGGTTCCGGCAATATCCTAGGTCCGGAGCAGCATGGCCATATGATGGCTGTAGGTTTTGATATGTATATGAAATTATTGGAAGACGCCATCAGCACTTATAAAGGTACCAAGAAGGAACAAAAAATACTACCCCGCATTGAAGTAGAGGCAGATGCTTACCTGCCTGCCAGTTATATTTCAGATACCAGGCAGAAGATTGTTTTCTATCAAAAAGTAGCCGCCGTGGAAACGGCAGAGGAAGTAGCTGAAGCGCGGGAAGAACTGCAGGATCGCTACGGAACCCTGCCTAAGGCGGCTGAGAATTTGCTGCTGGTAGCTTTGCTGCGCTTACAGGCGGCCGAACTGCAAATTATAACCATTACAGAAGAGCGGGGAGAAATTATGCTGCGTTTTGCGACGAAGACACCTTTAAGCAGCAGGACTTTACAGATTGCCGCCAGAAAACACCGGGGTCGTTTGACTTTAGCCATGGGCAAACAGTTTGTGCTGGCTTTTCGCAGGCAGTTTAAAGAGGATCGGGAAAAACTGCTTTTCCTTAGTGAGCTGTTAACTGAATTAAAAGCAATGCTGGCAAAGCAGTCCTAAACAGCTCTTGCTGAACGAACCAAGCGACAGCAGTTTTGTTACAGCACTGCCGTCTTGCTGCCCAGCATTAAATGAATAAAAGGCTTCCCGGCGATATATACTATCACTAGAGGTTAAGACTGTAATTCTATGCAGAAAAAGGAGGGGAAGTCAGCTTGAAGGCAACAGGGATTGTACGTAGAATCGACGATTTAGGACGTGTTGTAATTCCGAAAGAGATTCGTAGAACACTGAAAATCCGTGAGGGAGATCCATTGGAAATATTCGTTGACCATGACGGCGAAGTTATTTTGAAGAAATATTCGCCCATTGGTGAACTTGGAGATTTTGCGCAAGAATATGCTGATTCTCTCTATGAGGCAATGGGACATATCGCGCTGATTGCTGACAGGGATACAGTTGTCGCTGTAGCGGGAGCACCGAAAAAGGAATTTATGAATAAGCCCCTTTCTCCTGCCATTGAGCGGGTGATGGAAGAGCGGAAAAGCGTTCTTATCAGCAACACGGCTGAACATAAATTTTATAAGGAAGCGGACGATGATGAGGCTCCCAAATTTACAGTAGAAGTTATTGCGCCGATTATTTCCGGAGGAGATCCCATTGGTGCCGTAATCCTGGGCTCGAAAGAGCAGGATGTAAAAATGGGTGACCTGGAACTGAAACTTGTTGAGACAGCAGCCGGTTTTCTGGCTAAACAAATGGAACAGTAGAAAAGCCGCGTAAAAGATATTAACCCCTGCACAGGGGTTAATTTTCTTTATTTAAGACGGAAACTGTTTGGTCAAGACCAAGACGGTAAAATAAGCTAAAATATACGCATTATTTTCCCTGCAGTGGTTATTTTTACAATACATGCTATAATAAAATGAGATTGCAGGGGAAATAGCTCAGATGGGGTGAGAACTTGACCAGGCAGTCTTTCGTTAAAGGAGCGGCTATTTTAACTTTGGCCGCATTATCAGTACGCGTGGTAGGTGCTGTTTTTCGGATAGTTTTAGCCATGCTGATTACTGATGAGGGGGTCGGCCTCTACCAGATGGCCTACCCTGTCTACAGCACGCTGTTAGCCATTTCCACAGCTGGGATACCTACTGCGATTTCTAAACTGGTGGCAGAGAATATTGCGCACGGTAACTATCGTGGCGCTTACCGGATTTTCCAGACAGCTCTGCTTATCTTGGCAGCCTTTGGCTTAATTATTACCGTTGTGCTTTTTCGGGGTGCAGATTACTTTGCCCGCGTGATTGCCATGGATGCACGGGCCGCCTTACCTTTAGTCAGTATCTCTCCGGCAATTTTTTTCGTTTCTGTAATGTCAGCCTATCGTGGATTTTTTCAGGGGCAGCAGCAAATGATACCCACTGCCTGTTCGCAGCTTGCGGAACAGTTGGCGCGGGTTGCTTTTGGTCTGGTTCTGGTCATGCTGCTGCTGCCGCAGGGTTTGGAATATGCAGCCGCCGCTGCCAGTTTCGGTGCAGCCGTCGGTGCCTTTTGCGGCCTCTGTGTACTGGTGTTAGCCTGGTGGCGGCAAAAAAATGAGTTTAAGCGACACATCAGGCGGCAGGCAGCAGCAGATAAGCTGTCTTTTACCGACATCATCAGCCAGATCTTTACACTGGCTGTACCTGTTACGCTTGGCAGTTTAGTAATGCCCCTCATCTCCATTGTAGACTTAATTTTAGTGCCAATGCGTCTGCGGGCTGCCGGTTTTGATGCCGGTCGGGCCACTGCGCTCTATGGTCAGTTGGCAGGCATGGCAACCCCAATTATTCATATCCCAACCATTATTACCGTATCATTAGCTATTTCTTTGGTGCCGGCCATTGCGGAAGCCTTGGCCTTGCGTAAAATCAATCTGCTGCAGTCGCGTTCCTATCTGGCGATGCGGTTGACTTTGCTTTTAGGCATCCCTGCTGCCTTCGGACTTTATCTGCTGGCAGAGCCGATCTGCCTGCTGTTATTTAACAATGCAGAAGCCGGTCAGGTATTGGCGGTGCTGGCTTTAGGAGTGATCTTTTTAACTCTCTACCAAACGACAGCTGCCATTTTACAAGGTTTGGGGGAAATGATGCTGCCGGTCAATAATTTATTCTGGGGAGCGCTGGTAAAAACCGCAGTAACCTGGATGCTGACGGCCTTACCGGAGCTGCATGTGCGTGGTGCCGCCGTGGCGACGGTGCTTGGTTTTGGTGTGGCCGCCCTGCTGAATGTTTATCAGGTGCAGCAGTTAACAGGAATGGCTCTGCAGCCGTTGGAGACAATTTTTAAACCGCTGCTGGCAGCAGCAGTGATGGGTGCCGGTGTTGTCATCTGTTATGGTTATGCGGCAGCAGTTTTCTCTCCTTGGGGTTTGGGCAGAGCTAACCGGCTGGCAGCTATCTGCAGCATTGCAGTCGGGGTGTGTCTATATTTCTTTTGTCTGCTGATTTGCGGGGGCATCAGGCGGGAGGACCTGCTGCTGCTGCCGCGAATCGGTCCTGTACTTACTGCTCTGGCAGAGAGACTTCATATCTTAAGGGGCTGATTAAAATGAAAACAATTTATTTAATCGGTTTGGGGCCTGGTGATCCCCAAGCAGTCACTTTAGGTTCGCTGGCCGTGCTCAGGCGCTTACAGCATGTTTATGTACGGACAGGCCGCCATCCCGGTTTAAAAATACTGCATGCTCACCATATTCCTTATAAGACGCTGGACATTTTTTATCAGAAGTTTACTACCTTTGCTGAGACATACCGTCAGCTGGCTTATTTTATCATTAATGCTGCCTTGCGGTTTAATGAAGTAGCATATGTAGTTCCGGGCAGCCCGCTATTTGCTGAAAAAACGGTGGAAATAATTCTGGACAAGGCACCGGCAGCCGGGATTAGCTGCCGTGTGCTGCCGGCGGTATCCTTTGTCGAAGCCCTTAGTGCAGAACTACAGCTGCCGCGTGAAAAAGAGCTGGTAATTTTAGATGCCATGCAGCCGGACAGGCTGCTGCATTATCCCCATAAGCATGTCTTGATCATGCAGACCTACAATCGCCAAATTGCCTCGCAGGTCAAACTGCAGCTGCTTGCACTGTACCCGGCTGAACATCCCGTTACCGTGGTGCGTGGTGCCGGGCTGAAGCGCGGGAAACGGATAATTTCACTGCCGCTGTATAAATTAGACCGCCTTCCCTGGATTGATCACCTTACCACAATTTATCTGCCGCCTGTGGCCCGTCATGAGACTGGGGACCTGCTGCAGGTGATGCGCAGGTTAAGGGGTATTAATGGCTGTCCCTGGGATCAGGAGCAGGATCACCGGTCACTTAAACCATATTTGCTGGAAGAGGCCTATGAGGTTTTAGCGGCCATAGACAGCAATGACAGCGCTAACCTTTGTGAAGAGCTGGGTGATCTTTTACTGCAGGTTGTTTTTCACAGTGAAATTGCGGCAGAAAATCAGCAGTTTACTTTTTATGACGTGATTACAGGGATTGTAGAAAAACTAATCCGGCGCCATCCCCATGTATTTGCGGATGGGAAAGCACACGACGCGGCAGCAGTGATGCAGAAGTGGGAAGAGATCAAGAAGGCGGAAAAAAAGGACAGGCAGACAATCTTTACTGTTGAGAATTACCTGCCCGCTTTGCTGCGGGCACAAAAGCTGCAGCGTAAAGCTGCCTCTGTAGGGTTTGACTGGCCGGATGCTGCCGGGGCCTGGGACAAGCTCCAGGAAGAGCTAGCGGAGTTAAAAGATGCATATCTTACAGGTGATGAGGCAAAAATAGAGGAAGAATTAGGTGATCTGCTTTTTGCTACGGTCAATGTGGCCCGTTTCCTGAACCTGGATGCTGAGCAGGCCTTAGCGGCAGCGGTGCGCAAGTTTTATCAGCGTCTGCTTTTTGTGGAAGCTCAAGCTCGTGCCGCCGGCAAGGAGCTTTCGGCTTTCTCCCTAACGCAGCTGGACGCATGGTGGGATGAGGCTAAAAAGCAATTAAACAAATAAATATGGTGGGTTTGGCAGGATTTATAAATATTTTCTCGAATAAGGCAAAGGTATCCTCGACAATTAAATTCTGGTAACAGGAGGGAAAATTAGTGAACAAATCTGATCTGATAGGTGTAGTTGCAGAAAAGACCGGTATGACCAAAAAAGATATAGAAAAGGTCGTAAATGCTGTTTTTGATGGTATTGCTGAAAGCCTGACTAAAGGGGATAAAGTACAGATTATTGGCTTTGGTACTTTTGACGTGCGTGACCGTAAGGAACGTGAAGGGCGTAATCCGGCCACCGGAGAAACCATTACCATTCCGGCAGCCAAGGTGCCGGTGTTTAAAGCCGGTAAAGCTTTAAGAGAAAGCGTTAAATAGCCTATCCTCTGTACAATGTCAATTGCTGAAATAATTATATAGTCGTAAAAAATTAGACCATGCATGGTCTAATTTTTTTTGCTGCCGCGGGCTGCAGATAAAAGCAGTTATTAGTCTGTACAGCGTATGTTTATTTTTTTGTTTTCTCCCCCATACTAGAAAAAAGATAATTGTGGGAGGGTAAATTATGCTGCATAAACGTTTCGTCCTGCCCTTAGCCTTATTCACGGCAGCCTTAATGCTGGTCGTATCCGGTTGTGCCTGGCTGCGCCGTTCACCGGAACGGTCACCACTACCTAGACAGGAGGCACCCAAAGAAGAGAGGAGGCAGAAGCAGGAGCCGGCACCACAGGTGGAAATTCCTCAGGCCATCAGTCAGGGCAAAAATAAGGAGCCGCAGCTGCGCCTGTATAGAGCAGATAAAGGAACGGTGGAAACTGTAAAGATCGAAGATTATATCCAGGGTGTTGTAGCGGCGGAAATGGACCCAAGTTGGCCGCAGGAGGCTCTGGCTGCGCAGGCCATTATTGCCCGCAGTTTTACTTTACAAAAAATAGCGGAAAACGGCGGTGTGCCTAACCGCAATGCCCATGCGTCTACTGATATCAAGGAATTTCAGGCCTATGATGTCTCCCGGATTAATGATAATGTGCGCAAAGCAGTAGAAGCTACACGCGGGCAGGTAGCAGTTTATGGTGATGAATTTATTCGCGGCTGGTTTCATGCCTATGCCGGACCCCGCACCGCCATGGCCAGGGAAGGCTTAGAGTTTAAAGGGGCCAATCCGCCCTATATTCAGATTGTCGACAGCCCGGCAGAAGATGTAATCCCGGAGGAAGAAAAACGGTGGCAGGAAAGCTTCCCTTTGTCACAAATCCGCAGTGCCACTCGGGAAATTACCGGTAAGGATCCCGGAGAAGTTAAAAAAATGGAAATAGCCGAAAAAGGCCCTTCGGGCCGGGTAATACGCTTTCGGGTTAATGATGTGGAAGTTTCGGGACCGCAGCTGCGGTTAGCTTTGGACAGCACAGTAATGCGTTCTACTTTTGTGGAGGAAATAAAAATTAGCGGTAATAAAGTAACTATGAAGGGCAGCGGCTATGGTCATGGTGTAGGCATGTGTCAATGGGGAGCCCGGGCCCTGGCCGAAAAGGGCAGGAGCGCTGAGGAGATAGTAAACTACTACTACCGCAATATCAAGATTGTAAAATTGTGGGATTAGCAGAAAGGACCGTTTGGTCCTTTTCTTGTTTCCTGTCATAAATTCTTGTCCCCCTCATAAGATGGAATATAAGTGAATCAGGGAGGGAGAAGTTTGGATAATTATACCAGGATCCAGGGCAATCACCGCGTCGTCATTAACAACCGGGAAACTTTAGATGTTACCGGTGTAGTGCATGTAGATAGTTTTGATGACGAGGAGGTAGTGTTGGAAACAGAGCAGGGACTGCTGGCTGTACGGGGAGAAAACTTACATATTAAACAATTAAATTTAGAAGTCGGTGAATTGGCCATTGAAGGTTTAATTATTGAGTTGGCTTATTCAGAAAACAAACAGCTGCGTGACCGGGGTAAAAATCTCTTTGCCAGACTGTTCAAATAAGCGCATGTATGGGGAGGAGCACCGGTGCAGGCTACCTTTGTTGCGGAACAACTTAATACATTAGGTGTAACCTTTAGTCTGGGCATAGCGATAGGCCTATGCTATGATGCCCTCAATGTTTTGCTGATCTTTATCCGGCTGTCCAAAACGGCCCAGTTTGTCATTGATCTGCTTTTCTGTCTGGTAATGACGGCATTGGTGTTTATGGTGCTGCTGGTAAACAGCTGGGGAGTGGTTCGTGCCTATACTTTTTTGGCTATGGGGGCAGGAGGACTATGTTATTATTTGTTTTGTCACCGTTGGTGTCAGAGCTTAATGGTGCGCGTTGTAAAATTTATTATAGCGGCAGCCCGCTTTACTGCCAAACCTTTTATTTGGGGGTTGCAGCGCCTCAGACGGCTGCTGCGCGGCGTCTTTGCTCTTTTCTGCGCACTAGGACAGTTCGGCAGACGCTGCTGGCAAAAAATCAAGTTAAAATTTCACAGTAAAAAGCAGGAATAACGGTATAGCTAGCGAACCTAGTACATGAATTACTTTCTCAGCTGCTGATAAGAAGGGATATTTATGCGCACCGCTCCTGTTCGAAGTCATAATAAAAAGCTTATTTATCTGCCGGGGGCTAAACAGGCAGTGCCGGCTAAGAGAAAAAGGACAGTCAGCATATTGTTGATTGCTGCTGTGCTCTATTTTTCCCTGCTCTTTGCCGGTCAGTACTGGCGTTCCCTGCAGCTGCGGCGTGCTTTGGCGGAGCTGCAGGCAGAGATTCAAATAGTGAAGGCACAGAATGAGAGCATGTCCAAAGAAATAGAGCGCTTGCATTCACCGGCATATATAGAGCAAAAAGCAAGGGAAGACCTGGGCATGGTGCGTTCAGGGGAACTGCTGTTTTATTTTCAAGACAGGGACAAACCGTCAGCGCAGCTTCCTTGACAAACGCGTAAAACCCGATATAATGGGGTTAGATAATTTTTAAGGGGGAATTTTTTTCGTATGTCTTTAGTGGTGGGCGCCATTGTAGAAGGGGTGGTCACCGGTATCACCCATTTTGGAGCCTTTGTCCAGCTTGCCAGCGGGGAAACCGGCCTTGTCCACATCTCTGAAGTTGCTGATACTTATGTGAAGGATATTAATGATCACTTAAGTAAAAATGATAAGGTTATGGTTAAAATCCTCTCAGTTGATGGAAATGGAAAGATTGGTCTTTCCATTAAAAAAGCAGCACCAAATTCAGGTCGCGGCCACCACAACAGAGGTTCCCGACTTTCTTTTGAGGACAAACTAAACAAGTTTCTTAAAGACAGTGATGAACGTCTGCAGGATCTGCGCCGGAATACAGAATCGAAGCGCGGCGGCAGAGGTTCATACAGAGCAAATATGTAAATTAATAATTAGCAGATATCCTCAGCCGGGGGTATCTGTTTTTTGATTTTACTTGAGGTGGTAAGTTATGCTTTTAGCCGCAATTGATATTGGTACAAATTCGGTGCGCATGCTGTTGGCGGCTCAACAGGCAGGACTGCTGGTGGAGTTGGAAAGAACGCTCACCACAACCAGACTGGGCGCCGGGTTACAAAGCAGCGGCTGCTTAGCAGAGGCCGGTAAAAAGGCTGCTTGCGCGGCAGTTAAGTTTAATGTGCAGAAAGCGCGGCAGCAGGGAGCAGATAGAATTATTATTCTGGGAACCAGTGCGCTGCGTGAAGCCCGGGATGGTGCTGCTTTTGCACGGCAGCTAAGCCAGGAAACCGGCTGTAAGGTGGAGATAATTACTGCGCTGCAGGAGGCAAAGTATAGTTATCTGGGGGTGGTAAAAAGTCTGCCCGGTCTGGAGCAGGCCTTAGTCTTTGATTTAGGCGGCGGTTCCTGCGAATTTATTTGGCGCCGGGCCGGGACGATTAAGGCTGTCAGCTATAAGATAGGGGCGTTATACCTGACAGATTGCTGCCTGCAGCATGACCCTCCCCGACAGAAAGAGATTAAAGCTGCACAGTCAGTAATCCGCCATAACCTGCAGTGTTTACCCCTGACAGCTGCGCCGCTGGTTGGTGTCGGCGGTACTGTAACAGCTTTAACGTCTTTAGTGTTAAAAATGACGGCTTATGATGCCAAGCTGATTCATGGTTTTTGCCTGACACGGGAAATGGTAGAGTCGCAGCTGCGGCAGCTGTTAACCTTATCTGCGGCAGAAAGGGCAAAATTACCCGGCATGCCGCCGAGGCGGGCTGAAATTTTACCGGCGGGCGCTTTAGTGGTAGCCGAACTGCTGGCAGTGACAAAGCAGCCGGCCCTTACTGTTTCCGAGGGTGATTTGCTTTTGGGCTGTTTGTACCATGCTATTTCATCAACATCAGCCTAGCCCCGGCTGCCAATAGTGCAATTCCCAGAACTTTAAACCAGGTGAAGGGTACTTTTTCCAGGCCAAAGCAGCCTAAACAATCAAGCAGCACGGCTGTTCCCACTTGTCCCACAATAATGGCTGTAGTGGCGTTGGCAGCTCCCAGCTGAGCAATGCCGGCCTGAACTGTATAGAGAATTACTACACTGATGACGCCGCCAAGATAAAGATACCACGGCACATCAGTGATTCTGCTTAATTCACCGCGGCCCAGACGCAGGAGAAAAAGGAGCAGGACCAGTACCGCGGTACCAATCACGTGCACCACGAAAGTTGATTCTAAAAGTCCGATTATTTTTCCCAACCCTGTATTTAAAGCTCCCTGTACAGCCATGGCCACACCGGCTATAAAGGCGAGCAATAATGCCACAAGAAACATCATGCACGACTCCTTTCCTTATTGCCATATTTTTTAGTGTGTGCCCATGAAGGATCATCTATGCGAGCAGTTCTCGCCCGATGATTCTTTTTTTTCTGCACCCGTCAGCAGTTTAACAAACAAAACAGGCAGGAACAGCCTTTGATTAAGGCATAGCATTTTTTTTACTGCATAGAAATGAGGCAGGGAGGTGCACGAATGAAGAAAGTGGCACTAATCGGCAACCCTAATGTAGGTAAAAGTGTGCTGTTTTATCAGCTTACAGGCAATTATGTCATCGTTGCTAATTATCCCGGCACAACGGTTGAGATTGCCCAGGGTACAGCGCAGCTGGGAGGGCGTCCGGTCATCGTTTATGATAGCCCGGGAATGTACAGCCTTTCCCCCATTACTGAGGAAGAAGCTGTGGCCCGCCGCTTCTTGTTGGAGGAGCAGCTTGATTGTCTTGTGCATGTAACCGACGCAAAAAATCTGCCCCGGATGCTGCCCCTGACGCTGGAGCTGCTGCAGTACGGCTTCCCGGTCATTCTGGTGCTCAATATGATGGATGAAGCAGAAAAAGCAGGTGTCCGCATTGTCCAGGCCGAGTTGTCCAGACGGCTGGGGATTCCGGTTGTCCAAACTTCCCTGACACATGGCCGGGGGCTGCAGGTCCTGAAAAGAGCTATCATAACTGTTTTAAATCAGGCGCCAACGGCCAAACGCCTGATAACACCCCCCGCCGAAGCAGACCCGGAGACGATACTGCAGCGTCACCATGAGGCGGCACAGCTCCTGCACGGTGTTTATCGGCCGGGCCCCGCCGCCGGCAGCAGCTGGCTGGAAAGGCTGACCCTGCATCCCGTGGGCGGTCTGCTGTTAATGTTTGTGGTGCTGTATGCAGGCCTTTATCTGTTTGTGGGCAGGTTTGGCGCCGGTACACTGGTAGATTTGCTCGAAGGTGTTTTGTTAGGAGAAATAGTGCTTCCTGCTGTGACAGAATGGTTGGCACATTATCTGCAGTGGGCGCCATTGAGGGAGTTAATCAGCGGGGAGTTTGGCCTGCTGACACTGGGATTTCGCTATGCCTTCGGCATAATTTTGCCCATAGTCAGTTCTTTTTTCTTTATTTTTGCTGTGCTGGAGGACAGCGGCTATCTGCCCCGATTAGCTTACTGGGCAGACCGGTGGTTAGAAAAGCTTGGCCTGAATGGACGGGCGGTAATCCCGCTCACGCTGGGCTTAGGCTGTGGTACAATGGCCGTTTTAGTCACCAGAACGCTGGAAAGTGTACGGGAAAGGGTGCTGGCAACCTTTCTTTTAGCCCTGGCCATACCCTGCTCTGCACAGTTAGGTCTAATTCTGGCGCTGCTGTCACCGCAGCCCCATTATCTGTTAGTTTGGTTAGGTACAATCGCTCTTATGTTTATCAGCGGCGGCATGCTGGCCGCTAAGATTCTGCCGGGTCAGCGGGCCCCATTCTTTCTGGAGCTGCCGCCGCTGCGTCTGCCAACGCTAAACGCCATCCTGCAAAAGACCTTTGCCCGTATGCGCTGGTACTTGCAGGAGGTAATCCCTGTCTTTCTGCTCATCAGTATTTTTCTGTGGCTGCTGCAGCAGACGGGGCTGCTGGAGACAGTGGTAGAACTGCTGCAGCCCTATTTAGGGATGCTGGGCCTGCCTCCTGCGTTGGCTGCAGTTTTTCTCTTTGGTTTTTTTCGCCGCGATTACGGCACAGCCGGCTTATATGATTTGTATCAGACGGGCTGTTTAAATGGGGCGCAGCTGCTGATAGCCTCCGTTGTTTTGACGCTGTTTTTGCCTTGTTTAGCGCAGCTTGCCATGATGATCCGTGAGCGGGGGCTGTTTACCGCTGTCCTGATAAGTTTTTGTGTGGCTGTGTTAGCTTTTGCCGCCGGCTTAGTAGTACGGATAGTTTTAGGCGTACCGGCGCTGTAAGGAGTAGGTAATTGATGGCAGATGATATTTTGCTGTGTGACTTAAGGGTTGGCGAGGTCGGGAAAATTGTTGAACTGTCGCTTACTGATCGCAAAAACATAGGTAAAATGATGCGTCTCGGCATTATCCCGGGTGTTTCAGTATGTTTGTTACGCCGCAGACCGGGTTTCATTCTGCAAATCGGTTATACAAAAGTGGCTGTAGATCGACGGCTGGCCGCGCTTATTCGCGTTCGCCGCCAGCATTAAATCTTTGTCGAAAGATTTTTTGTGCCGGTCGCCTTGCTCTGACAAATTCCTGAGGCGGAAAGCTTTATAATCTTAAGAAGCGAAAGGAAAGGGTGATACCTGTGTCAGAGAAAACACTGGCAGTTGAACCTTATGTGCGCCGCAGCAGTGCTGAGGAAAAAACGTCAGGAAAGAATTACAAATGGCTGCAGTGGGACATGCCCCGCGAGCTGCTGAGCTGGGAAACTGCAGGGGCGGTTTTTGCGCTTATCCTGCTGACGCAGCTGCGGTTGATGGGAGAGTTAAAACCATTTGCTTTGGCTTTCTGGGCAGCAGCCGGCCGCAATGAAAGAAGACGTATGGCGGTGTATGGTGCTGTCATGCTCAGCGCAGCGCTGTTGACAGAAGGTGTTTTTTATGCTCTTGAGCTTTGCTTAGGCAGTTTAGCCTACTATGTAATCAGTTTACGTACCGAGAAAGGGCCTCAGCCAAAAGTGGCGATTCTTGCTGCAGCGCTGTTGATTGGGGCCATGCCCCGTCTGTGGTCAGCATATTTTCAGCCCTATGAAGTTTTTTTGATCGTGCTGGAAGTGATATTGGCAGTGCTGGCAGCAGTAGTCTTTTTGCAGGTCTTTGCCAGTTCGCCGGCCTACCTTTATCCTGAACGTCATATTGAAGAGATTACTGCCTGGATAGTTTTTCTTGGCCTCCTTTTATTAGCTATGGTACAGACAGGGGAAGTTCTGTCTGCAGCTGCAGGTGGTTTTGCCAGGCTGGTGATTATTTGGACAGCCTATTGGTTTGGCCCGGGAGTGGCTGCGGCAGCCGGAGCCTTATTAGGTTTTATGCTGGGCGTACAGGGCACAAGTTTTATCTGGGTCGGAGTACTGACTTTTGCCGGCTTTGCGGCAGGTTTGTTTCGTGCTTACGGGCGGCTGGCTGCGGTATTTGCCTTTGCTGTGGGGATTGGAGCGTCAGTATTATATGCTTTTGGCTGGGAAACAGTTGTCAATGAATTGGTGATTACTGCCGCTGCCGGCTGCATTTTTCTGCTGACGAATATGATGCCTGTGAAGTTGAAAGCCCTAGCGCCGTGGTTGCGGCGCAGCGCAGTTGATGAGGCCGAAAAAGTAAGAGAGCTGACGGCTGTTCGTGTCCGTGATTATGGCTTGGTATTTCGTGAACTGGCGGCGGCCTTTACGCAGGCAGCCGTGGCTGCCGGGGAGGACAGACCGGCTCTGGCGCGTTTGGTGGAAGGAGTAGCTGCCCGGGTCTGTCAATATTGTGCCTCACGGCGCCGCTGCTGGGAAAAAGATGTACAGCGTACATACAATGCCATGCTGCGGGTGCTGGCAGAATTAGATGCAGGCAAGGCTCTGGCTGAAGTGCGTACACCGGAATTCTTTGCAAAGTTCTGCTGTAAGCAGGAAGATTTTTTACGCACTGTAGCTTTTATGCACGAGTTGGAAACCTATGGGCAGGTGTGGCAGAAAAAACTGCAGGAAAGCCGTGAAGTTGTTACTACGCAATTAATGGGGTTGTCGCAAATTATGCTTGATTTGGCACGGGACGTAAGGCAAGGTCTGTCAGAACAACAGAGAATAAAAAATCAATATTTTCATCTTGAGCTTGGTATTGCTCAGGCTGCCAAGGGGAAGCAGGATGTATGTGGTGACTATTATAGTTATCTGGAACTGCGTGATGGCAGGCAGGCCTTTATTATTAGTGATGGCATGGGCAACGGTCTCAGTGCCCACCAGGAAAGCCAGGCAGCAGTACAGCTGGTAGAACAGCTGCTGTTGGCCGGCTTTCAAAAAGATGCGGTAATACGCACCGTAAATACTATGCTGCAGCTTCGTTCGCCTGAGGAAAGCTTTGCCACTTTAGATGTGCTGATTGTCGATGCGGAAAAGGGGGAGGCAGAATTTTTAAAATCGGGGGCTGCCCCAAGCTATTTACGGACGCAAAGAAAAGTGCAGGAAGTGAAAAGTCCCTCCCTGCCTTTAGGCATCATAAGTGAGGTAGAGTTGCAGCCTGTTACTGTCACACTGACGGACGACAGCCTGATTGTGATGCTTACAGACGGGATATTTGAAGCCGCACCGGGACAACCGGATTGGCTAAAAAATTATTTGGCTGCGCAAACTTATACACACCCACAGGTGCTGGCAGATGACATTTTACTGAAGGTGCGACAGTTAAATGGCAGCAATGAACTGCGTGATGATGTGACTGTTTTAGTGTGCCGCGCTAAACGTCTCAAGCATAAAATCAGGGATTATATGACAGCCTAATAATGGTAACTCTCTCCCCTCCTCCAGAGGGGTTATTTTTTCGCCGGCAGCAAGCGGGCAGTTATGGCGGCAGGCAGGATTTTAGCAGCGCATCAAGAAAATAAGCTAGTACTGTATCTGTATACCGGGAGTGGTTGCTGTGGAAAAGCTGGTACTGCAGACGATAAAGAAAAGACAGCTGCTTGAGCCTGGAGATAAAGTGCTGGTCGCAGTTTCCGGGGGACCCGATTCTTTATGTTTACTGCATTTATTGCATAAGCTGGCCCCGGCATTACAAATCAGTCTGCATATTGCACATATCAACCACGGACTACGGCCGGAAGCTGCTGCCGAGGCGGCAGCTGTTAAAAAAATGGCACTGCAGATGCAGTTACCCATTACCGTACGCCGACTGGATGTGAAGCGAATTCAACGGCAGCAGCAGCTGTCAGTGGAAGCAGCAGCCCGTGAAGGGCGCTACCGCATATTACTAAGGGTAGCACGGCAGATTGGCGCCGCCCGCATCGCTACGGGGCATCACAGGGATGACCGGGTGGAAACTTTATTGTTAAGATTGCTTTCCGGGAGCGGGCTTGACGGTCTGAAGGGTATTCCCAGCAAACGCCCTTTGGCTCCGGGCATTGAGGTTATCCGTCCCCTGTACGATGTGTCCCGGCGGCAGGTGGAGTCTTACTGCCGGCGCAACCATTTACAGCCACTGTATGATCCTTCTAACAAACAACCGGTATATTTACGTAACCGGGTTCGTCTGCATCTTTTGCCCTTTTTAGAGCGGGAGTTTGGTCCTCAAATTCGCCGCACACTGGCACGCACGATGGACCTGCTGGCTGCAGACAGTTCATTAATTACGGCCTGGACTAAACAGGCTTATGCCGCAGCTGCCGAGACTGCTGAAAACGGTCAGCTTGTGCTGAAGCTTGATGTGTTGTTAGCCTTGGCGGTACCGCTGCAGACCCGGATCATACGCCGGGCATTGTGGCAGGCCGGGGCGAAAAGAATAACTTATCAGCATATTCAACAGGTTCTGGCTGTGGCACGGAGTAAATCTCCTGCGGCCCGCTGCTTTGTTCCCGGCAAAATTATTGTACAGCGTGAGTATAACCGTTTGTTGGTAGGTTACAGCGAGGCTGAACATTTTTCCGGACAGCAGAGGGTGCGGGTCCGGCTGCCGGGCAGAACATATTTACCCTGGAGTAAGGAATGGTTAGAAGCGGAAATAATACCGCGTTCACGCTTAACCTCACTGCAGGCAGGGCCTAACGCAGCATATTGTGCTGCCGATGCGCTGGAGCAGGAGTTATATGTGCGTACGCGTCAGCCGGGAGATAAAGTGCGGCTGTTAGGCAGTCCCGGCAGCCGCAAGGTAAAGAAAATATTAATCGATAAAAAGATTCCGCAGCACAAACGTGACCGGCTGTCCATTGTCACTAACGGAGAGGAGATTATGTGGCTGGGCGGGATAGAGATTGCCCATGCTTATCGTGTTACCCCAGACACAAAACAGGTACTGCATTTACAAATCAAATCTGGTTAAAGGATGGTGCTTTATGTCACAAAAATATGTAGAAAAAGTATTATTGACAAGGGAAGAAATTCAAAAGAGAATAACCGAACTAGGCGCAGAGATTAGTCGGGATTATGCTGGGCAGGACTTATTATTAATCTGTGTGTTAAAGGGAGCAGTTATCTTTTTAGCTGATTTAATGCGTCAGATATCGGTGCCTGTAGAAATTGATTTTATGGCTGTTTCCTCCTACGGCGCCGCCACCGTATCTTCAGGTGTGGTCAGAATACTGAAGGATTTGGACGTCAGCATTGAAAACAGACACTGTCTGATTGTGGAGGATATTATTGATACCGGTCTGACATTAAAATATTTGGAAGAAAACTTAAACTCCCGTCAGCCGGCATCATTAAAAATTGTTACTTTACTGGATAAGCCGGAACGCCGGCAGGTTGAAATTGCACCGGACTACTGCGGCTTTCAGATTCCTGATGAATTTGTTGTCGGTTACGGTTTAGATTTTGATGAAAAATACCGTTCATTACCAGATATTTGCGTACTGGGGGAAAAGTAAACTAACTGTGTACCAGTCATGAAGGCAGTGAATTGTTGTGGAGACAAAGGATCTGACAGCCGTTATTTTAGCGGGCGGCAAAAGTTCCCGCATGGGAAAAAACAAGCTGTTATTGCCGCTGGGTGACCGGCCGCTTATTGGTCATCTGATTGCCAGACTGCAGGACAGGTTTGCCCGGCTGTTAGTGGTAACAGATGAACCGGCCCTGTATCGTTCCTTCCCTGTGCAGGCAGTGGAAGATATTATTATTTGTCCTGTTAAGAATTCATTAACGGGTATTCATGCCGGCTTAAAGCATGCGCAGACTCCCTACTCCTTTCTTGTGGCCGGCGATATGCCCTTTGTGCATCCGGCTGTAGTGGAGTTTTTATGCGCGCAGGCGGATAACTATGATGTGACTGTTCCCCGGGAAGGGCAGTACTATCAGCCGCTGTGCGCAGTTTATCACCAAAACTGCATTTTACCCATTGAGCAGCAGTTGGCTCAGGAGAATTATCGGATAGTAAGTTTTTTCAGGCAAGTTCGTGTGCAGCCCGTTGCAGTGGCGGAACTAATGCGTTTTGACCCCACAGGCCTTTCTTTTTTTAATGTCAATACCCCGGAGGATTACCAAGATGCACTGAGCATAGTTAACGGCGGCCGGCTGCGGTGAACTGAGGAAAAAAATTTATAAAAGTAATAAAATCGTTAGAATTAACCGGCAGTAATAAGATAGGATGTAGTAGGACCAATATTTCTTACCGCTCAGCTTTGTGGCTGCTGTGCAGCTGTACCTGGCAGTATGTTTGGCGCCTTGTCGCTAAGGACAGAATATGTTACAATTGACAAATGAGGTAAACTGGGCCTTGAAGAGAGGAGGCAGTTTTTTGAATCGATTTTTTCGGCAGGCAATGTTTTATATTGTCATACTGCTGATAGCTATGCTTATGATAAACTTCTTCAACAGACCATTTGATACGCCCAAAAAGCTGACATATGATGAGTTTATTACCTTGGTTAATAATGGGCAGGTGGAAGAAGTTAATATTGTTGACCGTGAAATTACGGGGAAGTTAAAAGATGAGACAAAATTTGAATCATTTAATGTAGAAAGTGATGATGCATTAACTCAACGTCTCTTAGAAAAGGGCGTCAAGATAAGTGGTGCAAAACCCCCAGAGCCTGGCTGGTGGACCAGTATTGCCTCTGTTGTGCTTCCTTTTATTGTTTTAATGGTGATTTTCTTTATCTTTATGCAGCAAACGCAGGGCGGCGGCAACCGGGTGATGAATTTTGGCAAATCGCGAGCCCGTTTGCATGATGGTACACGTAAACGTGTAACTTTTGCTGATGTCGCCGGTGCTGATGAAGAAAAGTATGAGCTGGTGGAAATTGTTGAATTTCTGAAAGAACCACGCAAATTTATTGAGTTGGGGGCCCGGATCCCCAAGGGAGTTCTGCTGGTTGGCCCTCCGGGAACAGGGAAAACACTGCTGGCCCGGGCTGTAGCCGGCGAGGCAGGTGTGCCTTTTTATAGTATTTCCGGTTCCGACTTTGTGGAGATGTTTGTTGGTGTCGGCGCCTCTCGGGTACGTGATTTATTTGAAACGGCCAAAAAAAATGCTCCTTGTATTGTCTTTATTGATGAAATCGATGCTGTGGGACGCCAACGCGGTGCCGGTCTGGGCGGCGGTCATGATGAGCGCGAGCAAACCTTGAACCAGCTGCTGGTTGAGATGGATGGCTTTGATGCACATGAAGGGATTATTATCATTGCCGCTACCAACCGTCCTGATATTTTAGATCCGGCTTTACTGCGTCCCGGGCGGTTCGACCGGCAGGTTGCGGTAAGTCTGCCGGATGTTAAAGGCCGGGAAGCAATCCTGAGAGTACATGCCCGCAATAAGCCCTTTAGCAATGATGTTGATTTGAGTGTCATTGCCAGAAGGACGCCTGGCTTTAGTGGTGCTGACCTGGAAAATATCATCAATGAGGGAGCACTGTTGGCGGGTCGTCGGGATAAAAAACTGATTAGTATGGGCGAACTGGAAGAAGCAATTGAGCGTGTTATTGGCGGCACACAAAAGAAAAGCCGTGTCATTAGTGAATTTGAAAAAAGAATTGTTGCTTACCATGAATCGGGGCACGCTTTGGTGGCTTATCTGCTGCCCAATACAGACCCTGTGCATAAAGTTTCTATCATCCCCCGGGGGCGTGCCGGCGGCTATACATTGATGCTGCCTGAGCAAGATCGCTACTATATGACTAAGAGTGAACTGCTGGCTCGGGTCGCAACTTTACTGGGCGGCAGAGTTGCTGAAGAAGTAGTGCTTGGTGAGATCTCCACAGGAGCGCAGAATGATCTGGAGCGTGCCACTTCCCTGGTACGGCAAATGATCATGGAGTATGGTATGAGCGAGCGCTTGGGACCCATTACTTTAGGCAAGAAGCATGCGGAAGTCTTTTTAGGCCGCGACTTGGCCCGTGATCGTGACTATTCGGAAGAAATTGCCCGTTCCATTGACTTGGAGATCCGCACCATTATAGACGAACAGTATAAGCGGGCAGAAGAGCTGATTAGGCAGAACCTCGATAAGCTGGATTTGCTGGCTAACACTTTATTAGAACAGGAAACAATTGATGCTGAGGAAATCAAAGCTTTGATGGAAGGAAAGCCGCTGAGCGGAGCGCAAAAACAGCGCAGATTTGAACACAAAACGGAACAAGCGGACGCTGAGGGCAGAAGATACCAGCCTAATCGGGGCCAGGACGGCATGATTAAAAAGGACCCGCTGCAGGTGTTAATTAACGACAAAACAATGAATTTAAACGAGTATAAACAAGATTAAAGCAGGGCACGGATGGTTAAAATCCGTGCCTGCTTATTGGCAGAAAAGCGTAAACTAATTGTTGCTGCTGCTTGAATACTTTTCAGGTCTTAGTCTGATAATAACAGCGATACGTTGTTCGTAATGTTTTAATGGTACAATTGTGAAAAGTTGTTTTTTGCAGGCAGGAATAACTGAAGATGTGTAGAAATGGAACTAATGGCACAAGTAATTAGTTAAAATCATAGTAGGGAGGGATTTTTTAATGGTGCTTGACCCCACAAAACATGCTGACTGGGAAATTGCAGAAGCAGCAGAAAAAACCATGAAAACAGTCTACCAACTTGGTGAAGAGTTAGGACTGGAACAAGAAGAACTGCTGCCATACGGCCACTATGTAGCGAAAATAGATTTCGCTAAAGTTCTGGAGCGTCTGAAGGATCGTCCTGATGGCAAATATATTGACGTGACTGCCATCACACCAACTCCCCTTGGTGAAGGTAAATCAACTTCTACCATGGGCCTAACCCAAGGACTTGGTAAGCGCGGTAAGAACGCCATTGCTACAATCAGACAGCCATCTGGCGGCCCAACAATGAACGTTAAAGGTTCGGCTGCCGGCGGCGGTTTATCGCAGTGTATTCCGCTGACTCCGTTCTCCTTGGGCTTAACCGGTGATATTAACGCCATTATGAACGCTCATAACCTGGCCATGGTTGCTGTTACTTCACGTATTCAGCACGAGTTTAACTCCAGCGATGCTTTCCTGGAAAGAAGAGGCCTGAAGCGTTTAAACATTGATCCTCGTAATGTGGAAATGAAATGGATTATCGACTTTTGTGCCCAAGCTCTGCGCAACATCATTATTGGTCTTGGCGGTAAAAGAGACGGCTTTATGATGGAGTCCGGTTTTGCTATTGCCGTATCCTCTGAAGTTATGGCTATTCTGGCTGTAGCTAAAGATCTCAAGGATATGCGTGAGCGTATGGGCCGCATCGTTGTGGCCTATGACAAGCAGGGCAATCCTGTCACTACTGAGGACCTTGGTGTTGCCGGGGCTATGACAGCCTGGATGGTTGACGCCCTCAAGCCGAACTTGCTGCAAACTCTGGAAGGTCAGCCTGTATTTGTCCATGCCGGTCCCTTTGCTAATATTGCTATCGGCCAGTCCTCCATTATTGCTGACCGCGTAGCTCTGAAGTTAGGTGACTATGTCATCACAGAGTCCGGCTTTGCTGCTGATATCGGTTTCGAGAAATTCTGGAACCTGAAGTGCCGTATGTCCGGTTTAAAACCCAACGCTGCCGTTGTTGTGGCCACTATTCGTGCGCTGAAAGCTCACGGCGGAGCTCCGCTGCCGCTGCCCGGCAAGCCCTTAGATCCGGCATACACAGAAGAACATCTGGAGTGGGTAGAAAAAGGTTGTGAAAACCTTATTCACCATGTTAATACAGTTAAGAAATCCGGTATTAACCCGGTTGTTTGTATTAATGCTTTCCATACTGACACTGATAACGAGATTAAGCTTGTACGTCGTCTGGCTGAAGAAGCCGGTGCACGCGTGGCTGTCTCCAAACACTGGCAGTATGGTGGCGAAGGTGCCCTCGAGTTTGCAGATGCTGTCATCGATGCCTGTAACGAACCTACTGATTTCAAATTCCTCTATGACCTTGACACCCCGCTGCGCGAACGTATTCATCTAATTGCCACAGAAGTATACGGTGCCGACGGTGTCGAATATACGCCTGAAGCTGCAGAAAAACTGGATCGGATGGAAAAAGATCCGGAAATGAAACAGCTGGGTACCTGCATGGTTAAGACTCACCTCTCCTTGTCGGATAACCCCATGCTTAAAGGTGTGCCCAAAGGTTGGAAACTGCGTGTACGCGACATTCTAACCTACAAAGGCGCCGGCTTCCTGGTTCCGGTAGCAGGTACCATTTCCCTGATGCCTGGTACAGCAGCTACACCGGCCTTTATGCGTGTAGATGTTAACACCGAAACCGGTAAAGTTGAGGGCTTATTCTAAAAAAGACTGGTTTTTTCAAACCGTCTATGATAAATTTAAACTGCACAAGAGAATAAAGAGCGGTTTTTTCCCCCATGATTGATTTGAACTAAGTCTCTCCGGACTTGGTACAGATATTTGCAGAGTAGGTGATATGCGTAAAGTGCTATGGGATGGGAAGTTGCCCGTAGACGAAAGGTCGCACCTGCGATATGTCACCGCATCCGCTGCCACACTGAAGAGTAAGGAAACCTCTTTCTCTTAGGTGGGGCACTCTCTGCCATCCCTAAGGGAAGGAGGTGTTTTTTATGAAGCGCTCTAAGCTGACAACGAGGGACCTTACTAGCGCCGGACTGCTGGTTGCCATGAGCATCGCTCTTACCCGTTTTGCTGCTGTGCAGATTGTCTCCGGCACCATCCGCCTGTCGCTCGGCAATATTCCCATTTATGTGGCCGGCTTATTATTCGGTCCTACTATTGGGGGGCTGGTTGGTGGAGTAGCAGATTTATCAGGGTATCTTGTCAATCCTTTTGGTGCTGCCTTTATGCCGCAGATTACTTTAGCTGCTGTGATGCGTGGTGTGATTCCGCCGCTGGTAGTTCGCCTGTTAGGTGGTAAGACACGTTTCTGGCAGTTGAAGATATTTGCCGCAATAATCGCCACAGAGATTGTTGCCGGCGCAGGGCTAACCACATGGGGTTTGGCCTGGCTGCGGGATGCACCATTTCTTGTGGTACTGACTCCCAGGCTATTTGCTATGGCTGTGCAAATCCCTATTTATGCCATGGCTACCTATGTGTTGACTGTTGCGCTTCGTGCCTTAAATCTGCAGAGACATGAGGAGAGATAACTGTGGAGATCAAAGAATTACAAATTACTAATCAGTCGCAGGCGAAAGCTGAAATAGCTAAAGTAGGCGCCAGCCCGGTTAGTGTTAATATTATGGCCCCGAAAGCTGTATTTCGCGTCATTAAGATCAGCGGTGTTCCTCCTATTGTCGCCAATATTCTGAAGCAAGAAATGCTCTCCAAGGGCGGCGAAGCAGCAGTGCCTGCCGGTGCAATCAATTATAAAGAGCCAAACTGTGATGTAATTTTAATGGGTACACTGCAGCAATTCCGCAGGGTGATTCGCAGCCTGCGCATTCAACCGCTAACGTTGCCGGCAATAGCGGAAAAAATTAAGGAGCATTTAGCTGAGGCAGAAGCATAAAGTAAATTGTCATTATCCAGCCCGGATTTCCGGGCTTTTCTTTTTGGCAAATTGACAAGCAGTTATGCACTCTTTACAATGGAAGGGTAAGAGAAGTCAGGAGGAAAATCATGAAGGGAAGCAGACAGCCGGATTTACTGACGCCACAGGCAGTAAGTGACGGTCTGCAAACAAAATATTTAGGACGCCGGATCAAATATTTTACCGAACTTGATTCCACCAATCGTTTAGCCAAGGAGTTGGCAAAGAGCGGTGCGGCCGAAGGCCTGCTGGTGATTGCAGAAAGGCAAACGGCGGGGCGCGGACGTCTGGGCCGCAGCTGGAGCTCTCCCAGCGGCGGCATTTGGCTGTCTTTACTGCTGCGGCCGCCCTTAACGCCTTATATGGTGCAGGGACTGACTTTGCTGACCGCTGTGGCGGCAGTTGAAGCTACTGCGTCACTGTGCGGTTTAAAGGTGGGAATCAAGTGGCCTAATGATCTGCTGGTTCACGGCAAAAAAATGGCAGGCATCTTAACAGAACTCTCTGCAGAAGGAGACTGCCTGCATTATGCAGTAGTGGGACTGGGCCTTAATGCTAACGTTCCCCTTGCACAGCTGCCAAGGGAAGTGGAGGCTATCGCCACCTCAATTTTGGCCGAAACAAAGCAAAGGATAAACCGTGCTGAATGGGTACAACTTTTTTTACATAGTTTTGAAACAGCTTACCTGAACATGTTAAAGGATGGTCTGACAGAGGTTTTAGAACGCTGGCGCAGATATTCTGTCACACTGGGTCAACCGGTAGTAATTCAAGCTGCAGGGAAACAGATTGCCGGCCGTGCAGTGGATATTACTGAACAGGGCGCCTTAGTGGTGGAAACGGAAAAAGGAAGAGAAACCCTTTGGGGCGGAGAAGTCTCGCTGGCAGATTATTAAAGGGGGAAAAAATGTGCTGTTAGCGATTGATGTTGGCAACACCAATATGGTGCTGGGTATCTTCGCAGGTGAAAAACTTATGGTATCATGGCGCATTTCTACGCAGCGTCAGCAGACCGGTGATGAGTACGGCGTCATCCTGAAAATTTTATTTTCCCAGGCGGGCATTACAGAGCAGGATTTGAGTGGTGTTATCATCTCTTCGGTAGTGCCGCCGCTGATGTCAGCAATAACTGAAATGTCAAGGCGCTATATGCAGCAGGAACCGCTGGTAATAGGTTCAAATATCAAACTGGACATTAATCTACTTGTTGACAATCCGTGGGAAGTAGGAGCAGATCGAATTGTTAATGCCGTTGCCGGTTATGAGTTGTACGGCGGTCCTTTAATTATTGTAGACTTTGGTACTGCCACCACCATTGATGCTGTCTCTGCAGCCGGCGACTATTTAGGTGGCGCCATTGCGCCCGGTATAGGAATTTCTACAGAGGCACTGTTTCAAAAGGCGGCTAAACTGCCCCGCGTAGAATTAAAAAAACCACAGCATGTAATCGGCCGCAACACCATTGCCAGTATGCAGTCGGGCATTATTTACGGTTTTGCCGGGCAGGTAGACGGTATTGTTAAGCGCATGGCCAGGGAATTTACCACGGCGCCGCAGGTAATTGCCACAGGCGGTTTAGCATCTCTGATAGCAGAGGCAAGTGAAACATTGCAGATTATTAATCCCCTCCTGACATTAGATGGTTTGCGGATAATTTATCAGCGGCATATGCAGTAATTTTTACCAACTAAAAAAAGGAAAGCAGGTCGAGCTGTAGAATTATTAGACAGATCAACGAGGGGGGGCTGAGGGTTTGCCCTATAAAATCTGTCCGTATTGTGGTAAGGCGTCGTATTCTGCCGCTGAATCACAGAGAATTGCATGGCGCTGTCCTTACTGTGATCAAGACATTTCGCATGTTGCCGGGGTTACTTCTTTACCAAAAGAAAAAGAAGAAGAGTAAACTGTGGAGGGCTAAGCCATCTGCAGTTTTCTTTCTCAAGAGAATGTAAAACTGCCACAAGGCAGGCTTTTTTTTTCGTGGTTATAATTGTATAATTAAATGTAAATAAGAATATTATTATTTAGCAAATATGAGTGGAGGCGGCCATGCAAAAAAGGGTTTTAGTCTTGCTGCTGTTATTAATAGTGCTCTTACCGGCAGCAGGCTGTAGTAAGCAGCCGGCAGAGAGCAAGGCTTCAAGTAAACTGACTGTGTATACGTCATTTTTTCCCCTCTATGATTTTACACGCAAAATCGGGGGCAGCCATGTTAATGTTATTAATTTGGTGCCGACCGGGGCAAATGTTCATGATTGGGAACCGGGGCCCAAAACATTGGCTGCACTGCTGGAAGCTGATCTGCTTGTAGTTAACGGTCTCGGTATTGAGCCCTGGTTAAGTAAAATAGATGCAGTGCTGGAAGGAAAAGTACCGATTGTTAATACCTCAGAAGGTGTGAGCCTCCTGTATGGATTTCAGGGCCACCGTCACCATGCAGAGCACCACGCTGAAGATGCAGCTGAGGCCATACCTGATCCCCATATTTGGTTGGATCCGGTAAATGCGCTGCACCAGGCGGAAAAAATAGCCGCGGCTTTAATGCAGCATGATCCGGAGCATGCGGAAATATTTGCGGAGAATTTAGCCGCTTTTCGCCAGGAAATTAAAGCACTTGATCAGGAGTATCGGGACACTTTGCAGGCAGCTCCACGCCGTGAATTTGTAGTAACTCATTTAGCTTTTGCTTATTTGGCAAAACGCTACGAGCTGGAGCAAAGGGCGATCAGCGGCCTTACTCCACAGGCGGAGCCCAGTCCGGGACAAATGGAGGAGCTGGTTAGGTTTATGCGGGAACACGATATTCACTATATCTTTCAAGAGCCCTTTACTTCAGAGCGTCTGACAAGTACGCTGGCCAGGGAAGTGGGCGCAGAAGTTTTAATTCTGCATCCTGCTGCGGCGCTAACGGCTGAGGAAGAGCAGAAAAACGTAGATTACTTTACCATCATGCGGCAAAATTTAGCTCAACTGGCTAAAGCCTTGTCTAATTAAGGGGGGGTGGGGCATGACTGCAGCTGTTTTGCAGCTAGAGCAGATCTATTTTTATTATGGACAGCAGCCGGTGCTGGAGAATATTAACTTAACGGTGCAGCCGGGTGAATTTCTTGGCATCGTAGGACCTAACGGTTCCGGCAAGAGTACGCTGCTGAAAATAATTGTGGGACTGCTGCCGCCCAGTCAGGGGCGGGTACGTTTATTTGGGGTTGATCGTGCCAACTTTAAACAGTATTCACGTCTGGGCTATGTGGCACAAAATGTTACAGCTTTTGATCACGCTTTTCCGGCAACGGTGTATGAAGTGGTGCTGTCTGGTTTAACACCAAAGCTGGGCCTTTTCACACGGCCCGGACCGGCAGCGCAAAAGCGGGTGCTGCAGGTGCTGCGGCAGGTAGGAGTGGAAGAGCTGGAGAGCAGGCCCATGGGTGAGCTGTCTGGAGGACAGCAGCAGCGGGTGCTGATAGCACGCGCTCTGGCTGCTGAACCGGAGCTGTTAATCCTGGATGAACCTACAGTAGGGGTAGATTTACAGGCCCTTGAACAATTTTATCAGCTCCTGCTTATGCTGCAGCAAGAACATGGCTTAACTATTCTGCTGGTTAGTCATGATCTTGGTATGGTTAGTAAATATGCCGGCAGCTTGGCCTGCCTCAATAAAAAGCTGTATTTTCGGGGAGCCCCGGCTGATTTTTGGTCAGAAGAAATTGCTGCCCAAGTATATGGGCAGCGCTAAACTGCTGTCAGCAGCACAGGAGGGAGGGGAGGTTGGGTGGAGATTCTACGCTTAGCCTTTATGCAAAGAGCCTTTCTCGCAGGTATTATCGTAGCTATCCTCTGTCCCACCATAGGTATTTTTTTAGTTTTACGCCGGCAGTCTATGATGGGCGATATGTTTTCACACCTGTCCTTAGCCGGGGTAGCTTTAGGTTTTATTACGGGTATCTATCCGTTGGCTGCAGCTTTGACTTTATCCTTAGCCGCGGCAGCTGCTGTGGAAGTGCTGCGGCGCAACTATCGTATTTTCAGCGATTTGGCCATAGCTATTCACATTTCCGCCGGCACCAGTCTGGCTGTCATTTTAATTAGTTTATCCCGTGCTTATAATGCCGACTTATTTTCCTATCTCTTTGGCAGTGTCATTGCTATTTCCAGGCGGGATCTCTATTTGATCAGTGCCGTCGGTTTATTGATAATAGTTATTATCTCGCTTTTGCGGAAGGAGCTGTTTTATATTGCCTTTGATGAGGACGGTGCCAGGGCGGCAGGCATTCGCGTTGATGTGGTCAATACAATTTTTGTGGCGGCCACTTCCCTGACGATTACGATGGCTATGCGGGTTGTAGGTATACTTTTAGTTTCTTCCATGATCACCGTGCCTGTTGCGGCAGCATTACAGCTTGGCCGTAGTTTTCGCGCCACAGTCTACTGGTCCTATTTTATCGCTGTGAGCGCAGTCTGTGCAGGGCTTACCCTTGCTTATGCCGGTGATTTGGCGCCAGGCGGTACCATTGTCATGTGTGCGCTGTCTTTATTTTGCCTGACAGTATTCTATAATAAAGTGAGAAGAAGTGGAGGAAAACAGCATGAGCAGACAGCAGCTTCTGACCCGGCTGAAGACAAAGGGCTATAAGCTGACACAGCAAAGACAGCAGATTTTAGAGATACTGCTGACTACTACTTCACGCCTTAGTGCCTTGGAAGTTCATCGTTTGCTGCAGAAACGGCAAGTCAAGATCAGTTTAGATACAGTCTATCGTAATTTGCGCCTGCTGGTGGAAATTGGTGCCCTGCAGCAGATATCACTACAGTCGGGGGCAGTTTATGAACTGGTGCAGCAGGATCAACTCCATTCCCATGTTATTTGTGTAGACTGTGAGAAGGTTGTCTGTATCCCTGCCGGCCCCGCCCTGCAGAATTCTATGGAGCTGGCCGGAGCTGCCGGATTTACCATCCTAAGTCACAACATGGAGATTTATGGGCGCTGCTCCGGCTGTAGTAACAACAATTCCGACTGTTAAAAGTCGGAATTGTTGTTACGGGCTCTATTGTTTTGCTGTGATAACATTTTGATAAATTTGTATAATACGCTGTGTTAGTACTGTATTATCGTAAGTTTTAACAGCTAATTCGCGGCCAAAGGCCTGCAGCTGTTCCAAATATAGTTTGTTTTGGGTAAGTTTGGCCAGATCATAAAAAATGTTTTTATAGCACGGTTCATTACCTGCCAAGCCGCTTAAATCCAGGAATTCCTCTTTGGCAGCCTTTTCCGGGGTCAGGATGCCCTGGCAGTTACGTCCGAGGATGATAACTGCGTTACCACATGCTAAACCTTCAATGATGGCACGACCTGTACCGGCCATAATATCTGTTTGTGCCAGTAAATCGGCAACTTCATTTGTCCAACCTAGATAGCGGGCAGTTTTACTGGCAGGTTTTTTGTCCGACGCCACATAGAATTCCACTCCGGCCAACAAATCGACTGCCTTGCAAAAATGATTATAACCCTTTTGCTTGCCTGCATCTACCCGGCCTACGTAAGCGATTTTAAGCGGTTCTGACTTTTTACCCGGTTTGAATTCATTTAAGTCCACGCCATTAGGAATGATATGAACCTTATCCCTGAACTGCCGCATACTGTTGGCCACACGTACCGAGATACAGATGATGGCTTTGGCTTCATGCAGACACGCTTCTGTTTCACGGCGATTAATGCCTAAACCATGACAGGTTATAACCAAGGCGGCATGATACTTTTTGGTCAAAGCCATGGCCAGAGGAAAAGTTAAAGGCGAGTGGGCATGAATAATCTGGGGCTGCCACGGCCCGAGATAATTTAAACAGCCCTGTAAATCTCCAGGTTTAACAACTATCGCTCCTAATTCAGTCAGCGTTTCTTTATAGAGAGCTAACGCCTGATAGGAAGGATTACCATCCATGATCAAGCGCGCATCAAATCCCTGTTTTTGCTGTTCGCGCACCAGCGAAAAGGCATGGGTAGTTTGGCCGGAATAAAAAAAACGATTTAGATGCAGAATCTTCAATTTTAACACCCCTTTCCTTATCATTGTATGATAGTTAAAAGTCAGGGGTGACGTGAAAGCTTAGAGAAAAAGGAGTATGAACAAGTTCATACTCCTTAACAATTAACGGACTCCGATAAACATTTGTGTAACATAGACCTGGCGGCCGTGCTGGTAGACACCGATCCCGGTTTGGTTGAAACGTGGGTTGAGCAGGGTATTGCGATGTCCGCTGCTGCCCAAAAATAGTTTTACAGCATTGGCCGCGGATGATGTCTTGGCTAAATTCTCGCCGGCATAACTGTAACGAATACCGTGTTGGCGCATCATATCATAGGCACTGCCGTATGTTGGTGAACGGTGGGCAAAATAACCATTCTCTGCCATGTCTTTACTTTTGAGACGTGCTAATTTGACTAACTCGTAATTAATGGTAAGTGGTTGGAGCCCTCTGGAAAGACGTTCACCATTGATGCCGTCAAAAACAGTTTTTTCAGCCGCTGTAAGGCTGTTGGGGTTTACAGGGGCCGGTTCCCTTTCCGGTTCCGGGTTGGGGAGCGGAGTTGGTGTCGGTGTCGGTTGCGCGTTTTGAAACTGAGCAAACCAGGCCGGCTGTGGCCACCGCGGAGGCAGAGCTGCTGCAGATATACTGCCTGCTGTTAGTAAAACAATAAGCAGAGTCACTGTTAAAACTCTTGAGAGACGTTTCATTTACTTCCTCCATATCATTATTTATAATGACTATAGGGTAACAAACTGCTTGTCCCCGGGTCAAACAGAAAAAAGAAGGCTGCCCCGGGATTAACTATTAGTGAGCAGGACCTGAGTAGCTATAATCCCTTTTCCAGACAGAAGGGATTATTTTTTAGCAGATGTCTTATTCTGGAACATACCGGTGATAGTATCCCACACACCTCTTTTATTGGCCAGCTCTGCCTCCAGCAGGGCTATTTTTTTGTTTTGTTCTTTTTCTTTGTTTAATGCGGTGACAAGCTCATTACGTAAGCGGGTCAGCTGTTTTCTCTGCTCATTGTTGACAGCATCTGCCTGGGATAATTTTTCCTGTACTTCTGCCAATCTGGTCTGCAGTGCCTGCAGCTCTTGTTCCAGCTGGTTGTTTTTTTGCTGCAGTTCTCTGCTGCGCTTATTTATCTCATAAAGTTTTTCATTTACAGCAATGGAATGTTTACGGTTGTTTTCCTGCGCCAGCTCCAGCATATGCTGCAGCTGTGCTAAAGAGGCTTCTTTTTTGCTCAGCTCATATTCCAGTCGTTTTTTTTCAGCCATTAAACGGCGCGCATGTAAAAACAGCGGGCTTTCTTCTTCTTCCTGCCGGGAGGTCTGAATTTGCGTTTCTTCCTGCAGCGCTTTAATGACACTGGCAAAAAAAGCAGTACCCTCAGTTTGCTTAAGTAGGCGAATTTGTTGATTTGTCAGTTGTGCACAGCGCACCGGTATAAAACTTTCAGAGGCAGAGCTTTGGCTTTTTTCTGCCGCTGCCAGAGGATTGTAGTAATGGACGATCTTGTTTTCGTCCAGCAGCCATAGTTCCGGTTGAGGATATTTTTCTGTAAAGGACATGAGCTGCACAGAGAACGGCAGAGGTAGAGTGATTTTATGCTGCCAGCCGCCGCTGGGCCAGCCGCCGGCTAACCTGGCCTGATAGTGCAGTGAGTCACCTTCCTGCCAGGCAAGGTGTAAATTTTGTACAGAGTCTAATAAAAAAGCAGGGACTGTCAGCAGATTGTAGTTGGATGCTAAAGCGAATGGCCTGCCGGTGCGGTATGTTTTCGGTTCCAGAGATTGATAGTAGAGCAGCTTTTCGCTGCGGTCAAACAGCAGAAGATGTACATACCCTACCAGGTCAACAGCCATAGCCAGGGGTACAGGTTGTTGCCCGTTGAGAAGCTCATAAAACTGCCACTCTCCGGATTCAGGCAAAAGGGCAAAGATTAATCTTCCTTGGCCTTCCGCGCAATAGTAACCTTGCCCGCTGCCGGTAAAAGTTAAAGTAAAAGCCGGGGGGGCTGTCTGGACGAAAAAGGGCAGCTGCTGCAGATCATCACCTGTTAAGAGATAATACTTAAGCCTGTTTTCTTTTGTAGCTGTCAGTATATGCAGCTGTTCATTACTGCTGCCTGCCGCGCAAAAACCTGTGCAGTCCGACTGTATCAGTGTCGTTGTGGTATGATCGTCCGTCAGACTAAAGCGGGTGCTGCTTAAGTCTCCGGCTGGGTCAAGCTGCAGTAAGTAATTGTTTGTTTGACCATGGAAAACAAACGGCATGGTAAGCAAGTGATTCATTTTTCCTTCCTCCTTCCTATAATGATATATATCACTGTATCGCAATTATCATGACAGGAAATGTTTTTGCTTACTGCACACTCTCCCGCAAGGTCGCATATATTAGCATAGAACTCGGTTCGTAAGCAGTAATGCGCCTACATATCTACATGAAAGGAGGTTGCAGAAAACATGAAAAAATACAAAGGCGGTTGTGGTCATGGTAATGACCAAATCGCAGATGTACAAATTGGCCCGTGTGATCCTATATACGGCTGCCCACCCCCAACCGAAGTTGTTTGTCTGCTGGTAGATAAGGTGTATGATGAGTGTAAAAATGTTCAGGTTGACGAAGTTGAGTTTTGTTATGAGGCCTGCCCGGAGAATCCCATTGTAGATGTGCTTTGCTACAAAGTGGAAATAATTGATGGACCCAGTTGTGAAATTGTTTCTCAAGGCCGGGTACGCGTTACTGTAAGTTACAAAGTTAAAATTAAGCTGATTTTTGAGGATGGTTCCACACAGATTTTATGTGAGGAAAAGACGGTAATTAAAACATTTAATGTGCCGCGTGCAGGAGAGCCTGGATTATTCCTCCACTGTGAGATTCCTTTCCTTGAGTGCTTGCAGGCATTTGTGGAGAGTGAGGAATTGGAATACGGTGCATTACGTACGACCATTATTGCCTGCATAGGTAAATACACCTTGTTGAAGCTTTTAGCCACTGTTCAGATAGCTGTACCCTCTTATGGTTTTTGCCCCGAGCCCCCCGATTGTGACGAAGTTCTTAGTGAATGTCCAGACTTTAATCCTCAGTGGCCGCCATATCCCCTGCAGGATAGGTAAACGATTAAACGCCGGTTATGCCGGCGTTTTTTGTTGCGTTCTTTCCTCTCCGGTGGTTATTAAGGGGGATCCCCTTAATCTTGTTTGCCATAATATTTGGCAAAAGACAAGCAGTCACTAGTAATGGGGAGGCATTTTTAGCAAATCTTAACTTATTTTTCTCCGGATTTTAATCTTTAAGTCTTTTTTTTTAGTATAATATATAGTGAAGCTTAGATCTCAGCAGCAGCGGAGTGCAGACAAGTAGAATTCTTTGTTTCTGTGTAATTAAGATTCCTCTGTACGAAAAAAGGACATACTGAGATTAGTATGGTGATGACAGCACCTACAGATGTGAGGAGGGACTCTTGTGAGAATTGGCATGTTTACTGACAGTTATAAGCCGTATACCAGTGGGGTGGTACGCTCCATCGAAACTACTAAGGCTAAACTGACAGAACTAGGCCATGAAGTTTATATTTTCGCTCCCAATTATCCTAATTGCGAAGAAGAAGACGGTGTTTTTCGCTTTGCTTCGGTACCGACACCGACTTATCCGGACTTCTCCATTGCTTTACCTTTTTCACTTAATTTAAATGCCACTGTGAAACGTTTAGATCTTGACATAATTCATGTGCATTCACCATTTTCTATGGGCTTACTAGGCTCACGCTGCGCAAAACGCTTTGATATACCTTTAGTGTTTACCTATCATACCATGTATGACAGGTATGTACACTATCTGCCTTTTGCCCAGGGAATTTCAAAAAAAGTTGTTTTAAAATTGTCATGTAATTTCTGCAACCGTTGTGACCTGGTGATTGCGCCAACTAATATTGTTCGTCAAATCATTGCTCCCAATGTGGTGACAAAAGTGAAAGCTTTACCAACCGGGATTGAGATTGGTGAATTTACCCGGCTGGACCGGCAGTGGCTGCGTCAGCAGTACCAGATTCCCGCGGAGAAAAAAATCCTGCTTCATCTGGGTCGCCTGGGAAAAGAAAAAAATATTGGTTTTTTACTGCAGGCTTATCAGCGTATCCGTGCAGCAGAGCCGGAAACAGTCCTGGTTATTGTGGGAGACGGCCCGGACCGAGAATCTTTGGAGGCTCAAGCGCAGGAGATGGGACTGTCCCCGGCAGTTATCTTTACCGGCACCATGCCCAGAGAACAGGTTGTAAACTGTTATGCCGGCGCCGATCTATTTGTCTTTGCTTCGACAACGGAAACACAGGGGTTGGTGCTGGGAGAGGCCAAAGCAGCCGGTTTGCCTGCAGTGGCCGTGAAAGCTTTAGGAGCTGCAGAGATGGTTAATGACGGTATTGACGGTTTTTTAACACCTCTGTTACTGGAAGACTTTACTGTCCGCGTACTACAGCTGCTGCAGGACGATCAATTGCGGCAGAAAATGGCGGAAAATTGTCTGGTGGAAGCAGAAAAGATTTCTTCGCTCAATATGGCGAAAAAATTAATCGAGGCGTATGAAGGAGTTATCCACGACAAGCAGTGTCGTCATGTCGGGTAAAAAAAATAAAAACACCCAGCTGGGTGTTTTGTTTTCGGCTGACAAATTGTTTTAACTTTGAGTTATTTAATTTCTTTCATCTTCAAGGTTATCAAGCAGATCTTTTATTTTAGCGGCGGTGTGACCGCTGGTTTCAGCGAATTCAAAAAATGCCTGGCGAACTTTCTCGTTGTCTGTTTGTGCGGCGAAACGTTGATAATCCCGTACTTGTTCTTGTTCATTGAGCAGGGCTCTTTCCAGAAAAGATTTTATTTCCATCTAATCACCTCCCGTATTATAATGTTGCCAGGGAATAGTAAATTATGTATCAGCAGTAAGCTTTCTTATATGTTTAAATGAGGATGAAATTTTCTTTAGTTAGCGTATTCTGTGCAAGGAGGTGAGGTTTTTGAAGAGACTGTACCGTGCACGTGATCAGCAGATGCTGGGCGGAGTATGTATGGGCATCGCCCGTTATTTTAATGTAGATGTAACTTTAGTGCGTTTGCTGTGGGCGATTGGGGGGCTGGCCGGCGGCATTGGCATACCGGCATACACTATTGCCTGGATCATCATCCCTGAGGAACCCCGCCATGGTGATGCTATCGATATAACCCCCGGTAATGAAGAAAAAAATGTAGACACACGTACTATCGGGCTTATCATAATTGCCATTGGTATGTTCCTGCTGATACGCCAGTTTTTGCCGGTATCATTTTTCCGCTATTACTTCTGGCCGCTGGTTTTAATCGGTGTCGGACTGCTGCTGGTTTGGGGTGGTAGAAAATGAAAGCTGATCGTATTGTGTTAGGCATTGCTGTTGTAATTATTGGTATGGTCTGGCTGTTGGTTAACCTGGGCGTTATACCTGCTGCGGCTGCCCGTGAACTTTGGCGGTATTGGCCCCTTTTGCTTATTCTCTGGGGTGTGCTGCTGCTGTTAGGCAAAGATAACAGCGGTATTACAGGTTTGCTGGTAGCGCTGCTGGTAGTGGCACTGGTGGGGGGAGGCTTTTTCTCTTATTTAACTTCCTCTGGACCTAAAAGTGCCCAAACATTTGAAACCACAATCAGTAATGAAGGTAATGTGCGGGCAGTTAATTTGCAGCTTATCCAGCATGCCGGTGAACTTGAATTAACATCCCATCCTGGCAGTGACTTGGTGGCGCTGAAACTGCAGACGCAGGTGCAGCCTAAAATATCACATAAACAGGAGGAAGAAACAGCTGAAATTCTTGTAAAGGACCAGGACGACAAATTTAATTTTGATAACAGGGTTTCACATTGGCAGCTATCGCTGGCAGAACAGCTGCCTTTACAGCTAACTTTGCATACAGGCGCCACTAAAGCTAACTTGGATTTTTCCCATTTATTATTGGAAGAGCTGGAAATTAAGGCCGGGGCGGGTGATATTGACCTCCGGCTGGGGCAAACTGACTGCGAGATTACTATCGAAAGCGGTGCCAGCGAGATCACCATCTATATCCCTGACAATGTTGGTGTACGTTTACGTACGAGCGGCGCTTTAATGAGCATAGACAGTGACGAGGGTCGCATGATCAGTGTAGGTGACCGCAGCTACTTTAGTAAAGAATTAGAGACAAAAGACGCCGTTGCTGACATTCACATTACTGCCGCAGCCGGCAAGGTAAAGCTGCGCCATGATCACACCGCAAGAGTAATAAACCGCTATTCAAGCAATAATGAAGATGTAGAGCTTTTATAGCGGGAGGTAATGAAGTGGGCTGTAAAGTAGCTGTAATTGGCGCCGGACCGGGAGGTTTGTCAGCGGCACGGGAAGCCTGCGCACATGGGCTGGATGTTACTTTGTTTGAAAAAGCAGGGATTGGCGAGAATATCAGTTGTGCGGAAGGTTTTTTTGACCTGCTTAAGATGTTGGCGCCGCCTACTGCCGGAATTTGTTTTCCTGTGACAGAAATTATCTTCTCTGTCATTGACACTTTTGTTGTAGATAGTTCTTCGTTAAACATCTGGATGATTGATCGCTCGACTTGGCAAAAATCTTTAGCTGCAGCAGCAGTGGCTGAAGGCTGTCAGCTTGTCGAGTATTTTCCCGTTACGCCACAAGTTTATCAACGACTAGAGCGTGAGTATGACTGGATTATTGATGCCAGCGGGGTACGTCCTCTCAGCGGTAAGATATATTCTTTACCAACTGTACGTACGGCGCCCACGGCCCAGTACACTATTGCCGGTGATTTTGCGCGGCTGCAGGGTAAGATCAAGGTTGTGGCTGACCCCGGCTGTCGCGGTTATGGCTGGATTTTCCCCAAGAGTGACAAAGCTGCTAATGTCGGTCTTGCCTGGTTTGGCCGGAGGAAAGAAAAGCGCCGCCTGCACGCCGCCCTGCAGCAGTTTATAGCTCAGGCAGGTCTGCAGGCAAATCCGGTTCTGCATAAAGCAGGCGGACCTATCCCCATTTCCCGCCGCCCACGGTTAGTCTACGGCAAAACCCTGCTGGTTGGTGATGCCGCAGGCCTATGTTCGCCGCTGCATGGCGGCGGCATCGATACTGCCTGCATCTCCGGCATTTTGGCGGCACGTGCAATTGCCTGCAGGCAGACTGAACAATATGAGCAGTCGGTAGAAAAAATTATTGGCGCCCGACTTAAACTGGAGCAAAAGATTTGTGCTGTATGGGAAAACTCTGATCTGCAAACTTTTAATGATTTGCTGGCCCTTGCTTTTGGGTCGGGCAAGCCCACTGGTCTGCAATCTTTGCTGCTGACTTTGACGCAGGAGGCTGCTATCCTCAGTTATGTACAAAGCGGCAAAATGCGGGCGGATTGGGAAAAGGGTTTAATCACTGAGGGACTGCCTTTATTAGCAAAAATCTTTGTTCGGGTAATGGCAGCAAAATGCTTTTAGCAGCTATTCTGCGGGGTGCCCGTACCTGCTTAGTGATGAAGATGAATAAAACACCTCTAATTGCAGAAACTGCAACAGGAGGTGTTTTATTATGCAATTAACGCAAAAGGAAAGAATGCTGTTAGAGGACCAAAAGAAGCAGGAAGAACTATGTATTAAAAAGTATACGGAAGCAGCCCAAAAAGCGAAAGATCCGCAGCTGCAGCAATTGTTTACTGCTTATGCTGAGCAGGAGCGCCAGCATTATCAGACTGTTGAGCAGATTTTAAACGGCCAGGTGCCCAATATCCAACAGGGTTCACAAGCCGGACAGCAGAGCGGACAACAGCAGGGCAGTCAGTCTGGCGGACAGCAGCAGTCGGGACAAAATATAGCCGGAGGCAGTACAGCCTTGGCAGGTCAAGCGGATGCTGACCTGTGCAGTGATATGTTAGCTACAGAAAAATATGTATCCGGCACCTATGATACCGTAATCTTTGAATGTACAGACCCCCAAGTCAGACAGGCATTAAATCATATTCAAAAAGAAGAACAGCAGCATGGAGAAGGTATTTTTAATTACATGCAGCAGCATGGCATGTATCAAGTTCAATGATTAAGTTTAAACAGCACCTCTGCAGGGTGCTGTTTATGTAGATATATTCAATAATAGCGTAACTGTCAAGGGTTTGTTTTTATTGCTAAGACACCTTTTACTGCGCTGTCCCTTCTCCGTTCGATGGCTGTAACGTTACCATATTCCAGGCGGATTTTGACTATCTCACCCTTCGTAAGCCTGAGACCGGGAAAATGATCGGGATAGATCATATAGCTGATGTTTTTATCTCTGCATGGTACGAGAATGATATAGCTTGGCTCTATAGCTTTTACAACTGCGTCTGTTACCCAGATCGGATCGGGCATGCCTTTTTTGCGCATATGCTGTTAACAACCATCCTTTCGTGTAATCAGCCCGGCTACGGGTAGTCCTGTACCCTGACTGCTCTAGTTCTTCTCTCTTAGCTATCGGCATAATCAATCATTTCTTTAGTAAAAAGACTTGGCAATTCTTTAAGCTGAGCTGCAGTTATCATGCCCTTGTGATACAAGATTGTGAGCATCATCAAAAAACCACGGGAAGCTGAAAAACTCCCGTGGTTTTTATATTTTATCATGGTCGGAGCGACAGGATTTGAACCTGCG
>LSQX01117247.1_pt1 | contig 52286 bp, 42 predicted proteins | sample 654561 | NCBI WGS metagenome assembly LSQX01 (sample SAMN04489861, study PRJNA283612) | anaerobic digester metagenome | isolation source: 4 biogas reactors fed with cattle manure at either 37C or 55C with and... | place: Denmark: Kongens Lyngby | collected 2014
GTATGGCACTGCAATTGCCACACGGCCTGACGGTTCTGGTGGTCGCCGTCCCCCTGGTTCCCCCATAGTTCCTTCTTGCTATTCGGCTCATCATTATGTTATAGTTTTACTATATTATAAGAGTTGAAGGCAGGATGACCATGCAATTATTTATAGAAAGATTGGTAAGTTTTCTTTCAAGGGAATTTGCCGTGATGTTCACGGCAGCCTTGCCCGTTATTGAGCTGCGAGGGGCAATACCTGTCGGGATTTCCTTGGGACTTTCGCCGCTTCATGCAGCAGTTTTAGGCTTTATCGGAAGCATGATTCCCGTGCCTTTTGTTTTGTTCAGCATAAGGCCTATTTTTAATTATCTAAAGAAAACTAGATTTTTCCGCAAATTTGTTGATTCCATAACAAACAGATCCATGGCCAAAAGCGGCAATGTCAAGAAATACGGTTTATGGGGGCTTATTCTTTTTGTGGCCATACCCATCCCCGGCACGGGGGTTTGGACAGGCAGCGTTATTGCGGCTATGCTTAATATGCGGTTCAAATGGGCTTTTCCCGCCATTTTTATAGGAAACCTCATCGCCGGCATTCTTATCATGATATTGAGTGAAGGCCTATTCAACATGATTACATAATCCGACATAAACCGATAGATTCAAATGTTTTTAAACCTATAAAAATACGGTTCATATTATTTCAAGTCCATCCGAATACTTTTCATCCAAAAATACTTACCACAAATTACCTGGGTCATGCCTACCATTTTTGTGTTATCATATTAAGTATACAATTCAATATACCAAAGTTTAGGATAATTCTAAGTGCTATGATATGCAGAAAGGATGAAGTAATTAATGGGAACCAGAATTATTAAATTAGGTATGGTTGTTATGATTTTGGCTATATTTGTTACAGCCGGAATTATATTTGCCGACACATCACCAGAAGGCAACGGAGCCGCTACATATAACTGGGCAAGTGTAGAAGTGGAAAAGGCCAAAGAGGAGGATCTTCTGCCGGATCAATTCAAAATGGAGTACGGAACTTTAATCACAAGAGAAGAATTTGCAGAAATGGTTGTAAAACTATATGAAGCTTTAAGCGGAAATGAAGGCGTGCTGCAAGGAGAAAACCCTTACACAGATACCCAAAATAAAAACATAAGAATAGCCAACGGTTTAGGTTTGGTAAATGGTATGGGTGACGGCACTTTTGTTCCAAAGGGCACCACAACCCGCCAGGAAATAAGTACCATGCTGTATCGGACTTTAAAGGTTTCAAAACCGGAATATGACTATTCATATCCATATGATTATATATTTTCGGATGATTATACAATTGCAAAGTGGGCAAAAGAAGCCGTTAATTATTTGTACGGCATCGGCGTTATAAACGGTGTCGGTGACAACATGTTTGACCCTACGGGAAAAACCACAAAAGAAGAAGCCATAGTGCTGGTAAAAAGGACTTACGATAAGGTCAATGATGCCAATGATAAAAATTTAGTGGTTTCCAGAAGCGGGACAAGCAGAAAAGTAAGCGTTCTAAGGTCAAAGCTCAGCGAAGAGCTTGCAAAAGAAATGGGTAAGCCTTACAAATGGGGAGGTAACGGGCCAAACAGCTACGACTGTTCAGGGCTGATGAAAGTTGTGTTTGGCAGGATTGGCATATCTTTGCCCAGGGTTTCCAGACAACAGGCACTGGTGGGAACTTGGATTGCAAAGTCGGATTTGGAATATGGGGATTTGGTTTTCTTTGCAAAAGACGGCAAGACTGTGAGCCACGTTGGTGTCTATGTGGGCAACGGTGATTTTGTACACGCACCTCAAACCGGTGATGTGGTAAAAAAATCAACCCTTATGTCCGGTTATTATGAAAAAACCTATTATTCAGCCAGAAGAGTAATAAAGTAAAATTGATTCTTAAATGAGACTGTAAGCCCATTTGTTAACAAAAGGAATAAAAAAATTAAAATATGCATTCAAAAAGGGCGGCCATTATAGCCGCCCTGACTCATTCAAGCAATACATCTATGCCGGCTGTGTCAGTCAATCATCATCGGTTCTGCCGTAGTAAATCTCCTCCATCTCCGTGGAGATTTTATCATTGATATACTTTATCTCGTTTAAATTTAGTTTATTAGGATCTATGTTAAAAAGATAGTCATTCAGTTCTATTTCCTTAATCATCATTTTTGTATGAAAAATATTGGAATCGTAGACGTTGACATCTATGGCCCTGTACTTTTCCAAGGTTTTGGGATCAATATAGTTTTGGATGGAATTGATGTTGTGATCCATAAAAAACTTTCTCCCACCTACGTCTCTGGTAAAACCCCTGACTCTGTAGTCCAAAGTGATAATATCGGAATCAAAACTCCCGATGAGAAAATTTAAAGCATTAAGGGGGGATATTTCCCCGCAGGTGGATACATCTATGTCCACTCTAAAAGTGGATATTTCGTTATCCGGGTGACTTTCGGGATAGGTGTGCACAGTCAGGTGGCTCTTGTCCAAGTGTGCAACGATGCAATCTTTTAATTGCACAAATTCCCCTTTATTGCAAGAAGGATCGACTAAACTGCAACACATTTTTTCCTCAGAAATCAAAACAGTAACGCTGGCACCCTGAGGTTCATAATCCTGCTTGGAAATATTAAGTATGTTTGCACCGATGATGTTGGCCAATTCGCTGAGGATATTTGTCAGCCGCTGGGAGTTATATTGCTCGTCAATATACTTTATATAGTCATTTTTGTCTTTTTCGGATTTTGCGTAGCAGATATCATAAATGTTAAAGCTCAACGCCTTTGTAAGGTTATTAAACCCGTATAATTTAATTTTTTTGTTCAACCCTAACATCACGACCTTTATTGGTTTTATTACTAATACTATCATAATATCACGAAAAAGCAAGAGCCAACCGGGGGGGGGACCAGGGGGACGGTTCTGGTGGTCGCTTTTTGGGAGCGACCACCAGAACGTCCCCCTGGTCCCCCCCCCCTGGTCCCCCTGGTCGGATCCTCTTCCACATCCCCGCCTTTTCCCAAAAAAGGTTGCATTTACAGCAATTATTTGATACTTTATATACAAAGTGATATATTTCGACAAATGCTCTATACTTTACGATTTAAGAGGTTTCGCACATGAGAATAAGTATACGCAACAAAATAACCCTTACTATGATGGCTATTGTTTTGGTTGTTATAATAGCTATAGGTATCATGTCTTACAGCAATTCAAAGAATATTGTACTGGGCCAGGTAAAGCAGAGCAATTATGACACATTGAAAAATGCCAATGATTATTTTTTAAGAAAATTCCTTTCTGATATGGAATATGTTGTTGACTATTGGGCAAACACTGATGAATTGCGGAATTGGAGGAATAAACCAAATCAGCCTAAAATGGTGACATCCGTACCGGAGCATTTTTTACCTATACAAGAGCAATTGTCAGGTTATACAAAAAGCAGTCCTTATATTGCATGGATATATTTTGGGCCTGAGGAAGACGGCTCTCTTTTTCTTACTCCCTTAGACCTAACAATGCCTGAAGATTACGATTGCAGAGAAAGAGGTTGGTATAAGGAGGCTGTTTTAAACAGAGGCGATACTATATGGTCGGATCCGTATTTGGATGCGGGTGATGTTGGTGGAATAGTTGTTACGGTTTCAAAAGCAGTGGAAAAAGCCGGCCGTATCGTGGGCGCTGTCGGCATGGATATCAGGCTTAACAGACTGGCCGATATATTTGATGATATTCAATTTGGAGAAAATGGATATCTCATGCTTATAGATGGCGATGGGGTAATCTTTTCACATCCGGAAGAAAAAATGTTGATGACAAAGGTTTGTTATGATACAGAATTATGTGGATGGCTTTATTCCGGCAAGGAAACAGAAATTTTTGACTACAAGGGTGTAGAAAGCATTTTAAGTTATATGGATGTTCCGGGCACAAATTGGAAGCTTTTGGGGATAATGCCTGTCGATATGGCCGCCAAACTGACACCCATCAAAAACGTGATTATAGGGATTGCCACAGTGAGTATGTTCTTTTCTTTTATTATATGCTACTTTCTTTCTGCTTTTATCACAAAACCTTTATCACAGATGTTGAATACGATAGGGAGAATTTCTGACGGGGATTTGGGCCAGCGTATAGATATAAAAGCCAACGATGAATTTGACATTTTGGAAAAAGAGTTTAATAAGATGATAGATACATTGCAGGAATTACTAAAAGAAAGGGATTTAAGTTTTGAAGAGTTATCTAAACTAAATGATGAAATAGTAAAACAATCGAACAGGATTAAGGAGTATTCAAAAGAAAAAGAAACCATGAATACAGAGTTGTCAAAGCTTTTAGATGAGATCAAGAAAAACTATTTGACTACGGTTCGAGCCTTGGCCAGCGCTATTGAGGCCAGTGATATATATACCTGGGGTCATTGTGAGAGGGTTTCCGGTATTTCAAAGGCGATTGGAGAGGCCATGGGATTGGAGGAAAGTGAACTTCAGACTATAGAGTATGCAGCGCTTTTGCATGATATAGGTAAAATCGGCATACCAACGGAAATACTAAATAAGAGGGGTAAACTTACAGAAGCAGAATATGAATTAATTAAAAAACATCCCGGTACCGGTTACGATATTCTAACGGGAATAGGATTTTTAGAAAATAGCAGAAAGCTGATTTTGCAGCATCATGAAAGAATCGACGGGAAGGGATATCCACAAGGTTTACCGGGAGAAAACATTTTAAGATCGGCGAAAATAATGGCAGTTGCGGATGCTTATGATGCCATGACCAGCTCAAGACCTTATAGAAGAATGCCTCTTGCTAAAAAAGAAGCTATAGGGGAGCTAATTCGAGGCAAAAATAGTCAATTTGATGCAGCAATAGTGGATTGTTTTGTGGGGGTATTGGAAACGGTTGAGCTGTAACGATCAGCAGGGCGACCAGGGGGACTCCCGGTCGCTCACAAAAAGCGACCGGGAGAACCGTCCCCCTGGTCGCTACCTATTCTTCGATAACTACTTTTTTCAAATCGCTGTAGGCCAATAGTTTTGCATAGTTAAGGTTCAGTTGCATTTCCAAACCTTTCAGTTTATTTTCAAGCAAGGTGAGACCGTCTTTTAAGCTTTCATATTTAATTTTCGACATGGTTCCTTGGTCATATTCAATCTTATATACCTTTTGATTGGCTTTTTCATCAGTTATTTCTTCTTTCAAATCTTCTATATCTTCATAAAGATCTTTTATATCTTCAATCATATCATCAAAGGTTTTATCAAATCTTTTCATAGCGTTTTCATATTTTTTATCCGATACATCATAGTTTCTTCTTGCTTCTTCCAAAAAATCTTCCGCATCTTCCTTTTTTGTCTCTGATTTATAGTTATCATATTGATCAGAAATCAGACTAAAACGATGTTTTACAATATTTCTGTCATCTTTGAGTATTTTCAAGGATCCGGGAAAACCTTTTAGCATTATAGGGGATTCTCCGGTAGGAATATCGCTTATATTTATCATATCTTTTTTTATCTGCTCTAAATTAAGCTTTTCAAGAGGTATTTCAGTGGCATCCAAAACGATTTTTATATTTCTATCGTTCTTCCTCCCCAAAAGCAGATTCAACTCGTGATAAGCCGTATCGACAGCCTTATTCACGTCATCCAGAGCCTTCAGGTTGTCTTTTAGTTTCCGTTTGTTATCTTTATAATCATTTCTGCTGACCATACCCAAATCATATTGTATTTCCAGCAGCTTCAGCTGATTATCTAAGTTTCTTTTGTTTATTTCAACTTCTTCTACGGCCATCTCGGCTCTTGACACGCCTATTATGGCTTCCCGAAGTCCCAGCTCAATATTTTTTTTCACATTATCTTTCATTTGCTTTAATGCACGATAACTTGTATAGGCGGTATCCAGGTCGGTTTGCGGATCCACTTTGTTTTTAATGAAAGCTTTCATGTCCGAACTGTCAAGTTTTACAGTGGATGGAGTGTGTAAGTCCAGCAAATGATATACATCATATGTATCATCTATTTTTTTATCCATGGCCTTGTACTCCGGTACATTTTTTAGGGCTACTTCGAAAGCCTTTTTAAAGGTGTATTCTGTTTTGGCAGCATCTCCGTATGCTGAGAAACTAAACAATAAAGTTGCTGCGACAATTAGTGCAATTAGTTTGTGTTTCATTATAATCACTCTCCTTTGGGTGTTAGGTGCTAAGCGACCAGGGGGACGGTTCTGGTGGTCGGTTTTTTAGGTATTAGGTGTTAGCTGTTAGCTGTTAGGTATTAGGAGTTAGCTGTTAGCTGTTAGGTATTAGGGGTTAGCTGTCAGCTGTTAGGTATTAGGTGTTAGCTGTTAGCTGTCAGTATTAGGTTGGCTCTTTCACTGGCACCTGTCTCCTGTCTTTTGCTTTCCACTTTTACCACCTAACTACTGTCTTATATCATTCTAACATTCATCGGGGCTCTATTCAACAACTATTTAAACGTATGTTTAAAACTATTGTTTAAAAGGAACTGTTTACCATGACTTAAGTTGTAAAAGTGACCAGGAGAACCGTCCCCCTGGTTCCCCTTGGTTCGTTAAATGAGGCAGTCTTCGATGATTTCTCCGTCTTTAAACACCACATTACGTTTCGTATAGGCGGCCAATTCCTTTTCATGGGTTACCATTACTATGGTGACACCTTCTTTGTTCAGGCTGCCGAATATGTCCATAATTTCGATGCTGGATTTTGAGTCCAAATTGCCTGTAGGTTCGTCAGCGAGAATTATCGCAGGGCTGTTCACCAGCGCCCTGGCTATGGCCACCCTTTGGTTTTGGCCGCCGGACAGTTCATTGGGCTTGTGTCCAATCCTGTCACCCAACCCCACTCTTACAAGGGCATCCTTTGCCATCTGGGTTCTTTTGCTGCCTGTTACACCCGCATATATCATGGGCAGCTCCACATTTTTTAGTGCCGTGAGGCGGGGCAGCAAATTAAATGATTGGAAGACAAAGCCTATTTTCTTATTCCTTATTTCAGCTAATTGTTGGCCGTTAAGTTTTGAGACATCCTCGCCGTCCAATATATATTTTCCGGAGGTTATCCTGTCCAGGCAACCTATTATATTCATCAAAGTTGATTTTCCCGAGCCTGATGCTCCCATTATGGCAACATATTCGTTTTTATCCACCTTCAGATCGATATTGTTCAGGGCTTTTACCTGTATTTTGCCCGTATCATATACTTTTGTTATGTTTTCCATTTGAATAATCAAATCACATTCCCCCGTTTACATAGACGACATCGCCTTCCTTTAGTTCCGGGGTAGGGTTGGTAATATAGGTTTCACCTGTTTTAATGCCGGATACAATTTCTATATCAAAATCGGATTCCAAACCCGTTTGTATATATCTTTTTTTGACTATATTATCTTCTGCAACAAAGATGTATCTTTTGCCCTCTTCATCTGTCATTATGCTTTCAAAACCTACCGCCGTGGTGTTTTGTCTTTCATCTAAAATTATATCAGCATCGGCTTCATAACCTACCTTTATGTTTTCATCGGGATTGTCCAAAGTAATCTCCACATCAATTTTGGTTTCTGAGCCGGTGTTGGTTATATCAAGAACTGCGGTTTGGGCTATTTTTGATATCTTACCCTTATATTCCTTATCAAGGCCTTTGATTTTTATAGTTGCTGTCTGGTTTTTTCTCAGGTGCACAGCATCATATTGCCCCACTTTTACATTCAATTTATATTGGGACAAATCATTTATTACAATCTTGTCACCCTGGTTGGGAAATTTATCGAACTGTGCATCCGACTTGACTATTATGCCGCTTATATTGGATTTAACAGTGCTATCGGCAATGTTCTTGTTCAGGTTTTCTAAATCTGTTTTTGCCATCTCTATTTGTTTTGTCTGTCTGAATATATCGTTTTCGTTGTCCAAAAAGTCCTCCAAGGCCACCCTGGAGTTTTGCAAAACTATTTTTGAATTTTCCACATTGTTTTCTAAATCTTTTAATGCCATATTGAGTTCACTCAACTCTTCTTTGGATATAAAACCGGATTCGTAGAGCTTTTCATTACGCTCATATTTCCTTGCCATTTCTTCATGTTTCAGTTTTGCGCTTCCAAGGTTTATTTCTGCTTGTGTTATGGCGTTTTCCAAAGTAACCTTGGTATTACTGTTTTCATTGTTTTGGATCCTTTCCAATTCCTTTTGGGAAAGTTCCAGGCTTATACGTCCTTTTCTGAGGCTGTATTCCAAATCTGTGGTGTCTAATTTTATCAGTTTGTCCCCTTTTACTACTTCCTGATTTTCATTTTTGTATACTTGCAACACTTTTTGTGCCGGGGATAGAAAAATTTCCTGTGAGTCATTAGGTTCTATGACACCGGAAACAGTTATTGACTTTACCAGACTTTTTCCAGTAACAGTCTCGGCTTTGACTGCTTTTATTTTATCCTTCATGGTGCCGGCGTATTTTATGCCGGCAACGGCGACTGCCAGTATAACAAGCACTATAACAATAATCAGCTTTTTTCTCTTTTTCATTTTGACCCCCTTTTGCACAATGTAAGGTGCAAGTTTATATGAATATATACGCTTAAAAAACTGAAATGTTTCATAAATATTTTAACATATTCGAAGTAAAAGATATAGGAAAATTAGCAAGGTGCTATAGTTCGTACTGAACCCATCCATATAGATTATTGTATTTGATGCGATTGCCAATTATTTGTGTTATCAAAGTTAACCATAGTCGCAAAGGGTTCTGGTAAAGTTATACTGCCAATTTCCATTGAATGTTTACCGGCACTGTTATAAAATATAATTGATAACACATGGGAGAGGTGAAACCCTTGAAGCTGACTTTTGAAAAGGCTGCTTTGTTTACTTTGATTTTAATTATAGGCATTTCTACGGCTAATATCTACAGCCAGTTTTTTTATATGAAATTTCCCAAAGGCGTGGAGGATGAATCCATAGTTAACCCGTGGGCTGCCGGCAGGCTTGTTACCACTACCTTGACTGCGGACAGGCTTTACAGCGAGGGCAAATACCAGGAGACTATAGATGAGTTTGCCAAGCTGCTTGTGACAGGCTCTTTGGGTGCCGACCAGATGGCTTATGCTTATTTTACTATGGGTATGTGCCAATTCAAGCTCAAAGAATATGACAAGGCCAAGGATAGTTTTACATCCGCAATACTTTACGAGCCCAGGGATGCTGTGGCTTATAATAATGCGGCAATCAGTGCTTTTAATGACAGTAATCTGGAAGATGCTCTGAATTATCAAAAAAAAGCGGTGGAGGTTTTGCCTGCGGTAGAGTATTACTATAATCTTGGCAGGATTTATGAGTCCATGGAAGATTATAAAAATGCGGTAGAAAGCTTTTTATCCGTGGCAAAAGGGGAAGAAAACGTGACTTTGGTGGACCCAGTGCGGGTGAAAAATAGAGTAGCCAATTTATATCCGGATTTGAAGGAAAGAGAAGAGATTGCAAAAGGTGTCATTGTTTCTTTGAAACTGAGGGACTATGCCAATGTTCTTATGATAGAAGATATCGATATGGAAATTCTGGATACGGATTTCCAGGTGGCGGTGAAAAATACAGACCAGGGAAAAAGGCTTTATGTAAGCTATGATAGAGGAAAAAATGACCCTTATCATTTGATAAACGGAGTTACCTGGAAAGTGGTCAGCGGTAGTAATGTTCTTTTTAACAGCCGCAACAATAGTTTTTCTATGGAAGTTTTTGAAAACAATAACTACAAAATAACCTTGAATATAAAGTATAAAGGCAGCAAGATTAAAGAACGTGAGTCCAATATCGCCGTTACGAAGACCGGTTACAAAGAAAGTAAAAGCGGAGAGACCTTAAAGCCCAATCAACAGTTTACAAAAATCTACGAATATGCCCTGTATGAGCAATTATTCGACAAATATTTTAAACTGACTACAAAGGGGTATTACGACAGGTTCAATGTGTTGTGGGCCAAGGATAATATCAAAAGCAACATTATGACGGTGGATTTCAGGGATTCGGGGACGTCGCTATACTTAGAGAATAGCTTGGCTTATGATGCAGGTATCAGAGCCAATTTAACGCCTCTTTTGAATGATAAGAATTTGAAAGGCAGAACGGTGAGGGTAAGGTTCTGGGGGAGAAAAATAACATCCAAAGAAAATGTGGAAGTCGTGATAAGGGCGGGGAATGAGACCTATAGTTTTGACAAGTTAGATTTGCAGTATAAATGGAAGCAACTTAATATGGATTTTAAGGTGCCCCAGGATGCGAAAAGTTTAACCTTCAGCCTTAAACTAAAGCCGGAAGAACAGATAAAATTAGACGGGTTTATAATAATGACAGCGGATTAAAAAGCAACCCGGTTGCCCTTGTTGTTACGCTACTTCTTGAAGCATTCGGACAGTTTCTTAATCTTCGGTTTGTTCTCCTTGATGGCACTGTTCAGCTCTATTGCCAACAAGGTTACGATTATGTTTACCAAAGAGCTTGGCGCTGTCATTGAATTATAAAATATGATACTTGAAGTCTGGCAGATGAGCAGTATATCGGAAAACATAGCCGGCGGCGAAATGGCCTTGTCCGTAATGCAAATAACCTTGCTGCCCAGGCTTTTTACGCATTTGGCCAGATCTCCCAAGGCTTGCGTATAATTGGGAAAAGAAAATATTATAAACAGGTCATTTTCATCACAATTAACTAATTTTCGGGGCAACAGGTTTATATTGTCCATTTTTATAAGCTCAGATTCGATACAAAGAAAATCAAATCTTATTCTTAACAGCTCTGCAATGGGCAAAGTAATTCCTTTGGCAGCTATATGTACCTTTTTGCATTTCAAAATCATATGGATGGTTTCTTTGATTTTTTCAAAGTTAATATGTAAAAGTGAATCCTTTACAAGGTTTATCTCATCCTCGATTGCTTTTTCCAAAATATCGTCTATAGAATCGACCAAATCACTGCCGTTGAATTTGATTACATTCCGGGGAAGTATCATGGATTGAAGGTAATTCTGACAGTCCTTTTTAAAATCGCTGAAGGTATTGTACCCGATTTTTTTACAAAATCTGAGGACAGTAACCGCGGTCACATCCGATAATTCACTGAGCTCATTCAGGGACAAAAAGCTGCCTATATCCTCTCTGCTTAACAAAAAATCCGCAATCTTTTTTTGAGCTTTACTCAGGTTATTGTATTCATCCTTTATGTTCTCTATAGGATTGGAAAGATATTTAGTCGTCATAGAAACCCCCAAAGCTTTTTGTATATATTATACATTACTATTTTTGTTAATACAATGAAATAACAGGATTAAGTATATAGTATAATTTAAAATTTGCAAATATATATAACTGAATACATACAAATGTCACATTATAGTATATAATATAATATACTTTATGAAAAATAGTATATAAAGTTGTTTACAATTTATATTTAATGTGTTATCATACTTGTAAAAAGATATAAAGGGGGATAAAAATGTCAAAAAGGTTTTTACTGGTCTTGTTGTGCATAATAATGGTTTTTACAGTGGCCTGCACACAGAAGCAGCCTCAACCGGCAAGTGTTGAAAGCGAGGAACCCGAAGAAAAGGCTCCTGCCAAAGATGATTTGCTTGTTGCGATAAGGGCGGAACCGGCAACATTGGATCCTCATAACAGTACCGCGTTGGCTAATTTTGCGGTACAACGTGTAGTTTATGACACTTTGGTCGAACAGGATGAAAACGGCAATATAATTCCCGGATTGGCGGAAAAATGGGAAGTCTTAGATGACACTACCATACGATTTTACCTGCGGGATAATGTTCTTTTTTCCAACGGAGAAAAACTGACTGCAGAGGATGTCAGGTATTCATTGGAACGTTCCACCATTGAACGAGGGAGCGCTTCAATGTTTTCCGCTTTTGACGGTGAAAAAACTGCCGTAGTCGATGATTTGACAATAGATATAAAGGTGAAGTATCCTTTTGCCCCTATTTATAATTATCTTTCATCTTCAAGAGGCGATATTATTAATAAAAAAGCCATGGAGGAGATGGGCGGCGAGGTCTATGGGAGGAATCCGGTGGGCACGGGATCCTTTATACTTAAAGACTGGGTTACAGGTGACAGTCTGATTTTGGAGAGAAACGAAAACTACTGGGGAGACAAACCCGCCTACAGTAAATTGGTGATAAGGGTTATAACAGAACAGGCAAACAGAGCAATAGAGCTCGAAACCGGCGGTGTCGACATTATTTATGACGTGGCGGCCAATGACGTAGCGCGTTTGGAAGCGAATGACAAAACTGTAGTGGCAAAAGGCCCCGGTTACAAGTATTCTTACATAACGATGAATATGTCTTTGAAACCTTTCAATGACATAAAAGTGAGGGAAGCTTTGACCATCTCTTTGAATATGGATGACATTGTGGAGACTGTGTTCAAAGGCAGTGCAAAGGTAGCGGATTCCTTGATGGCACCAACGGTTTTTGGTTATAAAAAAGTCGGCCCCTATAAATACGATCCGGAGCGGGCAAAGGCACTTTTGACCGAGGCAGGTTACGGTAAAGGTTTGAAGGTGGCGCTTATGACTAACGAAGACAGGAATTTCATGGATGTGGCGGAGATAGCTCAGAACATGTGGAAAGACATTGGCATCGAGACGGATATTCAGATAATGGAGCAGGCGAAGCTTTTGTCAATGGCAGCGGAAGGCACCGTCACCATGGGTATAACGAGTTCCACACCCACCACAGGTGACCCGGATCACGCCTTGATGCCCTGGCCGTCGTCTTATAAAAGTTTTCTAAGGATAAATAATCCTAAAATTGATGAGTTCCTAGAATTGGGCAAAAGCACCTATGACCCCGTTGCAAGAAAAAAGGTATACAACGATGCCATGGAATATATGTGGACCCAGTTTAACATGATTCCCATTTGCTTTACGGATTCCATATATGCCACCAGGGATAATGTTGAGAATTTTGAATGCCATCCCGGTAATACGCCTAATTTGGCTAAGGTTACTTTTAAATAATTATATAGATTAAACGGAAATGATCAAATAGCATTGTTACAGTGACTTTGATTGTTTCCGTTTAAATTTTCTTATGAAACGGAGAACAAAAATGAGTAGATTATCTGTCAGCGAAATGGTATGGTCAGAAGTAAAGGATTGTCTAAAAAATGTAAAATTAGCTGTTATTCCCGTAGGATCCTGCGAACAGCATGGTCCAAACACAACTTTTGTCACTGATACGGATCGGGCAAATGAGTTTTGCAAATTATTGGGGGATAGGATGGGGGATAAAATTTTGATTTTTCCGCCCGTCACCTATGGGCTCAGCAACCATCATATGGGTTTTCCGGGAACGGTTACTTTGAGTGTAAAAACCATGATAGATTTGCTTGTGGATATCGGTGTCGCAATTAAAAAGCATGGCATCAAAAGGATCCTTTTTGTAAACGGGCATGGGGGCAACAGGGTTGCTTTAGATGCAGCTATTCAAATACTTAAATATGAACATGAAATGGCCTCTTATTGGTCTTCTATGGGTACAAACCTTGCAAGAAAAGCCTTAGAAGAGAAATATGGGATTCCTAAGAATATTGGGCATGCATGTCAGGTTGAAACCTCACAGTGTATGTATTTGGCGCCCTGGGATGTAAAAAGTGAATTGAAGCCGGGGGAGCTCCACGAGGAAAGCGTGTATTTCAAAAATCCCTTTATAGACGGCAATGCGGCATGGGATTGGAAAAAAGACGTGTCGGAAAACGGGGCATTGGGGGATGCGACAAAAGCCGACATCGAAATGGGAAAAATGATTACTGATATAGCGTTGGACTACTTTGAAAACTTGATTAATGATGTAATTTTAAAAGTTTGATTTGCCGGGTGGTTTAAATGTATAAGTATATTTTTAACCGAATAATGATGATGATCCCCGTTTTGCTCGGGGTCTCTCTAATTGTTTTTTCTATGGTATATATTGCACCCGGTGACCCGGCCAGAATTATGCTGGGCGAAAACGCTTCCGAGGAATCGGTTCATGAGCTCAGAGAAGAGATGGGGCTTAACGATTCTTTTTTGCGGCAATATGTCAGGTATGTCAAAAATATAGTCACGAAAGGGGATTTGGGGACCTCTTATGTGACAAGGAGAAGCGTCACTGTTGAGATTATGGACAGATGGCCCACCACTATGCTTTTGACATTGCTTAGTGTCATATTGTCAACTCTTATCGGTATTCCCACAGGGATTATATCCGCCACGCGACAGTATTCGATTTTTGATAATCTGGCCATGGTTCTTGCTTTGGTGGGCGTTTCCATGCCTAACTTTTGGCAGGGACTGGTGCTTATCATAGTTTTTGCAGTACATCTGGCCTGGCTGCCCGCTTCCGGGTTTTACGGTCCCGCATACTGGGTGCTTCCCGTGGTTACAATCGGTACCAGTACTGCCGCAACGGTTACAAGGATGACCCGTTCCAGCATGCTGGAGGTCATCAGGCAGGATTACATAACCACGGCCCGGGCGAAGGGTAATAAAGAAAACATTGTGATAATGAAGCACGCTTTAAAAAATGCCTTGATACCGGTAATCACCGTCATAGGGCTGCAGTTGGGCAGAGGCCTTGGCGGTGCTATTTTGACCGAATCCATCTTTTCAATTCCCGGTATCGGCAAGCTTATGGTGGATTCTATCAAAGCTCGCAACTATCCGGTAGTACAAGGCGGCGTTCTTTTTATTGCGGCGGCATTCAGTCTTATCAATTTACTTGTGGATATTTTGTATACCTATGCGGATCCAAGAATCAAATCCATGTACAGCCGAAAAAGAACAAAAAGATCTGTTGAGGTGTGCCATGATTAGCATTAATAGGGAAAAGGAAAGCCAATTCAAGGAAATATGCATAAGGCTCTGGAGAAACAAAGCCGCAATGTTTGGCTTGTTTGTCATACTGCTTTTAATCATAACGGCTATTTTTGCGCCATTAATCGCGCCTTATCATTATGATATGCAAAACCTGAGGGCAACGAATTTGTTGCCGAGCATGAAGCATTTTATGGGTACTGATAATTTTGGAAGGGATATATTCAGCAGGATAATTTACGGCTCACGAATCTCGCTTCAGGTGGGTTTCATTGCAGTGGGCATCGGTGTGCTTATAGGGGGTACATTAGGATCTTTATCCGCTTATTACGGAGGTTTTGTCGATAACATCATCATGCGATTTGTAGATGTGCTTTTGGCAATACCCAGTACCCTCCTTGCCATATCCATAGCCGCGGCTTTGGGGCCCGGCCTCACAAATGCCATGATTGCAGTGGGAATCGGCACGGTGCCCAATTATGCAAGGGTTGTCAGGGCATCGGTTTTGACGGTTAAAGAACAGGAATTTATCGAGGCGGCACGGTGCATTGGCGTGCGGGATTACAAAATCATCATGAAGCATATTTTGCCCAATGCCATGGCACCTCTTATAGTGCAGGCGACCTTGGGCGTAGCCGGAGCTATATTGTCTGCTGCAGCCCTCAGCTTTATCGGGCTCGGGATACAGCCGCCCACACCCGAATGGGGCGCAATGCTGTCTGCCGGAAGAGCCTATATACGGGATTATTGGCACATTGTCACTTTTCCCGGCGTGACCATTATGCTTACAATATTTTCACTGAATTTATTCGGTGACGGGCTGCGGGATGCTTTGGACCCAAGGCTGAAAAGATAGGTGATAATATGAAAGACGTATTATTGAATATAAAAGATTTAACGGTGAGCTATACCGCCGGCAAAAAAACCGTAAAGGCGGTTAATGGGATCAATATTGTCGTAAACAAAGGCGAAACAGTGGGTCTGGTAGGGGAAACAGGTGCCGGCAAGACGACAACGGCAAAGGCGATTTTGAGACTGATCCCGGACCCGCCGGGTAAAATCGAGAAGGGAAGCATAGTTTTTGAAGATACGGACCTTTTAAAAATCAGTGAAAGCGCCATGAGAAAAGTTCGGGGAAACAAGATTTCCATGATATTTCAAGATCCCATGACATCACTCAACCCGGTGATAACGGTAGGGGAGCAGATTGCGGAGGTAATAAGGCTGCATCGAAAAACAAGCCGGAAAAGTGCGGATACAGCCGCTTGTGAAATGCTTGAAATGGTCGGCATATCAAAGGAGCGTTTTGATGAATATCCACATCAGTTTTCCGGCGGGATGAAGCAAAGGGTTGTGATAGCAATAGCTCTCGCCTGCAATCCAAAGCTGCTTATAGCCGATGAACCCACCACGGCTCTTGATGTAACCATACAGGCGCAGATATTGGATCTGATGCTTAAACTAAAGAAGGATTTTGCCACATCAACCATAATGATTACCCATGATTTGGGGGTTGTGGCTGAAATATGCGATAAAATAGCCGTCGTATATGCCGGTGAAGTGGTGGAATTCGGAACCCTGAGAGAGGTTTTTAAAAACCCCATGCATCCTTATACCAAAGGGTTGTTTGCAGCTATCCCATCAATAAGCGGTGAAAAATTGAAAAGATTGCATTATATATCGGGACTTATGCCGGATCCCACGGATTTGCCAATAGGATGCAGTTTTAATCAAAGATGCGATTACAAATTGCCGCAATGTGCGGAGATTTCACCTTCAGATATCAACGTTAATGGGGGACATTATGTAAGGTGCCATCTGTATGACAATATAGAAAAAGGGGTACAAGATTATGCCTGTGCTTCTAAAAGTTGAAAATATAAAAAAGCATTTTAAAATTCCCAGCGGAATGCTCCATGCGGTGGATGGGGTTACTTTTGATATTATGGAAGGGCAAACTTTAGGTGTTGTCGGTGAATCGGGATGTGGGAAGTCAACCTTGGGCAGAGTCGTGATAAACCTTATTCCCGCTACCGCAGGCAGAATAACTTTTCGAGGTAAGGATATAACTGTTGCAAAAGGGTCAGCTTTGCGTGATGTGAGGAAAAACATGCAGATGATCTTTCAGGATCCTTTTTCATCATTGAACCCTCGGATGACCGTAAGCGAAATCATACGGGAACCTCTGATTACCCATAATATCAAAACCGGGAAAACTGAGATAAAAGAAGAAGTGGACAGTCTTATGGAGACTGTGGGCCTTGCCCAAAGGCTTTATAATTCATATCCCCACGAGCTTGACGGTGGAAGAAGGCAAAGGATAGGTATAGCAAGAGCACTTGCATTGAGCCCCGAATTCATCGTTTGCGACGAGCCCGTGTCGGCATTGGATGTATCCATACAGGCGCAAATATTGAATCTGATGCAGAATTTGCAGGATGAAAAAGGGATTACTTATATGTTCATTACCCACGATTTGTCCGTGGTGAGACATATGTCTGACGAAATAATCGTTATGTATCTGGGTGTGGTGGTGGAAAAATGCAGTACCGATAAGCTTTTCGAAAACCAGCTGCACCCCTATACGAAGGCACTGATATCTGCGGTTCCAGATTTGAATATAGATGAAAAAAAGAAGCGGATAATACTTAAAGGCGAGGTAACATCGCCTATAAACCCCGGAGCGGAATGCAGATTTGCACTGAGGTGCAATTATGCTAAAGAAAGATGTTACAAGGAGACACCAGTGCTACGGGAGCATAGTGACGGCCACTTTGTGGCCTGTCACTATGCTTAACGACCGGGGCGACCAGGGGGACGGTTCTGGTGGTCGCTTTTTGAGAGCGACCACCAGAACCGTCCCCCCGGTCGCCTAAAGAAAACCCGGTGGGAACTTGTCCCGCCGGGTTTTAAATGCCGTTTACAGCTGATGCTTAGGATGCGATATGTTGTGCTGCGAATGTGCTTCATTCTTTATTTTGTTAGTTGTATATTTGCTGTAATATCAGCATTTTTAACTTTGCTTACTATTTTTGTGATGGTGCCAAGTCTGTACCGTCAAATACAAATACGTCTTTTTCTGCTTCTTTTCCTGCAAAGTCTTTTACGCCTTTGGCTAAGGACAGTTCATATTCGTATCTTCCTTCAAGTGCATTTCCTAAGGTTAAGGTAACTTTTGCACCGTCTTTTTTTGCTTCTGTAATACTAATTCTATCTTTGTCAACATCTAAGTTTTTGATTGAGAAAAATCCTGCTAAATCTGATTCTGCTGTTGCTATATCTTCGCTGAATTCAATTTCTACATGAATCCTGTCAATTGCTACTACATCTACTAAATATGGTGCCTCATCATCAGTATATTCACCGGCAAGAACAGTTTTAGTAGCTTCATCATAGTTTTCAATCGCAAGTCCGTGTTCATCAACTAAGAAGTCATTCAGATCGAATTCATAGTCTGTATCATATTCTATTGTGCCTACAAATTTTACTGCATTATCTTTGATGGTTACGTTAAATGACTTCCCTTTTGCATCTACAGCTACAAATACATCATCAACAACTGTGATACCTGATTTAAACTTCACATTCCTTGACATTGTTACCTTGAATGTTCCGCCATTTACCTGGTCGATTGTCTCAACATATACCTTGTCATGGTCAGCATCAGAACCGTCAAATTCTTCGTTACCTTCTAATGCGAATTTATTTCCGGCTAAGTCCTTTATTTCTCCGTCTTTGAGTGCTTCTATTTTATAGGTATATTTAGCGTTGAAAGCAAAGGATTCTGCTGAGAATTCAATTACGGTATTATCATTAGTATAAGCTTTTGCATCTAAGTCTTTGGTTTTGTCTGTTTCGACACCATCGACAAGCTCTTTCCAGGCAATAGTCAATTTTGTACCTGCATCGTATTTTACTTCTTTGTCAAATTCCAATGCCAATACATGTTTGTCCACTGCGTAAACATTGTCTAATTCCGGATCGTCATTATCCCATTTGCCGCCATCGCTTGGAGCAGCAGTAAGTTTACCTGTGGTAACCTTTATTACGTTTCCAGCAAGGTCTGTTACGCCGTCAACAGTTATTTTGTATTGTACTCCCTGTGTAAGATCATTTACAGTTAGTTTAACTTTCTTATTATCAGCGTCATATTTAGCCTTGGTGGGAGCGCCGATATCATTGTTTAAGCTGTAATTGGAAATGCTTTCAGCTGATTTTTTATCAATTTCTTTATCAAATTCCAATACAACTGTGTTTTTGTCTTCAAATTTTACATCTTTCAAATAAGCTGATGCAAATTTGTCTTTACCGGGTGTGAAGGATTTTGCTCTTTCCTGCATAGCATTGCCGAATTCATCAAGTATTTCTGCAACCTTTAAGGAATGAGATCTTCCTGCTTCCATGTCTTCAACTGTTACTAAGAATTTCTTCCCTGATAGTTTTTCAACATTTTCTACATCCAGGTAATTTTTGCCTTCTGTAAGCGTGTAGTTCGATGTATCTAACGCGCTTTCAGCATCAATTCTGCTATCATCTACAAAATCAACTATAAGAAGGTTTCTTGAATATACTTCAACGTTGTTCAGAACAGGGGCTTTAACGTCTTCTTTTACTCCTGCAAAGGTGTAAACAGCTGCTCTGGTCATAACGTTTGCAACTTTTCTTCTGTCTGCAATGTTGCTTACGGAAAGCTTATAATTAGCTCTGTATGTTTGGGCTTCTGTGACAATTTCTACGTTATCTTTGTCTTCTTCATCCCATACTACGCTTACTATTTCAAGCTCGCTGCCGTCTTTTTTATTTTCAACGATTTCATAGTTTTCCAAGTCTTCTGCCGATTCTTTAGTAACTGGCTCGTTGAAATAAACTACAATTCTTTGGTTGGTTTCTGCTTCAGTTTTGTCTGCATCAATTCTTGGTGCGGATTTGTCTACCTTTGTTTTGAAAGAAGCTGATGTAGTTTTTCTTACTACTCCATCAGTTGATTTAAGATTAGTTGCTTTAACTGTATAGCTTGTTTTGTCTGCTAATCCTTCAGTAGTCAATGTAACTGTGTCGCCATCAACTTCTGCTTTTAACACTTCAACTTTTGCGATAGTATAATTTTCAACATCTGATCCTGTTTCAAAATCAATTTTTCTGCTGAAAGTAAGAACTACTTCTTCAACGTCTTCACTTACTGCCTTTGACAGTTCAGGGCCACCGGATGCTTTTGCAACGCCTGCGAATTCAACTTTTGATTCGCCGACTACTAAAGTATAAAGTTTGCCTGCTGTCATAGCTGCTGTTTCAAGTCTTACAACTTTGTCTCCAACTAACTGTGCAGCGTTTACATCAAGTCCTGCAATTTCATAGTTGGCTGCTTTTTCTGCATATCTTGCTTCAACTTCTTCTTCAAATTCAACTTCTACTACTGCATTACCAACAGCTTTGGCTGATTTTACAGCTACTGCTATTGCATCTTCATATAGTCCGTTGTTTACAGCTACATCTTTGTCTATTTTGCCGCTATCGATTAGAACTTCGATAAGAAGCTTGCCATCTTTTGTTGCATTTTTAAGAGCTGCAACTGTTGCTTTGGCTAAATTATCTATAGAGAAAGATTCAAGGTTTTCCGGATTTAAACCTACTAATTTTGCAAATTCAAATACTTCTGAGAACTCAAAATCGCCAACTACTGTTCCGGTGTTTTGTTTGTATCCTAATGCTTCAAGTAATACCTTGTAATAGGATTGTTCATTAATTTTTTCATTGGGCATGAAATTTCCTTCTGCGCCTATCCAACCTAATTCTGGATGTGCCTTCAGGTATGCCATTAAGTTACTGCCTTCTGCCCATGCATAGCCTTTTGCATCGTTAAAGTTTTCTTCACCTTCAAATTCCAATGCTTCTTCTTCAAGACCTCTTAGTCTTAGGAAAAGTATTGCTGCCTGAAGTCTTGTTGGTGTGGATTCTGCGTATTCTACTGTTACGTTGTTTCCGTCTCCTATTAGCATTCCGATTGCTGCCAATGCTCTCACATCTTCACTGATAACTTCGTCTGCAAGTACAACTGTGAATGATGAGAAGATTAACGCAATCGCTAATACTAATGATAGTACTTTTTTACTCATATTGTTTCTTTCCTCCTTGTGTTGTTTAGAATGTGATTTTGATATTTGTTTTGTATTTTGATCTTGCATATTGTCAATAGATCTAAATTTTTCGACCTATTCACTTTCACCTCCTTTCAAAAATTACATAGAAAATCTTTTGACAGTTAACATAATTCTACGTCGCTTTTAAAATTCCTTCCTGCGTAACTGAACTGTAACAATGTGTAAAGGGTTTGTAATGGGTATATGCGGTTATGGAGGAAAAGTTATGTAAACTATTAGGTGTTAGTTGTTAGGTGTTAGCTGTTAGGGAATACCGCCTCTTGCATCAAAACTCAGAACTCAGAACTCAGATCTTAGAACTCAGAACAGTGCGTTTTTTTGGGTCAAGATCCTTCGGCAGGCCTCAGGATGACAGTTTTGGGGCATTAAAAAAGCGGGGCAAAGCCCCGCCGCTCAATGCGTTTCAAAAACCGACCAGGAGAACCGTCCCCCTGGTTCCCCCTGGTTCCCCCTGGTTCCTAATAGGTTGAGAGTTCCAATTCTTCTCCGCTGATTTTTTGGTTGTTCAAATCCTTTATGGTGGATTTGCCCGAGTTAGTTAGTTTTATGGTCAATTCCGAGTTTGTTTTAAGTTCGTTTCTCAGCGTTATTGTTATGGTTCTGTCTCTCACAGAGATTCTGTCTGAGGAGCTTTTTCCGTAGTTGGCACCTGATATTTCAAAGCAATCCATGCTTAAACTTGTGTTTTTTATAGGGTTGGATGTTATTAGGGTTATTGTCTTATTGTCGGAACTCACTGCTCCCGTAAGTATCTCAAACTGGGGCAGTTCCACATCAGACCCTTCAAGTTCAATTTTTCTGCTGGAGGAATCCACGGACAGCCCCTGTAAGTCTTTTATATTCGTGCTTATGGTCACTTCATATTCATAATCAGCCGATATGGATCCGTTTGCAGAGTTCAGATAAACTGTTACTGTTTGTTTATCACCGGATAAAACCGTATCGGACACCGATATTGTGCTTCCTCCCGAAGGTATTCTTTTTATTGTAAAGCCTGAGGATGCCGGAAGAACAATGGGTTCGCTGAACTCAACGGCTAAAGTGTATTTGTTCAAAGCCTGAATGTTATCCACTTCCGGGGGTTCGTTTTTATCGGAGGTTCCGGTAAATTCGACTGTACTTTTGTTTGAAGGTATGGTGCTGTAGCCGGCCGCATCTTTAACCCCGCTTTTGACAGTTAACTTATATTCGGTGCTGTCTTTCAGTTGGGTCGTATTGCTCAGATAAAGCATCGCCACGGATGTTGCTTCATCCTGGGCTACAGATGTTGACGAAATGGTAACCCCGCTGATGCTGAATTGATTAGCACTGATACCTTTTACAGGCTTGGAAAAACTGACTTCTATAGCCGTGCTGTTTAAGGCATATACATCTACGATGTATGGAGGCTCGTTGGCCTTGCTCGTTCCCGGAAAGCTTTTTATATTGGAATAAGAATCTTCTTCCAATCTGTCTATGTTTGAAACCCTGACTTCATAGCGTTTACCGCTTCTGAAAATTTCGGGGGTTTTAGATGCATCTGTTTTAAACTGGAGCCGTACTGTTGCTTTATCAGCAGAAAAATACTTCTGGTAGTCAAGGCCTTCAGGTTTTTTATAGGTTTCTCCGCTTTCGGTTATTATTGTTACTTCCAGGTTTTTTAGTTCATCGTCAGTTATAGGATTATCAAAATATAAATCTATGGAGGACATATCAAAAGCGCTTATGGCATCCAACCTTAGAGTTTTTTGGCTTTTTTCTCCGTAGCCCACAAAAGTTCGTTTGGAGGTTTTATCCGAAGACTTTATGGTCGTGCCGGTGAGATCAGTGATGTTTTCAACTTTAATTGTATAGACCTTTCCATTTTCATGAGCCTTGGTTAAAAGGGTGACTACTTTGCCAGTCTGATCCAATGTAGCCGTTGCCGCATATCCCAGGCTGCTGTCCAGAATATAATTAAATTCGTTTTCGGCGCTTTCTTTTTCAATACGCTTATTAAAGGTTAGTATGATTTTGTTTTCCCCACTTCTCACTGCATAGTTAAGAGGGCTTGTGTCCTTGGATACACCTATGAAATATCCTTTGGCGTAGCTTAGGGCACTGCCAAATCTATCATAAATATTGCTTATTTCTAAAAGGTATTTGGTACCAAAAGTTTGATTGGATGTTATCAAAGTGACAACATCACCGTCTTTGTCTTCCGTTAGATAAGCTTCCAAAACATCAAGACCGTTATCTATTTCATAGTTGGAAATATCCTCGGCAGATTCTTTTTCAACTTTTCTCCCGAATCTGACATCCACCTCGCTGTTTGAAATTACTGTTGGGTAGGCGTCAAACCTGGCACTGCCTCCCGCGGAACCTTTGAAGGATCTGGAGACCTCATACATGACGTTGTCTGTCAAATCCGCAATATTTCTGACGGTGATTCTGTACTGGGTGTCAGGGTTTTGTGCGGTGGTGATGAGCTTTACCGCTTTGCCTGTTTCATCCAATATAGCCTCTTCGACTCTGATTGCATTATTAGCGATGGTATAATTCTCAGTTCTTTCCGCTGTAATCCTGTTCAAACTTTTTGTAAAAATTATGGTCAGTTCTCTGTTGCTTTCTACCTGAATTGTATCTATCGTAGGCTTTGACATATCTTTTGGTTGGGCCTCATAGGATTTTTCAAAGGCTTCCATAGTATTGCCGGACAGATCCGTCACATCGGCAATCTTTAAACGATAAAACCAGCCCTCTCTTTGCGGAGCTGTAATCAAAGTCACTACTTTTCCCGTGTAGTCCAATTGGGCTTCAAAAACTTCCAGGTCATTTTGTATGATATAGTTGCCGGTGTCTTCGGCAGAAGCCTTGTCCACTTCTTCGTCAAAGGTTATTTGTATTATGGTATTGCTGAGTATTTCTGCTGTTGCTTTTGGTTTTTTTGTATCCCGTGGCAAAGCAACAAATCTTTTATTATATTTTTTCACTGCCATGCCGTCTACCGGGGCAGACATGTTGATGGATAGGTTGTAGGCTTCAAAGGCCGTCATAAATGCTGTTGTTATGTAAATCTTATCGCCGCTTATTTCTATGGAGTCTATGGATATTTCTTTTTTACCATTTTCAGGTGTAATGCTTATATCATCCTTGTCAATGGGAATTTCCTCGTCAAGGGTGATTACAAACCTGTTATTCGATAATCTTTCAAAGGATTTGACCTTTACTTCATTAACCTCTATTTTGAACCCGGCTTTTGTTGCCTTGCTTTCATCTATTATGCCTTTTTCAGTCATTAAGGTTATAAGACTTTTGGTTTCGTCCTTGGGACTGGTGTTAAGGGTGGCGTATATGGCCTTGGCCACATGATCAATAGTGAAGCTTTTTAAACTTTCGATGGTTTTTGCATTTGAAAAAAGCCCCACGGATTGGGCAAAGGTCAAAGTTTCATCGTATTCAAAATCTATTCCCTGGTTATAGCCGAGGCTTTCCAGCATTACCTTGTAAAAAGCTTTGCTGTCTATGGTATTTGTTGGATAAAACCTCCCGTCAGTGCTCCCGATCCATCCCAAATCCGGGTTCTCTTTGGCATAGCCTAAATAATTACGCCCCACAACCCAATCGTAGTTTTTGGCATCGTCAAAATTTTCATCCCAGTCATATGTAAGGGCTTCATCATCCAATCCTGATATTCTAAGAAAAATTATAAGGGCTTGAATTCTTGTGGGGGTTTCGGCTAAATATTCCGCTGTGACACCTGTGGAAACATCCTTGCCTATCAGTATACCCAAGTCCTTGCAGGCTTTGGCTTCTTTGCTAATGGTATCGGCAAATACAGCCGCAGGCATTACGGAAGCAGTAATCAGTGTTAGTGCAATTAAAAGTGCAATATACTTTTTCTTTTTCATTGTTTTTCTCCTCCAAACTATATATTTCAATATTTTAATTACTTTGTAATGTCAAAAGTTTGCCATTTAAATGCAACAAATTTGTATATATATCGTCAAAATTTATACTTTGTTTCCTTATTTAAGTATATATTTATTCTTGTCCAGGGGCAACACTATTCTTTAGATGTTATAGAATTGTAAAAGTTGCTGCAATTGGATAAGTAAAGAAGGAAATTTGTCAAAAAAGTAGAATATTAGTAGTGAATGGATTCTTGAAAAACTATATTTTATACATTCGGTATATTATAGGGAATGTTTTCTAAATCTATTAATCGGTAAAAGAAGAATAGGAGGGTTTTCTTTGAATAAAAAATTTATTGCTTTAATCGTCACACTAACAATAATAATCTCTGCCTTTACCATGGTTCATGCAGATTCACCCTTTATTGATATAGAAGATAATTGGGCTCGCAACTATATTGTATCTGTATATGAAAAAGGGTTAATGAACGGAACCGCAGCTGACAAATTCAGCCCAAGTGATTCTGTTAACAAATATTCCGTATTGGTTACCATCGCTAAGATGATGAATGCAGAAGAGTCAGTTGATTTGGATGAGCTGACGGATAGGTATAAAAATGAACTGGAAAAGTTCAAGGTTCCAAGTTATGCAAAAAGGGAAAGTGCTTTTGCATTGGAAAAGGAAATAGTTACGGACTACGAATTGGACAAAATGAATCAGGAACCTTTGGCGACAAAACAGGATATTTGTGTCTATTTGGGCAGGGCTTTTAATGTGAAGCAGGATCCTTTGTTACCGGCACCTCAACTGTTCTTTACCGATACGGAGTTTATATTGCGTCCTTATAGGGTTTATGTGGACTATATGATAAAAATAAATGTTATAGACGGCAAAGGTGACAAGAACGGATACTTCAAGCCCGACGATTTGGTAACCCGCGCCATGTTTGCAAAGATGTTGGATGAGGCAAGTATAGCATATGATGAGGAATTTGGTGAATTAAACAAAGGCTATGATGATGAATCATTAAACGAAGACGATAACGGGGAAACTGACGAGGAAGGCTTTGAATCGGAAGATGACGATGTTTCCGTTGTCAATGCAAAAGGTTACATAGACTCAATAATATACAGTAGAAAAGAAGACCCCAAAATTTTATTGGATGTAGCAAATAAGGGTATTAAGGAATTTTATATATCGGAAAAGCTGATAAAGGAGAATATCATAATAAACGGACAATTGGCCGATGTTTATTCTCTGAGACCGGGTATGCATGTGGAGCTGAATGCACAAAATAAAACTGTAAAGAATATTGCCACTGTTGAGTTTTCCAAGGATATAGATGCAGGCGAAGCTATAATTAAGGAAGTTGATATTATTAACGCCGAAATAATAGTGGATTTATTGGATAAAACGGATGATGTGATGAAAGAAAAAAGGGTGTTCCTAAAGGGCGCAAGATTAGTGGATGTATATGTACCTGATATTTATATTGAGGATTTGAAGAAAGGGCAGAATATAAATATTTATGGAGTAGAAAACGAAGAAGGAATAAAAGCATCATTGATAATAATAAAATAAAATAGGCTCTTGGCTGCCGGGCACCGGGCACCGGGTTGTGGTATTCCTTTGGAGTCAAGATCCTTCGGCAGGCCTCAGGATGACAGTATCGGGACATATGACAGTGCCGGAAGGTGTCATTCTGAGCGCAGCGAAGAATCTGTATCAGGCTCTTGGCTGCAGGGCTCCGGGCATCGGGTTGTGGTATTCCTTTGGGGTCAGGATCCTTCGGTGAACCTCAGGATGACAGTATCGGGACATATGACAGTGCCGGAAGGCATCATTCTGAGCGCAGCGAAGAATCTGTATCAAGCTCCTGGCTGCCGGGCTCTGGACACCGGGTTGTGGTATCCCTTTGGGGTCAGGATCCTTCGGCAAAGCCTCAGGATGACAGTATCGGGACATACAAGCGGTGATATCCGTTGATAATGTATATACAGTATCGCAGGAGGTGGTTTTATGGATTACAAAAAGAAATATGAAGAATGGTTAAATGCTGACTATTTTGACACCGCGACGAAAAAGGAATTATCAGGCATAGCCGATAATGAAAAGGAGATAGAGGACAGGTTTTATAAGGACTTATATTTCGGAACCGCCGGGCTTAGGGGCATTATAGGGGCGGGTACCAACAGAATGAACAAATATACTGTTTGCAAAGCCACAAAAGGGCTGGCAAATTATATCCTAAAAAAAGGCGTAAAAAACCCTTCTGTTGTAATAGCTCATGATTCACGTCATTTTTCCCGGGAATTTTCAGAACAAGCCGCAGCACTTCTTTGTGCACATGATATTGATGTATATATTTTTCCCAATTTACGCTCCACGCCGGAGCTTTCTTTTGCTGTGAGGCAGACAAAGTCTACTGCCGGCATAGTTGTTACCGCCAGCCATAATCCTCCGGAGTATAATGGATTTAAAGTTTATTGGGATTATGGTGCCCAGGTATCATCACCTATCGCAGAAGAACTTATGTCAGAGATTAACAGCATCAGCGATATGTCAGTTTTGCGGCTTTACATGGAAAAAGATCTGAAGGAGTTTACCAATCTGCATATTTTGGGAGAGGAAATGGATAAAAAGTATATAGACAGCGTTCTTTCTTTGTCCGTGAATCCTCAATCAATAAAAGATGCAAAAGACATAAAAATAGTATATACCCCTCTCCATGGAGCGGGCAACATCCCCGTTAGGAGAGCCTTAAAAGAAGCCGGGTTTGAAAAAGTCAATGTGGTACCGGCGCAAGAATTGCCTGACGGTTCTTTTCCTACAGTCAAGTACCCGAACCCGGAAGAAGCGGACAGTTTTTTACTTGCATTGGATTTGGCCAAAAAAATCGATGCGGATTTGATTATAGCCACTGATCCGGACTGCGACAGATTAGGGGTTATGGTGAAATTGGGCAAAGGCGAATATATAAGGTTGACAGGCAATCAGGTGGGGATAATTTTGACCCATTATATATTTGATTCTTTAAAAAACAATGGAAATCTGAAAGAAAACAGCCTTTTTGTCGATACAATAGTAACGGGTAAAATGGCTGAAAAGATAGCAAAATCAATAGGGGTAAATACCGCCACTACTTTGACGGGTTTTAAACATATAGCATCTGTTATAAAAGACAGGGAAGCAAAGGGGCAGCATTTTGTATTTGCATTTGAAGAAAGTTACGGTTATTTGGCGGGCGGTTTTGTCAGAGACAAAGATGGAGTTTCCGCATCTTTGCTGATTTGCGAAGCGGCCGCTTTTTACAAATCCAAGAATATGAGTATCTATGACGGGCTTTTAAGCCTCTATGACAAATACGGATATTATAAGGAAGATCTTTTTTCAATCGTATTAAAAGGAAAAGAAGGGGCGGAAACAATTCTTAGAATGATGGACTGCCTTAGGAAAAATCCGCCGAAGAGTCTTGCCGGGCTGAGTATCACGGAGTTCAGGGATTATTTGGTATATGAGTCTCCCGACGGTGTACCTAAGGATAATGTGTTGTATGTTACTTTTGAAGATAACAGCTGGTTCGCCATAAGGCCCTCGGGGACTGAGCCGAAGATCAAAATATACCTGGCGGTAAAAGGAAACAGCCGGGATGAAGCTGATGAGAAGATGGATGTATTTAGGGCTTCGGTGAAGGATTTGATTGAGGGGATTACCGCCTCTTGACTCTGGCCACTTATCTCTGGTACTTCGGTATATTTTTGAATATTTAAAAGGAATAAGACAACTTGTATTGAATATATAGATATAAACAGCGTTGATTTCACTATGGTTTCTATAAGAATGTGATATAAGGATGCATATAAAAAGTTTTTAGGAGGAAAAAGATGGATAAGGTACTTATAAGGCTTAGGATGAGCGCCCATGATGCCCATTATGGAGGCAATCTGGTAGACGGCGCAAGAATGTTAGGGTTGTTCGGCGATGTGGCTACGGAGCTTTTAATCAGAAACGATGGTGATGAAGGTCTTTTTGTTGCTTATGATATGGTCGAGTTTTTGGCTCCGGTCTATGCAGGTGATTTTATTGAAGCGGAAGGCTATATCGAAAAAGCAGGAAACACATCAAGGAAGATGAAATTTGAAGCAAGAAAAGTCATACAAGCAAGGACGGACATAAATGACTCTGCGGCGGAGGTTATTGAGACTCCCGTTATAGTGTGCAGAGCCAGCGGAACTTGCGTTGTTCCCAAAGACAAACAACGGAAATAATTTAAAATTTAGTTATAGGGGGTTATATAATTGGATAAACTTATAATAACGGCAGCTGTCAACGGTGCCGAAACCACAAAAGAACAGCAGCCGAGCCTGCCCATAACACCGGATGAAATTGCTGAAGCCGCTTACGAGGTTTATAAAGCCGGCGGATCAATGGTACACATACATGCAAGAGAAAATGACGGTACACCTACTCAATCCAAAGATGTATACGGTGAGATAAAAGAAAAAATAGCTGCAAAATGCAATATTATTTTTCAACCCTCAACCGGAGGTGCAGTATGGCACAAAGCAGAAGAGAGGGTGCAGCCTGTACTTTTAAAACCGGAAATTGCATCACTCACAGTAGGTACGTGCAACTTCGGCCCTGATGTATTTATGAATACAGAAGAATACATTGAAACATTTGCAAAGGTCATGTTGGAAAATGGGGTCAAACCGGAGCTTGAGATATTTGACAGAGGTATGATTTTTAACGCACTTAAATTACAGAAAAAAGGTCTGGTCAAACCGCCATTGCATTTTGATTTTGTCATGGGGGTACCCGGTGCGATAATGGGAGAACCGAGAGATCTGGTTTATTTGGCACACAGCATACCCGAAGGCAGCACTTGGACGGTAGCGGGCATAGGCAGATACGAGTTGCCTTTGGCTATAATGGCTATCGTGATGGGCGGACATGTCAGGGTAGGTTTTGAGGATAATATTTATTATTCCAAAGGTGTGTTGGCGGAGTCCAATGCACAGTTGGTCGCAAGGATTGCAAGAATTTCCAAAGAATTCGGCAGAGAAGTGGCAACACCGGATGAAGCAAGAGAAATATTGGGTTTAGGGAAGTAAGCTGTTAGGTCTTAGCTTTTAGGTATTAGGGGTTACAGTCGCCAGTTAACATACATTGGATGGCGATATTAGAAATTCAATTGTAGACTGATGTCTGTAAAAAACGGGGGTGATGTGGAATGGTTTTTGATGCATATTTATCCGTTTCTTTAAGATGCAAGAAATGCGGTAAACAAAATATTAAAGATCTTTCTTATTTTGAACTAAAAAAAGCAGAGGGCAGCTCTGTTGACTGCGAGTGCGGTGAACATTTAATCAAGGTTAAAAGTGCCGATCTGAGAACCTTCCATATCATTATTTCTTGTTTGGTCTGCAATAAGGAGCATAAATATGTGCTGAAATTCAGGTCAATCCCATTTCAAAAGATTAAAATTCTTTCATGCCCGGCGACAATGTATAATATATCTTTTGTCGGGGGAAAATCATTGGTCAGAAAAATGGCAGCAAGGGAACAAAAAGACATGGAAGAACTTTTGAGTAGTATATAGGACTTATGGTCACCGGTCGCCGGTCACCGGTCTCCTGTGTTAGGGTCGTGCCTTTGGGGTCTAAGATCCTTCGTGCCTCAGGATGACAGCATCGGAGCATGTGGAAGTATCGAAATGTGTCTTTTAAAATGCAGTGAAAAATCTTGCTTTCCGCTTTCCACTTTCTACTTTTAGCTGTTAGGTGATCCCCGTAATATAATAATATAGCAATTCGGAGGTGCTAACGTGAAAATTTTTATCGATACCGCTAACGTGGATGAGATAAAAAGAGCCCACAATATGGGTATAATTTCCGGAGTAACTACCAATCCATCTTTGATTGCCAAGGAAGGCAGAGATTTTAAACAAGTCGTCAAGGAAATAGCGGAAATAGTTGACGGACCCATAAGCGCAGAAGTTATCAGCATGAAATGGCAGCAGATGGTGGGGGAAGCTGTAGAGCTTTCCAAAATACATAAGAACATAGTGATCAAAATACCCATGTGCGAAGAAGGCCTTATCGCGGTAAAGGTTCTAAAGGAAAAAGGAATAAGGACCAATGTTACATTAATCTTTTCTGCAAACCAGGCACTTTTAGCAGCCGTAGCCGGCGCATCTTTTGTAAGCCCTTTTATCGGCAGATTGGATGATATAGGGCACATCGGTATGGAGATAGTGAGAGACACGGTGGAAATATTCGATATATACGGACTCCAAACAGAGGTAATTTCTGCAAGTATAAGGCACCCAATGCATGTCACGGAATCGGCTTTAGCCGGAGCTCATATATGTACAATTCCTTTTAATGTTATTATGAAAATGGTTTCACACCCACTGACAGACATAGGAATAAAGAGGTTTCTTTCAGATTGGGAAAAATTAAGTGGAGGCGATCAATGAAGACTTTTAGCTTTGTGAAATAATGTTATCGTTCACACATCAAGTTGCGCGTATTGCTTTGACAAAAGCCATTTGCCGCGCATGTCAAAAGTTGAAGCATCTTAAAAATTTTACTTTTTTAAGGGTGATATCAGGATTGTGAGACCGGTAACAGATTATCTGTAATAAAATTTAAAGGGGGTTTTACTCATGATAGACAGAGATATAGCCATGGGTTTGGTTAGAGTTACTGAGGTGGCAGCATTGCAGAGCGCCTTATGGATGGGCAGAGGGGATAAAAATGCCGCAGATCAGGCTGCAGTTGACGGAATGAGAAAAATGTTCGATACTTTACATATAGACGGCATAGTAGTAATCGGTGAAGGTGAACGTGACGAGGCTCCAATGCTTTATATAGGGGAGCAAATCGGTAAAAGAGAGCCGGAGGACATTCAAGTCGATATAGCCGTTGACCCCTTAGACGGGACAAATTCCGTGGCAAACGGTCTTCCCAACGCCATATCCGTTATCGCTTTGGCCCAAAGAGGTTGTCTGCTTCATGCACCCGACATGTACATGAATAAAATAGCGGTGGGACCCAAGGCAAGGGGCGTTATAGATATTAAAGCGCCGATCGAAACAAATCTGAGAAATATAGCGAGGGCATTGAACAAGGACATCAAAGAAGTAACGGTTACAATGCTTGACAGGGAAAGACATGTAGATCTGGTTAAGGAAGTAAGAAGAATCGGATGCCGCATCAAGCTTTTCAGAGACGGTGACGTAGCCGCAGCACTGGCGACATGTTTTCCCGGCACCGGTGTAGACGTACTTTTGGGCATCGGAGGTGCACCGGAAGGAGTTATCTCCGCAGCAGCACTGAAATGTCTGGAGGGAGAATTCCAGGGTGTCCTTTACCCTTCCGATGAAAACGAAATAAAAAGATGTAACGAGATGGGTATCAAGGACATAAACAAAGTCCTAAAATTTGATGACCTGGTAAGCGGTGACGACGTGTTTTTCGCAGCTACTGGCATATCAGACGGAGAGCTTTTAAAAGGAGTGCTTTATTTAGAGAATAACAGAGCCGCCACACATTCTGTAGTAATGAGGTCAAAAACAGGAACTATCAGATTTGTAGAAGCAACTCATAATTTGTATAAAAAACCAAAATACTAAACAGTTCTGTTTTTATATATAAATTTCCACTGTAAATTTTTTGTTAATTAAATATAAAAAATGAGACTGCTGAGAAAAAGCTTTTCAGTAGTCTCAAAATCCTTTATAATTGTCGAAGGGCATATATTCCATTTCATGATTATTCAGGTTTTTCTATATAGATTAATAAAATAAATCCATATTCTATGCAAACAAAGGATAATTAGGCAGTTTTATTTGTTTGAAGCTACCTTTAGAATAAACATGCCATTAAAAGGAGGTGAAAATTTGGAAGAATTGATGAAAAAGAACCTTACAGAGTTAAGAGAAATGAGCAAAGCCATGGGTATTAAGAACTATTACAAGCTTAAAAAAGAGGTTTTGGTAAAAGAAATCCTTGAAATGATAGAAGAGGCAAGAAAAGCTCAGGGCATACCAAAAACAAAAGAAAAAGAAGAACAAATAGAGCAGGAGGTAAGTTTGGCAAAAATAATCGGGCACAAAACACCGGAGGAGACTTATCCCACAGAAGAACCTTATGTAAAAAAGGCGGAAGATTTTGAAGAAAAACAGGAAATAACCGAAGAAAAACCGGTGGAACCTGAGAAAAGCCAGGAAATAATACCCGAACCTGAAAAACCGCTGAACGAAGAGGAAAGAAAATTTTTCGAATCCAAAGATGTAGAAAGAGGCGGGGTAGCCGACGGTATTTTGGAAATCCACCAGGAAGGTTTTGGTTTTTTAAGGTCGGATAACTACCAATCAGGGGACAGGGATATTTACATATCACCCTCTCAAATAAGGAGATTTAACCTCAGAACAGGTGACAGAATAACAGGCATAACCAGAGCGGCCAAAGAAGGGGAAAAGTTTCAGGCACTTTTATATGTACGCGGAGTCAACGGTGATGAACCCGAATCGGTGATAAAAAGACCGGATTTTGAGGATTTGACGCCTATATATCCAAAAGGAAAATTAGTGATGGAAGCGGATCCCAAAGATTTATCCACCAGAATCGTTGATCTTTTGGCACCTATAGGCAAAGGTCAAAGGGGCATGATTGTTTCCCAACCGAAAGCAGGAAAAACAACATTTCTTAAAAAGATTGCCAACAGCATTTCAAAGAATTATCCCGAAATAGAATTGATAGTGCTTTTGATTGATGAAAGGCCTGAGGAAGTAACGGATATGAAACGTTCCATCAGGGGCGATGTAATATATTCTACTTTTGACGAAATGCCGGAACACCATTGCAAAGTGGCGGAAATAGTTTTGGAGAGGGCAAAGAGGCTTGTGGAACAAAAGAAAGATGTTGTTGTTCTTCTTGACAGCATAACAAGATTGGCCAGGGCCTATAATTTGACTATAGCACCAACGGGGAGGACACTGTCCGGCGGGTTGGACCCGGGTGCTCTTTATAAGCCCAAGAAGTTCTTCGGTGCAGCCCGTAACATAGAAGAAGGCGGGAGCCTTACCATTCTTGCAACGGCTCTTGTGGATACGGGGAGCAGGATGGATGACGTAATATTTGAGGAGTTCAAGGGCACGGGCAATATGGAAATACATTTAGACAGAAAACTTCAGGAAAAACGTATATTCCCGGCTATAGATATGAATAAATCGGGTACCAGGAGAGAAGAAGATCTGTTGAGCCCAACGGAATACGAGGCGGTTATTCAAGTGAGAAGAGCCCTTGCAACAGGTAACAATACGGAAGTTACGGATTTTATTATAAATAATATGATGAGATATAAGACTAATAAAGAAGTAACGGAATTCTGGATAAGACAAAATCTACGGTAAACGAAAACGACCAGGGGGACGGTTCTCCCGGTCGCTTTTTGGGAGCGACCAGGAGAACCGTCCCCCTGGTTGGTTTTCAACCCCCTGGTTGGTTTTTATGCATCGCGATATATTTCTTTTAACTTTCCGCTGATCAGAACCTTTTTACAGCCTTCACAAAAATATTCATATTCCAATTCTTTTTCACTTAGTTTATTTCTGTTATATTCCAATTGTTCTTCTGTTGCAAAGGGTTTGCCGCATCTTTCACATTTAACAAGTTGAAAATCTTTATTCCATATAGTCCTTATTCCATTTTTTTCTGTGACTTTTATAGCATCGGTAGGGCATACATGGGCACAAGAGGCACAGCCGATGCATGGTGCGGAAGGTTCATCGTAAGGCGTGGAAACCTTTTTTGTCACACCTCTCATAACCGTTGATATGGCAAAACTGCCCATTTCCTCGCAAGCCTTCACGCATAATCCACAGAGGATGCAATGTTCATCGGGATCCCCCGAAAATCTGATATCATCAGCCACACCGTATTCTTTTCGCAATTTATTTATAGTATCGTCCAAAGGAGCTCTGGCATATAGAAGCATAAGCAGATTTTTCCTCATAAAATTAATTTTTTCCGAGTGCGTGTATACAACGATTTCGCTCCTCACGGGATACAGGCAGGAGGCAACAATTCTTTTATGCCCTTTTTCTTCTATTTCCACAATGCATAATCTGCAGCTTCCTAACCCCGGTAAAGCATCGCTGTGACATAGAGTGGGTATAAAGATACCGTTTCTTTTGGCAATCTGAAGGAGCATTTCACCGCTTTGGGCTTCACATTCTATTCCGTCAATTATTATCTTCATACCTTCGCCTCCCTTTCTATCTTTACTGCATTGAATCTGCATACTTCCATACAATTGCCGCATTTAATGCAAAGGGATTGGTCAATGCTGTAGGGAACACTTTTTTGTCCCGTTATGGCAGAAGAGGGACAGTTTTTTGCACACACGCCGCAGCTGGTGCACAGGTCTTTATCTATTTTAAAAACGGTTAAGTTTCTGCATACGCCTGCGGGACATTTTTTATCATTGATATGTGCCAAATATTCATCTCGGAAATATTTTAACGTGGTCAGTACCGGGTTGGGTGCTGTTTTGCCCAGTCCACATAGGGAGGCGCTTTCAACGGTATGGCATAGGTCTTCCAATATATTCAGATCACCTTCCGTACCTTTGCCATTACAAATATCCGTTAATATTTCCAGCATCCGTTTGATACCTTCTCGGCAGGCCACACATTTGCCGCAGGATTCTTCTGAAAGAAAATTTATGTAGTATCTTGCCACGTCCACCATGCATGTCCTTTCGTCCATGACGATTATGCCCCCGGAACCCATCATGGAGCCGGCTTTTTTTAACGAGTCAAAATCCACGGGGATATCAAGGAGGCTTTCGGGAATGCAACCTCCCGAGGGACCCCCGGTTTGCACTGCCTTGAATTTTTTATCTTTGATAATTCCGCCGCCTATTTTAAAAATAAGGTCCCTTAAGTTCATGCCCATTGGTATCTCTACAAGTCCTGTATTTTTTACCTTCCCCACCAGGGAAAAAACTTTTGTACCTTTGCTGTTTGCCGTGCCTATGGTGTTGAACCATTCACTGCCTTTTATAATAATCTCCGGGATGTTAGCCCAGGTTTCCACATTGTTGAGTATCGTGGGCTGCCCCCAAAGACCTATTTCTACAGAATGTATGTATTTTGCCCTGGGTTCGCCTACATTTCCTTCAATGGATTGCATCAAAGCCGTGGATTCACCGCAGACAAAGGCGCCTCCGCCTCTGACTATCTCTATGTCAAAATCAAAACCGCTGTCCATAATGTTTTTACCTAAAAAACCTTTGATTCTTGCTTGTTTAAGAGCGGTTTTCATATTTTTTAAAGCCAAAGAGTACTCGTCTCGAATGTAGATAAAACCTCTGTTGGATTTGACGGCGTAGGCGCAAATGGTCATCCCTTCTATTACGGTGCTCGGATCGCCTTCCATGATACTCCTGTCCATAAAAGCACCGGGGTCTCCTTCGTCGCCGTTGCAAATGACATACTTGGGGAAATTATCAAAGCCGGCGCATTGTCTCCATTTGCGACCGGTGGGAAAGCCGCCGCCACCCCTGCCTCTCAGACCGGATTTTTCTATCTCCGTGATCACGTCTTCCGGTGTCATATCTTCCAGTACTTTGGCAAGTGCTTTATAACCATCACGTTCCATATAGTCCTCTATGTTTGCCGGATCAATTTCACCGATGTTTCGCAGAGCTATTTTATATTGGTAATTATAAAAATCAGTGTCCTTATGGGAAATGACTCTTTTTCCTTTTGTAGTATCAAAGATTAAAAGCCTGTCAATTATTTCGTTTTTAAGCAAAGTTCTTACGACGATTTCTTCCGCATCTTTTGCTTTTACTTTGCTGTAACAGATATTATCAGGCTGGATTTTCACCAAAGGACCTTTTTCGCATAGGCCGTTACACCCGGTGGCTTTTATATAGGTTTTGACTTCTGCGTTTGCTTCATGTTTTTCTATGAGCCTTTTCAGCTCTTTATATACATCCATGCTGTTGTTTGCAAGGCATCCCGTGCCGCAACAAACATAAACCATTCTATTCACTGTCATCACCGCCGTATTCTTTGAGGATTTCCCGAACCATTTTAGATGTAAGCTTGCCGTAATATTTATCGTTTATAACCATAACAGGTGCGATTGCGCAGGAACCAAGGCAATTTACTGTTTCCAAAGAAAACTTGCCATCCTTGGTGGTCTCTCCCGGCTTGATGCCTAAAGAATTTTCTATTTCATCCAGCAGAGTTTGGGAGGACCTGATATGGCAAGCGGTACCATCACAGACTTTTATGATGTTTTTTCCTTTTGGTTCGAGGCTCAGGGCTTTATAAAAAGTTGCCATGCTATAAAGCTTTGAAATGGGAACATTTAGATATTCAGATAGCTCAATCAGCTTTTCTTTTGGGATATAGTTATACTCTTTTTGCAAATCCTGCAAAATTGATAGGGTGTATCTTTGTTCTTTGGGATAGTTTTCAAACAAAATCATCACCGTCCATAACTTTTAGTTTATGTGCTTTAGCCGCCGGCAACAACGGGGAAGATGCTTATTTCGTCTTCCGGGCTTAACAATGAGTCAAGGCCTTGTAAGTGGACAATATTCCTGCCATTAACTAAGATGATTATTTCATCGCTAAGATCGTCCCCCGCAAAGACCTTATTTCTGAACTTGGGTCCGTACATTTCGCATAGCTTAAGCAAAAGGGATCTTAAGTTTTTGTGATATTCTACATAAACCTCTTTTGTTCCCGTGTAATCTCTTATATAAGCAAAAAATAGAACTTTCATAAAATCACTCCGTATCTGTATCAGGCTCTTGGCTGCCGGGCACCGGGCACCGGGTTTATTTTCGCTGCTACTTTCCACTTTCCACTTTCCACTTTCTGCTTTCCGCTGTCAGCTGTTAGGGTATAACTCTGGTGTCAGGATCCTTCGGCAAGCCTCAGGATGACAACATTCAGTCAAGTAATAGCAGGTCTTAATTGTCAGGATCCTTCGTGCCTCAGGATGACAATATCGCGACATGCTGTTCTATCTCGGAGCGTGTCATTCTGAGCGCAAGCGAAGAATCTTTTTATCTGCTTCTTGACTCTGGCCTCTGGTCATGCAGGGCGGAGCATTACCCCATCCCTGTTTGCCCTGCCCCGCATGCCCTGACCATCTATCTTACAGTATCGATAATTCTTTTAACTTTTCCTCTGTGGGAACACTGTCCTTATCCCAGCCTCTGACCTCATAGTATTCCTTGAGCATCACATCAAGCTGTGATACCAAACCTTTTGCAGGCCCCGAGGGTATGGGTTCATGGAGCAACCTGTCAGGTAAAGTATCATCTTCTTTTGTAAGGCCGGCTTGCAGGTTGAATATTTTTTCCAAATTCCAAATTCTTTCGCCCATTTGCAATATCTCTTCATCGGTATAATCCAAACCTATGCCGGTTCTAAGCATTTCGGATATCTCCGGCAACCCCAATGCAAAGGTTGTAAAAAGGCATATACCGGCTGAATCCACTACAGCGGTAAGGTCTTGGAAAGTTTTAAGCCAAGGGGCCTTATCGGTGGTTACAAAAGGATCCAGCTTTGCGGGTATACCCAATATTTCCGGCGATGTCAAATATCCTCGGACGTGACACCCACCTCTGTTGGAAGTAGCGTAGTTAAGCCCCATGCCTTGTAAAACCCTGCCGTCATAAGCCGGCATTTCCTGTTTTTTCACGGACATGGAAAGTTCGGGACAGCCGTATTGTTCTGCCATTCTGTAGGAACCTTGCGCCAAAATATCTCCAAAACCTTCTCTCAGGCCTGTCAGTCTTGTAAATTCCACGATACCTTCTGCATCGCCAAAGGGAAGAGCACAGCCTAAATCTTTTTTGGACAATATTCCTTTTTCATACATTTCCATAGCGCAGGCTATGGTAGCACCCATGGTGATTGGATCGATACCTAATTCATTGCAGGTGAAATTGGCCTTGCTGATTGCTTCCAAATCTCTGACGCCACAATTTGCACCATAGGACCAGCCTGCTTCATATTCGGGTCCCTCTCCAAAGCTTTTAAACTTTCCATCAGGTATTCTTGTTATTCTTCCGCACCCTATATTGCAGCCAAAGCAACCTTTATTTTTAACAAGGTATTTATCGGTTAATGTTTCACCGGATGTTTCTTCGGCATATTCGAATACACCGCCGTCTCGCCAGTTTCTTGTGGGAAGTCCACCGCTTTGGTTTAGAATATTGACGAGTATCTGTGTACCGTAAGTGGGCAACCCGGCGCCTGTAACGGGATTGTCCTTAAGCAGATTTCTTGCTTTTCTGCAAATTTCTAAAAATTCTTTCGGTCGTGCTACTTCAACGGATCCCGATCCCTCAACGGTAACAGCCTTAAGGTTTTTGGAGCCCATAACAGCACCCAGGCCGGATCTTCCGGCAGCTCTGTGTTTGTCATTCATGACTGTTGCAAAGAGCACTAATTTTTCTCCGCCGGGTCCGATACAGGCAATCCTTGCATCTTCGCCTACCTCACTGAGCAAAGTGTCGGTAGTTTCAAATACGTCTTTGCCCCATAGATGTTTTGCATCACGCAGTTCGACTGCATCATCTTTTATGTAAAGGTAAACAGGTTCTTCAGATTTGCCTTCAAAAATAATCCCGTCATAGCCCGCATATTTCAGCTCAGGGCCAAAATGACCGCCGGAATTGGAAGCACCGATTGTTCCTGTCAAAGGCGCTTTTGCAACTACTTCGTATCTTCCTGCCGAAGCTGCCAATGTGCCTGTTAAAGGCCCCGTAAGGAAAATCAGTTTGTTTTCAGGGCTAAGGGCATCAACCTTAGGATCTACTTCATCCATCATTATTTTCGTGCCCAAGCCTCTGGAGCCCAAGTATTCCCGGGCATCTTTTATATTTAGATTTTCTCGTTTAATTGTTTTGTCAGTCAAATTAACTCTTAAGAGTTTTCCCGTAAAACCGAACATCAGCATTCCACCTCCCCAAATAAATCTTTAAACTTTAGTCCGATTTTTCTTTTCTTTTCAAGGTTAGTAGGTGTAGCTTCTTTGTATTGAATGGCTCCCGAGGGACAAAATTCCGCGCATAAAGGTTCTCCACCGCACAGGTCGCATTTAATCAAAGTTTTGGTTTTGGGATTGTAGGTTATGTTACCCAAAGGACAAGCGCTTATGCACATTTTGCAGCCGATACATTTGGAGTCATCAATCAGTACGGTACCGTTTTCTGCCTTTACTATAGCGCCTACGGGGCAGACTTTCATGCAGGAAGGGTCTTCGCACTGCATGCACATGATTGGCACTGATATAGAGGCTTCGTCATAAGCCATGACTGAAATTGCAGAACGTTTTGGATTGAATTCCTGTGATCTGTTGAAGGTGCAAATCAATTCGCAGGTTCTGCAGCCGGTACATTTTTCCGGGGCAATCATTAAAATTTTGCTCAATTTCCCCCGACGTCTGCTGACGTCGGTTCCACCTCCTTTTATAAATTCAAAAAGCCCATCTGTTTGCATAATACGCAAATAGATGGACTCCTTTGCAATAGTGGCAGGTATGGGCATTTCTCCCCATGCCCTAACGTTCCGATAACCTCCGTTGGGTTAACGGAATCGGAGTCATATAAAAATATGATCTACTTACATATTCTACATTTATTAAACAAGTCCTTCTAATATGACAAAAGTTTCAAATTTCTTTCAAGGGGACCAAGAAGGGACCAGGGGGACGGTTCTCCCGGTCGCCTCCAAAAAGCGACCGGGAGAACCGTCCCCCTGGTCCCCTCCCCCTGGTCCCCGGTTTTTCCCCTGGTCGTGTTTCTGTACATGGTTTTTCGTAAAAATATATTTGCCTAAGAAAAATTATTATGCTATAATAAAAAAGTTAAAAACACTAATAAATCGTGTATCCAAAGGTCGGAAAGAGGTGAGTTTTGTGAAAGAGGGAATCCATCCGAAATATCAGGAAGCTACTGTTAGGTGTGCTTGTGGTGAAACATTTACCACCGGCTCAGTTAAAGAAGAAATAAAAGTTGAAATCTGTTCAAAATGTCATCCCTTCTTTACGGGAAAACAAAAATTTGTTGATACCGGCGGGAGAGTTGAAAGATTCAAAAGAAAGTTTAATCTTGAAACTGAAGAATAGAAGACTGAGGTTAGAGTAGCTGCTTTAACCTCAGTTTTTTAAGCTGAGGAATTATCAAACAAAACAGTATTTGCAGATATCTGACAGAAGAGTTGATACTTAAAAAGCAAGAGGACCTTTTATACAGGTATATAAAAAATGTTTTATAATGTGACATTAAATGGCGGTCATGAATTTTGATTTTTTGGATATTGTACATATATTTATCGTATTATTAGACCGATTTTGAAAATATGTTATAGGCCTTTAAAACTTTGCTTAAGTATGGAACATGGGGGAATTCGGATATGAGTAAACTTTATTATAGATATGGCGCCATGAACAGCGGCAAAACCACAAGTTTGCTGCAAGTTGCCTATAACTATGAAGAGCGCGGTATGAAAGTATTGATTATTAAGCCCAAGACGGATACAAAAGGCGGGGAAATGTTGGTTTCCAGGCTTGGCGTATCCAGAAAAGCGGATTGTATGATAGAAAAAGATGATGATATTTATGAGGTCGTTAAAAATTTAAACGAAAACCAAGGTAAAATAGATTGTGTTTTGGTGGACGAAGCACAGTTTTTTAGCAGGGCCCATGCGGACCAACTGTTTATGGTTGCTTGTAAATTGGATATACCTGTTATTTGCTATGGCCTCAGAACGGACTTCAGGATGGAAGGTTTTGAAGGAAGCGGAAGGCTCCTTCTGATTGCCCATAGCATAGAAGAGTTGAAAACCATATGTAAATGCGGTAAAAAAGCTATGTTAAATGGCAGAAAAGTTAACGGTAAATTCGTGTTTGAAGGCGAACAAGTTGCTATTGAAGGAGTGGAAGAGGTGGAATACGAATCTCTTTGCCCGAATTGTTATTTTAAATACCGCGGTTAAGCAGACAAGGTTAATACAAGTGGCCGGTTCTTATGTGTCAAATAACGGCACATAAGAACCGGCCACTTGATTTATCCTACCCCTAATTCCTTAGGACAGCAGCTTGGCGAATTTTAGGTTGAGCTCTTTTTGCAGCGTATCCAATTTGTCTTTGAGTGTATTCAGTTCATTCATTTTGTTATCATATTCGGCTTTTGTTATAAGTTTGGCTTCGTATTTTCTTTTGATGAATTCTGCATTTTGCTGTCCTACCGATAATTCTTTTTCAAGTTCCTCTGCCTGTTCTATGATATCTTTGATGTTTTGGATCATCTCTTCAAAATTTCTGTCAAAGCTTGCAAGGGCTTTTTCGTATTCCAAATTGGCAGTTTCGTAATTAATTTTAGCCTCCTCATAGGTTTCAAGAACATATTCCCTGACTGTTTCGGCAAGTCTTTCTATTTTGTAATTTGAGATTTCTTCGTCAACCAAATCATAATATAACTTTTGCATGTATCTATTGTCTTTCTTTTGGGTTAATGACAGATCTTTCGCAATCAATTCTTTTTTAATCTGTTTTAAATCAAGGTCATCTAAGGAAATCATGTCCATAACTATATTTATCTCTATATCGTTATTGTTTTCCCGGACTAAAATTAAGTTGAGATTGTAATAGGCATCATCCAGGGCAGTCTCATACTTGGCTGCTTCCTTTATTTTCTTTTCAAATTCAGATTTTTTGTTTTCGTATTCTTTTTCTGTGATGAAGTTCTTGTCCATTTTCAGCTTTAGTGATTTAATTTCGTTTTCCCAAGCCTTTTTATTGGCACTTGATTCCTTTAAGGCTTTTTCTGCGTTTTCAACAGCTATTACGGCAGATCTGAGGTTGAGGCCAATGGTAGTTTTGAAATTGTCTCTTTCCAATATTGCCTGGCGGTATTTTCGATAAGCTTCTTCGGCTTTTACAAAGGGTTCTACCTGGCTTGTTATGAATCTTTTAAAATTGGAATTTTTGAACGTAATTGACATAGGGGATGCTTTGTCCAGCCTTTCAAAAGTATCATAGGCTTTGCTCAGGGCTTTGTCCTTTGCCTTTAGGTCCAGGGAGTTTTTTATGACTATATTTAGGGCTTCATCAAATTCATAGATTTGTTTTTCTTCGGCGCTTATTGTAATCCCCATCAGTAATATAAAAATTAGTATAAGTATCAATATTTTATATTTCACAGTATCACTCCTCGCATGTAAAGGTTTTGTTACAGTTCATTCCGACCTTAGGGCCTCAATAGGGTTAAGGCGGGCTGCTTTGTAGGCGGGGAACAGTCCGAACACGATGCCTACGAGCAAGGATATTCCAAATGCAATTAATGCCCAAGGCAGTGAATATACCGGAGGGACGATGTTCAGGCCGCCTATGATGAATTTGACTATGGAGAACCCGAAAAGTATGCCTAATATGCCGCCTATTCCCGTAATTACCGTGGCTTCTATCATGAACTGGGTGAGAATGTTTTTTCTTTTGGCTCCTATGGCTTTTCTTATGCCTATTTCTTTTGTCCTCTCTGTGACGGATACCAGCATTATGTTCATTATGCCAATTCCGCCTACGATAAGCGATATCGCCGCAATTCCCCCCAGCACCATCATCATGGAGTCCGTCACCTGGTTTAAAGTGTCAAGCATTTGGGATTGGTCAAATACGTTATATACATTTTCATTTTTATAGATGCTGAAAAGAAAAGTATTCAAACTTTCCATGGCTGTTTTTACTTTATCCGTATCTGCTGCCTCAGCGGAAAAATTCCTTATGGCGGAATTTCCGATGACCAATCTGGATGAGGTGATAGGGATTATTATCTGATCATCGTCGGAGCGGGTTGCCCCATTTGCTCTTTCTTCCAACACGCCCACTACTTTAAAGATTTGGCCTTTTATTTTTATTTTTTCACCTATGGGGTCCTGCCCTTTAAAAAGTTCATTAACCAGCGCCGTTCCAATAAGTGCGATGCTTTGCCTATAATCCACATCAAAGTCCAATAAAAACCTGCCTTCAGTAACATGGACGTTTCGGATGCTTTCATACTCAGGGGTTGTTGCAATTATATTTGTATCCATGTTTTTTGTGCCGTATTTCACCCGGGCACTGGTAGTTGATTGGGGGGCGACGGCAGAAATAATGTCCGAGTTTTCTTCTGCAAATTTTTTTAAATCTTCATAAGACATATTCCTATTGCTGTTTCTGCCCGTAATATTTATTTGTATAAGATTGGTGCCCAATTTTTGTATAGAATCCGTTATGTTTTTTGTGCTGCCTTTTGCAAAGGCAACAGCGGATATTACGGAGGCTACACCAATAATAACTCCCAGCATTGTAAGAAATGATCTTCCCTTGTTGGCTTTTATGCTTTTGACAGACATTTTAAAGGCCTGGATAAAACCCATTATACCGCCTCCCCTTTCCTGACCGCTATTTCACCGTCATTTATTCTTATGACCCTGTGGGTTTGTGCGGCAATGGTATTGTCATGGGTTATCAGAATAATTGTGCTTCCGTTATCATTGAGTTTTTTCAGTATATCCATGATTTCTTTACCGGAGGCTGTATCCAAGTTTCCCGTAGGTTCATCGGCAAGGATGATAGGAGGATTGTTGACCAGGGCCCGCGCTATAGCTACCCTTTGCTGCTGACCGCCGGACAGCTCATTGGGTTTATGGTGAAATCTGTCCTCAAGGCCTACGGTTTCTAAAGATGCCATAGCTTTATTCAGCCTGTCCTTGCTTCTTACTCCGCTGTAGATAAGAGGGAGTTCTACGTTTTCCAGTGCCGTAAGCTTTTGGATCAGATTAAAGCTTTGGAAGATGAAACCGATGTGGTTGTTCCTTATCTCCGCCAGTTCATCGTCTCTCATCTCGCTTGTTTCCACGTTATCAAGTACATAGGAGCCGGATGTGGGCACATCCAGGCAGCCCATCATATTCATCAGTGTTGTCTTACCGGAACCCGAGGGTCCCACTATTGCGGCAAACTCTCCTTTTTGAATATGCAGGTTTATGTTCTTTAATGCGTGTATTTTTATCTGATTGATTTTATAAGTTTTATACATATTGAAAATAGATATCAAATTCTGAGACCTCCCATCATCTTCTTTGTCCGCCGGGCATACTGAAGGGCATTCCGCCTTGCATGCCGCCGCCCCCGGTAAACCTGTTGTTTTGTGTATTTGATGTTGTGGACCTCGTGTAGGATTGGGGAAGTATGACTATGTCTCTTTCGTTAAGACCCCTTATTATTTCTATATACTCGTCATTATTGATACCTATTTCCACTACTTTCATAACAGAACCAAAATAATAGCCCTCGCCTTGTTGTTCTTCACCTGAAAACTGCCGTTCAGTGTTACTTGAAAACCGTCTTTCACCGTAGGATGTCGGTTGCTCGCTATCAGCAGGCTGTTTACCGTCAACAGGCTGCCCACCGTCAACAGGCTGCCCAACGTCAACAAGATGTTCACTATCGATAGGCTGCTCATCGGTGGCAGAGATTTCACCGTCGGTAAGCCTTTGTCTGCCGCCTGAAAACTGCTGTTTGCCATTATATTCAACTTGCCCGCTGACATCCGCAGTTTGCTCTTCTGCAGTCGATAGCCTTGTTCCACCGGAGGCAGGTTGTTGTTCCTCCGTATAGCGCTGCTTGCCGGTTGATTGCGGTTGCATGTCACCGGGTTGATCTTCCGAAGGATTTTTTACATATACCATAGTGGTGTTCCCTCTTTTTTGAACTGCTTCAATCGGTATGTAAAGTGTGTCCTTTTTTTCGTTGACTATTATTTCTCCGTTCACGTTCATTCCGACCTTTAAACGTTCATCGCTTTTTGTCAGCTGAACAGTAACCGGATAGGTTGACACCCCGTTGCTTGAGGTACCTTCTAAGGCAATTTTAGTCACTTTGCCTTCCAAAGGTTTTGTATTGGTATCAGGCAAGGCATCTACGGTGATATTTACCGATTGTCCCTTTTCAATATTTGCAATATCCAGTTCATCCACGGAAATTTGGAATTCCATGAGGTCATAATTGGATATGTTGAAAAGAGTTTGGCCGGATTTTACGTTGTCGCCTGCTTTGATGTTTTCCACAGACAGAGTTCCTTCTATGGCTGAGTAGATTTTATATCGGGTTAATTTTTCCTTTGCATATTCAAGCTGATTATACATATCCTCAAGATTGAGGTTTTTTGTTTCCAATTCTATGGCGAGATCCGTGTTTTCAATTTCCCCAATGAAATCTCCTTTTTCAACGAATTGACCTAAAGCCACACTGAGGTTTTTTATCAGACCGCCTGTTTCCGTCTTTACTCCGATGCTTTCCGCATAAGAAAGCCTGGCGCTTCCAACGCTTTTTAAGGTTTTATCCTTTAGCTTTATTTCTGCACTGCCTATCATGGTATCATCAAATTGATTGGTGTTTTCTATTGTAAACCCAACATTATATGTCTGTACTTTCTCCTCAGATTTATCCGATAAGCTGACAAAAGATATAGTGGCTTCTGCGGAGTTCATCTCATCCAAAGCTGTATCAAATATGTACACCGTAGCCTTTTGCCCTGTATAAAGCTCATTTCCATAGGCATTATTGAAAGGCAGAAGAAGTGTAAGTCCTGCTTTGTTCGTTATTGTCAACAGTGTACCGTCCTTGCCTATGGTGTCTCCCTCTTTGAATTTTACATCTGTAATTTCCCCGGATATGGGTGAGGTTATATTGCTGCTACCCATGGATTTTACCAGTTGATCTTTTGATAGCAGGGACTGGGCAATATTGTTTTCCAGTTTCTTAATATTCAGCTCCGCTTCACCTCTGTCTAATTCCGCGATAAGTTCCTCTGCTTTGACTCTGTCTCCGTCTTTAAAATATATTTTCGTTATGGTTCCTTCTACATTTGATATCACGGATGAAGTACTTGAAGAGGCTAATGTNNTTTCTGCAAGCTTGGGTTTAATATAGAAAAATCCCGCGATTATCACCAAGGCTGTAGTGGATAATAAAGCTGCTTTTTTTCCGCTGATTCTTTTGCCTCTTATACTTTTTAAAAATGGTGCGGTGTTTGGGTTGTTCAATATTTTTACCTCCCATGAACAAATTTACAACTTTAATTATAATTAGTAAATCTTAAAATTTCCTTAATGTTTTGTTAAGTTTTTTGATTTAGAATAGTAAATAGAGTAGAGGTTATTGTACCAAAAGACATTTACGGGCTTGCAAAACAGTCTTAATGCAGGTGGCAACAAATTGTGTGGGCTGTAACGAATAGAGTAGAACAGAGTAGAGGTGATATTATGAGACTTTTATTGGTAGAGGATGAAGTGACCCTATCGGATGCTTTGGTTTTTATGCTTAAAAAGAAAGGTTACGATGTGGATGCGGTTTATGATGGTATAAGCGGGCAGGAAATGGCGGAAACCGGGGTATATGATTTGCTCATAATCGACAGGATGCTTCCTTATAAGGAGGGGGTGTGCATAATCAAGGACTTGAGAAAAAAAGGCATCAGTGTGCCCATACTTATTCTTACCGCCAAGGATGCGGTGAAGGACAGAGTGGAAGGATTGGATGCGGGTGCCGATGATTATATTATAAAGCCTTTTTCTACCGATGAGCTATTGGCGAGGATAAGAGCCCTGTCAAGGCGGCAGAATACTATGTCTGAGGGGGAAACGGTTCAGGCCGGGAAGGCAAAGCTTTTATTGTTGGATAAAGAAGTTAGAGCGGGAGATCAAACAATAAAATTGACCCTTAGGGAAACCCAGCTGTTGGAGTATCTTTTCAGAAATAAAAAACAGGTTATTACGAGAGAACAGATCATAAACAGAGTATGGGGTTTTGATTCTGAAGTGGATATGAATATTGTGGAGATATATATACATAATTTGCGCAAAAAATTAGCTCCCGAGGTTTGCGGGTTTTTTATAGAAACAATCAGGGGTATAGGATATCGCATTAAGGAGGGAAAAAGTGTTTAAGCATTTACGGATAAAACTCACATTGACCAATATATTGGTGCTTAGCCTTATATTGATTTTTGTATTTTCCGGAATTTATATCCTGATGGCAAAGGGTTTGGCTATGGAAACAGAAAGGGCCTTGAGAGTCATTTTGCTGCAGAGCAAAATACCGGAACGATCGATGGGAGGTCATCCGAGAAAACCGCCTCAGGATGGTTTTTATATCGGTTTGGATTCTGAAAGCAATGTGATAGTGAGATCTCAGAACATTTCTTTGGATGGTGAAGAATTGGAAGTTTTATTAGATAAGTCTATAAAAAGCAGGAAAAACAGCGGCGATATCAAAGTCAGCAGCGAAACCTACAGGTTTATGAAATTTCCTTCCCCTGAAGGCGGGTCAGTGACTATAGCGTATTTGAACATTCAAAAGGATAAAGCCTTTTTAACCCGGCTTGCTACAATTTTTCTTATAATCGGCCTTGGAAGTGTGGGGCTTGGATTTTTTGGCAGCCTGTTTATGGCGGACAGGGCTCTTTTGCCCATAAAGGACGCCTGGGAGAAGCAGAAAAATTTTATTACCGATGCTTCCCATGAGTTGAGGACGCCTCTTTCGTCAATACAGACAAATTTAGAGGTAATATTGGATAATACGCAGGAGAGCATAGACAGTCAAAGAAAATGGTTTGATAATATATTGTCGGAAAACAAGCGTATGTCCAGGCTGGTCGATGATCTGCTGCTGCTTGCTCGGGCGGATTCACGGCAGGAAAACATGATAAAAGTAATGTTCAATCTGAGCAAGGCGCTGCAAGAGGCTGCATCACCTTATGAGCCTATAGGGGCTAAAAAAGACATAGAAGTCGTTATGCATTTAGATGAGGATGTTAATATAGTCGGTGACGAAACCCGGATAAAACAGTTGATTGTTATACTTCTTGATAATGCGTTGAAGTATACACCTACCGGGGGCAACATTGAGCTGGAATTGAGGGAACGGGGAAGTTATGCGGAAATCTTTGTGAGGGACACCGGGGACGGAATTACAGAAGGGGATAAGGATAAAATATTTGAAAGATTTTATAGAGTGGATAAGGCAAGGTCCAGAGGGAGCGGGGGGTCAGGATTGGGGTTGTCCATAGCATATTGGATTGTTAAAGAGCATGGGGGGAGTATAAAGGTTATCGATGGCAAGGCGGGGGGAAGCGTATTCAACGTTGTCCTGCCGAAGTAGGGACCAGGGGGACGGTTCTGGTGGTCGCTTTTTGAGAGCGACCACCAGAACCGTCAGACTGTGTGTTGATTCATCAAATGCGTAAATTACAACTTTTTCTCCGCAAATGCCCCCAGCATTCCGTTACAATCTTTCTTGCCGCAAAAAGTGTTATTGACGATGAATCGAGGGGTGGCGCTACTTCGACAATATCCATGCCTATTACATTCAGTTTAAAGAACTCATACAGCATATCAAGGAGCTCCCGGGCATTCATACCCCCAAATTGAGGGGTTCCCGTTCCCGGCGCATAGGCAGGGTCAAGGCCATCTATATCAATAGTTATATAAATTTTGTCGAATTCTTTCATTCTTGCCAAAATTCTTTTACAAGTTTCTTCGACTCCTATTTCCCTAACTTCTCTCGCTGACAGAATATTTAATTTTTTATCCTGTATAAATTCATATTCCTGAGACTCAATAGAGCGCAGGCCTACAAAATATATTGACTCCAAATCCTTCACATGCTTTAATTCTATGGCACGTCTTTGGGTGCAGCCGTGGGAATATATGTCCCCATCCATCTCATCGCATAAATCAAAATGCGAATCGAAATGAATGATTCCCAAACTCCCGTCTATATATTTGTCTATGCATTGCAGCACGGGTATAGTAGTAGAATGATCCCCACCTATCATGGTAAAAAGCTTTTTATTCTCGATGCATTTTTTAATGGTTGCTTCCAATTTGCCTGATATTTCCGGAATGTCGTTACCGTCAAAGTTTCCCAAATCAAGAATTTTCATGTCTCTGATGCTTTCAAATCTTTCTGTAGTTGGATCTATTGTATATGTAATTTTCCTTAATTCATTGGGGGCAAGGCTTGCACCGGAGCGAAAACTGACTCCTTTGTCATAGGGTATACCAAAAATCACCGCATCGGCTTCTTCTATGGTCAAATCAGGGTTGTTCAATCTCGCCCAAATATTTCTGTCTTTATGCAGGTTTTCCATAAAAAAACCCCTTTCCACAATATAATACAATAATAGTATCACAGTAAAAGGGGTTTTTAAACATGCGATTATTTCGGAATAAACCCGGAACGGTGTATTTATAAATTTTAAAAGCAATTTTAGCAGCCTGTACTGATAAAAAACCCGTAGGGTTTACGACACTTAATGATTTAAACAAATGCCTGTACACGGTATAACAGTTGCCTTTGCCGTATTATACAACAAAAAAATATGTTGTATGTGTCAGCAAAAACCGACCGGGAGAACCGTCCCCCTGGTTGCTTTCCCCCTGGTTGCTTACATTTGGCATACGCCGGCACGGCATACACCATCTATGTGTTCTTCGAATTCTTCTCCCATATATTTCAGACAGTCTCGCAGCGCAGTGGTGGCTGCCTGTCCCAAGCCGCAAAAGGATGTATTTTTCATCGTATCCGACAGTCTTATAAGACTGTCTATATCTGCTTTTGTTGCTTCACCTTTGGTGAATTTGTCCAATATTCCATATATTCTCGTGTTGCCCTCTCTGCAAGGAGTGCATTTTCCACATGATTCGTGTCTAAAAAATGCCGTGATACTTTTCAGAAAATCGATTACACAGTTGGAATCGTCCACTACCAGCAAAGCCCCGGATCCGAGTTTTAATTTGTTATCCTGCAAGGCTCTGTAGCACATAGGAGTATACAGCAAGTCTTCTGTAAAGCATGCCCCGGAGGATCCGCCTAATTGTACAAATTTTAATCTCTTGCCATCAGGCACACCTCCGCCCACATCATATACAATTTCTCTTATGGGTGTACCAAAGGGAATCTCAAATACCCCTTTATTTACAACGTTTCCCGACAGACAAACCAGCTTCGTTCCGCCGCTGGCCCTTGTGCCGTAACTTGCATATTCGGCGCCTCCAAGTTCAATTATGGTGGGGATACAGCTGTAGGTCTCAACATTTTGGAGCATCGTAGGTTTTTGATGTAAACCTTTTTGGCTGAGATATGGAGGCTTTTTGCGGGGTCTGCCGGATTTGCCTTCAATAGATTCCAATAGGGCTGTGTTTTCACCGCATACATAGGCACCGGCTCCCCAAACAACTTGGATATTGAAACTGAAGTTTGAGCCCAGGATGTTTTCACCTAAAAAATTAGTCCTTATGGCGTTTTTTATAGCATTATTTATAATATCCTTATGCTCTAAATACTCGCCTCTTACATAGATAAAACCCTCTTTGATATTAAAAACATAAGCCGCTATGGTCATACCTTCTATAAGGCGCAGGGGATTTTGAGTTAACATGAGCTTATCCTTAAAAGTACCGGGTTCCCCTTCGTCTCCATTGCAGACGGCATATTCGGGAAAGTTTTTACTTTTATAGGCTTGTTCCCATTTAAATCCGGTGGGATAAGCTGCTCCGCCTCTGCCCATAAGCCTTGCCTTGCTGACTTCTTCAATGATCTCCAAGGGTTCCATTTGCATGGCTTTTTTGAGGCCTACGTAACCGCCGGCACTGTGATAATCCAATACGGAATCAGGTTTTATTTTACCTATATCCTTAGAAATCAATTTCAATATTCTTGCCACGCTCATTCCCCCCAATATATTTTAATATCCGAATGACACTTTCTATCTTCTCCTTTGTTATGTTGCCATAAACCTTGTTGTCAATTTTAATGGCCGGGCTTATCTCACAAGCCCCGAAGCAACTGACCTGATGCAAAGTAAACATCCCGTCTGCTGTTGTTTCACCTATTTTTATTCCCAAAAGTTCTTCCAAAATATCTATTACTTTTTGAGAACCGCAAACATGACAGGGTGCACTGTCGCATATTTCAATAACATATCTGCCTTTGGGTTTATGGTTTAACATAGAGTAAAAGGTTGCAACCTCATAAACCTGACTTTCTTTTAAATTCAGCTTTTCCGCAACATATTCCAAACATTCCTCAGACAAATAGTTTTGCTCCGAGGATTTTTGCAAGTCCAAAAGAATTTGTATTAACCTTTCTTTGGAATTATCATACTTTGCAATTATTGTATCTAATTGTGAAAACAAAGCTGTCTCATCCATTAGCCTGACCTCCTTGTGTTTTTAATTAGAAAGCATTCTGTATTATGTATT
>LSQX01253405.1_pt1 | contig 52247 bp, 38 predicted proteins | sample 654561 | NCBI WGS metagenome assembly LSQX01 (sample SAMN04489861, study PRJNA283612) | anaerobic digester metagenome | isolation source: 4 biogas reactors fed with cattle manure at either 37C or 55C with and... | place: Denmark: Kongens Lyngby | collected 2014
TGGGATATCTGGGAGGTCTTCCCGTGCATGATCTGGCCGGCTCTGCCGAGCTCGGCGCCGAAGGATTGGGCGATCGCCTGATGGCCCAGGCAGATACCCAGGAGCGGTGTCTCTTGCCTGAGCGCCTGGATCAAATCCATCATGATCCCCGCCTTTTCAGGCCGACCGGAGCCTGGCGAGAGCACGACGGCATCGGGGCGCATCTGGAGGACCTCCTGCACGCTTACCTCGCGGTTGCGCCTGATGACCAGCTCCAGATTGAGCGTATAGAGCATCTGCACCAGGTTGTAGGTGAAGGAATCGTAGTTATCAAGTATCAGTATCATGGCTATTGGTGTGAGCGGGTTAATTTAATTCAAAATCATTGGCGGCCAGGTTGACCGCATTGAAGAGCGCTCTGGCTTTGTTGAGGGTCTCTTCGTATTCGTTTTCGGCGATGGAATCGTAGACAATGCCGGCGCCCGTCTGTATGTACATCTTCTGGTCGCGGATTTCGACCGTGCGGATGGTGATTGCCAGGTCCATGTTGCCGGTGTAGCTGAAGTAGCCGACGGCGCCTCCATAGACACCGCGAGGGGCCGGCTCCAGCTCGTGAATCAGCTCCATGGCGCGAACCTTGGGGGCGCCGCTGAGCGTGCCGGCCGGGAACGTGGTGCGTACCAGGTCGAAGGCGTCGTACTCGCTGGCAAGCATGGCGTCGATTTCACTGACGATGTGCATGACGTGGGAGTAGCGCTCTATGTTCATGAAGGATTTGACCTGTACGCTGCCCGGCAGCGCCGTCCGGCCCAGGTCGTTCCGGCCCAGGTCTACCAGCATGAGATGCTCGGCGCGCTCCTTTTCATCGCGCAGCAATTCATCGGCGAGCTTCATATCCTCAGCAGGGGTATTGCCGCGCTTGCGCGTGCCCGCAATGGGACGCAGGGAAGAGTGGCCGTTTTCGAGCTTCACCATCGTCTCAGGTGATGAACCGGCAAGAGTAAGGCCGCCGATTTTGAGGAAGAAGGTGTAGGGTGAGGGGTTGATGTAGCGCAGGGCGCGATAGGCGCAGAGCGCGCTGAAGGGCATGGGCGCCGAGAAACATTGGGAGAGAACCAACTGAATGGCTTCCCCATCCTGAATGTACTGCCTGGCTTTCTCCACCATGGAGTAGAACTCCTGGCGGGAAAGATTGCTCTTCAATTGCGGCACGGTTTTATCGGCCTTTTTGGGGGTTGGCGGGAAAGGCGTATCGAGTCTGGCTGTGATTTGGCCGATTCGCTCCCGGGCATACTCATAGGCAGCCTGGGGGCTTTCAAACTCGGCGTGATGAACGCAGACGACGCTCTTCACCGTGTGGCGCTGGTTGTCAAAAATGATCATCTCGTCGGTAATCAGAAAGGCGGCATCAGGCGTCTCCACTTTCGCTTTGGGTTCGGGCAGCTCCTCGAACTGGTTGACGCACTCGTAGCCGATGAACCCGATGGCGCCGCCCAACAGAGGCGGCAGGTCGCCATGGGTGAGCGCCTTTTTATTCTGGATGATCTGGCGCAACGCATTCAGGGGAGCTCCGGCGGTTTCCAGCTCTCGGCGTTCCCCCTTTTCGCTGTAAAAGGGGCGGGAGTCTTCGATGGTGAACACTCCGCGCGGATGAATCCCCAAAAAGGAGTAGCGGCCAAAGCGCTCCCCCTTCTCAACGCTCTCCAGAAGGAAGAGATTCTCCTCCTCGGCAAAGCGCCCCAGTACGGAGACCGGCGTCTCGATATCGGCCAGTCGTTCTACATAGACGGGGATGATGTCTCCCTCCTGGCAAAGTTTTTTGAACTCCTCCAGGCTGGGCTTTAACGTTAATTTTTTCTCACTCATATTTTAAAAATAAAAAACCGCACCTCTCTCTGGTTTTGAACCGAGGTGCGGTTGTATTTCTTAGCTAAAACAAAAAGGGCGGATTAAACTTTTTACTGCTTAACCGCCTGCGCCAATCTATCTATACGTACAAAGGGAAATACAAAACGCGGCCTCGGCGGCTATCGCCAGGACCACTGATTGAAACCTATAAAGTACGCAGTTGTTCTCACAACGAGGAAAAGCTAGTTCAAAGCTGGCGAATTAGCAAGCGTTTTTTGAATATTTTTGATATATGGCACTTTAACAGATTGATGTGGAAAGAGATATATAGCGGAATTATTTTTATTTTTTTGCTTCTTCTCAGGCTTTCGGACGCTGGAGGCCCATCTTTTTGATGCGTGAGAGTAAGGTCGTCGGCTTGATCCCCAGGAGCTCGGCGGCGCCATCGACGCCTTTGATCTTCCAGTCAGCTTTCTCCAGAATTTTGAGGAGGTTCTCCTTTTCAAGCTGGCGCATCTCCGCTTCGGTCAGGAACTGCTCCGTGTTAGAGCTTTTGGAGCTGCCCGCGGGGAGATTATTCCCCCTTTGGGAGGGGAGATTGAACTGCAGGATGCCGCCTCTTGAGAGAATGACGGCGCGCTCCACGACGTTGCGCAGCTCGCGTACATTGCCCGGCCAGTCATAATTGAGCAGCGTGGTGAGGCCGGCACGGGTCAGACGCGGGCGGGAGCAGCGGAGCTCCTTGACCGAGATATCGATAAAGTGCTTTACCAGCGGCGGGATATCATCCTTGCGCTCACGCAGCGGGGCCACCTGGATCGGGAAAACGTTGATCCGGTAGTAGAGGTCTTCGCGAAAGTGCCCCAAATCGACCGCTTCTTTGAGGTCGCGATTGGTCGCGGCGACGATGCGGACATTGGCGGTGCGGGTCTGGTCATCGCCGACAGCTTCATAGCGTTTTTCCTGCAAAACGTGCAGGAGCTTGCCTTGCATTTCGAGCGGTATCTCCCCGATCTCATCCAGAAACAGAGTCCCCCCTTCAGCGGTTTCAAAGCGGCCGGGGCGGTCTTTCAAAGCTCCGGTAAAGGCGCCTTTGACATGGCCAAAGAATTCACTCTCAAAGAGCTCCTTGGGGATGGAGGCGCAGTTGACCCGTACCATAGGGCCATTTTTGCGGTTGCTGCGGTTGTGTATTTCGTAGGCGACGAGTTCTTTACCGGTGCCGGTCTCGCCCAGAATCAGGACCGAGGCTTCGGTGGGAGCGACCAGGTCGACCTGGCTCACGATTCGTTTGAGCGCGGCGCTCTGGCCGATGAGGTTGCCGAAAGCTTTGGCTTCCAGGATGAGCTCTCGCAGATAGGCGTTTTGGAGCTCCAACTGGCCTTTGAGGCGTTGTATTTCTTCAAAGGAGCGGGCATTGACAATGGCGCCGCCGACAAAATTGGCGAAGACGCGCCCCCACGGTTTGCCGATTTCCAATAGGGTGGTCCGTGTATAGGCAGCCATGACGCCGAGGATTTCCCCGCGGAACATAACCGGGGTAGCGACGAGACCGAGAATCTTCTTTTTCTCAAGCCACTCCACTCCGAAGGCCATCTCGGGCTCTGCACGCCAATTCTGTATGTAGCGCTGCTCTCCTGAGAGGGCGATGCTGCCCAGGAGCCCCATGGAGAGGGGGATTCTGCGATTGGGGTTGTTGATATCGTTTTCCTCTTCGGGAGGCTCATGGTCGCTTTTCATGAGCCGGCCGGTGTAAAGGTGGAGGCAGCGGCTTTGATCGGGACAGTGGGCGGCATGAGGGCAGATGTCGCAACGGTCTCCTTTTTCCAGGAGCCAGACCTGGGCGCAGGTAATGACCGAGCCGGGACCATCAATGGCGGCTTCCATCAATTTATTGAGCAGGGTATCAAGCGACTGTTCATGGGCCAGCTCCAGGAGGAGTTGCAATGCGCGGTTGGGCTCTACTTGTGGGTAACGAGTCTCTTTCATCAACGGGGAGGATGCTTGCATAAATGTACGGAAAACTCAACCTTTAAAGAACGATATTTCGTTCATTCAAAATATCGACCCCATATCATACCATATGAGTATTGATTGTATTATCTTTGTAATCAATCTGTTATCTATGATTAAATTATCTTGGCATCTAAGTAGCTTATATTTGAACGACTGCTATCCAGGCGGTAGGTATGGAATCCGATGATGTCCAAAAAGCTTCCCATTCTCTGTGGGAAAAGATACAAGAAGTGAACGAGGCCAACTTCGGCGACGAGGTTTTGGCTTCCTCTCTTCCGGTTTGGGTCGCTTTTGGGGCCTTCTGGAGTTTCTACTGCCGAGCCATGGATTCACTTCTGGCGGAGATGGTGCTTTTGTGTGAAGGCCGCGCCAGGGTGGTCTGGGCGGATGTGGATGTGAATTTGGGTCTGAGCCTCTGGTTTGAGGTGATGAATCTGCCGACTCTTCTTTATTTTGTCGGCGGGGAGGTCCGGGGCAAAATTGTTGGGGTATCCAGTAAAGAAAAGATATTGCCTCAGATAGAGAGCGTAATGAATTTAAAAACTAAATGAGTATGATAAAGCATAAGTTCCAATGGGTTCAAAAAGCCAGTGGTGTTTCTGCGGCTTTGCTTTGTGTGGCGCTTTTGAGCGGCTGTAACGGGGAGCCTCCTCAGCAGGAGCGGCCTGCCCCTGAGGTCAAGACGGTCTCCGTACAAAAAGAGGAGGTGCTTTTGAGCAGCGAGCTGCCCGGGCGTACCTCCGCCTACCGAATAGCCGAGATACGGCCCCAGGTGAACGGAGTGATCTTGAAGCGGCTTTTTGAAGAAGGGAGCGATGTGCAGGAGGGCCAGTCACTTTACCAGATTGACCCTGCGCCATTTGAGGCAGCCATTAGCAGCGCACGGGCGGCGCTGGTGCGAGCCCAGGCTTATTTGCCGGCGGTGCAGTTGCGTGAAGAGCGCTACCGGCAGGCGCTGGAGAACAAAGCGGTGAGCCAGCAGGATTATGATGATGCTTCGGCGGCGCTCAAGCAGGCGCAGGCTGATATTGAGTTTTACCAGGCGGCGTTGCAGACGGCAGAGATCAACCTGAACTACTCCAAAATGATCTCTCCTCTGACTGGCCGGATCGGCACCTCTTCGGTAACGGATGGCGCGACGGTGACTGCGTATCAGCAGATACCGCTGGCGACGGTCCAGCAGTTGGACCCGATCTATGTGGATGTGCCGCAATCGACCAGTGAGATGATGCGGCTGCGCAAGCGGCTGCAAGAGGGGTTGCTGACCCGTGACCATGATGTGGTCAGCCAGGTGAAGCTGATTCTGGATGATGGCACTATCTATGGACACACGGGGACGCTGCAATTCAGGGATGTCTCGGTGGACCCGACCACTTCGACGACGATATTGAGGATGGTCTTCCCGAACCCGGAAGGCGAGCTCTTGCCGGGGATGTTCGTGCGCGCCATTGTGCGTGAGGGGATCGATACCCAGGGGCTTCTGGTGCCGCAGGAGACCGTATCGCGCGACCGCAAGGGAGATGCTTTTGTGATGGTTGTGGAGGATGGTGTGGCCCTGCAGCAGATTATCCAGGTGGATAGGGCGATTGGCAATAAGTGGCTGGTAACCTCCGGTCTGAGCGAAAAGGAGCACATCGTATTGGAGGGGCTCCAGAATATTAACCACAGGACACCGGTCCGGGAAGTCTATGCGGGAATCTGGGGTAAAGAAGATTTGGCAGCACCGGTGGAGGCTCAGGAATAACCTCGAAGGAGAGTTTAAAGCGTTATGTTATCAAGATACTTTTTGGCGCGCCCCGTCTTTGCATGGGTGATCGCCATTATTCTGATGGTGGCCGGTATATTGGCCATTTATAAGCTGCCGATTTCTCAGTATCCGCCTGTGGCACCGCCATCCATCTCAATCCAGGCTCACTATACGGGTGGCTCGGCTGAAACGGTGGAGAACTCGGTGACGCAGATCATCGAGCAGAAAATGACCGGTTTTGACAACCTGCTCTACCAGTCGGCAACCAGTGACTCAATGGGTATGGCCCGACTGGAGCTGACCTTCGCGCCGGGGACGGATCCCGACATGGCCTGGAGCCAGGTGCAGAACAAACTCCAACTGGCGATGACCAGCTTGCCCTCCTCGGTTCAGGCCGAGGGTGTGGAGGTGAAGAAGAGTACCCGCAGCTACCTGATGGTTGTCGGCATCACCTCCGAGAACGGGACCATGAATGGAGAGGATTTGCGTGACTATGCCAAATCGACTCTGGAGAGCATTCTTTCGCGAGTCCCCGGCGTGGGTGAAGTGGAGGTTTTTGGAGGCCAGTATGCGATGCGGATATGGGTGGATACCGATAAGCTGATCAGCTACGGTCTGACCTTCAGCGACCTGGCGCTGGCGTTGCGGAGTTACAACGTTGAGATTTCGGCCGGCCAGTTTGGCGGTGCTCCGGCAGTGGAGGGGCAGCGGCTCAATGCTTCGGTTCTGGTTCAAAGCTTTTTGAAGACCCCTGAGGAGTTCGACAGTATTCCCCTGAGGGTCAATGATGATGGCTCAATTGTCCGGGTGAAAGATATCGGTTACTCGGAGCTTGGCGCTGAGAACTATGCGGTGGATGTGCGCTATAATGGACAGCACCAGGCCGGTATCGCGATTCGCCAGGCGGCCGGCGCCAATGCGCTGGAGACGGCTGATAACGTCCGCGCGCGTCTGGCCGAGATGGAGCCGTTTTTCCCGGCCGGTCTGAAGGTGATCTATCCCTACGATACGACCCCCTTCATTGAGGTGGCGATCAACGGGGTGGTGCGCACGCTTATTGAAGCGGTGATTCTGGTATTCCTGGTGATGTATCTCTTCATGGGGAACCTGCGGGCGACGATTATTCCGACGATTGCGGTGCCGGTCGTTATTTTGGGTACCTTTGCCATTTTGGCTATATTCGGTTTCTCCATCAACATGCTGACGATGTTCGCGATGGTATTGGCGATCGGACTACTGGTTGATGACGCCATCGTGGTGGTGGAGAACGTGGAGCGCATCATGAGCGAGGAGGGGTGCAGTCCGCGTGAGGCGGCCTATAAATCGATGGGTGAGATCACCAGCGCCTTGATTGGTATTGGGTTGGTGCTTTCGGCCGTGTTCGGTCCGATGGCCTTTTTCCCGGGCTCCACGGGTGTGATTTATCGGCAGTTTTCTGTGACGATTATCTCCTCGATGTTGCTTTCGGTGGTGGTGGCGTTGGTGCTCACGCCGGTGCTTTGCGCTGCGTTCCTCAAGCCGATTCCCAAGGGGCACATGGCTTCGGATGGCAGTATCTGGTTTTTGAGGCCGTTTTTCCGGCAGTTTGACCGCTTTTTTGGCTGGATCAGAAATCGGTATACGGGGCTTTTGAGTCGCTCGTTGCACCGCAAGAAGCGTTACTTTGCGGTATTTATTTTGATTGGCGTGGCGCTGGTCTACTTTTTCCAGAAGATGCCGACCTCATACCTGCCTGATGAAGACCAGGGCATCATGATGCTGATGGCTTCGACACCGGCCGGCTCCACGCTGGAGCAGACCCAGAAGGTGGTGGAACATGTCTCGAACTACTTCCTGGAAAAAGAGAAAGATGCCGTGGAATCGATCATGACGGTTGTCGGTTTTGGCTTCAGCGGAATTGGCCAGAATCAGGGCATGGCTTTCATTCGGCTTAAAGATTGGGGGCTGCGTGAGGAGCCGCACCTCAAGATCGGAGCAATCACGGGCAGGGCTATGATGGAGTTCTCGAAGGTACGCGAGGCTCAGATTTTCGCTTTCTCTCCGCCTTCCATCATGGAGCTGGGCCAGGCCAAAGGTTTTGACTTCCAGTTGCTGGACCAGGGGAGTGTGGGCCATGCCGAGCTGATGAATGCACGCAACATGCTTCTGGGAATGGTGATGGCCGATATGGCTTCTGAGCGGCCCACGTTGGCGCAGGTGCGCCCTAACGGCATGGAAGATGTGCCTGAGTACCATCTGGATGTGGACTGGGAGAAGGCCGGCAGCCTGGGAGTGCCGATTACCGAGATTCATCAGACGATTTCGGCGGCTTTCGGCTCGGCCTATATCAATAACTTCGTGCAGGGTGGCCGTGTCAAGAAGGTCTTTATCCAGGCCGATGCCAAGCACCGCATGTTGCCCGAGGATATTGACAGTCTCTACGTCCGGAACAACCAGGGCAAGATGGTGCCGCTATCGGCACTGGCCACCGGACGCTGGACCTATGGGTCGCCGCGATTGGAGCGCTTCAACGGCTTCCCGAGCCTGAATATTCTGGGCGAGGCTGCCGCAGGACGGAGCACGGGCGATGCGATGAAGATGATGGAGGATTTCGTGAAAGTTCTCCCCCAGGGTATCGGTTACGACTGGCAGGGGCTCTCCTACCAGGAGCGTCAATCCAGTGCCCAGGCCGGACCGCTCTATGCGTTCTCGGTATTGGTCATATTCCTCTGCCTGGCGGCGCTCTATGAGAGCTGGCCGATTCCCGTCTCGATTCTCCTGACGATGCCCCTTGGGGCAATCGGCGGCGTGTTGGCTTCGAGCCTCTTTGGGCTGCCCAATGACGTTTACTTCCAGATCGGGCTCCTGACGACGCTGGGGCTGACGACGAAGAACGCGATTCTGATCGTGCAGTTCGCCAAGACTCGTGTGGAGGATGGCGCGGAGCTGATTTCGGCCACGCTCGAGGGGGCCAAGCTTCGCTTCCGCCCGATTGTGATGACCTCTCTCGCATTCGGTTTTGGTGTGCTGCCGCTGGCTTATGCTAATGGCGCCGGTGCCGGTGCCCAGAATGCGATCGGCATTCCGGTGATCGGCGGCGTGGTGACCTCCACGGTTCTGGTGACGATTTTCTCACCGCTCTTTTACGTGATTATCGAAAAAACGTTTGGTATGCAGCATGGAAAAAAGGTAACAGCTCCGCCAGAAACAACCCCGTCCGTGGAGGCCTGAATAGATGAAAAGAAATAGAATAGTTTTATTGTCGATGCTTGTTTGCGCTCTGTTGGTGGGCGGCTGTACGATGGCGCCCAAGTATGAGCGGCCGGCCTCGCCGGTTTCTGCACAGTGGCCCAGCGGCGCGGCGTATGACCCGACCAAGGTCTCCAAACCGGGGACTCCCGAGGGTGAAGACCTGTTGCAATTGCGGTGGCGTGAGTTTTTCACGGACCCCAAATTGCGCCAGCTAATCGGTATTGCGCTGGAGAATAACCGCCAGCTCAAGAGTGCGCGCCTGTCGGTCGAGTATTACCGTGAGCTCTACAACATCCAGACTTCGGACCTTTTCCCAAGGATTACCGGAGGGTTGGGGATGAGTGCCCAACGGATGCCGGCTGATTTATCGGCCACTGGCCGCCGCGCGACGATGGAGCGCTACGATGCGAACCTGGGCGCCGCCTCCTGGGAGGTTGATTTCTTTGGCCGCATCCGGAGCCTGAAAGAGGCTGCCTTGCAGGAGTACTTTGCGACGGAGCAGGCGAGCCGAAGCGCTCAAATCTCGATCATCTCAGCCGTGGCGCACTCTTATCTTAATATCGCCTCGGCGCAGGAATGCGTGGCGCTGGATAAGGAACTGGTCGCCTCTTATCGCGATACCTATGAGCGGGTCAAGCGCAACTACGATCTGGGTCTGGTTTCGGAGATTGACGTGAGCCGCTCGGCATCGCAGGTGGCTGTGGCAGAGCGCAGCGCAGCAGTCTACTTGCAGCTTCTGGCACAGAGCAGGAATGCGCTGGAGTTCCTCCTGGGAGCACCGGTGCCGGAAGAGTTGCTGCCGGAGAGCCTGACCGGTTTGGCGCCTGCACGAGAGGTGAGTGCGGGTATTTCTTCGGAAATTCTGCTCAAGCGGCCTGACGTGCTGGCGGCGGAGAATCAACTCCTGGCGGCCAATGCCAATATTGGTGCGGCACGGGCGGCCTATTTCCCCAGGATTTCCCTGACGGCGGCCATTGGCAGTGCCAGCAGCGAGCTCTCAGGTCTCTTTAAATCGGGCAGCGGCTACTGGAGCTATGCGCCACAGTTGGCGTTGCCGATTTTCGATATGCGGACCTGGGCCTCGCACAGAGCCTCCAAGGTGAAGAAGGAGATGATGATCAGCGAGTATGAGAAGGCGATTCAATCGGCTTTTCGTGATGTGGCTGATGTCCTGGCGACGCTTGGGACGATCGACAAACAGGTAACGGCGCAGGAGGAATATGTCGCGGCGGTGAAGCGGACTTATGAACTGGCCAACTATCGCTACGAAAGCGAGATCGATAACTACCTGAGCCTGCTGGATGCGCAGCGCTCGCTGCACAGCTCTGAGCAGTCACTGGTGATGCTGGTGCGTGAGAAGTTCGCCAGCCAGATCGACCTCTACACGGTTCTGGGCGGCGGCTGGGAGGAATCCCCGGATGAGCTTGAAGAGAGCTTTCAACTGACGGAGACGACTCCGTCTGAGCTGAACTGATAGAGGGTAATAATCTAAAGTGAAAATGCCGCTGGCGTGACTGGCGGCATTTTTCATGGGGGTAGTAGAGAGATAGATTGCTCTGGGCGCTTTGGTTTTGGTATCCTCTGGGCTGTGAAGAGGCGAGCTTTTTTGAAGGTAGCGGGTGCGGCAACGTTGTGTGCGGCCGCCAGATGTATGGCGATGGCGTCGGCTTCTCCGGCTTCGATTTTTACAGGTGCTGCCAGGGATGCAGCTCTGCCGGATTTATCAATCGGCAAGGTGATGAGCGTCGCTGGCCCCCTGAAGCCTTCACGACTGGGGGTGACCTTGGCGCATGAAATCCTGATTCGTGATTTAAGCGGAGCCGATGCGCCCGGGGCTATTCGCTACGATATGGAGAAGGCCTTTGAGCTGCTTTTGCCCAAGCTGGTAAACCTCAAAACGGCCGGTTGTCAAACGCTTGTAGAGGCGACCCCTGCCTACATGGGGCGCAACGTAAAATTCCTGCAACGGCTCTCCAGAGCTTCGGGCCTGAACATCCTGACCAATACCGGCTACTCGGCGGAAGAGGGTTCGCGCTATTTGCCGGCCTCGGTGGAGAGCGAAAAGATGGAGGATATCGCCTTTGGGTGGATACGGGAGGCGTGGTACGGCGTGGGTGAGAGCGGTGTGCGCCCCGGGGTGATCAAGCTCGGACTTGAAAGCGGGGGACTCACGGCCTTGCAGGGCAAGCTCTTCCAGGCAGCGGCCAGAACACACTTGCAGACGGGGCTGCCGCTATTGGTTCAATCTGCTGATGGGCTCGGGGTGGCTGAGGGATTAAGCCTTCTGCGCAGGGAGGGAATAGAGGCCGAGGCGCTTATCTGGGCCGGTGGAAGCGAGGCCAGCAACCGTGAACGGCTGGAGCAGGCGAAGATGGGGATTCGGCTTTGCCTGGGGGCAATCACGCCAGAGAGTGCCCGGGAATATCTGCAACTGCTGGGGCAGCTCAAGAAAGAGAAGCTGCTGGACCGTGTTCTGCTTGGCCATGGCTCAAGCCACTACTGGGTGGCCGCGTCCGGGACCGAAAAGAGCCTGCGTCCCGTGGGGGAAATGGAGCGGTATCTCTGGATACTGGATGGGTTTCTTCCGCAATTGCAAGAGGTCGGCTTCAGCCGCTCGGAGGTGGCGCAGATCACAGAAAAAAATCCCCGCGATGCTTTTGAGATTGGGGTTCGCAAGGCGGGGAGTCGTCGGAAGAAAAAGTATCTCCTCTTTTAGAGTTTGGAGTTTAGAGGAATCACGGCTCAGGCGAGGAAATCCTGGGAGCGCATCCGCTTGAGGGAGCTGCGCCAGGCGTATACGCAGAGGATCAGATCGTAGAGGAGAGCCGCCAGAGTGATGAGGACAAGGAGCCAGGGCATCTGGCCCAGGTTGAAGGCTTGAGTCAGGTCGTCGGTGGTTTTGTACCAGAATATGAAGAGCAGATAGGCGATAATCCAGGGCGCGCACAGGACCAGTGCGATGGTTCTCAGGAAAGCGTACTGGATATTCTTGGCGCGCAGTGAAAAGCGGACCGCGACCAGAGACAGGGCGAGGATATCCGCTAGGAGGAGAATGACCCCGTAAGCGACAGGAATATAGGCAACGGTAAAGGGGGTGAGCTCCGGGATGGGGAAATTGGAATAGAGGGGCGGCGGCACGGCTTTGGCTGCCTGTGTGATTGCGTAGTAGGCGACGATCGCGAAGGTGAAGAAGAGGAGAGGCCAGGCGCGTTTAAAGATGTTTTTGACTTGGGAGAGGATGATTTGCCGGGGAGAAAAGCGGCTCATGAGAATGAGCGGGAGCATCTGGGTGGAGACATCGCGGCGGATACGGACGGTGACCAGACAGGCGGTCCAGATTTTGAGGACGATGCAGGAGATGACGCAGAGAGGGGCGGCCATGAGGGAAGGGGCCAGGATGGCGGCTGAAGGGATAAGGGTGGTGAGGAGCTCCAAAAAAACGGCCAACGGTTCCAGAGAGAGGTGGAGGAGCCAGGCGACGGGCAGGATGGCGCTCAGCCAGAGTATCCAGAGGGAAAGGGAAGGGATGCGGTCCCGGTAATTGACCCAGTCATAGGGATTGGTAAAGCGGAGACGGAGGCGCATTCTGCGGGCGAGGGAGCCCAGGTTGATATTCTGGAAAAAAAGTCCGATTCGATTTCGAAGGATACGTTTGCGCGACGGAGGCTGCTTCCTCCAGACTCGGGAGGCAACCCAGCCCGCACCGCAGAGAAAGAGGGCGGAGAGCACGAGAAGAAAAAGCATACCCCATTTGCAGAGATGGAACATCCAGAGCAAGTCTTCAGGAGTGCGCGGTGCGGAGAAAAAGGTGAGCATGATGAAAAAGATGCCCCCGGGAGTGAACGGGAAGAGGGTTTTGATGAGGTTTACGGACACTTCCTGGCTCAGAACCCCCTGATTTTGAAGAGTAAAACTGGTGAGAGGGATCAAAACGGAGATGCCGAAGGTGACAAAGGCGATAAAGACGATGGAGAGCGCGCTGGAAGTTCTCTGAGTGGAGCAGAAGCTGGAAATAAAAATGCCGCCGCCCGTCGAGAAACAGAGCCAGCAGAAGATAAAGGCATTCATGGCGAGAAAAGCATCCAGGGAGACGCCGCCCATGAAGAAAGCGGTCGCCTGAAGCGGCAGCAGGGTGAGAATCGTCTGGAGATGGAGCTGGATCGCAGAAAAAAACTTCCCGAGGATGATATCCGGGCTTTTGAGAGGCGTGAGGAAAAGGAGGCCCAGAGTATCTTCCTCACGCTCACGGCTCAGGGAGGAAGAGGCGAAATAGCCGGAGGCGCCCGCATAAATGGCTGATATGCCGAGGGTCGAAAAGAAAAGGAACTGGCCGTCCTTCATCACGTCATAGAAACCGCCGGCCAGAGCGACGGCCCCCAATAAACCGAGAGTCATGAAAGCAGGTAACATCCTGAGAAGGTAAGTTTTCCAGGATTTGCCACTGATGGTGAGCTCACGTCCTATGATGGCCAGGTATTTCACCGTAATGGGGCTGAAACTTTTCGTTTCGTCTTTTCGGGGTCTGATTGGAGCAGAAAAGGGGTTCTCTGTGAAGGAGAATTTTGTTTCGGAGAGTTATTTGTGCCGGTGCAGCCGGTGCGGCGGCCGGCTGAGGAGCGGGTGTAGAGGCGGATTCCGCGGCTGGGGATTCTCGGGGTTCTTCAGGCATCTGCGGCTCTTCGGGTACCTCGGAGTGTTCGGGATGTTCCCAGAGTTTGGAGCGGAGGAGGTCGGCTTTTTCATCAAAAGAGAGTTCTTCCATGGCATTGATTTCTTTGATCTGGGCGGCGTGTTTGAGGGTCGCCTGCGCGGCGGAGAATTCAAAGCGTTCGCGAGCGAGCTCCAGAGCGCGGATTTTCAGGTGGAGCTTGAGGAGCTGGGAGAAGGCTTTGAGGTCTCCTTCTTCGATGGCCTTATCCATGAATTTGACCAGGCCGGCATAGAGCCGGGTTTCAATGATGGGCAGAGTGGGGAGCGAGGCGGATGTCATAGGCTGAAGATAGTAAGTAAAGGGGCGGCGGGATACAGAAATAAATATGGCAACTGCGGCAATCATGGTAAAAAAGCCACGGGGGGTTGAGTTCCCGCGGCTTTTCGTGCAGGAGCCGGAGTGGCCCCTGTTGTCTTTTTTTCAGTTTTCTCTACTCCAGAGGCTCCCCATCAAGTTGTTTCAAGATTTCGTGGATAGCGCGCTCAAGCTGCGGGTCGCGTCCCAGGCGGTAATCTTCGCCGGTGAGCTCTACATGGATATCGGGCTCTTCGCCCATTCCTTCGGTCGGTGTGCCATCCAGGCGCCAGGCGCCTGAAAGCGGCATACGCGCAGAGGTGCCATCCACCAGCCCCATGCCATAGGTCCAGATAACGTAGCCGGGAGTGGGCATCCCGACGACCAGGCCGAGCTTATTGACCCGGAAAGCGGTCGTGAAGAGCTCACCATTGGAGTAGGATTCCTGGTCGCACAAGGCGATGATCGGTTTATCCCAGGAGCGATCGGGCACGGTATGGATAGCTTCATCGCGCGGCTTGACGTAGCCGTGGGGCTTGCGCATGAGCCAGCCGATCAAGGTATCGGCGATATTGCCGCCGCGGTTGCCGCGAACGTCGATGATGAGGGCATCTTTCCCTATGACCCTGTCATAGACTTCACGTTCAAAGCGGCTCTGGTCCGAGGGGCCCATGGCAGCGATGTGGATATAGGCCAGGCGGTCATCACTGGCCTTGCTGGCGATATCGGCGTTTTTCTCGATTTTGTTCTCATAGAGGATGCTGCCCCAGGAAGAGGTTGGCAGCGCATACTTCACCAGCCGTGTCTCGTTGGTGGAGGGGCGCTCACTGACCATGAAGGTGAAGTCTCTCTGCTTGTTGTTGATGGTCTGGTAGAGCGTTTCATCGGCACGGACATCCGTCCCGTTGATCTGCATGATATATTCGCCGGCTTTGATGCGGGTGGCCTCATAATCGCCAGGCATATTGGGCGGCACCTCGGCGACGCGCAGCCCGGGCCCGCGCCAGTTGTAATCGATGATGAAGCCGAGCTTGGGCGTGGAGGGGGAAGGGGTCGGATTTTCTTTGCGTGTGCCGATTTCCGAGTGGCTTGACTCGAGCTCGCCGGTCATACGGTTGAGCAGAACGCCAAACTCTTCGCTGGTATCGATGGTCGGCAGGAGCCGTTCATAGCGTGCACGGATGGCATCCCAGTCGCGGCCATGCATATTGCCGTCATAGAAGCCGCGTTTGAAGTTGCGCCAGAACTGTGCAAAAGCTGCCTGACGCTCCGCTTCCACGTCACGTTCAAAGTTGGCGATAAAGGTCACCTTCTCCAGCGGGGCGTTGTCCTGGATAAGCCTGCCATAGACTTCCCCGGCGCCGTTAGTGAAATAGACTTTTTTGGCTGCCGGCGCGATCTGGAGATTCCCCTTGCCGCCGCCGGAGGTGACCGTGCGAATGCTCTTGCCGTCGTAGCTGATCAGTGCCACCTCGCCATTGAGAATGACGACCAGGTCGCCGGTAGGTGAAGCCAGCATTTGCGAAGTGGAGGCGGTGGAGTGCCTGACGATGCGGCGGTTGATCCGGTTGAAATCAATGGAGACGTTGACCTTATTGGTCGTGGGCTCGAACTTGAGGTCAAAGTCATCAAGCTGGGCGGTGCTTTCGCGCAACGGCAGGCGGTAGATACCGGCTCCGTCGCGGTTGCTGTAGAAGTAGAGGAACTTGCCATCAGCCGACCAGGTGGGGGCTTCGTGCATCGCATAGAGCTGAGTGACGTTATAAGGCGAGCCACCCTCCGAGCCGATAATGAAGATATTGCGCGCTCCCCGCGGTGTCTGGCGAGTGTAGGCGATCCAGCGTCCATCGGGCGACCAACTGAAGGTGGTGCCGCCATTGGCGTAGAAGTAGGAGGCCGGCAGCTCCACAAGCCTGTAGAGGGAGCGGTCTTCCAGATTCAACCGGTAGAGGCCGCCCTCGGCTCCGGAGACCCAGAAGGCGATAGCGGTGCCATCAGGGGAGAAGCGCGGGTCCAGAATATCATCCTCACGGTCCCAGAGGCAGTTGATTTCATCGCTCTCCAGGTCCAGCTCGTAGAGACGCAGGTTTTTTTGACGGTCCGAAAGGAAATAGAGTTTGGTCGGATTTTTGCCCGGCTGGACGATGAAGTTGGAATCCTCGCCAACCCAGTCGGTCAGCCGCTTGGCAATGTTGGCTGTGCGGTCGGCGACTCCGCCGGGTTTCTTGGTGGGGATGGACCAGATTTCGCTGCGCAGACCAAAGAAGATCGTGGAGCCATCATCGGTTACTGCCAGCTCCTCAACGCTATTGCTGTCAAAGCGCATGAGCCGCCGTTTATTGGTTTTGGCATCCACCGCTGCCTCGATGAGTACTTTCTCGGGGGTCTGGCTGCCATTGCGCAGCAGGTAGAGATCAATATCGTACTCAAAGGCGATATCGCCGGTTTCAAAAGCGATGGAGGGAGCACGGACGGCGTCGCCGGCATACTCGGTGATCTGGCGGCCTTCGCCCTGAAGGTTGAATATCCAGAGGTTGGGAGTTCGGGCCGGGGTCTCTTCAATTTTTTCATTGGTCTTGCCGATCTCATCCAGCAGCGGAACGCCCGGGCTCTGCTCGCCAATAGTGACGGTGAGGATTTCCTGGCCTGAGGGCATGAACTTCGACCAGAGATGCTGCTTGCTGTCGTCCACCAGGGCTTTACGCTCGCCGGAGGCGACATCTATGAGGGCGATCTGCATGGCGCCGGAGCCGTAGTAACGCGGGCGAATCCAGGGAAAACCAAAGCGGCCATGGACAATCGTTTTGCCATCGGGCGAGAAGGCCGGATAGCTCAGCTTGGTGAAATCCTCGGCATATTTCCTGGTCTCCAGCTCCATATTGACGGAGAAGATGCCCGGGCCCTTGCCGTCGCGCGTGGCCGTGAAGAGAATTTCGGAGCTGTCCGGAGACCATCCGGTGGGAACCTCGTTTTCGCTGCTGAAGGTCATCTGCCGCGGAGAGCCCCCCTGGGCAGGCATCACGAAGATATCTTCATTGCCGTTGCGGGCGCTGGAAAAAGCGATCCATTTGCCGTCCGGAGACCAGACCGGGTTCGCATCCATTTCAACGTGCTGGGTGAGCGGCGTGGCGCGTCCACCCTCGGCGGGCACTGACCAGATATCCCCACGATAGACAAAGGCCAGCGTCTTGCCATCCGGGCTCAGGGCCGGCTGCCGGGCACCGATCAGGTACTCGGCGGAGTCTTGAGCCTGGCTGGTGAAAGCGGCTACAGCAAAAGCGGCACAGAGGCAGGCAATGCTCAATGTGCGCCCATTTTTTCCAAGATGATTAAAAAGTTGCATAAGAACCTGCGCCAAGGATAGCTAAAGTGAGGCAATAAAAAAACAATTATTTGGAAAAAAGAGCGAAAGCTATTTAAAAGCTGCTTTTTGCGCTGGCTCTCTACATGTCGCGAATGTAGAGCTCTCTGTTTTTCCAGAGGTAAATCGTGCCCGAAACCACGGTGAGGAGCACCGCCACCCAGATGGAGGTGACGACAAAGCAGTGGGCCCAGCTATAGAAAGAGAAGAAAGCGACCGCATAGGAGCCCCACTCAGGGTAGGAGAGTTCTACCAGGATGGCGATGATGCAGGTGATTTGGGAGATGGTTTTGTGTTTGCCGTAGCGTTCTGCCGCCAGGATCATGTTGCGGCTGGCGGCCAGGAGGCGCAGACCGGTAATGGCAAGCTCGCGTGCGACGATGAGGCCGCCCATCCAGGCAGGCATGATCCGGAGCTCCACGAAGACGATGAACGCCAGGCAGGTCAGGATTTTATCGGCCAGGGGGTCCATGAGGATGCCGAAATTGGTGACGAGCTTATCGCGTCGGGCGATATGGCCATCAAAAAAATCGGTCAACCCTGCTGCAATGAACAGGAGCAGCGCCACGCTTCTGGAGAAAGGGAATTGGAAGTTCATTACCAACATGAAAGCCCCAGTAAGCAGAAGGCGTGAAAGTGTTAATTGATTGGGTACGTTCATTAACGCGACAACCCCTGTTATACCAAAATCAAGAAATCCTTCAACTCTCTATTGCAATTTGCCGGGTATCTGATAAGATTGCGCCTGAAATTTAGCTTCTAGCTTATGAGCAAAACAAAAGTCTTACTACTGGGTGCCGGGTTCATTGCGGATATTCATTTAGAGTCATACAAGCGGTTTGTCGCAGATGCCGAAGTGGTCGGTATCTACTCGCGCAGCGCAAAACGGGCCGAAGAGGTGGCCGCACGATGGGGTATCCCCAACTATTATACGGATTGGAAAGAGGCGATCCAAAAAACGGAGGCGGAGGTGGTCGATATCTGCCTGCCGAACTTCCTGCATTGCCCGGTTGCCTGTTTCGCGGCTGAGAACGGCCTGCATGTCATTATCGAGAAACCGCTCTGCCTGACGCTTGATGAAGCAGACCTGATGATTGAGACCTGCAAGAAACACAACCGCAAGCTGATGTATGCCGAGGAGCTCTGCTTTGCTCCGAAATATGAGCGGGTCCGCAAAACAGTGGAAGAGGGTGCCGTGGGTAAAATCTTCCAGATGCGCCAGTGCGAGAAGCATAGCGGCCCGCACAGCGACTGGTTCTACGATGTGGAGCAGAGCGGCGGCGGCGCCCTGATGGATATGGGCTGCCATGCGTTTGGCTGGTTCCGCTGGATGCTTAACCGCACGCCGGCCAAGAGCGTTTACGCGACGATGCGGACGCTCTACCATACCGGCCGGACAAAGGGTGAAGATAACTCGCTGGCCATCGCGGAGTTTGAAGATGGCACCATTGGAGTGGCCGAAAACTCCTGGGCCAAACAGGGAGGAATGGACGACCGGATCGAGATTTACGGGACCGAAGGAGTCGTCTTCGCGGACCTCTTTATCGGCAACTCGGCATTGACTTATAGCGAAAAGGGTTATGGCTACGCGATGGAGAAGGCCGGCAGTACCAAAGGATGGAGCTTTACCATCTTCGAAGAGGTCTTCAATCAGGGCTATCCGCATGAGCTGGCGCACTTCATCGATTGCGTCCGCAACGATAAGGAGCCAAGCGTGACAGGGGAAGATGGCCGTGCTGTCCTGGAGATGATGCTGGCGGCTTATGAATCTGCGCGGACGGGAGCCAAAGTGATGCTTCCTTTCCACCCAAAAGTGAAGAAACCGATTGATTTATGGCTGGGTGAGTAAGCGATAACTAAACCAAAACTCAATAAACTAAAAATATGAGCAGTCCATCCAAACCGAAGATTCCCCTGATACCGAGGAATATCCTCTTTCCATTCATCTTGCTGACCACCTGTTTTGCCTGGTGGGGTCTGGCAAACAACATGACTGATACTCTGCTGGCCTTTTTCAAGCGGCTGATGAGTATGAGCGATTTCCAGACTTCCTGGATACAGTTGGCGTTTTACGGGTCCTATTTTTGCCTGGCGATACCGGCGGCCCTCATTGTGCAGCGCTTCAGCTACAAGGTGGGCGTGCTGTTTGGTCTGGGGATGTTTACGCTGGGTGGACTGATGTTTTTCCCGGCCAGTCTGCTTTTCCCGAGCGCGACGCCTCTCATGAGGTTCATGTACTTCCTCATATCGCTCTATGTGCTGGCCGGCGGCTGCTCGATTTTGGAGACGGCGGCCAACCCGTACATTCTGGCAATGGGACCGCCAGAGACGGCGACGCGAAGGCTGAACTTTGCCCAGTCGTTCAATCCGATTGGCTCCATTATGGGGGTGATGCTGAGCGGCTGGTTTATTTTGAGTCAACTGCAGCCGCTTGACGCGGATGACCGCGCCATTCTGGGGCTGCTCAATCTCAAAAGCCTTGAAGCGTTGCAGATAGGCGAACTCAAAGGAGCGGTGAATACCTATGTCGGTTTTGCTCTGCTCCTGGTAGTGATCTGGTTTTCGATACTTTTTTGCCGGATGCCCGTCTGTAGCGCCTCACCGGTGCAGAAAGGGGTGGCCCGCAACCTTTGGGCCTTTATCTCGATTCCTTTCGATGCATTCCATTTCAAAGAAGGCGGCTTCTTCATGGAGATGAAGGAGCTCTTGCGGCACCGGAAGTATCTTTGGGGAGTGGTGGCGCAGTTCTTTTACGTTGGGGCGCAGATTGGCGTCTGGTCTTTCACGATTCGATATGTGATGCAGGAGCTGAACCTGCTGGAGGCCTCTTCTTCGCGTTACTACACGATCACGCTGGTGGTCTTCGTCGGGATGCGTTTTGTCTGTACGTTCCTGATGAAATATATTTCCCCGAACATGCTTCTGGCGACGCTCTCGGTTTTCGCGGTGCTTTTCTGTCTGCCGGTGATGTTCATTGGCGGAATCGTGGGAGTGATTTCGCTGATCAGTATTTCTGGCTGTATGTCGTTGATGTTCCCGACGATTTACGGGATCGCCAGTGAAGGGCTGGGCGAGCGGATGAAGCTGGGCGGCTGCGGCCTGATTATGGCGATTCTGGGCGGTGCCGTCCTGACTGCCATACAGGGTCGGGTCTCCGATGCTGCCGGGATCAGTTTTGCCTATATCGTGCCGGCCTTCTGCTTTGTCGTGGTCGGCTATTACGGTCTGATGACCGAAGACGGCGAAGGTGACGAAAGCGGCCAGACACGGATGCCGCGGATACCGGCCGCTTTGATGGCGGTGGTTGGCGTGGCGACGGTTATCGTGGTTGCCGGCTGTATTTTTTATCCCGGCTACATGAAGGCGCAGGGTGAACGGCGGGCGGCATTGGCCATGGCGGAAAGCGCCCAGCAGGGCAAAGGCCTGGGAGGCTACTATGCGCTGGAGCAGACAGAGGGATTGGAGATACTCGAAGTGGTTCCCTCGCGTGAGAAGAGCTCTGATGGAAAGTTCAGGGGCGTCCTTCGCCACTATTGGGTGAAAGAGGTGAGCGCCAAAGGTCGGGTGAAAAGCGAAAATATCAACTATCTGGAGATTGGTCCCTGCCTGGCAGTAGAGGGTAAAGGAACCGTCCAGTGGCTGGGGAACTCAAAAACTGAAGATTTTCTCTATCTGGCCGACAGTGATACTCTGAGCTTTCGGGGGCAATCCTACACGCCGATCTCTCTGGAGCTGAACCATCTGCAATTGACTCAGAAAGTGCTGGAAGCCCGTGAGGCAACAGCGGCTGCCGAGCTGGAAGAGTAGGAAGAAACGGGCGCTCTGGAGACCCGGACCGACTGGAAGGTTTTACTGGTCGATGATGTACCGATGAACCTGCAGCTCCTGGAGCTCAAGAGAATTTTGAATACTTTGGAACCTCAAACAGTAAACACGACAACCAAACATGAACCATGAAAATCAGAGATATCTTGATTTGTGCCGGCATTTGCGGATTGCTTTGCTCCTGCCGTACAGTTGATACTACTACAGATATGATTGGAACTTATCAATATGATGTAGACTTTTTCAGAAGTCAGAAAATCGAGACGCTTGAGCTTGCCAGCGTGGATGGCCAGGCGCGCGTCTTGATTGTTCCCGATTATCAGGCGCGGGTCATGACCAGCACGGCGGCCGGCACTGCAGGCGAGAGCTACGGCTGGATCAACCATGCGCTGATTGCCTCTGGCGAAATCAGTGATCAGTTCAACCCTTTCGGGGGTGAAGAGCGCTTCTGGCTGGGGCCGGAAGGAGGAAAATTTTCCTGGTATTTCAAGCCCGGTGAAGAGCAGGTCTATGCCAATTGGAGGGTGCCGCCTTTGCTTGATACAGAGAGCTTCCCGCTCATTGGACGCGGGGTCCGGAGCTATACTTTTAACAAAAAGGCAACCCTGGGCAACGCCAGCGGGACCGAGTTCCAGATGGAAATAGAGCGGAAGATATCTCTCCTCAACTCAGCACAGACAGAAGAGAGCCTTGGGGTGAAGCTGGGCGCCGAGCTCAAAACGGTCGCTTATGAGACGGAGAATATCCTGACCAACCGGGGCAGGGAGGCCTGGAGCCGTGAGAGCGGTTTGCCTTCTATCTGGCTGCTGGGGATGTTCAATCCGAGCAGGACGACGACGGTTTTCATTCCCTACAATAAAGAGGGAGGCGGCAGAATCGTCAACGACGAATACTTCGGGAAGGTACCGGCGGAGCGGCTCATCGTGGATGAGGCAGAGGGGATTATTTACTTCAAGATTGACGGAGAGTGCCGGACCAAGATCGGCCTGCCTGCCCAGCGCGCGCTGGAAATCTGCGGCAGCTACGATTCTGAGAAGAAGCTGCTGACCCTCCTGCGCTATACGTTGCCCGAAGGGGAGGTTCATTACGTCAATGGCCAGTGGGGCGAGCAGGAGGACCCGTTCAATGGCGACGTGATCAACTCCTACAATGACGGCCCGACCGACGCAGGGACGATCATGGGGCCTTTCTATGAGATTGAGAGCTCTTCGCCGGGAGCCGAGCTGCGCCCGGGAGAGTCGCTGACGCATACGCAGCAGGTCTTCCATATTCAGGGGGAGGAGGCGCAGATTGAGCCGATTGTGCGCAAGCTGCTGGGAATCGGGCTGAAGAGCATCACGGAAAGATTTTAAATGAATCCCTGAAAAAGAGAGAAATGAAAATCAGATTGGAAAAATTCCTGACGGTTCTGCTGGTGGCATTGGGGGTGAGCCTCTCTGCGGCAGAAAAGAACCGGATGGAGCTCGGGATCAACCTGAGCAATCCCGGGCTTTACTGGGAAGCCGAGACGGTCTTTGCCGATGCGATGAAATCCTCGCGCCACTGGGATGTCGGAGGCAACAACTGGGCGAAGACCGATGAGAACTACTGGCCGCTTGAGGATGCCAACGTGATTGTGTTCGAGCGCTCGGGCGACTGCACCGGTACTTACCGGCTGAGTTTTGAAGGCAAGGCGAAGGTGAGCGCGGTCAGCGCGGAGGTAGAGGGGCTGCAGTATGATGCCGAGACAAACCGCTCGAGCGCACGTGTGGTGATTCGCGAGAAACGGGAGCGGACCATGCTGATTCTGCGCTTTACCGAGACCGACGGGGGAGTGCGAAACGTGAAGCTGATGCGGCCGATCTCCCCGGGCAGTGAGGAATCCTTTCCGGAAGAGACGCTTTTTACGCCGGAGTTCTTTGACAAGATATCCGAGTATACGACCGTGCGCGCCCTGGGCTGGGGAGCCATCAACTGGTCGCCTGAATCCAGGTGGGAGGAGCGGACCCTCACCAGCCACTCCCACCAATCGCCGAACCCGCTGCCGGGTAAGGAATATAACTGGGAGGGCCGCGGCACCGCCTGGGAATACCTGATCATGGCGGCCAATGAAGGCAAAAAGAATTTGTGGATTTGCATACCGCATCAGGCAGACGACACCTATATACGCAAGCTGGCGCTGCTCTGCCGCTATGGAAGCGATGGACGCGAGCCCTATACAAGCGCGGTGGAGAATCCGGTTTTCCCGCCGCTGGATAAAGATTTAAAGCTCTATGTGGAGTACTCCAACGAGGTTTGGAATTTCCAGTTCTCACAGACCCCCTGGTGCCGTGAGCAGGGCAAGACGACGGGGTACCCCCTGGACTTTGACGGCGAGAGCGACGAGATCACTCTGATGTTCCGCTACAAGGCGATGCGCTCGGTGGAGATGAGCGAGATTTTTCGCTCCGTTTTTGGTGATGAGGCGATGATGAGCCGTGTCCGGCCGGTGATCTGCTGGCAGCAGGGCTATGAGGACCTGATCAACCGCACTCTTTCCTTTATTGACGGCTACTATGGAGGGAAGGATTCGCGCTCGGATTATGCCAAACCACGGGATGTGGAGACTCAGACCATAGAGATGGGGGGAGGTGTCGCAACCATTACCAAATCGTGGAGCTACGGGGTGGAGAGGCCGGTGAACTACTTTTTCTATGGCGGCGGCGGAACCGGCTACTGGTATAGCGACGGCAAGACGACTCTGAGCGAGGATACGATCTGGGATAATGCCGGCTGGGATGCTTTTGGTTCTTTCACCGATCAATGGAATAACAAGCGGGCAGGTTACTTTGACAAGATGTGTACCGATGCGGCCTGGGCACGTCTCCATGGGCTGGTCTATCTTAACTATGAAGGCGACGCCCACCCGAGCTTCCAGAATAACGACGGGGAGATCATGCAAAAGACGCATTGGGACCCGCGGATGAAGGAGAATACGCTTGAGCATTTGCGGGCCGCCAACCAGGCCGGCTCAGCGCTCTTCCTCTTTCTCTCACCCGGTGGTCATGGTGATAAGAACTACTGGGCGGTGAGGAATTACGGAAGCGACGACCCGGAAGACTCCCCTCAATGGCAGGCGGTGCAGGAGTTCAACCGCGCGGCTCCGCAGGAGCTGAACCTGGGGATGATGGCCCCCTTTGAACGTGACGGCAATGCGTACGATACGCCCCGGAGGCAGCCTGAGGCAACGGGGCCCAAGCTCATTAAATCGAATGAGGAACAGAATGTTTCCTACTTATTCCGAGTGCCCAAGAGTGGTTCCTACGAGCTCAGGTTTGATCTCAAAGCGAGTTATCCCTACAAGATTGAACTGTTGTTTGATAGGGGGCGGAAGCGTAGCTCTGCAGCCAACGTTACACTCAAAGAAGATTCGAGCGGGGAGCAGGCTGATAAAAAAGCAGCCACTGGTGCCACACAGCAGAGGTACACCGCCTCGTTTCCCATTAGTGACAAGCAAAATTACGAGGAAGGGGTTCTCTACTCCGTGCGGTTTGTCGTACTGGAAGGCGAAGTAGAGATAAAGAAAGTTTCGCTAAAGTAGCGGACGCCGGCCCCCTACAAAAAAAACACCCTCCCGGATTGGAAGGGTGTTTTTAATTTTCAAGAGATGCCGCTGGCTTTATTTGGCCTCAGTGCTCTTACTCGGTTCTACCGAGAGGGTTGGCAGCGGTTCAGCCGAGGGCTGGATGGGAGAAGTGGAGGAGCTGCCGGCGGTTTCCTGCATGATGTTGAGGCCGATGGCGCGCTCGAGCGAAGCAAGGCTGGCGGCATAGTTGCGCAGGGCATTCACCCAGGTGGTACGGGCTTGAGTCAGCGAGGTCTCGGCATCGAGCACATCGAGCTGGGTACCGCTGCCGGCTTCCTGGAGTGCGCGAGCCAGCCGGAGCGCTTCGGTGGCGAGTTCGACGTTTTTCATTTGGGATTCAAGCGTCTCTTTGGCCTGGACGAAGGTGGAGTAGGTGCTGCGCACTTCCACCTCGATATTGCGGGCGGTGGCGAGCAGTTCCTCTCTGGAGCTGGAGAGATTGGCCTTGGCGGTATCGGTGAGACCTTTGGTTTGGAGCCCGTCAAAGATATTCCAGTTGAGCTCGCCGCCAATGACCCATCCATGTTGGACATCGGTAAGATCGGTTTTATAGTCGCTGCTTTTGCTCTGATAGCCGCCGTAGCCGATGATGCCCGGGAAGTAGCCGCTGCGTGCGCGGTATACCTCCTGTTGGGCGATTTTCTCAGCTTCCCGCAGAGCGCCCAGCTCCGGACGGTTGCCGATGGCGTGGGCCATGGCGGCGCCCAGGTCCACATCAAAGGGCTCCGCTTCCAGCTCACCCAGGAGCGTCAGAGGGATATCATCCCAGACGGTTTTGGGGATGTCGTAGCCGAGCAGGTTGCAGAGATCGTTTTTGGCGATGCGGTAATCGTTGCGGGCTTTGATCAAGGGGGGCTTGGCATTGGCCAGTTGAACCTCCGCGCGCAGGACGTTGAAGCGCGGCACCACGTCGGCCTTGAACCGGCGCTGGCTGTCTTGAAGCTCATTTTCCAGCAGCTTGACCGAGGCTTCGTTGACCTTGATCTCTTCAATGGCCAGCAGGACATCATAGAACTTGATGCGGACCTGCGTCAGCGTGTCAGCGATGGCGGTCTGATGCGCAAAGAGTGCCTGCTCCTGGAGATGCCTGGCGACCTTGAGGGAGGCGACTATCCGTCCACCCTGGAAGAACTGCTGCTGCACCTGTATAGCGGAGCTCCAGCGATCGGTCGGGATTTCGACGCCGGCAATCGGTATCTGCTCAATGTAGCGCTCCTGTACACGGTTCACCCCCATCGTACCGACTACCTTGGGAACCACGATGGCGCGATTGACGATCGCCTGCCCTGTGGCCGCCTCCAGTGCAAACTGGGATTTCCTGATCTGGCTGTTGTTGACCAGAGCGATATTCAGGCAATCGGCAAGAGTCAGAGGTTTCAAGAGCCAGTCGGGAGCCTCACCGTTGGCTGAGGCCGCGATGATTGGGGGTTCTGCCTGGGGGATGGGGCTGGAGGCCGGCCGAGAAGAATCGGCTGACCAGCCTGGCCCGGAAGAAAAATGGCAAAGCGCGGCTGCCATGAGTATCCCTGCGAGTCTGCTATGCTTGAGACTTAACATCATACGGATGAAAATATAAGACAACGTGAAGTAAAAATCAAGCGCCGCCCGCATTAGTCCAAAAATAGATGTAGCCTCGGCACTGTCTGCAAAATATGCGGAGTAGACCAAAGGTCATAGTTTGGGCACCGCTCCCGGGGGCAGGTGGATAATTACGGTGGCGAATCTGCCCCCGTGCTTGACCTTTTGGCCCTGGGCAGGTATAGGTAGTGTCTGGTGTGTGACAAAGTGTCACTTTTATTTTCAGGGAAGGAATGACCGCTAAAATCGGGTTGGGTAACTTTTCTGAACGAACTGCTGTAAAGATACAAAGATAGAAAACAGAGAGAAGCCTTATGATCCGTTCTTATGCTTTTACCACTCAGGGGCGTTTGCACTCCAGCGATCTGGAACCATTTTTAATGCCAACACTTTTGTCCGACACCAACCTCTTCCTATGGGTCGACATGGAGAACCCGACGCCCAATGAGATCAAATGGGTTTTGGAGGAGATATTTCACTTTCACCCCCTTTCCATTGAAGACTGTATTCAAGACTCCCCCAACCCGAAACTCGAAGAATACACCCCCAAGCAGGGCGATACGTTTAACCCGTATCTCTTTGTCGTCCTGCACGCGGTCGATTACAGCAGACAGGATGGAGTCTTCGACACCACTGAGATGAATTTCTTCATAGGGAAGAACTTTATCGTTACTTTTCACTATGGGCCGCTCAAAGCGATTGACTACATGGCCGATCGCTGCGAGAAGGCGAGGGCTTTGACCGCAAGAACTCCCGACCACCTCGCCCATGTTTTGATGGATGCGATCGTCGACCACTATACGCCCGCAGTGGAAGAGATGGGCCAGGAGGTGGCGATGCTCGAAAACAGGGTTTTGCAGGAACAGCATGAGGAGGAGAGCGAGCTGCTCAATGAGGTGGTCAATGTCAGAAAAGAGGTTTATCACCTGCGACAGATCATTATGCCTCAGAAAGAGGTGCTCTCAAGGCTCAGCAGGCCGGGCTATAAACTGATCCGGCCCAACCTGCTCCCGTACTATCGAGATGTGTATGACAGGCTGCTCTATTTAAACGACATCGCGACGGGATACACCGATTCTCTGACCAACATCCTGAAGGTATATCTCTATCTCTGTAACAACAGAACCGAGGAGATCATTAAGACTTTGGCGCTCTTTACTATTTTGACCACGCCGACGCTGGCCATCGGCGGATGGTACGGGATGAACCTCACTTTTTGGGAGATCGCCGAAGGGAACCCCTGGAGCCCCTTCTGGGTGGTCGGACTCAACGTCGTGATTACCACTATCATTTTCATCTATATTCGAAAAAAGAAGTGGTTTTGAAGAAACAGAAGAAAAGAACTTCAGCTTACCGGCCTGAACGGCGAACGCGGTTTCTGGACCGGGCGCTCGGGAACCTTGATTGGCTCCCGCAGGAGGATTTGCAGACGGTTATTCAGAGACTGGCGCGTGAGCGAGCCTTCTTTGAAGTTCTGTTTCACACGATTGAGGATGGGGTGGTGGTGACCCTGGAATCGGGCGGGATACTCTATGCCAATGAGGCGGTGGAGAAGCTCCTGGGTCTGCCCCAGGGAGTGGATGAGAGCCATGAGATTCAGCGCTATCTGCCAGACCTGGACTGGAAAGCGCTCCTGGAGGCGAGTGAGGGGAGCCTCGGAGTCTTCCAGAGACATGAATTTGAGATTTATTACCCGCAGCAGCGTTTTATCCGGTTGGAAGTAGCGCGGCTGGCCGGCTCGCAAAATGAAAACGGAGAGGGGAGAATCGCCCTCATCCTTCACGATGCCACCGAGACGCGCAAGAAAACCTTCGAGGCGATGGAGAGCGAACGGGTGGCAGCCCTGACGCTTCTGGCAGCCAGCGTGGCGCATGAAATTGGCAACCCGCTCAATGCGCTGAGCATCCATCTGCAACTGATGAGCCGCGAACTCAAGAAGCTCGAGAGCTCCCTCAGCCTCCAGGAGGGGAGCGTGGAGCCGCCGGCTGGACGGACTGTTTTTGGCAAAAAACGGAAAGCGCCCGCCACACGTCCCCAAGATGAAGAGAGCCTGCGGGAACAGCGTAGCCTGATTGGGCGGCTGGAATCTTACCTCAAGATTGCGCGTGGCGAGATTGGCCGGCTGGATTACATCACCACACAGTTCCTTCAGGCGATGCGGCCGACTCCGCCGCGGTTGGCGTTGGCGCTGCTCAATGATGCGGTCCACGACGTGGTGGAGCTGATGCAGCCGGAGGTGGAGAACCGGCAGATGTTCGTGGAGCTTGATTTGCGGCAGGACCTCATGCTCGCCTACTTTGACATGGAGCAGATCAAACAGGTGCTGCTGAACCTGGTGAAGAATGCGATTCAAGTGATGCCCAGCGGCGGCCAGTTGACCCTGCGCACTCGCCAGAACGTCCACTGGGTTTGGGTGAGCATTGGTGATACGGGCCCGGGGATGTCCCAGGCGCAATTGAAGAGTTTGTTTACCCCCTTTTTTACGACCAGAGAGGAGGGTTCCGGACTGGGGCTCATGGTGGTGCAGCGGATCATTCGTGCCCATCGCGGCAGGATAGAGGTGGAGAGCCAGGAGGGGCAGGGGACCGAGTTCCGAGTGTTTCTGCCGCTGCAGGAGCAGGGTCCGCAATTGCTCAACCCGGCCAGCAGTGAACCTCCGGAGAGCGAAGAAGAGGAGCTATAAGGTCTGACCATGGCGCTACCGATGTTACTCATAGTGGATGACGAGCGGACGACCCGCGAAGGGTTGAACGCCGCTCTGGAAGATCACTTTGATATTTACCTGGCCCAGGATATCAAGGCGGCGATACGGCTTCTGGAGGAGGAGAACTTTGACGTGGTCCTGACCGATCTGCGGATGGCCGATAAGGAGGATGGCTTTGAATTGATTCGCCGTGCCAAGAGCATGTCGCGCCCGCCGGTCTGCATCCTGATGACCGCTTACGGCTCCGAGGATGTGGCGGTGGAGGCGATGAAGCATGGGGCCGATGACTACCTCTCCAAAGGGCGGATGCAGATTGACGAGCTGGAGATGCGCATCGCGCGAGCGCTCAAACGGCGGAACCTGGAAGAAGAAAACACCGCTCTGCAGCAGCAGTTGAGCAGTCGCTACGGGCTGGAGAACGTGATAGGGGAATCCTCCGCGCTTCGCAAAATACTTGACGTCGTGAAGCAGGTCTCCCCGACTCGCGCAACGGTGCTTCTGCGCGGGGAAAGCGGCACCGGCAAGGAGGTCATCGCCAAAGCGATTCACCAACTGAGCCCGCGGGCCAAAGCGCCGATGATCACGGTTCACTGCGCCGCGCTCAATGCGAACCTGCTTGAGAGCGAGCTCTTCGGTCACGAGAAAGGGGCCTTCACCGGAGCTAACGAGCGGCGGATTGGCCGCTTTGAGCAGGCGAATGGCGGGACGCTCTTCCTGGATGAAATCGGTGAAATAGAGGGCTCCACCCAGGTCAAGCTCTTGCGCTTCCTGGGCGAGCGAACCTTTGAACGTGTCGGCTCAAGCAAGACTCTGAGCAGCGATGTGCGGCTCATCACGGCCACGAACAAAGACCTCGAAAAAATGGTCAAAGAGGGGAGCTTCCGCGAAGACCTGTTTTTCCGGTTGCGTGTGGTGGAGATGGTGATGCCGCCCTTGCGGGAGCGCGCAGAGGATATCCCGCTCATGGCGGTAAAATTTTTGAAAGAGTTTTCCAAAGAGAACCAGAAAGCGGTGACCCATCTGAGCCGAGAGGCGCTGGAGCTTTTGCAACGCTATCCCTGGCCGGGGAACGTGCGTGAGCTCAGAGCCTGTCTGGAACATGCGGTGATTTTCGCCGGCAGCTCGGCAGTGCAGATTCGCGATTTGCCCCAAAGCGTCAAGGATTGGAAGCCGCAGCCGCTTCAACTGGGCCAGAGCAAGGCACCGGCCAGCGCAACGGCTCCGGCCGCAGAGCGCAGTTTTGAGGCGGGCGAGTTCCCCACTTCGTTGCCGAGCGTGAAGGAGGCCGAAAAACTGCTCATCATGCGGGCGCTGGAAGAATCTTTCGGAAACCGGACGCGGGCGGCCGAAAAACTCGGCATCAGTCGCAGGACGCTGCACCGGAAGTTACGCGAATATCAATTACAGAACGATTAGGTAAACATGAAGACGGCTCAAGAGCTGGTGAACGTATTGGACGGAGAGGGAGCGATGCGCTGGTGGCGGCGGGTGATTCTTTTTCTATTGGTAGGGAGCTTTTTCTCCTTCTACGGATTGCGCGAGTATAAGAACCTGAGCAACCCTGAAGCGATGGATATGGCGCAACTGGCGCGCAACATCTCGCAGGGCAGGGGATACGTCACCGACTACTTGCGGATCACGAGCCTGGCGATCGTGAAGGAGCAGACCGGCGGCGACGCGCGAATCAATAACCATCCGGATATCGTCAATCCGCCGCTTTATCCGGTACTCCTGGCCGGTGTATTCAAGGCGGCCTCGCTGGCGGGAGTCCCCATTCAGTATACCCCCAGGGAGGGGGATGTGCGTTACTTGCCCGAGCTCGTGGTCTGTATCTTTAATCAGGCTCTCTTACTGGTAGCGCTCTTCTTGACCTTCAGCCTGGGCAGGAAGCTCTTTGACCGCGAGGTCGCCATCTTTGCGGCGGTGATGCTTTTTCTGAACGAGTTGCTCTGGCGCTTTTCCATCAGCGGTCTGCCGACGATTCTCTCCATGGTGGTACTGCTCTTGCTTTTTCACCTACTGGTTTCATTTCGCATGAGGAACATGACCGATAATGTGCATGACCTGGAGAGCGTCCCCGGGGTGGGATGGACTCTTGGGATGGGGGCATTGATCGGTCTCCTGGTGGGGCTGGCTTCGCTGAGCCAGTATGCTCTGGGGTGGCTGGTGATTCCGGTTCTCTGGTACGTCATGCTGAGCGCGCGCAATGGACGCAAACTCCTGGCCGGTGCGGTGGTGCTGCTGATGTTTGCGGCGGTGCTGGCACCCTGGGTGGCGCGGAACGTCATGCTCAGCGGTTTGCCCTTTGGGCTGGCGACCTATGCGCCGGCGGTCGGCACCGCCAAGCTGAGCGGCGACGTGCTGGAGCGAATCTCCACGCCCGAACTGCTGGTTCATTATGGGCCGGAGCTCAACGAGTATATACGCAAGCTGATTTTGAATTTCAGAGAGGTGCTCCGCAGCGGTATTCCGCAGTTGGGCGAATCGTGGTTGACGCTTTGCTTCCTGGCAGGTATCTTCCTGCCCTTTGTGAAGCGTGGTTTGAACAGCATGCGCTTTTTGCTGGTCATCTCCATACTGCTGATGGGACTGGCGCAGGCGGCTACGCGAACCCAACTGAGCGACTCCGGATCGGCGGTTCACAGTGAGAATCTGTTGATGGTCTTTTTGCCGCTGATTTTTATTTTTGGGTCGGCTTTTATCTTTACCCTGATTGAGCAGATCAATTATGAGCTTCAGCCGATTCGGACTTTGATTGTCTGGTTTACGGGGCTGGTGCTGAGTCTGCCGCTCTGGCTGGCGCTTCTGCCGCCGCCCTCCTATCCGCTGGTCTGGCCTCCTTACCATCCCCAGACGGTGGCGCGCATCAGCAGTTTCTACAGGACCAATGAAATTTTTGCGACGGATATGCCCTGGGCCGCCGCCTGGTATGGGCAACATGCGGCGCTTAATTTGCCATTGGACCCCGATAGAGAATTTTTTAAAATAAACGATAGTATTTCTCCAATCAAAGGGTTATACTTAACGCAGCTGACGCTGGACCGTCGGTTTTTGAGCGAATTGAGTCAATTTGAGAGCTCAGAACCGAGCTGGGGGGGAGTAATTACGCGTTTTTACAGTCGCGGAGAGCTTCCCGGAACTTTTCCTCTCAGAAACGCTTTGGGGGATCTGCTTCCAGATCAACTACTTTTGTCGGAGTGGGATCGCTGGAGGCTGGCCGAGTAGCGGGTGGAATAAAAAAAGACGTTTTTTCCAGATTTCCCGTTGACATTCTGGGGGAAAAGAGCGATTATAGGTTTGGTAACGGTGGTTGGATTAACGAAACAACTTAAAACAACGACAGTTTTTTAATATGAAAAAGATTATTGCATCTGTGGGTGCCGTGGCTCTGGGGTTGGCAGGAGCACAAGGGGTTTTTGCGCAAGCTCAATTGGAGAGCAGTGAGAAGTCTCTGCCATGGCTAAGCGCATCCCTGTCTGTTCGTGGTTTCTATGACGACAACATCACATCCAGTTGGAAGGGTACCCTGCCGACTGGAGTTGAAGTGGATCCCAAGGATAGCTTTGGTTTTCAGATAGTCCCTTCAGTCGGACTGAAGTATCAGGACGAACTAACATTGGCAAGTATACGCTATGAATACGGGTATACTTATTATGCGGACCGCGCTTCACCAAAATATGATCAGTCCCACCTGGTGGATGCCGTCTTTAATCGTCAGTTCTCCGACAATGTACGTCTGGAGCTGTCGAATTCTTTTGCGGTAGCGCAGGAGCCTGAAGTCCTTTCGGACTTTGTCGGCCAGCAGTTCATGACGCGTGCTGAGGGTGATAATATCCGTAACTTTGCCGAGGCCCTTTTGGGTGTGAAGTACTATGAGAACCTGGGCTTTGAAGTTGGGTATCGCAACGCATACTGGGATTTTGAGAATGACGACTATGCGTTTATCCTCAATCGTATGGAGCACACCCCGCACGTCGACCTCTATTACGATCTGGATGATGTGAACCGCCTCTTCGTCGGCTATCAATTCAATTTTGCCGATTATGATGGCTCGGGTCAGAGAGACCTTTATGGTGTGGACGGCCAGAAACTTTATGATGTTACTGGAATGCGCGCCACCTATGGCAGCGATCTCTATGACCGCATGAGCCACTCCGGCTACGTCGGTTATCGACTGACGCTGGATAAGGGGCTGGATTGGACCACCCGTCTCGGTGTTCAGTACACCTCCTTCCGGAATGTCAAGGATTATCGCGACCAGGGTTATTGGTACGAAGACCCGACCTCTCCTGGCGTGCTGCTTCTTGGCGGCAGGGTTGACCTGAGCAAGGATGCGACCAATCCATTTGTTGAGAGTATCTTCCGCTGGGCATACCACGAGAATGGTACTGCGCAGTTGGGAGTTCGCCACGAGATCGGCGCTTCACAGTGGGGTGCAATGGAAGCTGAAGTGACGACACTGTTTGCTTCTGTGCGTCACCTGATCACGCCACGTCTTGAGGGAGCCCTCAGCGGTGTTTATCAGCACTCTTCTTACGGTGCTTCCCCGAGCTCGCAGATCAGCGACAATACCCATGATGACTATTTCAGCATTGGGCCCTCACTCTCTTATCGGATTACCGGGTTCGATTGCCCGATCGGGACCTTTGTGGACCTGAGCTACTCCTATGATAATCTTTCATCCAATATCGATTATCGGGACTACGACCGCAATCGTGTGACCTTGGGATTGAGAGCAACCTATTAATCCCCGGGAGAGCTTAACAGCAAAGACGGTATAGAATTCAACAAGAGGCTGGAGTACTTGTCTGGCCTCTTTTTTTTTAGAGCATGGATAAAAAACCTTTTTCAAAGACAACACAGAGTGCCGAACCGGCACAACATTTCCTGGATTACTGGAGAGTAATCCGTGCCCGCAAACTGATGGTGGTGGGTATTTTTGCCCTTGTACTGGCGACTACAGTGGGCCTGACGTTTCTTTTACCCGAAAAGTTTGAGAGCACCGTTCGCATCCGCGTGAGCAAGGATAGCGATGTGGCCGGACTCTATGAGGGAGTTCGCAGCACCGGCTATGATCCTTATTTCGTGTTGACTGAGTTTGAGGTCATTAAGTCCAAGAGCGTCCTCTATGGGGTGATCACCAATTTGAACCTGATCAGCCGCTGGAGCGTACGCGAAAAAATACCTAACCTTACCCTCCAGAGAGCCTATTATAAGCTGCTCAATGACATGGATGTGCGCCAGTTCCGCAATACGGAGCTCATTGAGGTTAGCGTCCGCAGCAAAGATTCGATGGAAGCGGCCGAAATCGCCAATACGATTGCTTCTGCCTACCGCGAAGACCGTCTGAAAAAATACAAAGAAACCTCTGAACAGACGGCAAGAACTTTTACCGAAACGCTCGAAAACTATGAAGAAGAGGTTCAAGAGCTGCAGAAGATGGTGGATGATCTCAGGCTGGATCTGAAAATCTCTGATTATATTGTCGAAGGGCAGGGGGCCATGGGCCCGACGCTTGAGCCCGAGGCAGTCCGCAAGCTCGATATGGAGCGGCTTTCACTGGAGGGGCAATACTCGCACCTGGAGAAATTCCTGGAAGAGCTCTCCGCCCTGAGCGACGAGAAAAAGCTGGAAGCCCTGATGGGAGCAAACCCAAACGATACGGTCATGAATGAGCTCATCGTCAAGAAAAACATTGCCGAGCAGGAGCTGGCCAATATCGACGTCTCCTATACGGAAGACCACCCCGACGTGTTGAGGCTGACCAGAGTTCTGGATACGATCACCCGGCAGATAGATGAACGGGTGAAAAGCTCAATCAGCGGCTTGAAGTCGCGCATGGTTACTTTACGCACCCAGGCCGATGCAAACCAGAAGATGCTCGAAGATGCCAAGACTCTGGATGCGGAAAACTCAGCCAAATATCGTCCCTATTGGAACGCCAAGAGAGAACTCGAGAAAAAGAGCAAAATGCGTGACCTCTTGCAGGCTCGTCTGCAGGTGGAGAATATTGAACAGAATATCCCGCGCGCTTCCATTGTACAGGTGACTGACCTGGCCGAGCCGGGCATCAAACCGGTGGAGCCCAACCTGCCGCTGAACGTCATTCTGGGTATTATCGTCGGATTGGTGGGCGGTATCGGCTTCGCCTTCTTTGTGGAGTATCTGGATACCTCCTTCAAGGCGATTGACGAGGTGGAGCAGACTTTGGGTGCCAGCGTGATCGGTATTGTTCCGCAGAACGTCGGCTATTTGAAGGATGACCCGACGGCAGCCTACGCAGAGGCCTACCGAGTCTTGCGAACAAACGTTCTGTTTGGACGCAAGAATGAAACCATGAACACCATTACGGTGGTGAGCGGTGGTGCTGCAGAGGGTAAGTCGACGACGATTATGAACCTGGCGACGGTTTTCGCGCAGAACGATAACCGCGTCCTTTTGGTGGACTCTGACTTGCGGCGCCCGAGCTTGCACCGCATTCTGGGTGTCTCCAATGCGATTGGTCTGACCAGCTATCTTTTGAAGCAGAAGACGCTGGAAGAGACGATTTTGGTGTCACCGATCAAGGGTTTGGATTTCCTTCCTTCCGGCAAACTCGCCTCAACCTCCATGGGTATTCTCAACTCGACCCGAATGAAAGAGTTCTTCGACGAGGTCCGTACCCGCTATGACTATGTATTTTTTGATTCGCCTCCGATCATGGGTGTCTCCGATGCCTCTGTCCTGGCCAGCCTGGTGGATATGGTGGTACTGGTCGTCCAGCACCGCAAGTACCCGCAGTCGATGACCCTGCGCGCCAAGCAGACCGTGGAGAAGGTCGGCGGCAACCTGTTGGGTATCGTGCTCAACAACATCAGCATCAACCAGGATAGCTACTACTATTACTATAGCGGCTACTACTACGATTACTACAGCAAGAACTATGACTCTGAAGGTGGTTATGGCGGTAGTAGTGGTGAGTATGGTTATGAGGGCCGCCGCCGTCGGAGCAGAAGACGCGACAAGAAGAAAGAGGCAGACAAGAAAGCTGAAACCGAAGCCGCAGAGGCAAAGGCCGAGGGTGAAGAGAAGCCCGAAACCGAAGGCGCAGAGGTCGCTCTTGCCGCTACGGCAACCGATGAACCCGATGAAACTGGCGGTATCAAAAAATACTAAGGAATGGATTTATGGCAGAATGTGAAAATCAAGGCAGAAGCATGAAGAATTGGAGGTTTATCAGAAAAGGGTTCCTGTTTTTGGCCCTTCTGGCTGTAGCGGTCGGCTTGCTCAGTGGTTGCGAAACCACGAATTCCAGGCAAGGCAACAGCGTACCGACGCTGCCGCCAGAGGCGCTGCAGCCGGTCGATACGTTGCAGGCGAATGACGTGGTTACGGTCATGATTTCCAACATACCCAAACCACCCAACCCGCACCAGGAGCGTATCCGGGAAGATGGCACCATTACGCTGCCCATGATCGGTCAGTATGAGGCTCTGGGCAAAACACAAAGCCAGATACAGAAGGAGCTGACGGATCTTTACGGCAAGTACTTCCGTGGCCATGTGGTGACGGTTTCCTCCGAGGCTCGCTACTTTTACGTGACCGGCGAAGTGAAGATGCCGGGCAAGGCGGCTTATATTCCCAGCATGACTTTCTCCCGCGCCATAGCGGTGGCGGGCGGTTACTCCACCTTTGCCTCCAAGAAGCGGGTGCGGGTGACCAGCGCCGATGGAACGCGTTCGCGCCGTGTGAATGCTCGCGAAATTGAACGGGATTCTTCTAAAGATTTTCCGATCATGCCCGGGGATATCATCGATGTGCCCAAGCGCTAGCGTATTTACCTTAGCTCGGGGTGGAAGAGTAATCATACATCCATGATAGAGCTTCGAATTTTAAGCGGGAAAATGGCGGGCCAGTCAGTCGTGGCGCGTCATTTTCCTTTTTTCGTGGGGCGCGCTCCCGATTGCGATCTTTCTCTATTGGAAGATGGCCTCTGGGATAAACATCTGGAGTTTGCGCTTGATGAGGATCGTCTGCTTGTCCGGACCGTCGGGCCGGGAGAGCTGGAGGTGAATGACCGGAAGGTCTCCCAGGCTTTTCTGCGCCTGGGCGATTCCATCCGCCTGGGAAGCCTTCGGCTGGAATGCTGGAGCAGCCCAATGGAGCAGCACTCCCTCAAGTGGATGGAGTATGCCCTTTGGTTGGGCACGGGCTTGTTGATCTTGTTTCAACTGTTGATCCTTCTGGGTCTGGCATCGTTAAGCTGAAGAGGCTGGCTCTGCGCTGGCGTTTATCCCCGTTGCCCCGCGAGCTGCCCTGGAAAACTCGAAAGAGCAGGAGATGAAATATGATTGATGCGCATAATCATCTATACAGTTTAAAAGAGTTTGAAGATATCCCCAGTCTCATGAGGCGCGCGCGCCAGGCAGGTATCATGAGGATGCTCTGCAATACAGCCAGAGAGAGTGACTGGGAAGAGACCGCCCACCTGATGGAGCTCTACCCGGGCGAAATCATCGGCGCCTTTGGGATTCATCCTTGGTATGTAAAGGAGACTGAGTCCGGCTGGATGGAGCGGCTGGCTTCCCGGCTCGGGCGTTACCCGGAAGCAGTGATCGGAGAAACGGGTCTGGATTTTCACCATCATCCGGAAAGCGCAGCGCTTCAGGAAGAGTTTTTCCTGGAGCACTTGAAGCTGGGAGCGCTTTTACGGCGCCCCGTCTCGATACATTGCGTTCGCTCCTGGGAGGGGCTCCTGGGAGTGTTCAAAAAAATTCCTCGCAAAGCTCTGCCTCCGGCCCTGCATTTCCACGCCTACAATGGCGGCAAAGAGTTATTGGAAAAACTGCTGGGCCTGGGCGGCTGGTTCTCCTTTGCCGGAACGGTGCTCTACGAAAAGAACAGGCGTGGACGCGAGGCCCTGCAACAGCTCTTCCAAATGCGCCCAGACCGACTTCTATTGGAAACCGATGCGCCGGACCTCCCTGCGCCTGAACCGTACCGCATGGGGCTTCTGAAAGACAGTAGTGGCAGGGGACGAAGCGAGCCGGCCGATTTACGGCTTATTCTGGGCGGGGTGAGTGCCTTCCTGCAAGTAGAGGAGGAAGAGCTTGAAGAGCAGATTGAGGCCAATTTTGAAATTTTTTTGAAGGTGGGCAATGTCTGAAGAGGAGTGTGGCGAGGCACGCTTTGATCGCTTTTACCGAATGGTCGGTAAAACAGGGCTAAACCGCCTCCAAAGTGCACGAGTCGCGCTCATCGGTATGGGTGCCGTCGGGAGCTTTGCCGCCGAGGCTCTGGCGCGCAGCGGCGTGGGTCATCTGCAGTTGGTCGATTTCGATATTCTGGAGCTGAGCAACATCAATCGGCAGTTGATTGCATTGGAGTCCACCCTTGGCCGAAAAAAAGTGGAGGTTGCCCGCGAGCGTCTGCTTGATATCAACCCTGATTGCCAGGTGGAGGCGCTGGAGCTCAAAGTCGAGAGAGCTGAAGATGTTCAGCAAGTGCTCCAAAGCGAGCCGGAAATTATTCTCGATGCCATCGATACCCTCTCAGCAAAGGCGCTCCTGATTGCAGAGGCGCTGAAAAGGAGCTTCACGCTCTACTCAAGCATGGGCGCTGCGCGGCGGCAAGACCCGACCCAGGTGCGCACCGCTCTATTGGGAGAGGTCACGGGGTGTCCGATGGCCCGAGCTTTGCGCCGCGAGTTTAAAGAGCTGGGAATTTATCAGGAAGTTTCCTCTCGGCTCGAGTGTGTTTACAGCCGCGAAAAGCCTGCTCCCTCTGCCGCAGAGCAGCAGGGCAGGGAGGGTAGAGGAGACCGTATGGCCGAAGCCGCCAAAGCGCCACTGCCCAGCTCAGCGGTCGTGACCGGTGTTTTTGGTCTCTGCTTGGCGAATCTGGCGATTCAAAGAATCTTACAATCCTGAAGGGTCATCAAGGAAGAGCCAGGGAAGCGAAAATTCTTTGAAAAGCTCTTCGGCCAGCGCCTGCACGCCGAAAGACTCGGTCTTGTAGTGGCCGCCATAGATCACATTGATCTTGAGCTCCTGAGCGCTTACCCAGGTCCAGTGCGGGCCTTCGCCGGTGATGTAGGTATCGATCCCCTCCAGGTGCGCATCTGCGGTTTCCTCACCGGCACCGCCGGAGACAATCCCGATTGCTTCTGAGCTCTTGGGGCCGAAGGGGAGCAGGGTACAGGGAGCTCCCAGTTTTTCTTCCAGGAGTGTTTTAAGTTTTTGGCGCTCGATTTGCCGCGTTCCCCTGATGCCGATATTCTGCCCCTTCATTTCCATGAAAGGTTGTGGATTTTCGAGCTCCAGCATCTGGGCCAGGAGGGCGTTGTTGCCGATTTGTGGGTGCGCATCCAGCGGCAGATGGACGCTGTAGAGAGCGATATCGTTTTGGATCATGTCGCGAATCATTTCATAGCGAACACCGGTCCAGGGCTGGAGGCCGCTCCAAAAGAATCCGTGATGGACCAGCATGAGGTCGGCCTTGGCCTCACAGGCCATCCGCAAGGTGTTGGGGCTGATATCGACCGCTGCGGCGACTCGGCTCACCTTGCCCGAATTGGCCACCTGCAGACCGTTCATCGCCTGGGGCCAATCTTCGATTTCCGAGACGCGTAACAAATTCTGACAATACTTGACTACTTCTTCGAGAGAGATTTCTTTCATCACTGCCCTCCAGTTTAGTCTATAGAAGGAAAAAACTCAAAGAGTAAAAACATCTTGGAAGCGGTAGCGCTTTAATGGAGAATTGGGTTTGTATGAAGAGTACATTGAGGGTGGTTCGCAAGTTCTTCAGATTCAGTCGTCAAATCATCTCTGCCGTTCTGGATTATCGGCGGAGTGTCTGGAAAGCGGGCCTGCATGAGGATTACCGCGCCAAAGCGGAGTGGCTTCAGCGCTGGAGCCGGCGGGTGCTGGATGCGCTGGATGTGGAGTGGAGCTGCGAGGGTGCGCCGCCGGAGCGGGGGATGCTGGCCTCCACACATGTGAGCTATCTGGATATATTGGTAATCGCGGCTCAACTCAAGGCGGTTTTCGTGGCGAAGAGCCAGGTGCGGCGCTGGCCGCTGGTCGGTTGGGTAACGAGTCTGGCCGGCACGCTTTATGTCTCCCGAGAGAATCGCGGGGATGTGAAACGGGTGGCCGAGGCGTTTGGGCCGGTCATAGAGCAGGGGGTGGTGGCGGTCGTTTTCCCCGAGGGCACCAGCACCGACAGCCACGAGGTGCGCCCCTTCTACTCTTCACTTTTTGAGCCGGCGGTGGCAGGCGCTTTCCCGATTACCGCGGCCTGGGTCGGCTATAAGGTGCCCGAGCCCTACAGGATTGAAAGTCACGTCTGCTTTTGGGGTGATATGGGTTTTGCGCCTCATCTGATACGTCTGATGTGCACGCCCAGTGTGAAGGCCAAACTGGTTTTTGGGCAGACCATTGAATTGCCCAAAGAGCGGAAAGAGGTGGCAAAAGCTTTGTGGGAGGATGTGATGGGAATTGCGCGAAAAGAGGGTTACCTGACTGACCATTAGGACAAAAAAACAGAAAATGGAAATAAGAAAAACCCCAGAATTTCTCTGGGGTTTTTTGTCACTTAAAACCTATGTTCCTTTGAGACGGAGCTCCTTTAGGATACAGGTGCCCAGGGAGTCATCGGCTCAGGGGCATTGGCACCGGTCAAAGGATTGACAGAGGTGCGGGTTCCTTCTTCCACCTGGTCCTGATAACCTTCTTCAAGGTAAAGATCATTGAAGCTGGGGTTGGTAACTCCACGCTCACCAATCTCTTCGCCTTCGGCGCTTGAGAAAGCATCAGGAGTAGTGGTGCGGCTGCCATAAGCAACCTGTGTGGCAATGCTGGCCTGTTCACCGGGCTGTGCAGCTGCCGGCTCTGTGGCGTTTGCAGCCAGGGTTTGTCCCGTAGAGACGGTGACCATTTCCGTGCCAACTCCGACATCCACAACGCCTCTGGTGACTGTTACAGCACCATCAGCGGAGACTGAGAATTCAGCGTTCTGGCCCTTGACGACCACGTTCTTGGCAGGAGTCTTCACCACGAAGCTGGAGGCTCCGCTCAAGCCGCTGACTTTGCCTGTTACACGGCCTGCAGCCAGGGAGAGAGTGGTGTCAGAGACTTTCTGGCCACTAACGGTCTTGCTGGAGGCTTCTGAAAGAGTCAGTGTGGTAGCTTCATTCAGGACGACCAGTGCGTCCACGTTGGGAAGGCGGAATGAAGCCAATGAACCGGCGGTGCTGCCGGTACGAAGTGTCGAGCCGACCTTGACGGATTTGTTGACAGAAACTTTCTGCCAAGTTCCGCCCTTGCCCAAACTCTCAACGGTACCTGTCGCACCTGTCAGGGTAGCATCCTTCGCTTGGGCTGCTACCGCCACTAAGAGAGCAGCCACGAGGGTTGCGCTCACCATAAAAGTCTTAACGATCTTTTTCATAATCTACACTAGTTTAAATTCGCCATCGTAACCGACGATACCCAAAACCTTAGGAATACTAACTCCAAATGCAAGGAAGGTCAATAGCGAAAAGCTTTTTTTTCATTAATTCAGGTTTTTTTGTGCGCCCAACCGTTTGGCCGCAATTTCATACCAATCTTTGGCAAAATCATTCCCCTCGTTTTTGAGGTGGATGGAACGCTCTAAGTAATTGAGCGCCAGTTCATAATCACCCCTGTAGAGAGCGCACCAGCCGTGGATGGCCGAGGTGTCGGAACCGTTGGGGCGAAGCTTCATCATTTTTTCGCTGCAGGCCTGCGCTTCATCATATTGGCCCTGCAGAGTCAAAACCATGGCCATTCCGCCAAAAAGTCTGTATTCAAAATGATTATTCTCTATGCCCTGTCGGTAAGAACGGGCAGCCTCCGAAAGCTCCCATTCCAGAAGCTCGGGGTCTTCCTGGCTCAGTGCGTCATTGAGCAGGAGGTTGCCGCGTTGGAGAGCGATTTTCCAGTTCTCTTTATCCAGGTTCTGCGCGTCAGACAGGAGCTCCGCCTGCTCGCTTACCGTCAGGGTTGGTTCCGCTGCCCGACGGCTGAGCGACCAGCTCTTCAACGTGAGGAGGCTGTTCCAAAAAAGAATGCCGGCAAAGAGAAGGATAAAAAGCGAAACGATCAACCGCACCGGCAGCGATTGCTTTACCCAGTAAGACTTCCTGCCATAACGCAGAGAACTGGTCAGGAAAGCCAGAAGCACCACCGCAACGATTGCATTGGCCGGAATGTGCATGTTGAAGTCGATCAGCGAGTGCAGAGCAATCGCGATGAGCCCGGCCACCGTTCCCAGGAAAAGGGCGGTGCGGGTGCTGTCACGCGGGTCAAGCGAGCTGCCGCGCTGGCGGACGTATCTCCAGGCCTGAGAGCCGCCGATGCCGGCCAGGGTCATCAGGGTCAAAAGACCTGCCAGACCGATCACTCCCCACTCGATGTAAAACTGCAGATAATCCGAGTGCGCATAGAGTGGATCGCTCTGGACGTTTTCGGGCAGAAACTGGTGAACTGTACTGGAGTAGCTGCCGGGGCCCCATCCCAGCAGGGGGGTCTGGGCCGCCATCTTCAGGTTGGATTGATAGAGCGCCCCGCGTCCCTCCTGGAGCTGGCTTGAATGAGTCAACTGTTCAAAGCGCGATCCAATTTCCGGAGGCGTGCTCATAAAGAACCAGACCATCCCGCAGGCAAGGATCGCCGCCACGAAAAGCGAAGGGATGCGGTATTTGGGACGCTGGAAAAAGATACCCAGCACGATGGCGACCGCCGCCAGGGCAGCGATATAGCCGCCGCGGGAGATGGTCACCGCCACACCGGCCAGCATGACCAGAGTGGCGAAGCCAAGCAGCAGTTTATGGTGTTGCTCAAGCCGGCCGGCCAGGGTGAGCGCCAGTGCAAGAGGGACCACCATTGCCAGAAGCCCGGCCAGATGATTGGGGCAGATATAGGTACCGGAGGCACGGTGAGCATAAATCGGCGCCTGGGTCTCCCAGAGGATTTGTGTGGAGCCCGAGAGGAACTGGCCGATGGCATAGAAGGAGATGAGGGTCGCTATACCGATCAGACAGAAGGCAAAAATCTTTACATGCCTTCTTCTCCTCAGGTTATTGATAAAAATAAAAAAAACCGAACAATAGAGGATCGCCTTTAATACCTCCTTGCGGGTATTGAACTCGATTGGCGCGCGCATATATTCAATCGCCGCATAGGCGGTCAAACCGAGCACGGCCCAGACGACCGGTGAAAAGAAAAGCCGGTGCGAAGGTTTGAGCCAGAGTTTCGCGCCCCAGAGGAGCAGAGTCACAGTGACCACGATTTCCGCCGCTGCAAAGGCTCCCACGTGGGTTCCGCCAAAAAGCGCAGGCATGAAAATCAGCATGGCTGCGAACAATATCACGATTGCCTCATCAATCCACTGGTCAAGCCGCTCTTTTATTTCCATACTTTTCCTTCCCATAACCGAGGACTATCCTATAGTGGTGCGGGTGTTTGTGGAAGGTAAAAAATGAGCATGGAGCTAAAAAAAGGCTTATATAGGCCCGATATTTACGTGGCGCTGGGGTCGAACCTGGGTGATTGCCGCTCAGAGATACGGCTTGCCTTTGATTTTTTAAAGTCTCTGGAGCCGAGGGGCTGGAGCGAATCTTCCATCTGGATTTCCTCGCCGGTAGGTTGTCCGCCTGGCAGTGGCGATTTCCATAATGCGGTTGCCGGTTTATATTTGGATATGGAACTCAGCGCAATGGAGTTGCTTCTACGCCTGCAGGATTATGAACGCCAACGGGGGAGAATCTCTCCGGCGGTGCCAAACTCACCGCGGACGATTGACCTGGATATTCTCTACTTTCGCAATGAATGCCGGAATGACCCCGAACTGACCCTGCCGCATCCCAGAGCGGTTTTGCGGCGCTTTGTGATGGAGCCATTGGCTGAGATTGCGCCTGATTTGAAGCTGGAAGCGGGTATGGCGCCGGCAAGAATCGTGGCAGCACGCCTGCGTAAAGAGGCGCCAGAGCAACGGATGGAGCGGCTCTGAGCAGCCCCTATGCGGCCTCTTGTACGGCAGACCTTACTTTTTCTTCGCAACCGTTTTCTTTGCGGCTGTTTTCTTTACAGCTTTTTTGGTAGCCGTTTTGGTGGTCGCTTTGGCGGCCGCTTTGGCAGGTGTTTTAGCCCTGGCTTTTGGCTTGGCCGGAGGATTATTGATCTCGTAGAGAGTCTGGTTAATCAGCTCCAGGTTAAGGGTTTTTCGGAAAAGCCTCAGGTCATTGATTCGCTCCAAAAGAACGGTCATCGCCCAGAGAAAGCCGGTGTGGCTGCTTTGCTCGAGCATGTGCCACTGGAGCAGCTCCACCACCGTTGAAAAAAGGGAATAGTTATTCTTGTGCAGCGCATACATGATGAGCTCGCCATAGCGGTTGGAATTGAGGACGACCTGCCCAGCCTGGGAGCAGACCTGCAATTCCTGGGCAAAGAGGGCGATTGCACGGTTGATGGTATCACTGTTTTCGAGGACGTCGTTTCTGCGTATCTCGGAGAGAGCACGGTCCAGGAGAGGCTTTATTTCTTCTATGATTTCCAGCTTCTGCATAATTAGTAGTGATTAAAATTGTCTAAAACCGCAGAAATTTTAACGAGAAAAATACTTTCCGGCAAGCCTTTATTTTAATTGCTCTGTTTTTCCCTGACAACTCTCTCACCTGTTTATCCGCATCTCTATTCTATTTTTGACACCTGAGAATTGCCCCTTGTTTCCAACTTTCTTGAACGATATAATTTTCTAAATTGCATCTCATTAAATGAGAGAATCAAAAAAACAGCCTATATTGAAACGGGGTGTAGCGTTGAAGCTAAGCGGAAAGGGCACCCATGAGTAATATGCAACCAACCTATAAACGGCAGCGCTTTTTGTTGGCATTTCTTCAACAGATTGCCGAGGGTGTTTCTTCTACTGACCTTCAAAAACTGGTGTTTTTATATTCAATGAATCATGGAGCCAGTTTTTATGAGTTTATCCCTTATAAATTCGGAGCGTATTCGTTTCAGCTTGCGGAGGATGTGGAGATACTGAATCGAGGTGGTTATTTAGTGGTTGGGGATAGGGGAGTTCAGGCAGTGAATGAAGCTCCAAAGAACACCCTTTTTCAGATTTCGCAAGACCGCGGCAAGAGCCTTTTACGTAAAGCGTATCGGCAGTATCCTTACTATGCAATCAGGAGCCAGTTGTTGAAGCGGCTTTTCAGTGCTGAAGAGATGAACCTGTTTACTGCTGAGAGGCTGAAGTACGAGAAAAACGCTCAAACCCTTTTTACGATCGGTTATGAAGGTAGAAGTATCGAAGCTTTTATCAATGTTTTAATTCAAAATGGCGTCAAGGTGCTGTGTGATATCCGAAAAAATCCGCTTAGCCGAAAAATTGGTTTTTCAAAAATAAAATTAAAACATATCACCGAAGCGGTTGGGATTAAGTATCTGCATATTCCGGAGCTCGGGATTGAGAGCCGCAAGCGAAGCACTCTTGAGACGCCTGAAGACTACAAAGCGCTTTTTGCCGCCTATGCGGAGACACTTCCGGAGCTGTTGCCCTGGCTTAAAGAACTTTACCTCCTTTTGTCTTCCAATCTGCGTGTTGCTTTAATGTGTTATGAAAAAGAGGCGCTGATGTGTCATCGGCATGTTGTCAGAGACTACCTGATCAATTCATACGCAGTGAGCAGCCGGGATTTGTGATGAAAGAGAAGAAGAGAATTTATGTTGTCGTAAAGACCTATCCGACGATTTCAAAAAAATACAGAGAACTTGTCTGCACGGCCGGCGTGCTCGAGGATGGCTCCTGGATAAGGCTTTACCCTGTTGCGTTCAGAACGCTGGAAGCATTTCAGAAGTATCCAAAGTATAGTTGGATAGAAGTGGAAGTAGAACGAAACGGAGCAGTTTTCCTGTACTAAACTTGCAACCAACTTGCAACAACTTGCAACTAAATTGAAGTAATCGCAAGTAACCGCAACGAATCGTAAGTAGTTTGAACTCAAGCCAAATCCACTAAAAACAGAGCAGTTTTCCTGTACAAAACTTGCAACCAACTTGCAACTTTTTAACACTGTAGCCAGGTGTTGACGTTTTGGGGTGGAGAGGGTACATTGGGATGGTGGAGAGGAGAATTGATGTTATGAAGTTTATGGAATTGAAAAGTCTGGTGATGGTGGCGGCGTTGGGTTCTGCCGGTTTGCTTTTTTTGAGCGGATGCGCTACGGACCCGAACAAGCTGGGAGTGACCAATCCGCGTCAGCCCGGGCCGGCGGCGGGCAGGGTGGTTGGCGGCGCCGTGGGTGGTGTGGTTGGCAACACGGCCGGGTTCGTCGCTGGAGTTGGCGAAGGAGCCGCGGCGGTTACGGGCGAGGTGTTCAATACGCGGACCCATGTGGTGCGGCAGTGGCAGTATGTGACGACGAGCGATGGCCGGACGGTACGGGTGCCGGTCGATATCGTGGTCGATGAGTACGGGGTTCCGTTAAAATCGGCTCCGGCCCCCAAGGCGCAGGAGAAGCATGAATCGCTCTCGGGCAAATCCAAAGAGAAGTAACCTCTGGCCCTGGAGCCGCTAACAGAGAAACAAGAAATCCCAACGGCCACGAGACCGTCGGGATTTTTTTGGGAGGCAGCGTCTGAGCGCCTCTTGATGCGGGCTTAATCCTTCAGGATGGGCCGTAGCTTGATATCCTTGTACATGACGCCGGTATGGTCGCCTTGCAGATAGAGGGGACCCGGGCGGCTGATATCGGCCCAGAGCGCACCGCCGGTGCAGCCCTCCACAGGTTTGTTATCGATCACTTTCTCACCGTTCAGTATCACCGTTACGTGCTGGTTGCAGAGGGTGATGTCGAATTCCTGCCATTCTCCGGCAGGGCGTTCGGCGGCCACTGCAGGGGTGATCCTGCTATAGAGTCCGCCCATGTTGTGTGAGTTTAGCGGCCGGCCGTAGGTATCGGCGACCTGGACTTCGCAGACGCCGCGCAGGTAGATACCGCTATTGCCGCCCTTTTCGATCTTCGCCTTGAGGGTCAGGTTGAAGTCTTCAAACTCGGCGTCCGTCCTCAGGTTGCCATAACTTTTACGTGGTTTGCCCCGTTCCTGTTTGGGGTCGCAGACCAGCAGGCCATCTTTGGCAAACCATCCATTGACGTCATTGGGATTGGTCAGACGCCAGCCGTCGAGATTATCGCCGTTGAAGAGCTCGACCGGTTCGCCAAATTTCAGGTTTTTCAGGTTGGGTGCCGGCGGGATGGGTGGCATCCGTTCTGCCTGTATTTGCGTGGTTTTGATCCCTTTACCGTTTTGGTTGGGGCTGATTCGCGTCAGGGTGAAGGAATCGGCAGAGTCGGTCATGCTTCCCATGAGCAGCTCCGGGTATCTCTGGGTACGCAGGATATTGCCGTCGGCATCTTTGCGGTCGACATGGTGGATGCGGACGACGGTGAGCGACTGGGAGCCCTGACTGCCTTCGTTGAGGATGACGCTATCGACAGGGACCACGCTGCCGGAGACCCAGAGAATGGAGCCATCCAGATAGCCGCCGCTGGCCTCTTTGATTTCGAGCCATCCGGCCCCGGCCTCAGGGATGGTGAGAGCCCACCGCCCCAGGAAGGGATTGGACTGGGCCCAGGAGAGGATTGCGCTGGCGGCGAGTACCGCTGCGCCTGTTACGATCATTAGATGCTTTTTCATATCGAATCAATGCAGGCATCTTCCCTTTTTTGGGGCTGCTCATCAAGAAAAATTAGTCGCTCCTTTACTCTTCGTCTTCGTCCTCATCCTCCGAGGCATCGTCATCCAAATCTTCAGGAGCGTCCTCAGCGGATTGGACAAACTCAAAAACGGAGCTCTTTTGCAAACCGGAGAGCTTTTCATATTCCTCGCGGGAGATAACCGTATCGAACAGCCCCACGGGCAGCCCTTCATGCTTATCGATGCCGGTATAAGAAAGGCTCACATCTTCATAACGCTTGAACTTATAAACCGCATCATTCATAAGCTGGCCATTGAAAACGTTTAGCGAAAGAAGCAGCTCGAAATCTTTAATTTCCAAACCGGTAGTGAGCTTAAACAAACGGGGCTCAATCTGTCGGATAACATCCTTCAGGCTCAACTCCCGATAGTCCGTTAAATACATGAACAGCGGAATGCGTGTCGCCAGCTTGATCAGCTTTTCCTGAATCAGCTTACGTTTGGACCTGAAATCCTTTTCCTCAGCACTCAACTCTTTTTTCTCCTGGTCTGAGAGTTCCTGGCTTTGATTCTTTTTCTTTCTGACGTTTTCAGAGGCAATGATGATTTCATTGATTTGCTGGTTTAGACCACGGAAAGCTTCGATATTCATAAGTGCGCGCATCGCTTCTTCGCTGGCTATCAGGCGCCTCAATGTGTCATTGTCTACGTTGACCAGCAGCGCGCTTTCCCAGCGCCGGGCGAGCAGAGTGGCAGAAGTTCCCGCCGTCGCAATATCCAGAACATCGATAGCGCTAATTTTCCTCATGCTGCTGCCGTCATGGGCAATGATTGGCAGGAAACTGATAAACTCCTCCACCTTCTTTTCCCGACTGCTTTCGTCTACATTGAGTCGGCTGCTGTAATCAGCCACCTGTTTGAGTGTCCGGTCAAGAGCAAAGTCGAAAAGGTAGCACTCCCGCTTCATGACTTCGCGGCTCAGGTCTTCTTTAGTGATTTCCCAAGGACTCTGTACCCGAAAAGCGGCCTGAAAATAAGTTTCGGGAGTCGAGAGATTGCGTAACATGAAGATACCGGTCCAAGGTCTTACGGTCACGCCGGTCATTAACTTGCCACAGGTGAGCGTTATCGTTTTTGACTCCAGCGGATCTCTCATCGAATCGAGTACGGGGTCAAGAGCTGCCAGGCCGATACCAGCTTTTTTCCCGGCGCAGACATTAACCTTGTAGCTATGAAAAAAAGTGTTGTTCCGCTCGTCAATTAAGTTCCGCATGGCAAAGCAGGAGGCCACATCTGGCAGGAACCAGACCGTATGGGTCAAGATGGAAAGCAGGCGACTGTTTGAAAAAGGCATCTCCGGTTTTTTGGAGCCAAGTTTTAAATCATCGGTGAGCGTATCCAGATGGGCACCCCGTATCAGGTTAAGCCATTTTTGGACTTCATCTTTATGTTTAAACTGGGCTGCGCTCCCTCTGCCTTCAGCAGAAAAAAACTCGTTCAAATCAAACTCGTTGAACTCACCACGCAATGCAATCTTCCGGATATCCTCGGGTATTTGATAGGTCATCATCACCATCCGTGGCAATGCCGCATAGGGGTTTTCTTTTGGAGAGCCACTCCAGCTCTTTTTTGCCCGCTGCTCATCGGAGTAGGTCCAGCTAAAAATCTGTTCTTCAATGAATTCACCGGAATTTAAAGCACGAAATGGAGTGCCCGAAAGATAGAGATAGCGGGAAGTGGTGATGGGAAGCCAGGATTCATCAACGGCGTTTCCCGCTTCCTTCAAGGCATACTCCTCGGGATCTACCTTCTCATAAACATCCTCATCCTCTTCCTGAAAAAGCTTTTTGGCATTTTCTCGCCAAGCGCCGAAATGGTACTCGTCAAAAATGACCATATCCCAGTGCGTGGTATGAACCCATTCATTTTTCGATTTGATGCCACCCGAATCGTTCCTCCCCAGGTAATCCTGAAGCGAGCCAAAGCAGACAATGGGTCTGGATTTATCGGCGCTTTCCCAGTTTAAATCCGATGTGCGGCTGATGAATTGCCAGCCCTTAAAATCGATATGCCTTTTGAGGTCGTCCTCCCATGCGCTCTGGACAGCGGGCTTGAAGGTGAGAATCAATACTTTCGAGAGAGCCATCTTTTTTGCAAGCTGATAAGCCGCAAACGTTTTCCCAAAACGCATCTTTGCATTCCATAGAAATTTGGGTATGCGCGCTTTGCCCTCATTTTCAATAGAGTTAAAATAATCGTAAGTCTTATTGACGGCCGTCACCTGCTCCGGTCGCATCCGGAATTTCAAAGTACGGCTTTCTACATATTCGCTGCCGTCGCAAACGGCAATATATGCCGCCCTTAACTGATCCACCGTACAACTGAACCATTCTCCTTCTTCATGCCAGGAGCCGCTTTTTTTCAGCATTCTGTGTACAGCATGGTCCCGAAAGTGACTGCCATCGGAACGCATGGCCGGTTCTGCAAAAACAATTCGCCAAGGTGGCTCCGCGCCAGGGCGTTTAGTGGGGTATTGCTCCGCCACCCGTTTCTCGACACTACCGGTCGTGAAGCCAACTTTCAGCATTCCTTTGTACTGGGGATTGCTGTCTTCGTAAGCGTAGATTTTCGGCTTTGCTTCTGGGCGTAATGGAAAAAAACCTTCCTGCATTTTTATTTCTCCTCCTCATTGCTATCTCCGTTCAGCTCCATCGGACGGATCATGCTCTCGATAAAAGCAATTTCCTCTTCAGTCAAACCGTACTTGGAATAGAGCTTTTCATCCGTCCATGCCTCGGAGAAGTCTTGGATGGGAATAAATATAAATACCAATTTTGATAGGTTAATTGAACTCATTGCCAATAGCATGAGAAATCTAACAAATTTAGTTTTTAGATAGGATAACGCATTATTTGCTTCCGATTTGTTTTTAAAAATTCCAATTGTAAAGTACGAGTGAGTGCAAACCTCTCCAGGTCCAATTACTTTTGTAGAGGATGTAAGAATACGAAATTTTCCATTTATTCCTGGCTCGCCAGCATGTTCAGAACTTGTTTTACTAACAAGAATTTTATAAAAATTAATAGTATCAATACCATTTGTTAATATATTTTTATCAATAAAAAATATTCCTTCACTTGAGTGAAGGATTAATTCTTTTTCATTTGTTCTGATTCTGTTTCCTCGTATATTTGTGGATAAACCATATGGCATTAATGAACTAGTTATTTTATCGAGAGTTGGTTCATTAAATTTTTTTATTTTATTAATTATTGAAACACCTTCATTATATCTTACAATAATCGAAAATTCATCCAGTCTTCTTGTGGCTGTGTTCTTGCTTTTACCATTTATATTAGTAAATTCACAAATATCTTCTTTGTTTTTTTCTCTAAGAAAATAGCAAACTCCACCACTAATGCTGTTTTGAGGAAAACACTCTTTAGAATTTGTATAATCCACAATTTTTGTTATATGTGAATCATTTATCATGCTTTTTCGAAAGCTTTCTAATCCCATTCCCCCAGCAAACCAACGTGAAGGTATAATCATACACAAATAACTTGGATTAAGTTTTTTCGCTTGTTCTACAAAAAGATTGTATATTGGCTTTGCTTGTCTACCAGCTCCGCCAGTGTCAAGTTGATAGGGTGGATTGCCGATGATGACGTCAAATTTCATATTAAAAATGGTTTCGTGGTGAGTGGTGTGGATGAATTCGTAGGCATGAGTTTCCAGGGATTCATCGCGGTCGTATTCCCTTTGGGATGCGCGGCAGAATATACACTTTCCCTTTTTCCAAACATGTTTTGTTTTTTTGAAGCGAATATTACCTTCGGGGTTATCGAACCGGGATACAGAAAAGCGGCTGTTGGGGTATTTGGAGCAATAAACGCTTCTGCGTGAGGTGAGAGAGGTTAGTTCCGTAATGGCGATACCGAAGAGCTGTTTTTGGAAGATATGGTCAATGCGTTTCTGCAGCTTGGGAATTTTATCTTCAATGCCTTTGAGGAGTCGCTTGGCGATTTCGCGAAGGAAGACTCCGGATTTGCAGGCGGGGTCCAGGAACTTTGTATGTGTACTGCGGAACAGCTCCTGAGGGAGCAGGTCAAGCATCTGGTTGACAATATTTGGCGGTGTGAAAACCTCTTCGTTGGAGAGGTTGGCGAGGCAGGAGAGTACATCGGGGTTATATACGTTTTTTTGGAGGTCACTCATGTTGCTGGAGCTTTCTATAGTGGACGGGTGGGAACTCTCGGACCGGTTTGAGGATGATGGCACCGGCTTCGTCGCGATGGTAGGCACCTGAATCGCCGAAGAGGTCCATCTGAACATGGTTATTGCTTTCTTCGAGCATCTGGTCGAGGCGGAAATCGCGGCGTTTGATCAGATGTGCATTAATGGCGGACCATTCGGCAAAGATGATCGGTTCGCCAGTGGCGGTTTTCATGGTGAGCGCATCGCCACAGAGGATGTTATGACGGAGGATGTGGCGGACGGCTTCGCGTGTTTCATCGTTGGCCTCCTTGGGGCAGTTTTCCGTGTATTCCCGGTCGAAGATTTCGAACATTCTTTGGCGGCATTCTTCGGTGTTATCGGGCAAGAGCTCAACGCCGTAGATACTGGAGACGGCGATGACGGCATA
>LSQX01324129.1_pt1 | contig 52240 bp, 41 predicted proteins | sample 654561 | NCBI WGS metagenome assembly LSQX01 (sample SAMN04489861, study PRJNA283612) | anaerobic digester metagenome | isolation source: 4 biogas reactors fed with cattle manure at either 37C or 55C with and... | place: Denmark: Kongens Lyngby | collected 2014
TTAGTCAAGCATGAACCGAAAATGTTCAGACCTGGCTTCAAGATGGAGATGGAATTTTAGGGAGACAGAAAAAGGGAGCTGGAAGATTAGAACCGCAAACAGCACAAAACATACCTGAAAACAACTGTGCAGCATAAAAAAAGATCCTATAGTCTTAACACGCCCACCCTATCCCCTATCCCCTATCCCCTATCCCCTATCCCCTATCCCCTATCCCCTATCACCGCCTCGCACTCCCACAACCCTTATGTCGACTGCAATGACTGCATCCATGCTCAGGATCATCCAGCACATCAAAATCCGGCGCCTTCCCATTCCCTTGGCGGATCACATGTTGCACACCCAGCCAGGCCATGACCAGCCCGAAAAAGATGGCACCTCCCAGCAATCCGTTTTGAATAGTCTGCAACATGACTGCTCAGCTCCCCAGTCCGGCAAAACCCATGAAGGCCAGTGACAGGATTCCCGCCAGAATCAGCGTGATGGCCGCACCCTGGGCAACATCGGGCACATCGGCCAGTTCCAGTTTCTCGCGCATACCGGCCATGATGATCAAAGCCAGCGTATAACCCGCACCGGCACCCACAGCATAGACAATACACTGAATGAAATTATATTCTTTCTGCGTCTGGAACATGGCCAGCGCCAGAATCGCACAGTTGGTCGTAATCAGCGGCAGAAAAATACCCAGCGCCCGGAACAGAGCCGGGCTGTATTTTTTGATGACCATTTCAACCAGCTGCACGGCCGAGGCGATCACAACGATATAACAGATCAGTTTCAGATAAGGGGCACCCACGCTGTCGAGAACAATGTTGATCCCGTAAGTGCAGACCGAGCAGACCAGCATGACAAAAGTAACGGCAATACCCATGCGCACAGCTGTGCCTCTTTTATTGGACACGCCCAGAAAAGGACAGATACCCAGAAACATGCTCAGCACAAAGTTGTTGACAATGCAGGCATTGATAAATACAGAAGGAAGAGATTCAGGATTCACAGCACGCTCCTCTTAGGCTTTCGCCGTGGCCAGAGCACGGGCTTCTTTGCGTTTGCGGAACCAGTTGATCACAAGCAGTTCCATACCGAGGACGAAGAAACCGCCCGGGGGAAGAATCATAATGGACCAGGGCTCAAAATTCGCCCCGAAGAGAGAAATTTCATAAGGCGTATTCATAAGCAGGGTGCCATTGCCCAGCACTTCACGAACCACACCCAGACAGAGCAGCGCAATGGTGAAACCGACGCCCATGCCGATGGCATCCAAAATAGACCGTCCCACACCATTGCGGGAAGCGAAGGCTTCCGCCCGACCCAGAATAATGCAGTTCACAACGATCAGTTGAATAAAAGCACCCAGACTGTCATACAAATCCAGGCTGATCGTAGGAATGACATAGTCCACAATGGTCACGAAAGTGGCGATAACCACAATAAACGACGCGATACGCACCTGCTTGGGGATGAAATTCCGCAGCAGAGAAATCAGTATGCCCGACATGACCAGCACAAAAAGCACTGATATGCCCATGGCAAAACAGTTGATCACGTTGTTCGTCACCGCAAGAGTGGGACAGGCACCCAAAAGCATGACAAAGACAGGGTTCTCACGCCAGAAACCTGCGAACAAAACATCCCACGAAGAGGGGCCCTTTTTCTCTACACTCATTTGCCCTGCTCCTTCAATTCCTGTAAATGCGCCTGAACAAGAGGCAGCAAAGCTTCCGTACTCTGTTTCATCGCGTTGACCACCGACTGGGAGGAAATGGTGGCTCCGGAAATGGCTTCAATCTGACCCGGTCCTCCACCTGCTCCGGGCTTCACCATCTTCAAAGGATAAAGCAGCCCCTCACGCATATCATTCAGAGGGACTTGTAAAGGCTCAAAATTCTTGCGGAAAGCTTCATCCGTTTTGATCTTGTCACCCAGGCCCGGTGTTTCTTTGCACAAAAGCACTTTCGTACCCGTTACCTGTTGTTCATCGGGAAGATAACCATAAAGAAGCCGGATCTCACCGCCATAACCGCCCAGGTCCACCGCTTCCAGAGCCACGCCCTGAAACACTCCGGATTCATCATAGGCCGCATACACGGTATGCATCAGTTCCGGATTGCTGAGAGAGGGAAAGGTGAATTCTTTTTGAGTCACTGAACCGGGAACCAACTCCAGAACCGTATTGCGGATCCGCTCTTCATTGTTGGCCGCAATCTTGTCAAAAGTCACCTGATAAACCAGAGACAGCAGAATGCCGGACACAAAAGAAATGGCGCCCAGAGTGCGCAACATGGACCAGTTGCTCACCGTATCCTGCGGAGGACTTGTGGGGGTTGTCGTTTCCGAAACACTCATTGCTTCATCCATTTTTCTGTCGAACCAGACCATAAGTCCGGGGTTGTGTTGCACTGGTAATCAAGGGGGATACCGCATTGCCCAGAAGGATGGCGAACATGACTCCTTCCGGCAAGGCTCCGAAAATACGGATCACCACCGTCACAATGCCAATGAAAAAACCATAGATCCAAACGCCTGAGGTGGTCATGGGCGAGGCCACCATATCAGAGGCCATGAACACGGCGCCGAACATGAGTCCGCCGGAAAAAAGCATGAACATGGGACTGGGATAGGCACTCTTGTCGGAAAGCCAGAAAGCGCCGCTCAAAAGAAATGCGCTCAGAAGCATCCCCACGGGAATGCGCCAGTTCATCATGTTCCGCACAATCAGATATGCACCACCGAGAATGATGAGCCAGGTCGCTGTTTCACCGGCTGACCCGGCGATACTCCCCATGAACAGGCGCGGCAACTCTTCAAATTGCGGAGTCTCCGAAAACTTCCACAACGACAAAGGCGTCGCACCCGACCAACCGTCAACACCTCCCGCTTCCAGTGCCCGTTGAACATAAGCCTGCAATGCCTCGCCATCGGAACGCATGAAAGGCATGGTCAGCGTGGAAGGAAGCACACTGGCGAAACGCCCCACCAGATTGGGCGGCGTCCAGGTCGTGAGCGTGATGGGAAAGGCGATCTGTAAAAAGGCACGTCCCACAAGCGCCGGGTTGAAGCAGTTGTAGCCGAGGCCGCCGAAAAGGGATTTCGTGATAGCCACCCCGAAAATACTCCCCAGCACCGCCATCCACAAAGGCGTTGCCGGAGGCAATGTCAGGCCCAGGATCAGGCCCGTAACAGTCACACTCCAGTCGCCTATGGTCGTGGCTTTCCCGGCAATCCTGCAGGAAACATGTTCTGTGGCGACACAGGCTATAACGGTAGTCATGATGAGCAGCAGCGCACTGATGCCGAAAGTCCACACAGAGAAGACAACAACAGGAACCAGTGCCAGGCACACATGAAACATAATGTCCGGTACACTCTGGCGCACACGGATATGAGGCGACGAGCCGATAATCAGCGGACGGGCTTCTGTACTCATTTCGCAGCTTCCTTTTCGCGGTTCATGGCCTTGGCAATACGGAAATACTGCACCAGCGGGATATTGGACGGGCACACATAGGTGCAACAGCCACATTCAAAACAGTCATTCAAATGATGCTCCTCCGCCATCTCTTCATAACGGCCCTTTCGCGCAAGAAGACCCAGAAGAGAAGGATTCAGAAAAATGGGGCAGGCATCCACACAGCGCGCGCATTTGATACAGGGATAGACCGTGCCGCAGCCGTCGCGCATCTCTTCCTCTGTAAGCACAAGAAGGCCGGACATGCCTTTCGTCAGCGGTATATCCTGCGAGGACAGGCTCATCCCCATCATGGGCCCGCCGCTGATGATTTTGCGCGCCTCAGGACGGATACCCACCTGCTCCATAATATAGCGGATGGAAGTACCCAGCGGAATTCTGTAGTTCCCCGGCCGCTCCACACCACCACCCGACACGGTGATCACACGCTCAATAAGTCCACGGCCCTGGGGAAGCAACTGACCCAGCTGCAGGAGCGTGGCAACATTGAAGCAGCCCACACCGATATCGCTGGGAAGCCCGCCACTGGGCACATCACGATGCAGAACGGCGCGGGTCAGCATTTTTTCCGCTCCCTGCGGATATTTCGTGACCAGACTGCGCACACTGATGGGCGCCCCTTCCGGAATGGCCTTTTCCATGATATCCAGGGCCTCGGGCTTGTTGTTTTCAATGGCGATAATGGCTTCCTTCGCCTTCATGGCATCCATCACAAGCTGAATACCCGTGATGATTTTTTCAGCATCTTCAACCATGACCCGGAAGTCGGTGGTCAGATAAGGTTCACATTCACAGCCATTGACAATAATCGTGTTCACGGGCTTGTCAGCCGGTGGTTTCATCTTCACATGCGTCGGAAAAGCGGCGCCGCCCAACCCCACAGTACCCGTGGCCTGCACAGCCGAAATCAATTCGTCCTGGCTCAACGAAGCCACATCACGGGGTGTGCCGTAGATTTCTTCCTGATCCGCATCGGGATCAAGTTTGATCTGCACAGCTTGCGACATCAGACCTTGCGGATTCAGAACATAATCCACCTTGGTCACTGTGCCCGCTATGGGCGAATGCATGGGAACGGAAACAAAACCGACCGCCTCCGCCACAGGCTCGCCACGCATTACTTCGTCTCGTCTCTTGACAATAGCTTTTGCGGGAGCTCCTATATGCTGCGAAAGCAGAATCGACACCTCTGAAGGAAGAGGCAGATCTTCAATGGCCTGGTCAGCCGTATACTTGCAATCAGGCGGATGAACGCCGTGGGGAAAAGAATTGGTATAAGTTCTCATGCTATCACCCGGACACTTCTGAGGTTTCAGCTACTTCAGGGGCTGGCTTTTCTTTTTTCGGAGGAGGGTTAAACCACTTGTCCAATGCCTTCTGCGCCTTCTCTCCTATAATGCGCTCGCCATCTTCAAGCCAGCAAATGGCACCTGAGGGACACACTTCGATGGCATCACGCACTGCAAATTCGTTTTTATCATAATCCACTACAGGCAGATTCCCATCCATGGAGACCGCTTCAGGGGCCGCCTTGGCACACAATCCGCAGCCTATGCAGGCAACGGCACAGGCCTGCTTGGCATCGCGGCCGCGCAGCCGTGTCGCACACGCAACCCATAATTTGTTGCTGATGGGCTGGATGGAGAAAAGATTTTTCGGACACTCGGTCACACAGTTGCCGCAAGCAGTGCATTTGTCCTCATCCACCACAGGGATGAGATGTTCGTTCAGATGCAGCGCATCAAAGGGGCACACTTCCACACAGTCGCCATAACCGATGCAACCGAAAGTGCAGTGTTTTCCACCTCCGGCAACCAGCGAAGCCGCACGGCAACTGTAACGCCCTTCATAATGAGCAAAGCGCTTGGCGACATCATCGCCGCCCGCACAGGCGAGACGGGCAACATGCTTTTCACCCACACCCGCATCCACGCCCAGATATTCGGCTATGCTTTCCACGATCTCCGCCGAAGAGGCCGTACATTGACCCGGCGTTGCCTCGCCACGGATCACCGCTTCCGCAAAGGCCCGACATCCCGCAAAACCGCAGGCGCCGCAGTTAGCCGCGGGAAGCTGTGCCTCCACTTCGTCGATGCGCGGATCTTCATACACATAGAGTTTTTTGTTTGCGGCCGCAAGCATGGCTGCCAGGAGAAGGCCCAGCACAAGCATGACAGCCCCGGCAATAATCAATGCAGACATCTGTTTTCATCACTCCTGATCCGGACAGAGTTCTGACAACCCTGATTCCGGCGCGGTTACTTGAAACAGCGAATCCCGAGTCAGCCCGAAGTCTCACAATCCCTGAAGAACATGATCTCTGTGCTTCGACGGGGGCTGACAAAGCCCGCAAAGCAAGGGACAGACTCTCAGACACCCACGCCTAAAAGCCTGTTTCCATGGCGTCCACCTCACGGTCTATACGCAGTTTGTTGGACCATTCACTTCCGCGCTCGCGCCAGAAGTGCATCGCCGTTTTGGCTTGAGGGCTCGGAGCACGCAGATCCACGATGGTCGGCGATACAAACACAAGCAAGCTGGACACCTCAGCCTCAGACTTCCGGCTCCTGAAAGGAATGCCCAGAAGCGGAACACGGCCCAGAATGGGGACGCGACGCTCCGTCTTGCGAACGGTGCGGCTCGTCAGACCGCCAACAACCAGAGTAGTGCCATCGGGTACGAACACCATACCCGATTGTGATCGGGTGGAAAACAAAGGAAGTTCAGCGCCACGAAGATTTTCATAGCGCAGAATATCCGAAACTTCCAACTGGGTTATGGCCAGTTGAACAAAGTTGTTCGGCAGAATCGTCGGGGTGAGATTCAGATTAACACCGATATCACGCCACGAAACCTGCAGCCGTGTCGCAGCCGTGGGAAAGGTTACGTCCTGAAAAGGAACCTGACCGCCGGCTTTGATCTCAGCCGGAAGCGTGTTGGCAACAAGAATCTCAGGCTTTGAGATTACATCAAGATCACTGCGCGTTTCAAGCGTCTGGAAAATACCGTCTATGGTGCCGTAGTCCGCGTCAATGATACTGAACTCCAAACCCAGGCCGGGATAGGCTTCCAGTTCCGCTGTGGAGGGGTTCAGATCAGGACGAAGGGGCGTACCGAAAAGAGCGGTGGAAGGGTAGGGCATGGACACCGTACCGAAGGCCGACACCGGGTTCATCGTCGCCGTCGTGACCTCCTGCACGGAACCGCTCATCTCTTCGCCACGGACAAAACGGTTGAAATCCAGATTGGTGCCGATATCACGGATGCCGCCTTCGCTCGTTTCGCTGATCCAGACCTTCATCTGAACCTGACGCACATCCACCGGACCGGGCGGTGCCTCGGGCGGCGCCTCTGCAGGCGCTTCCGCAGGAGCTTCCGCAGGAGCATCCTGACCAGAGACAGGAAACATGAACCCCAGAATCAGGATCAGGACAAGCAAGGCATGGAAACGGGAAAAGAAAGTCATTATTCACGTCCTCCCAGGCTGTCGCTCACGCCACTGGGCGGAGTACTGGATCCTCCGAAAAGAGTGCCGATAAAGCCGGAAGGAGGAGTGGGGTGCACAATATCCTCGTCACCCTCTTCCCCTTCCTCTTCCTCGCCAGGAAGTCCGAAGCCTTCCGACAAGGTAAAGGCCTGACGCCAGATATCCGCCTTCACCATGAAGACAAGTTCGCGACGCGCTTCAGATGCACGTTTGCTCCCCAGAGCCGAGGTCAGAGGGATATCGGGAGTTTCAGAAAAGGGGGATACTTTTTCCAGAGCCTGATTCACCATATCTTCACCCTGAGTCAGCCAGGGAAGAGAGGATACATTCTTGTTCTTTGTATTCCTGTACAGACCGCCCAGAATCAGCACCTGACCATTGGGGACCCACACCGTTGTATCCAGACTCCTCGAAACGAACTCCGGAACACTGATCGCATTGGTGGAACGGGACACAACGGCGCCCGTACTGGAAAGACTGTCCGCCAGAGCCACCGTAATACGCTGACCCACCTCGTTGATCTCCGCCGAAAGCTTCAATTGAATATACTGATCATGGGTCGTATTCGGATTACCGTCATCATCCACAACCTGCAGAGCGCTCACGGTCAGCGTAACCCCTGTGGGCCGGAAAGCGGTCGTCTGAACCGCATTCACTCCCACGACCACCGTGTTTTCATAGGGAACATCCTGGGTCGTTTTGATGATTGTCGGTTCCGCGGCGCCCACGGAAACCATCACTTTGGGCTGCGACAGAATGAAGGCGCGGTTTTGATCGATCAGAGCCTGCAGAATGGCTTCTATATCACCGTAATAAGTGCTGATCTGATCCAGAAAAAGCGTGATGCCCGCCGTGGACCGGCTCGGAAAGGCGAGAGAAGCAGCCTCGATGATGCCCGGCCCAGTGGAAACCTGGCCATAGGGACGCGGAACTATGCGCTGCTTGAAATAAGCGCTGATACCCGTCTCGCTCCCTTTGCTCGTCTGAAACTCAATGATCTTCACGGATACATTGACCTGCTGAGGACCCTGCCCCTGTGCAAAACCGCACAGAAGCAGCAGCAGAGCAAGCAGATATGTTGAAGATTTTTTCATGCCTGTCAATCCAGTCAGCGCCTGAAACTGCCGACACACTCGTGGCGCCGTACATTGTGTATGTCGTCGAACCGTGAAAATTGAGCGCTGAACGCCCGGACTTCACGGGGTCGCAAAGTGCCCAGAGATATGGTCTGGGTATCGTAGACCATCTGGCCGAAACCGTAAATCGTGACTGTGATACGAACATCGTCCAAAGCGGATTCGCTCTGGTTCACAGCCTGACCGGCTACATTATAAAACTTTTCACGGGCAACCGAAGGAAGCCCTTCAAAGCGGCCGCTTCTGAAAGAGGATACATTATATATGCGCAAGGGTTCCTCTTCCCGATAACGGCGCTGCATTTCTTCCGGACTCAATACGATCAGCGAGCCCGAAGCATCCCGTTCCACTCGACGGCTCACAGCCGCATCAGAGGCAAGCTGCGGCCAACGGGCAAGCAGAGCATCATAAACAGGACCCGCTTCCTCATAGCGCCCCCCTTCCCACAGGGCGTTCGCATAGGCCAGACGCGGTGCCATCGCATCGGGATCAGCCACTATGGCCGCAGCCAAAGCGGAAAGATCATCCTCTTCCGCTGATGCCTGACCGTCGCCCGAAATCTGCGCCAGAAGCTGATGACTCTCTTCGCTGAATTCGCCATCAGGAACCAGACCCAGATATTCATTCAGCCAACGGTGCGCATCTGTATAAGCGCCAACCTTGTAATAAGCCTGGCCCAGGAAAAAACGTGCGGAAATAGCCGAGACATCGCCGGGATACCGATCCACAAGAGATTGCAGACGGGGGATCACAAGAGAAGATTCGCCCGCCTTGATCATACGACGGGCTGTGGCAAGATCACGGGCGGCACTGCCGGAATTACTGTCCGGGCCGCGGGGAATCGTATCGCCAACCTCCACATGACCGGAAGACATACGGGGAGAGGCGCTTTCCAGCGTGGAACAGGCCGTCAGGCTGAAAATCGCAAAAAGAGAAAGTAAAGCGCCCGGAAATATCAGAGCAGTGGTCAAAAAACGCGGATCAGTGGATTGCTTCATGCATCCTGTCTCAGTCTTAGTTGGAGAGTTGTGCCAGGGCCAGCTCGGTAATATCCTCCGTCTCTATAGGCGGCGTAAGACCTTCAAGATATCCTTTCAGAACAATCAGGTCAAAATCTGTTTCACTGCCGACACTGCTGATAGCACGGATCGCGCGATCATTAGCCTTGCTGATGAACAACCAGTATTGAGCGGTATTTTTTTCAGCTTTCACCGCTTCCTTATACTCCGTTGTCGCTGAAACAAGAGCGTTGTAATCAACTGATCCCGGTTTCTCAAAACTGCTCGCAGTGCCCCAGAATATACGCTGGTCATCCACCGCTTCTGGAGGAATTGCCATAGATTCTGCCATAGCTACCGCGTTGAAAGCAAAAAAATACAACAAAATCAACAGGATTATCAGAGGGCTTCCAAGCCTGTTCATATTCTCTATCATCATTCATCCTTGCAGAAACAAAGCGAGTCGGACATCCCCTCAACCCGGGAACATCCAAAATCTCCCGAACCCTGGATCGCTGTTCTGCGCTGTGCTGCATCAAACATATTACTATATCTTACATGCCAGTATATCAAAATGTCACGGCTCACGACCGTACGCTCTTATCCACTCAATAAAACAGCTCTCTTTACTCTTCTAATACCCCACCGCTTACGAAAGTTCCCGAAATTCTTCCCCTTTCCAAAAAAGCAACCACAATATTTAGACAGATTACACCTCTCACACCACAAAATATAGTGGTCCTATCCCCTATCCCCTATTCTTTTTTCGCGTTTTTTCGCGAGTTTCGCGGTTAATTTCTTCCCCTCGCCCCTCGCCCCTATTGCAAAGACAGTCAACCTGATGCTATCATTTCTCCACGGGCGAGTGGTGGAATAGGCATACACGACGGACTTAAAATCCGTTCCCCGTAAGGGGGTGCGGGTTCGATTCCCGCCTCGCCCACCACCCTTTCCTCTTGCCCCACAAGGAAATTCCACAGCGACACCCGCCTCCTGCCCCAAACACACGAAAAACTCCTCCGGTCACCCTCCGGTCCTTTTGTGACTGCTTTCGTGCTTCCTCACTTCTCGCTGGGAAGCGCCAGGGGCTCTAAGTACTCTCCACCTTTTCCCCTCAAAAATAGAAACCGCCTGCCCGAAACGCCGATCCTTATCCAAAAAAAACAGATTTAAAAACTCTTTGCTCACCCGTTCAGGACACCAACTGCCCTTCCGGTACTGTGTCCATCGCACGAGGCAAGAAGGCAAGCATCGTATCTTCCGGCGCCTCTTCAATCTTCAGCATCTCTCGGTACTCTGCTATACGTAGGTTATGGTCCGCCATATAATCATATTCAATTGTGTGTCCAACAAGCCTGTCTATGTCCGCGCAAGCACCATCCAGCTCATCCAGAAAGGAGTGGACTCCTACTGACTGCTCAGTCAAATCAGGTGGCGCATCCCAAGAATATCTCATAGAGCTTGATTTTTGGTAAGCCGCCTTAAGAGCCTGTTCCAAAATATCAGGAAGACCTCGTGCTGCATTTGAATCAAAATGCTGCGCCCAATATTCAATACGATTTGGGCTCACTGGTTTCAGTGTAGGATTGAATAAAGTGTAATACATTTCTCCTTCTGCTGTTTTAAAAAATGACTGACCCAATGAGTGCAACTGATTTTGCAAATAAGTCGTATCCTTGGCGAATAAAGGAGATACACTTAAAAGAGGATTTATCTCTGCGCTAATGCTATATTTCAGATGAACAAGTGCGCAAGCCTGACGAAATTGTCGGATGGTATTAAGTGCTTGTTCAGAAATTGCAAGCCGTTCTGACATGCGTATTTTTTCCTTGAACACTTCAGAAGTCTCATGGATATTCCTCTCAACCAAAGCAAGCACTTTATCACAACAGGGCGAAATAATTAGATAGGCATCTCGCAACATAGCAATCCGCCCGGAATCGTCGGGCGCATAAAACTGGGCTGTCCAGGCCATCTCGGCAGCTGTTTTTGCCTTTCCTAAAATATCGGCTTCATGGTGTTTGAGAATTTCATTAAGATAACTCAAAGACTGCGCAAATCCCAGTTCCACGGTCCATTGCAGCTTATCCAGCTTTTGATCTATCTTCTTTAAACGATTAAGAGTCATTACTCCGAAAGCAATAGTAGCGCCGAGATTCAAGACACTAGCCACTGCACCCACGGTACTTATTGCCGTCAAAGTTTTCAGGCCGCTCATGAGTTGACCATTTGATACTGGAGAAGAAGCCACTTCTCGGAGCCAGCATACAATGTCACCGCCCTGTCCTGATCCTGCTACTTTTTGAATCACTCCGCCGTTTCGAACAAACTTACCCTGGGCTATTCCACCGGCAATATGATCCGGAATCTCAAAAGCCACTTTAGTAATCATTTGTGCCACCTTTCTACTTTTTCCGCCATATAACAACTATCTTCAATCGGATTCGATTTTGCACATGGCATTCTATCAGTATGTCTGCTAAAAATCAAAACGCCTACAGACCAATATCACTTGTGGGCAAAGAACTTCAATATCGCTTAACATGCGAGAATCTATTTATCGTATCACAGATATAAATGCCTTCCAGAATCACTACTGTCCAAATCAGGACAAGATTGAGCTTAGCATCCGCAAAGAATATGGCTTTTTATCGTTAATATCCATCCCGACACACATCTTCTCTCTCTTCCTACCCCCCACCCCCTTACCCGTATCAAACTCTTTCTCAAGTCCATATTAATCCTCTGTGGATAGCTATTTACCCTGGAGGATCTAAACATGAAAGAATTTCGTAGTATTGAAGACGTGGATCGGGCAAATCTGTCTGAGGGCCTTCATGAGGCTGTGCGTGGGACACTGACGACTCTGATGGATGCCTACGCTGAGATCGGTGAGCGCTACAACCCTGAAGTGGATGGGCACACGGTACTCATCGAGGAAGGCGACACTGAGGAAACCATCCGAACAGCCATCGGTGGCCACACCCTGCTGGATGCGCCCCTTGAAGGCGTCGTGCATGATGAGAAGCGACAGTGCTTCAACACCTGCATCCTGTTCAACAACCAGTTCGGTATCTCTATCGTGGTGCCGGATGCCCCCTGGCTGGACCCGGAGATCCGGGCAAGGCTGGTGGCGGAAAGCTGAAGAAAGGAGAAAGAGAGCATGGCAAGTAAGAAGACAACAAAACCAACGAAAGGAGGATCGGAATCAATGAGTAAGAAGAACACGAAGAAAACAACAACCAAAGCACCTGAGAATCCTGATGTCATAATCGTCAGGAAGGCCACGGCGCCGAAGCTGTCTCCCCGTGGTGAAGGCGGTATTGACTATGAGGTCGGGTATGTCGGAGAAGACGTGTACATCCGCATCGAGAAGAACCACGGCGGTGGAAGCTGCAGCAAGGAGTGGGTACCTGCGGCAAAGATCCGCAAAGCCCTCACATCCGCCATGCATGGTGGCGAGCCCTTCAAGTCCAATGCCCTGGCATCGGCCTTCGTCGGTAAGAGCCAGTGTAACAGCGGCTTCCTCGTAGCAGTGTTGCGGAAGGAAGGACTCTTCCAACCAGATGTGGAACGCAAGAGCATGAGCAGACTGGCTGGAGATTTCGACGCCTGGGAACTCGGAACACGGAAGGCAACACCACTGGTGGGTGACGATGACCAGCCACTGACGGCCAAGCTCCACCCGGAACCGAAGAAGACAAGCTTCCGTCAAAAGAAGGCGGCTCCGGATCCCAAGGCTACCAAAGCCAAGGCAAAAGACGCATCTAAAGGCAAAGACAAGTCTACCACCTGAACATCACAACACAGAACATAGAGAAATATTGAAGGTCCCACATAGGCGGGCACTTTAATTTGGGCAGGACATCATCAACGGTGTCCTGCCCTTTTGTTTCTCGGACATAGGAGAACAGCACTATGAAGCAAATCCCTTCCTTCTCTCTCGGGATGACAGTGATCACACCGGGTGCCCTTGCAGCACTCGGCAGGAACAACAGCACCGGGCTGGAATACCTCACACGACATGCCACAGGCGACTGGGGCGATCTGTGCAAGGACGACAAGCAAGCCAACGATGAAGCCATACAAACAGGCGCACGGATCCTGAGTGCCTATCACCTCGCCGACGGTACAAAGATATGGATCATCACAGAGGCAGAGATCGACGAAAAACACAATCGTCAGGCAACAACCATCCTGCTGCCTGAAGAATACTAGAAAGGAGTCAACCATGAATAGCAGAACATGCATGAAGAACACCACACCCTACGTCATCCCCGTGTACCGGCTACGGCTGGTCCAGGACGGCACCGCCGAGGTATCACCTCTCACAGGACCGGCTGAAGTAGCCAGGCATCTGGACGACGTTGCATCATCGGAGCGTGAGCAGATCGTAGCACTCTTTCTTGACACGAAGAATCGGCCCATCGGTCGGCACCTGATCAGCATGGGTACGATCGACTCGGCCCCGGCCCAGCCTAGAGATGTCTTCAGAGCCGCGCTGGTAGCAGGAGCTGTCAACGCTATCATCCTGGCGCACAACCATCCCTCTGGTGATGTAACGCCATCCCCGAGTGACGATGATGCAACACGGCTCATCGCTCGGGCCGGGACCCTGCTGGGTATCCGTCTGCTGGATCACGTGGTCCTCGCGGCGGATGGTAGCCACTACTCCTACAGGGACCACCGTCCGGAGTGTTTGAGCGGCTAAGTGGCGATAGGTCAAGCGGCTCAGGCTGATGTGCACAGAACGCGACATTGCCTGATAACGGCACAACTGACTGCCGGGTGGGGTGAAAGCCTGCCCGGCGGCACTCCACGAGTCCCCTTCCCCGGGTTCCATGCAAGCCCTGAGAAGATACGAGCAGACGGTACCGATAAGAGACAACTCTGGCATCCGCGGCGAAGGGAGGCAAAAGGCTGGAATGGAGTCACTACCGGTCCCAAGAGTACCGGAGGGTCACCGGAGCTGCACCCCCAAAAGGAACATTAGATTAGAAACCCAAGGTAATGAGCATGTCAGGCGACGGACTAAAGAACCTTTGGGAAGAAACGCCCCCTGACACGCCAACACAAAAAGGAGTACATTCACGATGAAGAAACAGACAAGACAACAGGGACGGAGAAGGCTGACCCAGAAAATGATTCAGGCTCTACCACCGAACCCACCCGATGCACGGTCCCGGGAAAGAGAGATAGCTGATCTTGATGCCATCGGATTACGGCTCTCTGTCAGCAAGACGGGCCGAAAGTTTTTTGATTACCGTTACACGCACCACCGTCGGAAGCGATGTATCAGGCTGGGCGAATGGCCGGGGCTGTCCCTGCAGAAAGCACGCCACCGGGCACGGGAGTATCGTACTATGCTGTACCGTGGTATTGACCCGGCAGCAGAGCGGGAGCAGCGCATCAACGTGATCACCTTCGGTGAGTTCATCAAGAAAGAGTATCTGCCCTTTGCCTATGCGAACAAGAAGAGCGCCAGAGACGATGAGAACAAGCTGAAGCGCGATATCCTACCTGCCTGGGGAAAGCTGCCACTGACGTCCATTACAACGAAAGACGTACAGTCTATTTATACACGGATACGTACAGAGTCCTCCCCAGCCTATGCCAATCGCTACTATGCGCTGATCCATCGGATCTTTAATCTGGCGATCTTATGGGGACAGCTCGACGGACGGAACCCTGCGAAAGGCGTCACCCGGGCAAAAGAATCCACCGGACGGGAACGCTTCCTTTCTCAGGAGGAAATTGAGCGCTTTTGCACAGCCCTGGACGGGTGCAAAGAAACAGACTTCAAAGGGCAAGCTTTCCTACGGCTCTTGCTTACGACAGGTGTTCGCTGTGGTGAGGCTCTGGCACTGCAATGGAGTAACGTGGATCTGGAGAGAGGTATCGCCTTCCTGCCCAAGACCAAGAGCGGCCGGAGTCGTCAGGTGATCCTGAACGATCTCGCTCAAGAAGTGTTGCGGGAGATGCTGGAGCGCCGTGAGGACGAGGGCAATCCTTTCGTCTTCGTGGGATCCAGGCCTGGCACCCACATGGCAGCGCCCAGACGGGTCTTCGAAAAAGTGAAGGCTGAGGCAAAGCTCGGAAACTTCCGCCTCCACGACCTGCGCCACACCTTCGCATCGGTGGCCGTGCAGAATGGAGCATCTCTCTACGAAGTACAGAAGCTCCTTGGTCACAGCTCCAGTACCATGACCCAGCGTTACTCACACCTCAGTGACGATGGCCTCCGTGCCGTGAGTAACAACGTCGCCAACATGATCGCAGAGACTTCCGAATGACCATCGCGGGCCACTGTCCATAACCGGGCGGTGACCCCTCTTTTCTTGCACGAAACATACAAACCGGGACAAAAACCGCCAAAAACCGCAAAAGACCGCCGAGACATGGCGTCTCTAAAACCCTTGTAAAATAAGGGTGTTTTATCAAAGACCGCAAAAACAGCAAAAAAGCTGCATGTCTCAACGCCCGTCAAGCAAGATGCTAGCGGGCTCACCTATGAAATCCATAAACCCCCATAAGAAGTAGATCAAAACCGGAGGGTTTTACAAGAGCATCTCCCGGGAGTAGTCCGGCCACACAGACCGATCATTAAATATTCCAGATGTACTATAGATGATTACTGCAGGAGTGCATTCATTCGAGAGTGAAAATAGATCGGATACTTTTGCATCACCTCATTGACTCCGTCACGGTCTTGTTTTAACGCCGTAATGAGGTCATTCTTTTGAGCTGCTACCAGGTTTAAGGATGCGACAAGATCCTGAGATATGACGCGATCCGAAAAGCCAATCTCGTAAATGGCGATAGTGGTTTCCGTGGGCAACCCGTATTTGAGCCGTTTCTGAAATAGCTGCAGGCGGTTGCTCAGATCTCCGGTAGCACTTTGGTCAAGTGTATCCGTGAATTCGCACAACGCGCCTACCAGCAGCGCACCGTCATAAGCGAGTGTCCCTTCGCAGACATCGATGACATGATCGATCTTGAAGCTTCTCCTTCGGGTGCCCCATATCATTTTAGCTTCACGTTGATGAATGATTCTCAACAAGTCGTTGAAAGGCCGCCCAGTGATCCATCCAAGTGTAATTTCTTTAAGCACCTCTGGCTTGTCGAACTTTACAAATAAACCATCTTTGATATGCCGGGTAAACAATGGCCAGACAAGGTCGAGCATTTCCGTATCGTCAACAATCGAAAGCAGGTTGTCTGCGTTGGTTTGAACCCATTCTTCAATAGCTTGTGCATCCTGAAGTCCATAAAGTGTTCTTCCGTAGATTTTAGGACGAGCCGGATCGGTGATGCTTTTGGATATATTCTCTGCGAGAATCTGAAACAACTCACGGATATGCTCCTTTTTCTGATCGTTAGCCAAAAAGAAAGCGAGCGTTCTTTCAGCTAGGCGGGTCGCATCGATCCCCGAAAGACCTTCCTCCTCATCATCCCAATGGGATAATATGAAGCTCTCAACGGCATAGATGAGACTGAGTCTCCAGGAGACTTGCCGCTCGACTCCGTCCCGTGAGAAGCCTTTATCTTCATGTTTTTCGACTATCTCTGCGACGAGTTGGGCAATTTTATCTGGGTCATTGATGTAGATCTTCGCAAAATCCAGAGCCTCCATGGTGATAGTGTATTTCTTGTCATCACTTTTGATGGGGTCGAAGATCGAAAGAAGATTGCTGATACATGGTTCCGAATTGCGTGACTCCAGAAGTTCTTTCACCTGATTCCACCGCCAGCTGTCTTTTCGGCTCCGACGCTTGTCATACACAATCGGGTTTGCAAACAAAATACTTCCTTCAGTATGCATCCCGGAGCGACCCGCTCGGCCAATAAGGTTGTGGAAATCGCGAACCTTAATACGCTCCATGCCCTGATGAACACTGGTAACAATGAGGTACCGGATTGGAAGATTTACACCCTGCGCCAGTGTGGAGGTGCAAACAACGAACCACACAAGGTTTTTACGCATGGCGTGCTCCACCGCCAGCCGGATACCGTGCGGTGTATTGCCATGATGGGAAAAAATGCCGTGTGCTGCGCTCTGGGACGCCGGGGCGTCAGCACCGAGATTCTCGTTGTGTAAATGCGTCAACCGCTCAACTTCCCGAGGGTCTGAAAAAACTGACGGCAAAGGCAGAGGTACGTCTCGCCTGATAATATCGACGGCCTTCTCGCAGACGCTGGCCGCTGTCGACTTCCTCCCGCAGAAAATAGCGATACTGCCGTTCGGGACTAATTTCAGACCAAGGTATAGTGCGATAGCCTTACCGTCCTCTTTCTCTGGAAAGTACCGATCTTTCTGCTCTCTACCTCTTTTCCCGAGATTAAATCTCTCAATCACCCTCGGAACAAAAAACTCACTTTGTTCAGCATCACGGCTGTTGACATATTCGATTCTTCCCAACTGATCGAGCCAGCTTGCGAATCCGATCGACCTGAAAGTCGGAATCAGGGTTGTGCCTTCGACGACATTGGGCTTCCCATTAAGCCATTCTCCGACAGCCTCGGCGTTGCTAATGACCGCTGAGATCAACACCTTCTGAGTTCCTTCGGGAATCATGGAGCACAGCGAGGTCAGGAGCAGCTCGTATGTGACACCTCGGATGCCGCTATCGAACTGGTGGCCTTCATCAAAAACCAGTAAGCCAACGTGGGCAGCCAATTCCGGAGCGTGCCGAAGGACATAGAACAGTTTCTCGGGGGTTACGACCAAGATTTGTTGGTGCCCCAGGAGTCCGGCAATCTCAAAGTCGGTTTGTAAGGCATCGGACAATTCATCCACCTTGGTGGGCTCGTTGTGGAATGCCTCGACAAGGCTGTTCTTGATCTCATGGCACAGCGCCCTGAACGGAGCGATAATGATGGCCAGTGACACACGGTTAGCCAGAAAAGCGCTTCGAAGGATCAGTTCAGTTGCCTTCGTTTTACCAGCGCTGGTTGGCATTTGGACGATGGCAGACTCACCGTTGAGAACATCAGCCTTACCCAAAAGATGTTGGGCAGGCCACAGTTCCTTGATGAACGAATCCTTTTGCAGCGCGAAAAACCATTTGTCGCGAGGCAGCCCAGAATATAACGGCAGAGCCTTCCATACGGAATTGTCGATCTTTTTCCTCAGAACCGCCGCGATCACATCGCCAAACAGAAGCTGTCTGGGTGTGCCGAATTCATAGACGGCGTCCCTCAGCTCCGTGGCAAGATTGAGAAGATTTTCTTCACCATTTCCATCCTTGAAAAACTGGATAATCCCTTTTAAAATCCCGTCGATGAATCCGCCAAATAACCCGCGATTCCCATCAAAATAGGTTCTCAGATCTGCCCGCAACAACCAGAGCAGCAGGTCTTCCAAACCACTGCCATCTAGTTCCGGACAGTCACCATCGATGCGTCTTGCTAAAACCGAAGCACTCCCAGGCAGATCACACAGGTAATAGGAGGCAGAGCCCAGAAGAATAAGGTAGGGATCAAGTGTCTCGTTCATCTTTGACTGGAGGTAGGAGTCGAAGAAATGGGCGGAAAATAGTAGGTTGGTTTTTAGCTCTGTGAGAGAATCGGAATCTGACTCCTCCCGGTTAATGGTGGCGGCGAGGTCACCAAGCAGACCAATCGAGAGGGTGAAGAGCTTGGCCGGATCTTGAGTGATTTTGATGTGGTGCTCTTCCGGAATACCGTACTCGAACATCTTAGCCTTTGACCGAGTGACGCCCAGCAGGTGTTGGGACTTCTCTTCAGGCCTCATCCGCAGCCCTCCTATAGAGTTCGTGGACAAGGCTCATCATGTCAGGTCCCTTGATAACCAAGAGGACAAGGCTATCACCATTAGGATGAGGAAAGACCTCCTTGGATTTCGCCGACTTGGGAATTTTTTGGCAGTTTGCCGAAGCCAATTCATCGGCATCGAAATACTCATCAGATATGATAGCTGCAGCGCCGTAGATTTCCTTGTAAGGCATGTCTACGGGGCTTTGAAATCTCGCAATCTTTCGAGCCTGTTCCATTTCTTTTTTGTCAAAGAGCTTTTGCTTGATGAAATTGAGCGATTCATCAATTCGAATGTGATCTTTGGCAGACGCGTTAATGGCATCCTGCAGGCGGTTAATCTTAGAGGCGGAAAACTTTGTCTTGGATTCAAAGATAATCAACACGTCCGTGGTGGAGGCGTCACCGTCTTCATTGTGAAACCGAAATCCAATGACATCGCTTCCCTTGAGTGATTCATTTCGGACAACCTTCGATGACCACCGTATCCGAGGCACCCAGTAACAAAGAAACCATTGCAGGTAATCGGAAATCAGGATTTCTCCGAAATCTCCCGCTCTGATTGCAGGGCCGAATCCGGGTGTTATACACGGGAACTTGATATCGACCAGATAATCTCGCCGCGAGCGTTTGTCCCGGAGAAAATCGATTTCAGTATCCAGGCAATAATGATTCCGGAAGTGTTTTGCCCATGCAGACAGTACGTCGTCATCGTCCTGATGCTGGAACTCCCAGACCTCGACATCTTTTCCGTCGGTGGTTTGCAGTCGTACACCGGTATTGACGAGCCATTCAAGATGCCGCGATGTCCAAGGCAATGAGGCGCCTCCTTCCCACTGAACAGATTAATTCTGTTGTGGTCAGCTTTCCACTCATGTTCGTTAATATATCGTTCCTGTCGGGTTCCCTATAGGCAACCCCGCTGTTTACTAACTCGAAGTCGTTACCCCGGATATTTCATAAAATTAGAACACCAGACCGGTTTCTCTAGTTTAACACATTGACACCATAAGAGTTAGATGCAATACAGGAGACCAGTCTGATACATATAGAGTGTACCTCAACAGTCTTTGAGTTCCAAATTTTTGGTAAACGTAAAATCGTACTAGCTTTTGATAGAGCTCCCATCAGCTCCAGCGGTGGTTCCTTACTTTTTCTTTCAGCGACGCAGACATGGTCACCTCGGGGAAAAGGTGGGAGAGCTCGTGATAGGCGTTAGAGATAGTGGCTTTTTTGCGGTTTTTGCGGTTTTTCTCGTAACTCCTTGCAGTACATGCAGTTATTAAACTCCGCATCGTGGCGGCTTTTGCGGTCAATGGCGGTTTTTGATGGGCAGAATGGACGGGATGGACGGGATGGATATAGCGGCAGGATTAAGGACCTATTGGGTATCAGTGGTTATCAGTATCCATCTGTGGTTCTCTTGAGTCCTGTTGTCGTGGAAGGGCTGTAGTGATGTTCAAGTCTTTCGTCGTTGTTTGCCAATGTGGAAATTGGCGTTCCCAGGGAACATGTCTCAACGCTTGAAAGTAGCCGCAAAACTGAAGACATGTCAAGGGCTTTCGGGCGAAAGATTTTTCGCCCCTACCGGGTGGGGTTGTAGTTGTCTGTAAAATTTATATATACACTCGAATTCCGCCCACGTCTCTGTCATTCCAGTTTTTTTGCGTCGCAGTACGGTCATCAACGTATTTGCCCCAACAAACGCAAAAAAGACAGGAATCCAGATTGGGAGACTAAAACAAACATGTCGTGCTCTATTAGATTTTCACGATGTGTTTGAGTTCTTCTTTTACACCATTGGGTATCAGTGGTTATCAGTGTCCATCTGTGGTTCTCTTGAGCCCTGTTGTCGTGTAAAGGCTGTAGTGATGTTCAAGTCTTTTGCCGTTGTTTGCCAATGTGGAAATTGGCGTTCCCAGGGAGCATGTCTCAACGCTTGAAAGTAGCCGCAAAACTGAAGACATGTCAAGGGCTTTCGGGCGAAAGATTTTTCGCCCCTACCGGGTGGTGGTCCTCTTTTCTTGTGTTGGACAAAAGTCGCCAAAGACCGCAAAGACCGCCGGAGTACAGCGTTTCTAAAACCCTTGTAAAATAAGGGTGTTTCGTCAAAGACCGCAAAAACAGCAAAAAAGCTGCATGCTATTTCACAGAGAGCCAACAGGGACGTTGACGCTCCGAATGGCGCTCCGTGATGTAAGATGCCAACAGGGACGTTGGCGCTCCCAGTGGCGCTCCGTGATGTAAGATGCCAACAGGGACGTTGCGCTCCCAGTGGCGCTCCCAGTGTTGGCGCTCCTTTGTTGGCGTTTTAGCCGGGGGTTTGTTCGGCTTCGGCGTAGGCTTTGTTGAGGGCCTGGAGGCGGGCGAGGATTTCATCGCGGTCTTCGTCGCACCAGCGGTAGCGCCAGGGTTTTTTCCTTCTGCGTGTGGTGCCTTCCTCTTCTTCCTCTTCATAGTCGAGGAGAAAGTCGCATTGGGGTTCAAAGTCCGTCCAGCCATAGGCATCCAGGACGGCCCGGTCCATGGCTGCATGGAGTTCCCGGAGGCGGAGGATTTCCGGATCCCGTTCTTCGGGATCATGAAAACGGTTATAGGTGGCCGTCAAGCCTTCGTTATTCTTGATCATCACTGCCGCACGGTATTCGTAATAGGCTTTTCCCGCCTCCTCCAAGGTCTCGTTACTTTCATAACCCCGGGGAAAAGGAAAGGTCTCAAAACAGTCAGTGGGAGTGTAACGTATACGATCTTCCAGTGAAGAAGAAAAAGTTAACGTCCATACCTCATGTATTCGGGATTGGAGCACAGTCAAAGCTGGATAGGTGTTAAGTGCAATAACCGCAATGGAATTAGCATATACCATCTGTGTAGGAAGAAAAGCAAAGACCATATAAGTTGATGCTTGACAGCTGATAACCAGCACACGCTCCATATTGCTGATAGTTGTGTACAAGTCTTTCGATAAAGATCCATAATGCCACCACAATTTTGCGCGTTTCCTTCCAATGGGATTGGTTGTGAGATGTGCTCTTGCCGGCTTTACTTTTTCCTCTACAATTCCCATGAGTTCTGGCCACTTTCGTCTGCATTCTTCTTCTGAGCGGTCTCCGAAATTGATAACATAGCGGTGATGGGCATGAGTGGGACTCCTATTCACTTCTGCCCCGCCAATATAAGGGAAGATGACTTCCTGATTTCGTGGGTTTTCTTTAATAAGACGGTGCATTTCTGCGATGGGTGTGGCTATCCCTTTCTTGTCCTGATCATCAAAAGTGAAGCCCATGCCTAAAACAATGCTTCCTTGAAAACTCATTCCCGCATTGGCACGGAGTCTCACCGGTGCTTCGTGACCGCCTGCATGAGAAAGGAAGGCGGTGATGAGGGGTACTTCTTTTTCATCCAAAAGGAAGGGGGCTTCTTTTTCTCCTTTCATGAGGTGGACGATGCTGACGACCACGGCGGCTTCACCGGGCCATGCATAGCGTTTGATGGCTTTATAGATGGTTCCTCCATTGGTACAGATCCATCGGAGACCTGTGTGTCGGGTGTGGCCCTGAGCAATGGTATTGGTGGCAATGAGTCCCAGGGTGCCGCCGGGGCGGAGGAGATCAAAGCAACGTCGGAAAAAATGGGCCACCAGATCACTGTTTCCGTGACTCTTGGCATGCAACATTCTCAACCAGGGCAAATAGCTGGGAGGATTGCTGTTGATAAGTGTGTTTTTCCCTGCAAAGGGCGGGTTGCCTATGAAGGCATCGAAGCCGGGTTGGGGTCTTTGGAATACTTCGGGGAATTCGAGTTGCCAGTGGAAGGGCATGAGGCCTTCGGGCAGATCGGGGAGGAGTTGTTCTCCTTCGTGGGTCCATCGGGCACGGAGGTTGCTGAGGAGCTCTTCCCTTTTGGCGGGTCTACTGTGACTGAAGAAGGCCTGTATGATGAGGTCACCCACTCGGCGGAGGGGGGCGAGTGCTTCAGCGGCATTTTGGAGGAGGAGGCTCAGTTGTTCTTCTTTGGCATCGTGGTCGGCGTGGTGGATGGCTGCTCTGTTGGAGAGTGCCACGCCGAGCTGGTCGATGAGGAGGGGCTCCACGTCTGTCATCTGTTCCTGTTTTTTCCAGTGGAAGGCACAGATCTGAGTGTTGGAGAGGCCGAGGAGGGAGTCTCCGAATTTGAGGGCGTGGTCAAGAAAGGCGAAGCCGTGGTCCCTGGCCAGGGTTGCGAGCCATAGGGAGAGCTTGGCGAGATCGACGGCGAGGGGGTTGCGGTCTACACCATAGAGGCAACGTTGGGTAACGAGAAGACGTGCATGGAGGAGTTCGTCTTCGTCGGGTGGGATGGCGGGCAGATCGTTATGTCTGTGCCAGGCTTCGCGCAATGCTTCTGCAAGCTGGCGTCCCGCTTCCACGAGGAAGGCACCGGAGCCCATGGCGGGGTCGCATACTTTGAGGCTGAGAATTTGTCCGGGCGTGGGGTTGTCGCCCAGAGCTTCGAGGATGGGCCTGAGGGTATCGCGTACGACGGGTTCCGTGAGGCTTCGGGGAGTATAGTGGGAGCCTGAGCGGCGTCTTTCGTCTGTGGGCTGGAGAATCATGGCGCCGGGGTCGAGGCGGCGTTCCATGGTGGGGGCAATTCTTCTTGCCAGGGCTGTCTGTATTTCGTCGATGGTGGTGGCTTCTCTGAGTGCTTTGAGGTCTTTTCCTGTGAGACGCTGGTCGCTGAGCTCTCTGAGGAGGTTATTTCTTTTTCCGGGTGTTTCCGCCAGGAGCCGATCGAGGTCTACGGTGACAGGTGCTCCTTTGGCTTTGGCGGGTTTCAGGACGATGGCATGGCCCAGGGTCTGCTGGAGTGTGAAGCCCATGACTGTTTCGTAGACAGAGCCGATCTGTTCCACATCGAGGGTTCTGTAGGAGAGTCTTTCTCCGTCGAGGATGAGGAGTTTTTCGAGGACCTCATAGACGGTGCCATCGGATACGAGGGGCGGTGTGAGCCTTTCGGTGGACTGGCGCAGGGAATGTTGGGGGCGCCCTTCGAGGAAGGGGTAGCGGTCGGGATTGAAGAGGTAGCCCGGGCGCGGGGGCAGGCGGAAATCTTTGCCGTGGCTGGCGCCGTCGTGGAGTATGCGGAAGAGAGCGAGGAGATGGGCCCAGGCGCCGTAGCGCTGGTTCATGGTATCGGGGTAGCGGCCCTGGTCGTTGCGAAGTCTGTCGAAGAGGCCGGAGAGGGAATAGTGGTTCACATAGACGGGATGGTCGGGCATGAGGCCTCTGTCTTCGGCGTAGAGGATAAAGACGAGGCGGAGGAGTACGTGGAGGAGGCCGCCGTAGATGTGGTCGGGATCTTCGCGCAGGGTGGCTGCGAGGAGGGTGCCCCGGGTTTCGTTGTCGGCATCCTGAAAGCCGTGGAGGAGGGTATATAAGGACTGGAGTACCTGCTCGGAGAGTTTTGTGGAGACTTCGTTCTGGTATTGTCTGCTTTCGGCGAGGATGGCCGGGAGGCGCTGGTCCGTGGGGAGGCCGAAGAGGCGCATGTCGTTGAAGAGCATGTGGAAGGCGGCGAAGATGGGACGGCCGTCTATGAGGCACATGGCATCGAGAGGGAAGGTAATATGACCTGAGCTTTCGCCCTGGGGTGCGTAGATGAGGCGGAGATGACTTCCGTTGCTGAGGAGGCCTATGGGGATGTTGTTTTCCCTGAGGATACGCTCGAAGCGAGCGTGGGGACTTGCCTGCCATTGTTTGTCTTCGGCGGGCAGGGGCTTGTCGAAGTTGCAGCGGGGGGTGATTTCCTGGATGAGCATTTGCCAGGGGGGCTCGCCTTCCTGAGGCTCGGGTTCGGGTACGGCAAAGGAGGGGCGGAGTGTTTCGCCGTACTGGGGAAGATGACATTCGAGATCGGTGAGAGCATCGCCGGGTGTGAGATCTTCGGGCTGCCAGCCGCAGATTTCCTGGAGGAAGGGGGTGATGCCGGGAATGACGGGTGTGTCCTCTTCGTCGATAGAGGGATTGTGGGCTTCCATGAACTGGACAAAGTCCCTGTGCTCGGAAATGATGTTCAGGTTTATGACGGCCTGGGCGTTGACGAGGGCCGGTGGCGATACAACGAGACCTACGGGCTGCAGGTAGCCGAGCCATTCCTGATGATCACGTATTTGCGGAGAAGATGCCATGGGGGTTCTTTCTATGGGACTATCCCGTTACGGGCCAGAGGTATACCAGGCCGACGGGTTCTATTCTTGGTTTCTGTACTTCGTAAAAGGCGCGGATGCGGTCGGGCTCGGTGTTGAGCTCTTCTTCGATTTCCTGGAGGCGCTTGACCCAGTGGCGCTGATCGGCTTCGTATTGCTTGCGCTCTTCCTGGTTGAAGACGAGTTCGAGCTGGACATTCGTTTTCTGTTTCTGCGCTCTTTCGATGCGGTTGCGCTGATCGATGAGGATCTTTTTCATCTGTTCGGCTTCCCGTTGGCCTCGTGCCTCCAGGGCTTTTTCCTGCTTTCGGGCTTCCTCTTCGCCTTTGCGATTGAGATGGGGCAGCAGTTCGTTGATGTCCTTAGGGGCGGAGGTGAGAAGTTGCTCCTGGATGGTTTCTGTGGGGAGACGGTCGGGGTTGAGGAGGGTTTTTTCGAGGAGCTCCATGGTGTAGCGTGCCGTGTCGGCTGCATAGGGGCTGAGATTCGTCTGACGCTGGGAAGGGTGGGTCCAGCGGGCGGTGACGTATATGATCTCTTCGTAGAGACGGGCTGCGCCGCGGCCGTAGAGGGAAAGTCTGCCGAGGAGGATGACACGGGGGATGCTGTCATCGCTCTGGGCTAGACAGGCCCGGGAGAGGTCGTGATGGATGAGGCCCTGGGCGCTGAAACGGCTGAGGAGACGCTGTACGATGCGGTGTTGGAGGTGGAGTTGAACGACTTCATCGGTGATGGTGTCGGGCGCTTTGAAGACGATGGGGCGTATGGGTTCGTTTTTCTGCCATTCCCAGATTTTCTGATCCTTCCTGCGGGGCATGCGCAGGCTGTCGAGGGTCTCGGCCCAGCTGCTGCCCTGAAGGGTGGGGAAGGTCCAGGATTCAGGGCTGGTGTCATTGTCTGTGGAAGTTTTCCGGAGCGGGTCGGCACCCTGCATTTTGAGGGCGAGAGAGATGGCGGAACGAAGATGCCTTTCGTCGAGGCCGATGGCTTTGCGGGAATTGTTCAACTGGTTGCGGAGGATGTCCACCTGGGCACGAAGGGTGTCCTGACGATCACGGGCAGCTTCCAGTTCTTCATCGATGGCTTCGGCTGCCTCTTTGTTGAGCTGTGTGTCTTCAATGTGCGCCTGGAGGCGTTCCACGTCCCGGTGGCTTATGCCGCCTCGGAGGGCTTTGGTAAGGCGGGCCTCCAGGACAGGGGAAAGACTGCCCAGTTCGCGTTTGATGGTGTCTGTTTTGTTGACCAGGACCTGAAGGATACGGTCTTCGGGGCGGTGCTTGTAGAAGAAATAATGACAGAATACTTCGGGCTCAGGCTGGAGCTTCCGGTCTATGCGGCCGTTGCGTTGTTCGAGGCGACCGGGATTCCAGGGGACGTCGAAATGGAAGAGGTTGTAGCATTGGGCCTGGAGGTTGATGCCTTCCCGGGCGGCATCGGTGGCTATGAGGATGCGCAGGGGATGTTTGGATGGCGGTGTGTTGAATATGCGTTTGATTTCTTCGCGCTTTTCCGGCGAGGTGAATCCGTGGAATACTTCGATGCGGGCTTGCATATGGTCTGTGTGGGCGAGGCCGATGTTGAGCTGATCGACGAGGTAGCGTCGGGTGTCGTTGTATTCAGTGAAGATGAGGAGACGCATGCCGTTCCATTGGCCGTGGGGACACATGTGGGTCGTGATCCAATCGAGAAGGGAAAGGATGCGTGCGTCCGGCTGATAACGGGCGGCTTCGGCGATTGTTTCCATTTCATCGAGGAGCCTCTGTTCGCGCTGGAAGAGGGCTTCGGCATTTTGTGTTTCGATGGTGACCGTGGATTCGGTACTGAGTTTTTCCAGTACATAGGCTTCTTCATTGAAGAGTTCGTCGTCGGAAAGGGTAGCGCGGTCGTCGTCGCTGTCCACGCTGAGATTGATGGCGTTGAGATTCAGCCCGGTGGGAGGCGGTGCGATAGCGTTTTGGAATTCTTCCCATTGGCGCAGGACAGTTTTGCGGTGAACCCGGAGGGTGCGGGCGAAGGCCTCGGCAGAGGAAAGAAGACGTTGCTGAAGAATAGTGATGAGAAGACCTGAGGTAGCCTGGACCCGCTTCTTTTCGTTGGAAAGACGCTCGGCACGGCATTGACGGTATTCTTCCAGGAGCCGGGAGAGCTGAAGTTCGGGGGTGTCTTCCGGTGATGCGTCGAGCGTGATCTGACGTACGGTGCGCTTGGGGAAACCACCTTCCACTTCGCGGAGGTCTTCTTTGAGACGGCGGACCATGACTTCGCCCAGATCGGCTTTTTCGCGAACAGGTACGCCCCGACAGAAGCGCTGGGGATCGAGGATTTCAAGGAGGGCGGAAAAGCTGTTGGAATGACCGTTGTGGGGTGTGGCGGACAGGAAGAGGCGGTGTTCGAAGCGTGGTGCAATGTCGCGAATAGCACGGGTGAGCTTGGAGTCGATGGCATAGCGTGCGCCGCTGGAGGGTGCGGCGTTGTGGGCTTCGTCAAAAATCATGAGGCTGCCGGGATGGAAATTGCCGAGCCAGTCGCGTAAGGGTGCGGCGTAGACTTCGTTGATGAGAAGGCGCTGGGATACGAGGAAGCGGGAATGGGTGGTCCAGGGATTAATACGGAAGCCGCGTTCCTGACGGATTCGGGTCATGTAGGCTTTGTCGAGGATTTCGAAGGTGAGGCCGAAACGGGTGTCCATTTCCTCCTGCCATTGGAGCAGGACGGAGGGTGGGCAGACTATGACGATGTCGCGGATGCGCTTGCGGAGAAGAAGCTCCTGGGCGATGAGGCCTGCTTCGATTGTTTTTCCGAGACCTACGTCGTCGGCGATGAAAAGATTGACCCGGGGAAGACGAAGGGCTTTGCGGAGGGGTTCGAGCTGGTAGGCGTGGAGCTGGATACCGGCACGGAAAGGCGATTGAAAAAGGGTGGCGTCGGAAGCGGTGATGCTGTTCCAGCGCATGGTGTGCAGATAGGCGGAGAAGAGCTCCGGTTCGTCGAAGCCTTTGTCCGATAAATGCTGCCAGGATTCGCCTTCGAGGATTTCGCGGTCGAGCTCTTTGTCCCAGAGCACCTGGAGTGGCTGGCCCTGAGCATCGTCGTCCACGCAGGCCAGGGTGACGAGTGGTGAGTCTGCAAAGTCGTCGGTCCGGGTGACTTCTTCAACAAGATAGGAGCGTTGCCGTACCCGGACAATTTGGCCTTTTTCCGGCAGATCGAAACTGATAGACATGAATCTGTGTTTCCCTTCGTGATTCCTATGCCAAAGAATGGCATGCTGCAAAACACGCTTTACTCATTATGGCATGATACCATGAGGGAATTAAACGGATGGGGTTGGAAAGGGGCATGCAGCTTTTTTGCTGTTTTTGCGGTCTTTGGTAGAATACCCTTATTTCCCAAGGGTTTTAGAGACGCTGTACTCCGGCGGTTTTTGCGGCTTTTGGCGACTTTTACTGTCAAAAACCACCACTGACCGCAAAAGCCGCCACGATACGGCGTTCAATAAATGCATGTGTTGCAAGGAGTTACGAGAAAAACCGCAAAAACCGCAAAAAAGCCACTATCCCCAACACTCGCCATGGCTCCGAAATGCTCCTATTACAGTGTCACCCGGGGAAGGAGATTGCGTGCGGCGAGGGTTTGGAAGTGAGAGACGAGTTGTCGGGCAAAGGCAGGAGAGTGGATCAAGGCACCAGCTTCTATATTACGGATCTGGGCGGCTTCGGTAAAATTGGCGGAGGAGACAAAGGCGACTTGCTCATCTACGACCACACATTTTGCGTGGAGAGCGGCTTTCTTTTTTCTGTTCATTTCGAGAGAGGGTGGGTAATAGTAAAGCTCGGGCATTCTTTTACCAGGCCATTGCTTCTTCTTGAAATTGTCTACAAAACCTCGAATGAGATATTCGGAAAGGGTGGTGTCTGTATATCTTCTTTTGATGTCGATAAAGAGTTGCACCTGGAGGGCAGGGTATTCTTCCATTCTTTCAGCGAGGGCCCGGAAGACTTCTTTTCCCTGAAATATGGCATAACCGGCGAGGAGGATATGGGATTGGGCGCTTCGGAACAGCTGGCGTATCACGGGGCCTGTATCACGGCTGGGCGTTTCAGGCGTGTCAGGACCTGTCCAGACGAGCTCTACCCGGGTGGTGCCTTCAGCTTCTTCTTTTGCCTGGGCCAGGGGCTTGAGCATAAGCGCCAGAGCGGCGGGACTGGCGCCTGTGTCGTCAAGATGGCGAAGTGTTTCAGTGAGCTCTTCCAGGCGGGGACCGCCATAATAACGCTGAACGCCGACAGTGGTATAGGGAGGGCGGAGACGTTCGCTTTTCAGTGCGTCGTGGAGCCGGTTGATTTCCACGGCTGAGAGATGATGGAAGATATAGGTCATAGCCTTATCCCTTCAGTGTAGCGGTGCTGAAAAAGGCGCCGTCAGGCGTCATGAGTGTGGGCACGACAAGGGCGCGGTCGAGAAATTCGTTGTTCATCTCACAGGAGGTCTCCGCAATGAGCAGGCATCCATGACAAGCGGCTCCGTGGAGATAGCGTTTTTCCAGTTCGTTGTCCGGCTTATGCTGCGCACAGACAGGGTCGTTGGAGCAGAGTCTGCCCAGCTCCAGTGCATAGGCAAGATGCTTGCTGATGTCTTTTCCCGCTTCAATCAGACCGCCCAGGGTGCCTTCGGCATCAGGTGTGCCTGTATAAAGGAGAATGCCGTAACCGTTTTCGTTGGCATAGATCCGTTCCCGGATAGAGCTGGCCGGATAGCCGCATTCGAGTGATAGAGCTGTAATGAGTAGATGAGAAAGGGAGTGCAACATGAAATAAGGCAGGCCACAGAATTCTCTTTTCGTGGTTGATTGGGCCTGCTGCCATTGGATAAAACCATTGGTCAGCTCCATCCTGCGATCCTTTACACGGGGGAGAGCTTCCCAGGTCTTAATGGCTTCTTTATTAAAATGGAGGAAGATGCCTTCGCCCCGGTTTTCAAAAGCCGGTACCCAACTGATTTCCTGTGCCAGGGCGGCACGTTCCACGTCAGCATCAAGCTCGCCGTCAATGTCAGGCATGAAAGCCTCAAGACGGGTAAAGCCTACGAGGGCGGTGACTTCGCGAAGACGATGGACCAGGACTACTTGCTCGATGCCTTCCATATGAGGCGCCTGCCATCTCTCAGGGGGCAGTTTGGTGGCATGAAACCAGCCTTCCGCTTCGTCAGCACCAATGGGATCATCGGTGGAGGTGAGCACTTTGATCTCCGCCTCCTTCACCGTCTGGACCGCATCGGTGCTTGCTGCTTTACGCTGGGACATCAGTTCTTCGAAGATCTCTTCGGCCGTGAAGTCTTTGAATACTTCCTTCAGGTCGTCCAGAAGATCCAGGAGCGTTTCAAGCTGTTCCAGTTTCTCGACTTTTTGCAATTGGCTGACACACTGGATCACAGCCTGACTCAACACTTCATTTTTGTCGGGAAGAGAAATGACAGTTAGTTTTTGAGGGAAATAGGCGTTGCTGGCAGAGCGGATGAGAAGCCGGTTTACTTCGCCGCATTCTTCATTGGAGAAGTCGCCCAACCAGGGACGGGCACCGTTACAGTATCCCAGGGCCCTTTCCCGCGGAAAAGTAGTGGCTACAAATTCACGGTTGGCACCGCACTCACAACGTATGGATATCTCTGATAGGTCACCACTCGTTCCCCGTTCATCCATCCAGATGGGACGCCTGCAATCTGTCTTTCCGCTGTGTACGAAGGCGGGCCAATCGATATCGCCGATATGTCCCTTTGTGCAGGTGCGGACAAAGCGCATGGGTACCACCTTGTGCTTTTTCTGGCTCTCATCGATATAGGTCAGTGCATTGGCCGTGAGCGCTTCTCGATGAATGATTCTTCGGGAGCGGAATTCTTTTCCTCCGTTGATATCCCTCATTTCCTGGGTTACGAACCATTCAGGAAAAAGCCAGGCACGGACATAGGAGTTTGGAAATTCAGAAGACTCATCGGGAACGGGAGGCGCCTTCAGTTTGACACTGGGGACGTTGAGGAGCTGAGCCACTTTGTTTTGAAGACGTTCTTCCTTAATAAGCTCCTTTTCGCCGGTCCAGTATTCGATTCCGGCAATGATGACACTATGATCAGGAAGATCCACCAGGGCACCAGGGCCGAAGGTAGTGATTATCTGACTCTGTCTGATGGTTCCATGAGGCTTTATTTTCTTTCTGGCAGCCATAATGCAGTGCTCCTTAGTTTGGCAGGTCTGTGCCGTCCAATTTTTTGATCATGATGTCCACCTCATGTTCCACATCACGAAGGGAACGATTTGCCCGGAATTTTTTGTGAATAGGAGGTAAAGCTTTCAGTTCCTGATCCAGAAAAGTGTACAGCAATCGTCGTGAGGTACCGGCTTCCCATTGATACTGAATAGGAACACCCTTAGAACCCAGGTCCTCAGCGATCGTTTCCCAGCTGTCCAGAAGATCCTCTCCCCGAAGTTTCACTTTTTCTTTGAGTGCCTCACTATCGGAGTTGGCTGGAGCATGCTTTTCTGCTCGTGACACCAGGGTATTCACCACACAATCCAGATTTTTTCGTTCCTGGCCGATGCGGGAGGCACCGAAAGGCGGTGTAAGGGTGGCATTGCCCTGCCGTGCGAGAGCAACGGTTACCCCGGCCAGTCCCCTGTCCAGGGCCTTGGGTGAGAAAGGGGTGACGCTTGTGGCTTCTACACTTCTGTAAAAGCTTTCATGATAAGCTGCGAACTGTTCGTAGTGGGAGCGATCGCGGGCACGGTGAATGTTGAGGAGAGTCACCACGAGACCGGGACGTTCGTGATCTCGGCCGACACGACTTGTTGCCTGGATGTATTCGGCACTGGTCTTTGGCTGGCTCAAAACAACCATCAGGCCCAGGCGTGTAATATCCAATCCTACGGAGATCATATTGGTGGCAATGGCGACATCGACACGCTCTTTCTTCTGGGGAAAGGGAATATCAAGACGGCGCTTGGCTTCAGCAACATCGCCGGTGCCTACACGGGAAGTCAGCTCCATAACGTCGAAGGAAACATGACGATCGCTGAATACCCCTTCTTTTTCTCCGACACGCATACGACGGCCATAACGGCTCATACGGGCACAGACTTCATCTTCAATGATACGACGACTACCACCGAGTTCCCGGAGGCTGTTGAAATAGGCCAGAAGGGTCATATAGGGATCGGCTGGATTTTTCGTGTTTGCATCCCCACCGGCGTGGATATAGGCTTTCTGAGCAGTACCGAGAAGCGCCATATAGGTACGTAGCTGTACAACTTTAGGGCTGCGACCCTGGGCTGCAATACCAACGTAGAGACGTCCGGCACTCTCCGTTGTATCATGGGTTCGGGCAAAGAAGGAATTGCGACGGTCCGGCCCTGGTGGCGGAAAGATTTCCACTTCCTGTCGGGCAAAGAGAGCCTGGACCTGTTTTTCGGCGCGCCGTACCGTTGCTGTAGAGGCTACAATTTTTGGTCGAAGTTTACCATCCCGGGCATTGAGTGCACAGAGGCCGTCGAGAGCCGTTTCATAGAGTCCGACCATGGTACCCAGAGGACCGGATATGAGATGAAGTTCGTCTTGAATAATCAGATCGGGAGGCAACAGCGGTGATTCTAGAAGAGTGCCGCGTTTCTCTTCACAGGGGCCGTAAAATCCCTCAGAGTCATGACGGGTTGCTCCGCCGAAGAAGAGACCTGTTTCGCCTGTCCAGGGCATGGCGGCGAATTTATCCACCGTGGCAATCATGAAACAGGGAAGACGACGATAAATAGGCTCGTCTACGGCTACAATTGGCAGAAATTGGTCCCGGATAAAATCACAGTGCCTGTTGGTACAGATAATGCGCAAATCTTTGGGAGCATTACTGTTCGGTACCAGTGAAAAAGAGTTTTTATTAAACTTGGTGCCGCACCAGGGACAGACTTCCAGAGGGATGGGTGAAGGTTTGCGGTCATCACGTTTATAGGCAAGCGTTCTTTCCCGAGCTGTATCTTGTTTTCGGTCACCCCGAACTCCCATTTTATTGGGTGTTGCAGCAAGACCCACCCATAAGCCGATTTCAAAGGGCCAGGAACCGAGTGTGTCCGGATCTTTCTGACGTTCCAGTTCGAGGGCACAGATGAGTGTGGCCGCACGCCCCAGCTGATCGAGGGTGAGGAGACGTAGGGTATAGCGCATAAGGACGCTTAAACCCGCTGACTGTACTCCGGGATTGCGCAGGCGACGTAATACAAGCGTAAAGGCTGCCAGACCGAGATAGGCTTCTGTCTTACCGCTGCCTGTGGGGAAGAAAAGCAAATCCACAATCTCTCTGTCCGTGTGGTCAGGGTTGGCAATGCCCTCCAGATTCACCAGAATGAAAGCCAACTGAAAGGGACGCCAGGCAGGCGCATTCACTTCTTCCGGCTTCTTGTCCAGAATGATCCCGAAACGCCTTCTTGCGGCAATACCCATGGCACGATTGGCTATGCGAAAGGCTTTGAGAAAGGTATCGTCTTCGAGAAGGGTGATGCCTGCTTCCAGTCGTTGGGCCACACTTTCAGCGCGGTTCAAGAGTTCTTCGGCCGTCACTTTGCGCTTTGGAGACAGTGAGGAAAAAACCTTGCGCTGTTGGTCAATCCAGTGACGGTATTTCTCTACGAGCGGAAGGAGTCTGGCTTTGGCGTCTTGCCCATCTTGCAATTCAGCCAGAGCTTCCATTTGAAACTCAACACCCTCTATTTTTTCAGGGGCAACACGTTCCACCACCGATTGGGGAATCCAGCGGGTACGTACTTCGTGACATTTGCCCTCAGTGACAATAGACTCTGTGGCAACTCCGTGACCTACTGAATAGTCCAGAACATCTCTGTATTGAAGATCGGCCACCTGCTCATCCCAGTCACTGGTACCTCTTCCGCGAAAATCTGGTCGTGCAATGAAAGCATCCTCGCTGGTTACATGCAATTGTGCCTGAAAAACAAAAAAGGGATCAGGTTGGCTCTTTTGACCTTCGGTAACTATACGATAATTTGCCAGAAAGATGGAGACCGCCTTGGTGCCTTCCGGAAGATAAGTGACCAGATCATCACCAGCGCCACGCTGCAGTACAACAAGCTTAAGGTCTTCGTCTTCGGGAAAGGATAGATGTTGTAAGTTGTCTGTGAGAGCCACGGACAAAATGGCTTCTTTCGGCGTGCGTTGCCAATATTTCGACGGCGTACCTTTGCCTGTTACCGGACTCTCTTCCTCGCCGAAAGCAGCTGGATCCTCTGCAAAACTCGCTTCTTCGTCTATACCGCGAAGCTCTTCTGGTAATTCTTCAATATCAACGTAGTCGCCCCAGGACACTCGAACTTGCAGATTGTTACAGGATTCACTGACAAAAACGGTAAGGCCCATGGAGGAGGGAAAATAAACGGGCTTGGAGGCAGTGCGGTCTGGTGTATCGTTGTCCTCAGATCCGGAACTGTTGCCCAAGGCTTCCGCTTCTTCCAATGCCGTCGCATCCTGGCGTTCATTGAGAGCAGCTGATTGGGGAACAAGAAAACCCGTGAGATACCAGCGGGAAGGACGTTGCCGGAGCACTTCTCTTTCCAGAGGAGAGCCTTGTTCCGGTCCGATCAGATCAAGACGAAGCGCATCTACAAGAGACTGACGAATTTTTACACTGGCCATAGGTATACCTTGTGGGTTCATGGGATTCATCCTGTTGCGTAAGGATTGTCTCCTTCCTCCAGAGCGGCCGACCTCTACAGTACCACCCTCGGAAATATGCGCAACACCGATACCATTCCCATATCTGATTTGAGTATACATAATCTTCCATTGCGGAATACAGAAGGAAGGCTGTTCTTTCGCATTAAGGGAAAATGTACATCTATATCCACAATATAAAATACTTCACGTCTGTGTACATGAACATCTCCCCTACAGCGACAGGGATGGACGTTAGGGATAGCGGCGTTTTTGCGGTTTTTGCGGTTTTTCTCGTAACTGCTTGCGATGCATTCATTTACTGAACGCCGCTTTGTGGCGGTCTTTGGCGGCTTTTGAGTGACAACTACAGACAGAACAGCACCGAACCTGTGAAAAGTCGACTTCTCTGGACAATGTTCTCAGGATTCGGTCACCATGACCTCGCATAACAGAAAGGCGGTGCTCGACACCCAGCCAAGCGCCGCCACCCCTCATCATCTACCCATACCCTCTTATTTGGCTTCTGCCCAGTTTTCGCCCACGCCGCACTCAACAAGACCCATTGTCGGGGCATCAGGGAACATTTCCAGGAAGGCCCGGGTCATACACTCCTGAAGGAGCCTGGCCACCGCATCAGCATCCTCTTCCCTGGCGATGACAACGATTTCATCGTGTACCGCATTAACGATACGAGCATCCTCAAATCGGGACAGCTCTTGCTCAACCAATGTCAAAGCCCGCAGTTGGATCTCACCGGCAGTACCCTGCACAGGAGTGTTAAGGCTTTTGGGAAAGATGCTCGTCTCCTTGCCCTTGAAGGTGCGGACACGGCCACCCTTCGTATGCACTGACTCCTTTCTTCGAGCTCCTTTCCGGATATCTTCCCGCCAGCTTCGTAATTGAGGATAGGCGGCGAAGAAACGCTTCTGGAATTGGCGCGCTTCGACTGCAGTCATCTCCACACCAAAGTCACGAGCATAGGTCCGCAGCCCCTCACCACTCTGGCCATAAAGCGTCCCAAAGGAAATCACCTTGGCCATCTGCCTACTCTGCTCGTCCACCTTAGCCATGTCAACACCGAGGATTCGGGATGCCGTGGATTGATGGATGTCCACGCCGTCGCGAAAAGCCTGCCGCATCGCCCTGTCCTTAGACATCTCTGCAGCCACACGCAATTCAATCTGAGAGAAGTCCGCAGCTATGACCATGCCTGTTCCCCCGGTGAAGATTTTCCGGAAGTCGCCACGGGGCATGTTCTGGAATCCCGGCTGACTGCTGGACATGCGACCGGTAACTGCACCTGTCAGATGGAAGTTGGCCATGAGCCTACCGGTCACAGGATCCACAAAGGCAGCCATCTTTTCACCATAGGTCGAGATCCGCTTCTCCAGCTTGCGTAATCGCAGCAATGGCGCAACTACGTCCAGGTCAGCATTCGCCTCCAGCGTCTCCTCAGTGGTGCTGAGCAAACCCTTGGAAGTCGTGGGCCACGCTGCTATACTTTCCGCAGGTACGTTAGCCCGAAAGAAAGCATCCAGCTGATGTTTACTGTTCAGATTGATATCGTCTCCCATGACACTGCGTACCTGCTTTTCCAACGGCCCCGCTTCAGCGCGCCATTCTTCAATCATCTGCTTGTGTACTTCACCATCGAAGGGAAAGCCCTGTTGCAGAGATACAATGGTGGGTTGGCAATTACGCATACGTTGGTAGACAGCTTCGGAGCGATCCATCCGAAGACGGTTCAGCAGAACGTCGTGCAAACGGACCAGATGGAGTACGTCATCTGCTGCATATTGCAGCTGCTCAGGCTCCAGTACAGGACGGCTCCAGTCAGATTTTTGAAGAGCCTTGGAAACTTCAACACTGAGAGCCCGCCACAAGACACTCTTAAGGGATAGCGCCATGGATTTGGGATCCCCGGGAGAGCGTTCTCTGATTGTTTCGTTCTTTAACGCATTCCACATCAGCATGGTACATTCCATGATCCCCACAGCCATCCCTACATGGGTGAGGTGCGCCATTTCGAAGACAGCGTTGTGGGCCACCAGCTTATGGGTGCACAATGGGTCAAGGATATCGGTCAGTTCACCAGAACAAGCAAAGGCATCGATCAAGAGAGCGTCGCCACACCTTCCCGCAAGCTGTACCAGCCGGATACGGGACAGGGTCGGAGAGAGCCCGGCTTTGGCATGATCCGGATAATCAGGATGGGGGGCTGTTTCAATGTCTATTGCCAACAGATCATTACCCTGCACCATCTCCAGCACCGCTGTCTTCGCTTCAGATGGATCCGTGATGTACCGATACCCTCTGGCACCAGATAGCTGCGCAGGAGTTACTACAGGAGCAGCCAGAGTCGCGGTATCAGGCTCAGAGGACACAAATACCGGTGCCGGAATCAGGGAGGCAGTGTCTTCAGCACTGTCGTCCTGTGAGGCCATAACAGACTGTATCGGCTCCATAGTCACCTTGTGATCTGAGCGGCGGGCACTCAATACTCTGTCTGCACGGCTCACCGCGGCACGCATGTACTGTTTCAGGTCAAGACCCGCTTGCCAGGCTTCCGTCACATCCTTACCCCTGGGCACTGGACAGGAGACAGCTTGGGGAAAGGCTATCTGATAAGACTCCGCCGCCTCAAAACCCGCGGCGTCATCGTCCATAATAAGAATGATTTTTTCAGCTGACTCTAATGTAGACACAACCTCTTCTCCCAGTGTGGTGTGGACACCACCCAGAGCTATGACAGTCACGCCTGTGTCCTGATTAAGCTTCATTGCACACAGAGGGCTCTCAACCACAGCAACTACGCCTTCGAACTCTGTGCCGCTTCCAGCGATACACATCGCTTCCAGCCTGGATCCCGGGAGCGATCGGTACCTGCCATAAGCAGCGTCCCAGCATCGGACGGTCAGGGAAATCACACCCTCCGGTCGTAAACGGTGAGGAATGGTAATGCCTTCGGAAACCGCGACCTTCCAGACCTCCTTGCCATCCTGGCGTAGGTATGAAGGCTTCAGACCAAAATCAGAGCGCCAAAGACGTTGGTATTCCCGAACCAGACCCAGACGATGCTGACGGATGGTGGAGTCATTAAGACCCCGCTCCTGATATAAGAAGTCCAGGGCTTCCGGACTATGGGCGAGCTCCTCTTCAGTTTCTTCAATCAGATCCAGTACACTGGCCCTCCACTTATTGCGATCGAGAATTTCGTTAGGCATCAGGTCAATTTCCGGCTGTGTATGTGTCACTGTCTTCTGTCTGTACGTCTGTACCCGCTCTCTGGCTTCCGTTGGACTCAGCCCCTCAGTCAGCTCCAATAACTTGGCAAAATTTCCCTTTACTTCACAGCGTCTGCAATAAAACCCTCCATTTTCCCACACGGCTAATCTATCATGTCCTTCACCACAAAGAGGGCATGGTCCCCGTAAAGATCCACACGGACCGTCAGGAGTGGTGGGGGGAAAACCTATGTCAGTCAGATACTCAATAATATTCATATTATTATTTCCTTATATTACTTTTATGTGGGTGAGCACCCTTAGTTACAGGACGGCGGGGCTGATCCCCCGCCCGTCGTTTCAAGCTTACATTCCAAGATAACGGCGCGCTTCATGGGTCAGCTTATAAAGCGTTTTATGCCTAGATACACCCTTCTTCTTCGGAAGTTTAATTTTGCTGGTCCACCCATTTTCCAACAGGAGATTCAACACAGGCTCCAAGGCCTGCTTCGTGCGGAGGTTGTGTGGCCCATTTTTGTAGAGCCATGCCCGGGTGAACTCAGTCATCCCTTTCTTCCGAAGTGTCTCCATCAGGAGCATGGCTACGTCACTGTGTGCATTAACGGGGGTCGGTAAGTAGAGTCGCTTCGCCTCGGCAACGAAGTACTCGGCGATAGTAATACCGCGTTTCACGTATTCGGGCTCCAGTTGTTTAGAGTTGGAACCTTCCACCAGCTGAAGGGTAGCCGCTACGCGAAGCGCCAGCATGTGACTTTTGTTTAAAAGGTCGCACAATTCATTCTCACGACCGATTCTGTCCATGACCTCATCGATTTTACTGCTGTACGCACTGAACAGCGCCCTGGAAGAGGGTGGTATCGTAAGAACGGGCGGAGAAAGATGATTCTCCGTGCCTTCTTCTATAGGCAATGATTTATTCAGCCAATCGGTCATAAAGGCATCGTACTCGACCATCACAGCCGTCGCTTCGGTTTCTCCCTCGGCAGTCGTTTGTCCGGGCTTTATCAGGTCGGGATAGCAAAAGAAAATTCGACTCAGCACTCCCTGGCGCCTAATCATCTTATCCATGATAAACTCACGGACAATATTCCATTGACCCATGAGCAGCATGGACAACCTCTTGTCGGTAACATGAATTCTACCGTCGCCTTTGCGGAATACTTTCACCGATACCGCATCACTCAATTTCGAGAGGTTTGAAATCATACTCAGTCGGGAATCACGGCTCATACCGTGACCACCCAAGAAGGTCGCGGCTTCGTCGGTGAAAAGACCTAGAACACCTCTGCATCCGGTCAGGGTAGAAATCAAGGCAGCAGGTGTGGCTTCATCCAAGCAGACGTCTGGCAACAGGGGGTCCTCCAGATTTTCACCCGACTTTTCTGAGGCAGACCGTTTGCGCAGCGCTTCTTTATACGCGCGCCCTAGCTCCTTCTCAAATTTATCGATGGGACTTTTGAGCCTTCTATAGAGACTGCTCTTTCCAACTCCACTGGCTCCGACTACCACGATGAAGAGGCTAATGGGGGTGGGCGATCCAAAAAGCATCAGGTCAGCGAAACCCTGCACAGCTAAGTTGGCGAAAGAAAGAGTGGTAACCAGGCTCATGGCAAGAGGAGCCCGAGATAGTGTCGTCATGGCCTGTGCCCATCTCTGAATCTTAGGACCAAACGCCTGTACTGGGATTTCTGTCGCCGGCGGCAATGTAGCCCTCAATGGTGAGAAGTCGGGCTCTTCTTCGACAGCATCATCTTCCTGTCGTACTACAATACGATTAATCTCTGCCTCCATAGCTGCAATGGGATCGGAGGAATTCTCAGATGGCTCCTGATCTTGCTGCAAGGACTCTTCCGGTGAATGGGTCTGATCTTCCTGCTCTGATATTGAAGACACATCAGTGTTTTCAGCTTGATCGTTCTGATCGGGGTTCGCTTTAGCTTCGGGTATCTCCCGAATGATTTTTTTCTTAATGATAGTACTCATGATTTTTTTCTTTCTTGGCTTTACGCCATGCTATAGTCCGTGATTCGGACACATTTTTGATAGACCTTGTTACCTGTGGCTAGCGACGGGTTGTGACCAGAGAAGCAGGCCGATCCGGAGCGGCTGTTGCCTCTACTTATTAGTGTTGCCGCCTTGTTGCCATATTGCTTCCAGAGAGGTGGGCCAGAGCACTTTAACGCGCGGGAACGCCCAATAGCCTAGGGTTTTCGCCAAATCACAGTAGTTTGGAGTACTGGAGATCATCAAAGAGCGGAGATAGATAAAAAAATAGCCCACAGCATTTAAGCTGTGGGCTATTTGTGTTTTATACCAAAGATCAGGTCAAGAGGATACGTCCATGTAAATCGTCCATTTTATTTTATTCAGAGGGTTATAGATTATTTCCCCACTCATTCTGTGCGAGAGATATTGGTGGAGATGCTCTCCGAATTCCGGGAATTGCTCGTTAATGCGTTTAATCGCTCTATTTAGAGCCCTCCCTACATTCCGAGCCGCATTTCTCTCGGGAGTGTCGCCCTGTATAGGTCCCCACTCTTCATCGGCATCTTTCTCTTTCTGGTAAAGTTTTTCCACCTTTTTTTCCAGCCTTTTTACTTCTTGTTCATCTCCTTTTTCCCTTGCAACTTGTAGCTCTTCGAGTATCTTCCCCAGTTTACCCAGCCCGAATGATCCCCCTACTGAAGACCGTCCGCGGATCACTTTCAGTTCTCCGCTTAAGACTCCACCTATTGCGGCAATCCTTCGTTCTTCATCACCAACTTCATTGCCATAGCGCTTCATTGCGTTCTGGTAGCTCGCATCGAGAGTGTAAACATCACATGGCCAGCCGGGGGATTGAGTAAGGATCCAGCAGAGGTAGCGAAATCCAATCAATTTCCTGCGGATTATAACGTTTTTTCCCGCAAACTTTATCTGAATGAAATTCTTATATAAACTGATTTCCGAGTCGGAGGTTCCTGTTAAAGAGAAGTCTGGCTCCTCTACCTGGCGTTTTTCAGCATTTGTCCGGGAGGCTTTTGCAGGTGCTTCTAAAGACTCTTTCTGCGACCGTTGCTTCCGACGCCTGGCGTTTTTCAGATGCAGAGCGGCTAAGTGTCGCTCTGCCCGGTTTGTGAGTTCTGTGGCTCCGGCAATCAGCAGCCCCACTTTTCGTTCGTTATTGAGAATTGCCTGCGCCTCTCGGCAGTATGCTGGTGTCTGGATAAGGATAGTCACAGCCTCACCAATATCGCACCAAGCCATGACCGCTATCAGATTGTGGAGTCGAATCGATGTGCGTGGTCGCTCCCCTGTCGGCAGGCGGTCCCGTCGTTTCAGCCAGGGATCCGGATCATCCGTTGTCAGAAGATGATCAGACCAGGTACTGAAAATAACCGCCTCTGTATCAGATGGAAAGTCATGTGCCAACCACTCGCTTCGGTCGTCTGTGGCATCTAATGGATCTAAATCGTGCTCACTACCATCGGAGAGATCAAATTGGGCGTGAGCTGAATAACCCACCTCGCGCTGGATTATCAACTCATCGTGAATCAATTTCACCCACCACTCACAATAGGCGTCGAACTGGCGGGAGTAGGTGACCGGCGGCAACATATCTACTAGCCGACGGCGTAGCCACCGTATATGCCCGGCTATAGGTGGTTCATCAAAGCAGGATTTGAGCCCCTTCTGCGGATCGAAATCGTGAAGCGTAAAACGAAACGTGTTCATATCAATGTCCTTGTACTCCGGTTAATTATTCCCTGAAATGCCAGCTAGGGAAGAAAAGCATACGATATATTATCAATCGGAGAGTATCTTTATCACGCTTTGGATGCAATCTTACAGGGACGATATCTCTCCTTGCATTTAAGTAAAAGCAGTTTTGAGATCTCCGTGATAAATTCGTGGAAAAATCTCTGGCTCGGTGAGGTTATGTCAAGAAGTTTCTGTAAATTGCTTTTCCTGGTGAACACCTTGTTATTAGTTGCTATACTTTCATGCTGAGGTTATCCTTGAGAACCCCTTCCCCCGGGGGAAGGGGTTCTGCGGTTTTATAATATTTAGTGCTTCGCTGGTTTTCTTCTGCGTTGTATACTGCTTCATCAATAGTGATGTAGCGAGCCTTTTCACAGAGCCAGACTTCATGAATTTCCATGAGGTGAGCACCAACAAGCCGGTCACATGAATCATCATTAGGAAAGATGCCAACCACCCGCGTGCGCCGCTTGATTTCACGCATGACACGTTCAAGCATGTTAGTCGTGTAAACACGTCGGCGAGACGCCTTGGTAAGCCCATGAACACCAAGAGTTTCTTCAAACTGTTCATGGATTTGCTTGGCTATACGCGGATACTTCCGTGCCCAGCGTTGTGCAATCCGGTCCGCCTCGGCAAGGCACAGTTTCACATCCTCAATCTGCCGGGCCGCACACAGTTCCTGAGAAAGAACGGGCCTGTCCCGATAGGAGCTCTGAGCCAGAACATTACGAATAAAATGAGTCCAGCAGCGTTGCCACACCGCATCGTAAAAATACTGTGCAACCGCCGCCTGAATACCCATATGACCATCACTGACCACCCAACGAACCCCGTGAACGCCCCGTTGGCGCAATTCGCTGAACACTTCTCCCCAGGTCGCTTCGGATTCCACATCGGCCATGCGCCAGGTCAGGATCTCGCGGCGACCTTCTTCGTTGATGCCCGCCACCACCAATACAGCCCGTTTACGTATGCTGCCATGATGACGAACCTTGATGTAACAGGCATCCACTATCACAAATGGCCACTGATGCTCGTCAACGCGTCGATTACGAAACTCCGAAAGTCGCTCGTCCAGCTCTGCCGCCACGCGCGACACCGTAGAAGCTGATAATTCAAAGCCTCCCATCTCTGATAATACGCGGCTTACCTTGCGGGTCGATACCCCTTGAAAATACATTTCTGCACAGGCAACAAGAAGTGCCCGTTCACTACGTTGCCACTTCACAAGCGGATAAGCGTCAAAGGGTTCCACGCCACGCGCCTGAGGCACGGACAAGGATAATTCACCCAGGCGTGTCTTCATTTTACGAGGCTTGTAGCCGTTGCGATAGCCCCGGCGGCTTTTGCTCCGCTCATGAGGCTCGGCGCCCAGATGACGAGCGATTCCTTCTTCAAGAACGGTCTGTATCATCAGATGAAGCATCTCCAAAAACACATCCTGTCCATTATTTTCTTGAATCTGATCTAAAAAACTTCCATACTCTTTACTGGTCATCGTTTGCTCTCCTGTTGGTTAGGCCAATAGGCCGGTTTTTCTATTCACCAAGAGTGAACCAAACGATGACCCCGTTTGTCCAATTAATTTACAGAAACTATAGTACGTTATCCTCGGTGATGCCCAACCTGGACTCCTTCACAATCATGCCGGCTTTGCAGCGGAACGTTTTAGGCCCCTCCACAGCCCAGTCTCCAATCATCCCCCAGTTTTCTGGTTCAGCGTGGTGTTTCCTGGAATACAACGTATTGCAGTAAAAACAGAGTCAATACTCTGCTCTTCTGGTAAGGTCCACCAGAGACGTTGCAGATGCTAATAAGGTGAGTAGCAACGAAGTATTCTCCCCTGATGCAGGATTTACGGCGGCCAGAGGCGGCCTGAAAACTGATGGGTCAGGTAGGGGCACGAAGTAAAGATCTTATATATGTACTGATTATTTAGCTGATACGATCAGAAGACTTGTCTATAACATTTGACCTTCCCTCATAAAAAAGCAGCTCCCTCGATGATTTCCCTTATGGTAGGGGATGAAAATTTCACTCACGGAATTATGGAGACATTGACAGGCAAGAAACTGACTGGAGTGCAAAATGAAGGCTTAATACATATACTGATCATTGAGTTGATGTAATAGTTAGAATTATCTTGGACATATGGTCATCTGTTCCAGAAATTCAGATTCTATAATGCTTTTTCTTATCGTAAGAATGAAAATTTCACTCACAGAAGTTACAGCAGCACTGCAGATGTAAAACTGGCTGGAGGGCATAGTGAAGGTCTGATATATGTACTGGCCATTGAGCTGGCACTGTCAGAAAACTCGTCTGGAAAGCTTGACTTTTCCTCAAGGAAATATAGGTTCTATGATAATTTTTCTGGGGATGGGAAGCAGATAAGGTGGGGATATATTTTTTTTCGGCTCAGAGATGGTATTGATCCATCATCTAATGCAGGCTGTCTGGGTTTCAGCAGGAGGTACTGAGAGAATTTATTCTCTGGCTGGGCTTTGCCCACCAACTTGAATTAGGGAAGGCATCCACACAATAGGTGGTGCACATCGGATACTGGCACGGATGCATCCAGCTCACTCTCCGGTCCCCCTCCGGTCCTCTGGCGGAGTGTGGTGTTTCCTGGAATGCTCCGTGAGGTAGTGAAAACAGGGACAATACTCTGCTTTTTTGGTGGTGCTCATCAAAGACCTTTCAGGTACTGATGAGGTAAGCAGCGGTGGAATATCTTGTTCCAGGGCAGGCAAAATAGTGGTGACTAGTCTGGGTATTTCGGCACACTGTCCATGTCCCCGATTTACTTAAAATCCGTTCCCCGTAAGGGGGTGCGGGTTCGATTCCCGCCTCGCCCACCAATGAATAAAGGCTGATATTGCAATCTGTTCTTTCTCTGGAAATTCCCCGGTTGTGAAAAGAAGTGAAGAAAAAACCAACCTTGTGAACGGTGCCAGTGTAACCTTTGATGTAACCTCATGAATTCGCCTCCACAACTTCCAGACATTCATTGAAGTAATCCGGAAGCCGTTCCGCCGCCTCCAAGAAGTCCTCTTCGTCAAGAAAAATGTAATACTTCATAGTCAATGCCGGCGAGCTGTGCCGCATCATCTTTTGCAAGACGGCCAGAGGGGTGCCCGCCCTGGCCAGCTCTGTGCCAAAGAAGGAACGGAAGGAATGCATATCCACTTTTCGGCCGGCGGCATTCCATAAATCAATTTTAGCAATGGCGCAATCTTTCTTTACCTGCTCTGTCATGTATTGCGGAAGGCTGTCAAAGAAGGGTTGTTTGTCAAACGCCCCGGGGAAGGCCGTATTTCCGCCCGTGAGCCGCCTCAGCCTCTCAGCCATATAATCCCTCAATATATTGATTGTCGCCGTGTTCAGCTTGATTGTGGCGCCTTTACGGTTCTTCTCATTGTCGGGTTGAAGGTATATGCTTGCCTCTTTCAAGTTTACGTCTGAAATCCTGAGCGTACGGGTTTCACTCCACCTGAGCCCTGTCCCGGCCATGAGAATATAAACTGTCGCCCTTGTCTCTCCCTTCCAGGCCAATTTGTCCCTGGTGGCCTCTGAAATGTTACGGCCGGCAACTGCTTGTAACGGTTGCACCTTCGCCGCCTCAATCAAGCGCCGCACCTCATCAACTCTGAACGGCCGGCGGTTGTATACGGTTTTCTGTTGCCCTTCGTATCGAAGCGCCTGAAATGGATTCTCAGTCAACAATCCTTGAATGGTGGAGCAACACCAACCACCAAAGGCTTTGAGCGCATTAACTTCTTTCTTGCAAGTCCGTGGCGCAACCTTTGCCGCCCGCTCGTTTATGTATCGCCCGGCCTTTGCCGTGTTCATGTCCCGAAGCTGTCGCCAGACGCAAGCCTCGGCGGTGCGTTCAACAATTGAAACAGTTTCCTTTATGTGCTTCTCTGTCCGGCCTTCGCCCAGCTTCGTGGTGGTGAATCGCTGTAACGCCTCTTCAATGGTGAGCGTTGACTTGTCGGCAACCTCAAGTTCAGCCCTGGTAACAATGCCCGCCCGTATCCGTTCCACCTCGTTCTTTTTTTCCTGCAATACCTGCAAGGCCGCTTTCCTCGTCGTGCACTTGGTGGAATCTTCGTCCCATTCGTCCTCTTCTGTTTTCCACTTCATGCGGTAAATATTACAAGGCACCTTTACCTTGCCATCAACAATTTCTCTTGTATAAGCTTTTCCTTTTCTTGTCCAGGAAGCGTATTTCTTGCCGTCCTTGCCTTCAATAATCTTTGCGCTTTTGGGAACAGGCCGTTTCCGTTCAGGTAAATAAACACTGCCACTCATTTCTTGTCCTCCTCTTCTTTTTTAACCAGGGTAAGCCCGAAGTAGTCGGCCAGCTTGTCGGCCGTAGTCAATGCGATGGAATCACCGTCCCGGAATCGCTGCAAGCTCCGGAGTCTTACTCCAGTATCAAGCCAAATACGATTGAGAGAAACGCCGCTTTCTATCATGGTTTCCCGCAAAGCATCGGACAAAGTCTTGTGTTTTTTTGTGTCATTCATATGTATATGTCTTTCTAAATATTTAGTATACCTAAATTGGGATTATAAGTCAACTGCTATTCCTGCTAACTTTTGCCAGTATAAAACCCACAGCTTTTCATTGTTGCGGGTATTCGGTGGAGTGGCCGGCCGCCTGTTATATTCCGATGGTTGCCAGTCTCGTATATAGTCCAGGTAGAGAGCTTCAGCGGTGGCGGCGGCGCCTTCGCCGAAGGCCATTATTATTGGAGTTCGCAAAGAGTCATAACGACGGGAAAGCCATGCCTCCTGAACAGTCATTTCCCAGTTTTCAAAGTGTGAATTCTGCAGAGAAAAACCATCGTTTTTTGAGTTGGGAGCGACTGCTACTCTGCTATTCCTGCTAACCTTCGCAGTGCTTTCAGGCAAGAAATCATAATCTTTTAACATTTTTAATGCTTTATATGTCATGTGGTACAGCCTCAGCATTAGAAGAGTTTTATTTCATTTCTGGCCACTGAAACACAGCCCTCCCCCTTCAGGAAGCCCAAGGCCGCCCTTATTCTTTCTGAGTCTTTTCGCAGTGCATAAGGCCCATATTGCCGGATATATGAACGGGTAAAGCTTCCCTTCTTTTCTGCTTTTTTCTGGTGCAGGAATTCCAGTAGTTTTTGCGCATCCTGTTGAAGTTCTGAAATTTTCGCCGATTCGTAAAAGCGCAAGTTTTCTTTCAGGTAATAATCAGCAATGCAAAGAGCCCTGGCCATAACCTCTTCAGATATCGTGAGCGGTATGTCGTCGCCGTGCCTCTCTGTGAAGAGGTTTTCCTTGTCGCCGTAGATGGCCAGATTGCCGGCAATGCGTAAGCCATGTTCAGCGGCCTTGTTTGCCCAAGGATAAATTGTCTCAAGGGTGCCATTGGGTGAAAGCTGTTGTTCAATATTCTGTTGATAAGCCCACCACAGCGCCGCCGCCTCCCGGCTGGCGGTGATAGTGCCGACTTTCAACTCATCGCCCCTGTCGTTGGTTTTCGGCGGGCCGTCCAGGAGCTTTTCCATTCGCCGGCAATACTGTTGATATTCGGGTTTAGTGGTGATATCCTCATCAATTACAGTCCGGCGCCCTCTGAGTGATTCGTCTTCAATAAGAAGCATTCTTGCAAGAAAGCCCTGATTCTGTATCAGCTCACTTTCTACCAAATCGCCGGCAACGTCGGGTTGTACCATCATATGAGCCGCAAAGCGCCGGCCTCGTGTGTTGGAGCTCCCCTTCTCAACTCTAAGACGGATGCCGCCGGCGCCGTCCCACAGTTCCGAGAAATGCGCAATGGTACTAATGACGTTGTCGCTGTTCATGGAGTAGCCGCCTATAAAGGTTCCTCCCTCGCTGGTGAAAAGGCCACAGTATGGCATCTCTTCACTCAACCGGTAGTGTAGCGCTTCAGTCGTGGCATTGCTTATAATCAGGTACGGCGCCAGTGGCTTTTCAGGTTCCCGCCCAAGCTCCTTCAACCTGTCGACTATTTCCTCTCTGGTTTTATTTGCCCCGCTCGTCGCTTTATCAGCCAGCTTCTTATAAGCCCTCAACTCATGCTTATAGTCGGCCATCTCCTCTTCATAAAGCAGAAGCTTCCTGGCTTCCCATTCCCGATGGGGCCGAAGTACAAAGTTATCCAGGGTTGTCTTTCTGGAGCCGCTCTCAGCAATGGTAAGGCAATATAAGCTTGTCGGCTTTTCAATGCTTCCAATCTTTACATTGGCATGAGCTTGCACCACAAGAGACAGCCCGGCCAGTATGCTTTGCGCCGTCATGGCCTCTGTAACGCCGATGCAGTGAGCAATCTGTTTCACAGTCCCGGCCAGTTCTGGCCCCAATGCGTCGGTTGGGAATGGCTCTCTCTCTGGCGGCGGTTGGAATAATTGAACGTGCTCCGGCCTGTTGGCATCCTGTATGTCGGCCAGAGTGACAACTTCTCCATGCTCTTTGATTGCCGCCTCCAAGTCGGCCAGGCTGTGCCCGGCTTCGATGAAGTCGGAAACGTCCTTCACGTCGGGAAGGTAGCAGACAATAAGCCCTCTTGAGCCTTCCAGGCTGGCAAGCTGGCATAGCACTTCATTAAAGTAGCCCTCGCCCGCCTCGTCGTTGTCTGGAAGCATTACAAGCTTTTTAAAGGGTGCCAGCGTGGCCCAATCGGAATGATGGGCGCTCTTTGCCCCGCCTTTGCTGGTGACGGCCACAAGGCCCATGGCCTCCAGGGAGTGAACGTCCTTTTCGCCTTCAACAATGTAAATGACTGTTTCCGGTGGCAGTCCCTGGAGCTTCTCACAGCGATAAAGCGGATAAGGCCCTTTTAGCCCTGTGGGTGTTGTGGAGAATCGTTTAGGCTCATGCCTGTTGACGGTGCAACAATGCTTCCCGTCAGGGTGCTTGTACTCATACTCTGCAACAATGCGCCGTGTCGCCTTCGTCTTGTTGTTGGTTGTCGTGCTCATAAGTAAATCCCTTCCAGTTCGTCGACGGCATCAATAAAACTGAGTCCGTTCAATTGCCGGTGAAAGTCGATAATGTCGCCGCCTGATGCGCCGCAGGAAAAGCAGTAGAAAGCGCCTGATTCCATGTTGATGGCAAAGCTTCCCGGGTGAGTGTCGTTGTGGAAGGGACATAGGCCGGTTTTATTTTCGCCGTGTTCTCTGGTGGCCTGGAAGCGTTCAACGTTGTCGCTGTAGTATTCGGCGGGTGTGAGGAAGTCTTTGACGGCGGCGGCGCGTTCTGCTATACTGGAAGCAGTGAGAGAATATGCGCCTCTCCTCGTTTTTGCCCGCCGACTGGTTGCCGCCTGTCGGCTTTTTTTATGTCTATGCATTGTGTGAATCTCCTTCTATAAGCTGTGCGTTTTTGACTTTCAGGGAGCGGCGCCCCTGGTACTCTTCTTCAACAATGGAGAGCGTCGCCCGGATTGGCGGCGGAAATTCAATAACATCTGTCCAGGTGTAAGCCTTCATCTCTGGAATGTCGGCCTCAGTCATGGCAAGCGTCTTCAATGCCCTGTCGGCGTACGGCCTGGCCTTGTCCGTCAAATACAGGTACTGCGTGATGCCTTCTCCCGTGTCGAGCTTCCATCCAAGCGCAAGGTATGGCGTGCCCTTTTTTGTCTTGCCCCGCCATGTTGCCGCAAGGGTTGCCGTTTTCTTCATCACTTCGCCTCCCATCGGGTGCGGCGGACATTCGGACAGCCGTCATCAATCCAGGCTTGAATGTCGGAAGCCCGCCACCTGGTGGAGCCCATAATTCGGACTGGTGCCGGAATCGCCCCGGCGTCCCGTGCGTTCCAGACGCTACGAACGGAAAGCCCAATCTTGGCGGCAACTTCCTTCACGGTGAGCAACTGGTTTTCTCTGGTGTTTGTCGTCATAACTGAATCCCTTGTTTTACAATCAGGCCCTATTGCCTGGCTGGCTTCAGTTTTGCGCAACTGTGCAGAAAATTTCAAAGGATTTGAACAGTCTCCGTAACTATGGAGAAATGCATTACAGCAACTTGCATAATATTCCAGTAATGTAAGACGTTTTGCGTTTTGAGTCTCCGTAACTAATGGAGATGCTATAGGGTGTTTATCGGTTGGCATCTTTACCTTTTATCGCTTTGAGTGTGTCCGGGTGTTTGTAGTCATAATGAATCTGTCCTTTTTTCGGCCGTTTTTCTGTTGGTTCAATCGTCCAGAATTTCCGCCTCTGATACTCTTTTTTTCTTTCGTCTGGCGTCAACGTCTTATCATCTTTTATAAGCTCAACTTGCTTCCGTGCATCCCTCAGCCTTTGACGGAGTGCATCCACAGCTTTCTTGTCGCCCTGGATGCCTTCCGCCTCTGCTATCTGTTGCGGAGTAAGCCGGGCCGTAGTAAGCCGGGCCGTAGTAAAGACGGATGCCGCCTTCGCCTCTTTCTTACTGATTTCCTCTTTTACAATTTCCCGAACAGTGTCAGGGTGATTACTTCCGGCAATCTGTGTTATCGCTTTGACTGCTTCATCCTGCAATAAAACATTGTTTCCGGTGTCGGTGAGCTCAAAGGCCCTGGAGCGTGCCCATTGGCAAAGCTCGAGCCTGTCAAAGTCCTTGCTGAGTGCGCCCGTGCGGATGGCTTCGGCCACAGCGTGCCCGGGAAAGTACTTTGGCGCCGCCTCCATGAATTCTATTGGCTCTTGCAGTGCAAAGTCTTTATACATCTTGACTGGTGCCAGGCATGCCCGAACGTCGGCAACTTGTGCAAGGCTCATTCTTACAACAATCAAATCTCGCTCGTTTTGCGCCTCGCATCGCTCCTTGTTTTTCTGGTAATCAGGTTTATCTTTTCGGGTTGCGTCAAGCCACTTTAAAACCAACTTTCCGTAACCCGGGAATCCCCAACCCTCTAAATTAATTGCTCTTGTGGCGGCATTGACAACAAAAGAGAGCATTCCCATTTGTCGGACTTCTTTTGTTTCGCCGCTCCTGCTGACGTGCTGAGCCGGGAGATTCTTGTCACCAAGAGCAACCCATTCTTCAAAGGACATGCGTTGTGCGTCGGTTGTCGCCGGTGCCTCTTTCTTACCGGGTGCCTTCGCCTTCGCCTGTCGTTTTTTCTTCTTGTCTGTCATAGTCTTTTGTCCTTTGTTGGTTGGTGCGCCCCTGGCCGCCGTGGCAAGGACAAAAAACAAAAGCAACCATGACGGACAGGGACGCTTTCCCGGGTAATTAGGCCGGGAAATTTAAGCTCATGATACAGGAATACAACTCAATATCAGCCACTGGCTTTCATCAAGCTGTATGCATTCGTTCGGGTTGGGTTCGTCTTCGCCGAAGATGGCGCCCGAAGCCGTGAAGGCAATTGCCGGGTTCAGTCCATCGCCGATATTTATAAACCATTCGCCCGGTTCATCCTCTGGAAGTTCAAAGATGGCATTAACGGCCTCATCCGTCAAGTAGGTAACCAGGGGTTGCGCCGTGTGCCCGCCCTGAGGAAGTGGGAGCCAGATGAACCAATCTTGAGCATATAGTACTTTGGCCGGGTTTTCGCCCGCCTCGATGCGTGAACGTTGCTCATCGTCAATGTCTGTTTTTACGGTGAAGAATTTCATGATTCTTTTGCCTCTTTGTTTAGAGCTCTAATCATTTTTTCAGCCTTTCTGAATCCGCCATAATCGCTCTAATCATTTCGTTATGTTTGTCCAGTAGTTCCGGCGCAGGGATTGACGTGTTGCCGTAACGGCGCAGGTTGTCGCCAAATCTGTCAAGATGTCGCTTGATAATGTCAAAGCTTGCCTGAACGGTTTCCATCGGAACAAGCTGTTTACGCCGCTCCATTAAATCGATTTCCGCAAGTTCAGCCCGGGCTTTTCGGAGTCTGTCGAGTGCTTCGCCGTCGGTTGCGTTGCTGAACGCCAGCTCATCAAGGCCGTTGGTGTGAACGTGCTTTGTTGGCGCATCGAGGCCGTGCAGTTTGTTCAGCCTGTCAATCAAGATGGCTTTTGTTTTGATGCGCACTTCTGTCTTGTCGATGGCGTCGGCGTCGCTGTAGAGCCCTTCCAGTCTGTCAATCTGTTGTTGGCGGTAGTCATGAGCAATGTCCGCTGTACGTGCCGCCGCTTCCTGCAAGGCCTTGGTAACGTGTCCATGTGCTGAGCTTTCAGAGATACCCAATTGTTCAGCAATCTGCTTATAGGTGGCGCCCTTCGCCCGTGCCTCCATCGCCTGAGCCCGTGTTGCTATGACTTTATCGGTTCGAGCCGTGCGCCGTCGCCCTTCCCGTGGATTGCCAATGTCAATATTCGTGCTTGATGTATTCATGTTGTTATTTTCTCCAATCCGAAAAATTCATATGTTGTAGGGATAAAAACTGGTAGGTGCTGCTCCGCCGGAGGGTTCCGCAATGTCCAAGAGGAACCTATACAGTTTCTGTAACAGAAGCCACAGAATCGCCGTTGTGAGCTTTTCGTGGTGCAAGTCATACATTCATACTCCCAATTCATA